>Ga0302320_10020976_pt1 | contig 12990 bp, 9 predicted proteins | sample Bog_T0_3_FD_202130 | JGI IMG/M metagenome (GOLD analysis project Ga0302320, IMG submission 202130) | Peat permafrost microbial communities from Stordalen Mire near Abisko, Sweden - Bog_T0_3 | ecosystem: Environmental > Terrestrial > Soil > Wetlands > Peat | place: Sweden: Abisko, Stordalen Mire...
TCTACCCCAATCCAGGCTTCCCCATCTACGAGTCGATGATTCAGTTTCTCGGCGGCAAGGCGGTTCCCATCCAGCTCCGCGAGGAGATGGACTTCCGCCTCGATACCGGGGAGTTGAAGAGCCTGATCACCAGCCGCACCAAGCTCATCATTCTCAACTCGCCGCAGAACCCCACCGGCGGCGTCATGACCCTGCAGGATGTCGAGGAGGTTGCCAACATCGTGGCCGACCGCGACATCATGGTGCTGAGCGATGAAATCTACTCGCGCCTCATTTTCGACGGCGAGCATCATTCGCTGTTCAGCCATCACCACCTGCGCGATCGCGTCATTCTGCTCGACGGCTTCAGCAAGACTTACGCCATGACCGGATGGCGCATGGGATACGGCGTGATGCGTGCCGACCTGGCGCAGCAGATCGCGCGCCTCATGACCAACTCCAACTCCTGCACCGCCAGCTTTACCCAGATGGCTGGCATCCAGGCCATCTGCGGACCGCAGGATTCCGTCACCGTCATGAACGACGAATTCAAGAAGCGGCGCGACTACTTTGCCAAGCGCATCAACCAGATTCCGGGATTCCGCTGCCGTCTGCCCAAGGGAGCGTTTTACATGTTCCCCAACATTGTGGGCACGGGATGGAAGTCCAAGCCGCTGGCCGATGCGCTGCTCGAAGAGGCTGGCGTCGCCGCGCTTGCGGGCACCTCGTTCGGCGTCTTTGGCGAGGGCTACCTGCGCTTCTCCATCGCAAATTCGCTGGACAATATCCGCATCGCCCTCGACCGCATTGAGGCTTGGGTTGAAAAAGACCTTGCCAGGAAAACCGGGAAGAACGTCGAGCCAGTCGCCGGCAAGATCAGCTAGCGGCGGCCCGTTTCGAACTGTATCGCGTGGCGCTCCATGCCCGCATCGAGAAACAACCATGAGGGAAGAGCGCCATGGAAAATCGCGTGGGTAATCGTAAGCTCCGAGTCTTTGCAACCTGCTCCATCGGCCCCAGCATCGAACTGCTGCGCGGCCGTGGATATGAGGTGGAGGTGTATCCCGGTCCCGATGCGCCTCCGCCGGAACTGCTGCTGCAAAAGGTCCGGAGCGGCATCGACGGCCTGATCTCGACCATTCGCGACCGCATCGACGCCACGGTCTTCGAGGCCGGCCAGGGAACGCTCAAAGGCGTTGCCCAGTTCGCGGTGGGCTTTGACAACATCAACCGCGCCGACGCCAACCGCTGCCGGATTCCGTTCACCAACACCGCCGACGTGCTCACCCACACCACGGCGGAGTTCGCCTTCGCCATCCTGCTCGACCTGTCCCGCAAGCTGTGGTCCAGCGAGCGCCTGGTCCGCGAGAAGCGCTGGGGCTACTGGCATCCCTATCTGCCCTTCCTGGGAGACGAGGTTACGGGCAAGACCATCGCCGTCATCGGGACCGGACGCATCGGCCAGGCGATGATCGTCAAATGCTCCGGCTTCGAGATGAACGTGCTCTGCTATGACGCCGAGTACCGTAACCAGAAGTTTGTCGGCTCCGTGCAGCGGGTCATGGATCTGAGGCACGAGCTCGGCCTTTCCCGCCGCCGCAACTGGATCCGCTACGCCGAGTTTGACGAGTGTCTGCGCGAGGCCGATTACGTCACCCTGCACGTGCCCCTGTTGCTCGAAGGCCAGTCGAAGCTGCCGACCTGGCACCTGATCAACGAACGCACCCTGCAGTCCATGAAGCCCAGCGCCTACCTGGTCAACACCTCACGCGGTCCGGTGGTCGATGAGAATGCCCTGGCCAGGGCCCTGCGCGAGGGCTGGATTGCGGGCGCGGCCCTGGACGTCTTCGAGCGCGAGCCGCTCCCGGACGACTCGCCCTTGCGCGATCCGGCCATCGAGGAGCGCTGCCGTCTCTTCCACCACTTCGCCAGCGGCGGAGTGGCAACCCGCCTCTCGCCCGACCCCGACATCGGCATGGCCGGCCGCTGCGTGCAGGGCATTATCGACATGCTGGAGGGCGACGACCCCGCCGCCATGCCCTACGTCGTCAACAAGGAAGCCTTCCAGAAGTAATCCCGCAATCGCCCGCCCCAAAAAACCGGCCCCGCTGCTCGATGGGAGCGGCGGGGCCGGGCTGATGCGTTGACAGTGCGGAAGGCTATTTGCCAACCTTGCCCTTGGGGCTGCCTACGCCGGTGCAGAGATCGTATCCGGCGACGGCCGCCGAGCTCATGTAGTAGTTGCAGGCGCCCGCGGTGATGTCGTTGAAGTCAGCGGCGACACCCAGGTTCTTGTAGATTTCAGTGAGTTCCGCGGTGCTGCTGGCATTGAAGGTGCCCGCGTTGTTGACGATGCCGGCAAGCAACGGACTGGCAACGCTGGTTCCGCCGACAATCCACCAGCTGCTGGAGAAGAATTGCCCATACTGCGGGAAGCTGTCGTAAACCCAGACACCCGTGTAGGGGTTGGCGACGGCTGACAGGTCAGGCGTGCCGCGGTGTGTCCCAACAATAGCCTTGACGGCCGCGTTGCTCGTCTGATAGCTGGGGATCGGTTCGTACGTGCTGAGCCCGCCGCCCGCATCCGACCAGGCAATCTCCTGAATCAGGGCGCCCGTAGCCAGGCTGCGCCTGGTGCTGGTGCCGCCGGCGCAGACAACGTTGGGCGAGACGCAGGGGAAGATCGTACCCGGAGCATCTCCAGCGGAGGCGAAAAAGACTACCCCAGCCGTCGCGCTCGCCGAGAACGACGCATCCAGCGCGGTCTCACCGGCGAACTCCGACTCGCCCCAGCTCATGGAAATTTCACCCTTGCCATAAGGCTTGGCCGTGGTGGCGGCCGGGCACTGCGTAACCTGTCCGCACTGAATCAGCCAGATACCCATCTCCACTGCGGTGAACAGATCCGTATTGGCGTTCGACTGCGCCTCCACCAGGTACAGCGTGGCATTGGGAGCCATGGCGTGGGCGTACTCAATGTCAAGCGACTCTTCCATCTCCCAGCCTCCGGAGAAGTCCTGCTGCGGCTGGTAACCGTCCTGGTACACCACCTGGAACTTTGCCGGGTTGAAGGGCAGGCCGAACTGCGCCGAGAAGTAGGCCAGGTCGGATTGCGCATTCGGATCGTCATAGGCATCGACGATGACGATGGTCTGGCTGCCGCCGCTGGGCGTAGCCGTGGTGGTATTCGGATTGCAACCCGCCAGGGCCGTCGTTACTCCGTAGATGCAGCCCAGCGAGGCCGGCGTCTCATATCCATAACCGCCGTACGGCGGTGCCTCGTCCGGGGTGTTGAACACCGGCACAATGTAGCGCACGTTGGCGTGGGCGCGCTTGCCGGCGTCGGCGGCGTTCACCTGGCTGGAAGCGGGAATGACCACCTCACCCGGCATGAAATGCGGCTGCACTGCCGCCGGCGTCGCTCCGGTCGGCGTGATGATCACTGAGGCAGGCTGGAGCCCGCGCATCGCGTCCTGGCCAAGTGCGAAGGTGAGCGCGCACGGAATAAGCGCGGCAATGGCGGAAGCCTTGAGCAAGCGCGAAGCGGCGACACGAACAGACAAACACTGGTGCAAGTTCATAGAGCTCCTTTTTCTTCTTTTCGATAGGGGTTGCGCAAAAGCAACCCTGGTCTGAACAGACCCAGGATCGTACATAAGCCAATGGGGGCCCTTCCCGCCTTTGGCCCGGACACTACCAGACAAACCACCTGAGCACAGCAATCCTCCCGATCAGGAGTGAAGGCAAAATCCGCTCGTTTCATGCAATTCAAATCCGCTTCAATTGATTAAGCAAAATACCTTGGGGTGGCGCAGCCCACACGACTGCTTCTTCCGTATGCCCGCTAACGTACTAACTTCTTGGAATCAGGTCAAGGGCTTTCGTGCTTTTTTTTCCATCCCCGGTTGAATTTCGATCCGCAGCCACAATATTCCGCCTGAACCCCGCGAGCATCGCCTGTGGCCACCTGCGTGCGCCGTGATCCGCGCCTCCATTCCGCCCCCGTGCCGGCGATGCGCAAGAAACTCGCTGCGCGCAATTTTCGATTGCGGTAGAATTTCCTTTCCTTCAGGAGAACGGACATGAGATGGCTTCTGGGCGCGCTGCTGCTGCTCGGCACCGGATCGCTGCTGGCACAATCGCTCGGGGACGTCGTCCGGCAGCAGCACGACGACACCACCGCCCCCAAGGCCAGGCACGTCTTCACCAACGCCGATCTGGCTTCGCCCTCCGACGTGACCGCTGCGCCTCCGCCGGAGACGACCGCTCCTGGGACCTCACCGGTGCCCCGTTCCGCCAAGGCAACCGGCCCCAGCGAGAACGATCGCGCCGAGGCCGCCCTCCAGCAGCGCCGCGTCAATGACCTCAACCAGCGCGTCCAGCTTCTGGCCCTCGAACTCAGCGATCTGGAGGCGCAGGTTACTGCCCTCAAGCGCGGCTCGCTCTACGGCGATCCCAACCGGGCGCAGCAGAACGAAGAGATCCGCCGCCTTTCCGTTGAGGTCGAGGAGAAGCGCGCGCAGTTGACCAGCGCCCGCGATGAGCTCTCCGAAGAGATTGAGCGCTCCCGCAAGGCCAGCGTCGTTAAATAGGGAAGCTGTAAAGCAGGGAAGTGAACGAAGAAACTCGCGCGGACAATCGCGTCCGGCGCCTACGCCCCGAGCAGGGCAAACGCCACGATTGTCTTACCGCCGCCGTGCGCTCGCTCCGAATCGCGATTCAGCGCCGACTCCAGCTCTCCACCCTCCAGCGGCACCTCTGCCTCGGCAACCTCCGACGTGCTTGCCTGGGTGAAGCAGAGTTCGCACACTCCCAACCCGCCCTCGGTGCGCACCGGAGGACCGAAGACGCGGCACGTCATCGGGCGATGCGCATACAGATCGCACATCTTCGTCTCGGGATCGAGAACCGGGCATGGTTCGTCATTGGCGTACTCTTCGAAAATTTCCTCGGCCTCCAGCGTCTCGTCCAGTATCCCGGTATCCAGATCGCCGGGGAAGAAACCCACGGTGCGTTCCAGGGATTCGGCCGCGCGCTGCAGTACCCTCTGCGCCCGTTCCGGATCGCGATCCGCCAGCTCGTTCAGTCCGCGCTGCAGACGCAGCGCATCCAACCGGTCGATGGCAAAGACCCCGATGCAGCACTGCGCGCAGCCCGGACGGCACGCCATGTGTTCGCCGCCGCGATCATTGGCTTTCTCCAGCCAGTTGTCGAGGATGTGCAGCAACTCACCGTCGCGCCGCTGCAGCGCAGCTTCAGCAATCGGCGTGCGTTTCTTCACGGGATGTGTACTGTGTGTATGCATTGGACTACAGCGGCAGCGCCGCGCTCTCAACCAGGGAATGAAGCAGCCTGAGCCCATCCGTCATTCCCAGTACGTTCTCGCTGGCGCGCTCCGGATGCGGCATCATCCCCAGCACGTTGCGGCCTTCGTTGCAGACGCCGGCAATGCTGTCGAGCGATCCGTTGGGATTGGCTTCCGCGCTGATTTCTCCCTGCGCCGTCGTGTAGCGGAAGATCACCTGCTCCCGCTGGTGCAGTTCGGTGAGCGTTGCCTCGTCGCAGAAGTAATTGCCTTCGCCGTGCCCGATCGGAATCTCCAGCACCTCGCCCACGCCCAGCCCATGGGTGAACTTGGTCGCCGTGTTTTCCACCCGCACATGAACCGCTTTGCAAATGTACTTCAGCGTCTTGTTGCGCAGCAGAACGCCCGGCAACAGCTTCGCCTCGCACAGAATCTGGAAGCCGTTGCAGATCCCCAGCACCAGTCCGCCCGAGTCGGCAAAGCGCTTCACCGATTGCATGATCGGAGAGAAGCGCGCGATCGCCCCGGTGCGCAGGTAATCGCCGTAGGCAAAGCCGCCCGGTACGATGATCAAGTCCGAGTTCTCAAGGTCGTGCGAGTCGTGCCATAGCAGCGTCGCGGACTGTCCGCAAACTTCCTTGAATGCCCAGTAGGCATCGTGGTCGCAGTTGCTTCCTGGGAATATGATGACGCCGACCTTCATCTCAACCTCGCGAATTTCCTGCAGATTTGGATCGATAAACACAGTGTAGCATTGGAGTGCCGGAGATTGAGCGAAGGAAAATGCACTTTCAATATCATGCGAACCTTACCTTGGTAGCGCTGCGGCGATGGCTGATCGCACAATGCTACGACTCGCTGCTGGTCGGCGGATTGTGGCTCGTTGCCCTGCTCTGGCTGCGCGTGCCCTGGGCGCCGCTGTGGGCGCTGCTCGCCGCGGTCCTGCAATTCATTCCGCACTTCGGCCCGCTCATTGCGCTCATCGGCCCTGCCATGGCCATGCTGTTCAGCGGCGCGGGGCGCGAGCGCTGGTTCGGCTTCCTGGCCGCCTATGCAGCCATCGCCCTGTTCGACACGCTCCTGCTCCAGCCCTACCTGATGCGCCGCCAGAATCGCGTTCCCATCTGGGCCTCGCTGCTCACGCCCATCCTGCTGGGCATCGTGCTGCCGTTCTGGGGAGTCCTGCTTGCCCCGCCGCTGCTCGCCGTCCTCTACGCCTGGCGCGCCGCTCCCACGCCGGGCGCGCCACCCGCCGGGCCGCAGCTTTCCGGCCCCGGCGAAGGCATCGTCCTGCCCCCGGAAGACCCTCCTCGCGCAGACGACAGCCACTGACGCCGGCGCGGCCTCTTTCGGGTTCGCGCCTTTCGCGCCACCGCGCACCAAACACAAAAGACCCCGGCATCCCGCCGGGGCCTCTTGCACTCTGCGACAATAATTCAAATTTAGAACTCGTTCCAGAGGAACTGGTTGTAAACCAAATGGTGGAACTGGATTTCCGCGGCCTTCACCTTGTTTCCCAGCAGGCGCGGGCAACGGTCGGCCGAGGCCTCCTTCAGTGCGGCGTAACGCTCCTTGACATCGGCACCCAGCAACTTGGTGACCCACGCCGACTCGCGGTACAGATCGAGCGCGGTGTAGATGTTGTCCGGCAGGAAGCGCTTTGCCTGGCGCAGGTTCTCGATCTTCGCGATCTCGCCTTCGATGCCGGTCTTGAAGACCGAGTGCAGCACAAGGTACGGATTCGCATCCGGCGCCACCGCGCGAACTTCCAGACGCGCGCTGCGCTCGTTGCCGATGGGAACCCGGATCATCGCGCCGCGATTGATGGCCGAAGCGTTGAGCTGGTTCGGAGCCTCGAAGTGCGGGTCCAGTCTGCGATAGGAGTTCACGCTCGAGTTGAGCAGCAGGCAGATGTCGTTGCCTGCGGTCAGCACGCGGTCCACGAAATCCCACGCAAACGGGCTGATCTTGTCCTGGCCTTCGGGATCCCAGAACAGGTTCTTGCCGCCCTTGCTCACCGAAACGTTGGTGTGCATGCCGCTGCCGTTGACGCCCACAATCGGCTTCGGCAGGAAGCTAGCCGTGTAACCCAGGTTGTTCGCCACCTGGCGGCAGATCAGCTTGTAGAGCTGGATCTGGTCGCCCGCGGCTACCGCGTCGCCATAGTTATAGTTGATTTCAAACTGCGAAGGCGCAACTTCGGGGTGGTCCTTCTCGTTCTGGAAACCCAGCGCGCGCTGCACTTCGGCCGCGGCGTCAATAAAGGTGCGCAGCGGATCGCCCGGCAGCGACATGAAATATCCGCCCAGATCGACGTACTCAAACTTCCCGGTGCGGTAGTAATCCTGCTCGGCTTCCTTGCCGTTGAACAGGAATCCTTCAATTTCATTGGCCGCGTTCAGCGTGTAGCCGTTGCTCGCGAACTGTTCGTTGGCGTACGACTTCAGCACGCCGCGAATGTCGCCCCCGTAAGGCTTGCCGTTCTTGTCGATGACGTCGCCAAATACCAGCACCTTGCCGGAGCCGAAGACGTCGGAAGGAACCCAGTAGAACGCCGACCAGTCCAGACCCAGGCGGAGATCGCTCTCCTTCTGTGCCGTAAATCCACGTATCGACGATCCATCGAAGGTCAGATTGTCGTGCGCGCCCAAGATGAACTTCTTGTCGTAATCGAGCAGGTGCAGGCGCCCTTCGAGGTCGCTGAACAGCACGGTTACGGCCTTGATGCGCTTTTCGTCGGTGAGGTACTTGAGCCGCTCTTCTTGGATCTTGTGAGCGGCAACCCGGTTTTTACGCTGTTCCTTGGCGTTCAGGTTAAGTTCTTCCAGTTCGTCGTAGGACAGCGTCAAAAAGTTGCGAAGTTCAGTCGGCATGCATCTCCTCGAATAGGTGTGGCGAGGCTGTGATTTGCGATACAGCTATAGGGTAAAGGCAGATGGCGCAAGCGACAATTCAAAACAAATTCCAATCCATTGAAAGTTTTGATAGGAGGCATAAAGGAAAACATGGGGGCCCCCGCCGACGGCCAAATCTGCCTCGCCATGCCCAAATCTGCACCATCCAAAATGCAATCGCCGCGGTCCCAATACGGTCCGATGCATAAATATGCAGCGCCCTCCGCCCGCCTCCCGAATGGGAACTCGCGCCCAATTGCCCGCGCCCGTTGCGCAAACTTTACCGAACGAAACAAAACTCAACATTCGCCGGCTTCGCCTTGGGATACAAAAATAGTTAGACTCCATTGTGGTAGCGGAAAGCCGCAATTCCGCAAGATAGCCTGGAGAGGGTCGTGCATGAACCACGTTATCCGCACTTTTGTCCTGCCTCTGTTGCTGGCCGCCGCCAGTTGTCCGCTCCACGCGCAGGCCGCTTCCTCGGTTAACCCACCGGCCCCCGCCGTCGCTGCCGGAGCGGTCAAGCAGAGCGGCTCCATCCGGAAACTCAGCGCCGCCGGCCTCACCCTCGCCACCGACCAGGGCACGGAAGTCGCGGTCAACGTCCCGCCCGGCGCCCGCATCGTGCGCTTCGCCTCCGATCTCAAGAGCGCCACTCCGATCCCATTCACCAGCCTCCAGGTAGGTGACCGCGTCCTGGTGCGCGGCTCGCTCGCCGCCGATGGCGTCTCCATCCAGGCCGCCGTGGTCAGCGTGCTCAAGCAGCAGGACATCGCGCAGCGCCAGCAGCAGGAGCTGCTCGACTGGCAGCGCCGCGGCGTCGGCGGCCTCGTCCAGCAGGTCGATCCGCAGGCCGCCAGCATTACGCTGAGCGTCAGCGCCGCGGGCGCCACTCGGACCGTAGTGGTTGTCACCACGGCCAGGACCAGCTTCAAGCGTTACGCGCCCGAGAGCGTGAAATGGGACGATGCCAGCGCCGCCACCCTCGGGGACATTCATCCCGGCGATCAGCTTCGCGCCATGGGCACCCGGAGCGACGATGGCTCCCAACTCGCCGCCGAAGCTATCGTGGCCGGAACCTTTCGCAACATCTCCGGCCTGGTCACCGCGGTGGACGCCGCCGCCGGCACCATGACGGTGTCCGACCTCGCGTCCAAGAAGCCGGTGACCGTCAAGATCACCGCCGACTCGCAGATGAAAAATCTCCCGCCCCAGTTGGCCCAGGGACTCGCCATGCGTTTGAAGGGCGCGGCCTCCTCCGCGGCGTCCCCCGCGCCCCCATCCGCGACCCCATCCTCCACCTCGAATCCCGCCGATCCCGCGCGCCCCCGCGCCGGAGACCTCAACCAGATGCTTGCGCGCCTGCCCGCCATCACCCTCGCCGATCTTCACAAAGGCGATGCCGTGATGATCGTCGGCACCGAGGGCTCCGTGCTGCAGCCGCCGGTCGCCATCACCCTGCTCGGAGGCGTCGAGCCGATTCTTACCGCCGCGCCGGCAGGCAAGGGAACGGAATCGTTCCTCACCCCTTGGTCGCTCGCCAGCGCTCCCGGCGGCGATCAACAGTAAAACGGAAATTCAGAGGACGGTGCATGTCTCGTTTGCAAAAATTGATAAAGGTGGGCGCTCACAGCCGCGTTGCGGTTCTGCTTTCGCTGCTGGTCATGCTGGCGGCTGCATCGCTGGCGCAGGCGCCCGGGAATTCCGGCTCGCTGCGCGGCCAGGTCACCGATCCCTCGGGCGCGGTTGTCATCGGCGCCGTCGTCTCCGTCACCACCCCTGACGGCCAGGTGCAGAACACCCTCAGCGACAAGGTCGGCAACTACGCCGTCCATGGCCTGCCCGCCGGAGACGTCACGGTGGGCGCCACCGCCGCCGGTTTCACCCCATACCAGATGCCCAACGTCATCATTTCCAGCGGACAGACCCAGCAGCTCGACATCGCCTTCGGCATCGCCGTCAAGCAGGAGCAGATCACCGTCCAGAGCGAGAGCTCGACCATCAGCGTCGATCCCTCCAGCAACGCCAGCGCCACCGTTCTCAAGGGCGAGGACCTCGAAGCGCTCTCCGACGATCCCGACGAATTGCAGCAGGATTTGCTGGCCCTCGCCGGACCCTCGGTCGGTCCCAACGGCGGCCAAATTTATATCGACGGATTCACCAACGGAACCCTGCCGCCCAAGTCCGCCATCCGCGAGATTCGCATCAACCAGAATCCGTTTTCCGCCCAGTACGATCGCCCCGGCTTCGGACGGGTCGAGGTGTTCACCAAGCCGGGTTCGGACAAGTGGCACGGCCAGGGCATGTTCAACGAGAACAACTCCATCTTCAACTCGCGCAATCCCTACGTACTCAGCACCCCGCCGCCGTATCACTCGGAAATCTACAGCGGCAACGTGAGCGGCGCGCTCACCAAGAAGGTCTCGATCTTCTTTAACGCCGAGCTGCGCAAGATCGATGAAACCGCCGCCATCAACGCCACCACCGGCCTCGACGCTGACAATAATCCAATCGTCACCACGGCGTCCGTTCTCACTCCGCGCACTCGCACCAACATCAGCCCGCGCCTCGACTGGCAGATCACGCCCACCAACACCCTGACCGCGCGCTATCAGCTTCTGGTCAATAACCAGCAGAACCAGGGCATCGGCGGCAGCGTTCTCGCCTCGCAAGGCTATAGCTCGGACCAGACGCAGCAGACCCTGCAACTCAGCGATACCCAGGTCCTCGGCGCCCACGTGGTCAACGAAACTCGCTTCCAGTACATCCGCGACTCCACCACGCTCAGCGCCAACCAGACCGGCGCCGCCCTTAACGTACTCGGCGAATTCAGCGGCGGCGGCAGCACGGTCGGCCAGAGTTCGGCCACCGTCCAGCGCTACGAACTGCAGAACTACACTTCCTGGTCGGTCGGCAAGCACTTCGCCAAGTTCGGCGGACGCCTCCGGGTTTCGCAAGATGACAGCACCTCCTACACCAATGCCAACGGCACCATCACCTTCAGCGGCAGCCAAGCCTCCACCGGCGTCGCCGCGGTCAGCCCGCTGGAGGCCTACCTGGCGGGTACGCCATCGCAGATATCGCTGGTCAACGTGGTCAACGCCCATGCCTCGCTGCCCTTCGCCGATGTGGGCCTGTACGCCGAGGACGACTGGAAGCTGCGTCCCAATCTCACCTTCAGCTACGGCTTGCGCTTCGAATCCCAGAGCAGTATTCACGACAAAGCCGACTTCGCGCCGCGCCTCGGTCTCTCCTGGGGACTGGGCAGCGCCAAGAGCGCGCCCAAGACCGTGCTGCGCCTCGGCTACGGAATCTTCTACGACCGCTTCACCGAAGACCTCGTCCTCCAGACCGAGCACCTGAACGGCATCGACGAAACCCAGACCATTTACACCTCGACCGTCGCCAATCCGATTACCTGCCTGCCCGGAACCTTTCCGCCCAGCTCCGTCACGGTGCAGACCGACTGCACGTACTCGGGCGGCTCCGCCACTCTCTACCAGATCAATCCCAACCTGCACTCCCCCTACTCCATGCAGGCCGCCGTCAGCCTCGAGCGTCAGCTAGGGTCGGTCGGCACCGTTTCGTTTACCTACCTCAACACGCGCGGCCTGCATCAGCTCAACCTCGAAAACGCCAACGCCCCGAAGGCCGACGGCTCACGTCCCCTCAACAACAACGACAACCTCTACCAGTACAACTCCGAAGCCATCTTCAAGCAGAACCAGTTGATCACCAACGTGCAGCTCCGGGTCTCGCAGAGGTTTTCCGTGATGGGCTTCTACGCCCTCGGCTGGGCCAATAGCGACACCGGCGGCCCCTCCAGCAATCCGTCGAATCAGTACCATCTCACCGATGACTACGGCCGCGCCTCGTTCGACGTCCGCGACCGCCTCTTCTTCAGCGGCACCGCCTCGCTGGCGCACAACATCCGCATCAGCCCATTCCTCATCGCCAACTCCGGCGCGCCCTTCAACATCACCACCGGGCAGGATAACAACCTCGACTCGTTCTACAACGACCGCCCGTCGTTTGCCGCGTCCTGCAACGGAACCCTGCCCGCCAACGTCGTCTTCAACCAGTACGGATGCTTCAACCTCACCCCCGCCGCCACCGACAAGCGGATTCCCGTCAACTACGGCAAGGGTCCGGCCAACATCACCGTCAATGTCCGTCTCTCGAAAACCTTCGGCTTCGGCGCCGATACCAAGAAAGTCGCCGGCGCCCCGGACCAGGGCGCCGGACACGGCGGTCCCGGCGGTGGAGGCGGTGGCCGTGGTCCCGGTGGAGGCGGCTTCGGCAGCCCGCGCGGCATGGGTGGAATGTTTGGCCCGTCCAACACCACGCGCCGCTACAACCTCACGCTCACGGCCTCGGCGCGCAATCTGTTCAACACCTGGAATCCCGGCCCGCCCATCGGCAATCTCTCCTCCACCATGTTCGGCCATTCCAACAGCCTTGCCGGCGGCCCCTTCTCCTCCGGCTCGGCCAATCGCCGCGTCGATTTCCAGGCGCTGTTCTCCTTCTAACCGCCCGCGCCGCGCACCGGGCGGCATGAGCGCACTCCCACCCGGCCATCTGTTGGCCATGGCGACAATAGGCTTGACTGGGTGTTATGGGGTGCCCCCCAGTTGACGATGAGCGTTCTACGGCCTTGTCTCGGGATGGTGGAACACCTGGCGATTTGTCGCCAGCTATTTGCGGGCGAAATCGAGTCTACGGCTCAATCTAAGCGGCTTGAAATCCGCGGGTGGCCCAGAGTTGGACGCTGTTTGTCCAGTTCCACGAGATCCTTTACAGTTTGTTCCGGGA
>Ga0302320_10020977_pt1 | contig 12990 bp, 18 predicted proteins | sample Bog_T0_3_FD_202130 | JGI IMG/M metagenome (GOLD analysis project Ga0302320, IMG submission 202130) | Peat permafrost microbial communities from Stordalen Mire near Abisko, Sweden - Bog_T0_3 | ecosystem: Environmental > Terrestrial > Soil > Wetlands > Peat | place: Sweden: Abisko, Stordalen Mire...
TGGAACAGACTCCAATGCGGTCAATTGCACCGTGACGGACTCGACTGGTCGTACGTCATCGAGCATCATTCCCATCACGATTGACGCGGCCGTTGTGGTCACGCCAGCGCCCACACCCGCTACGCCCGCGGTGGTTGTTGCACCCACGTTGACGGTTGGTCCGGCGAGTGGCGTCACGACAACGAGCGCAACCTTGAACGGAACGGTGAACCCGAACGGTACCGCGATCAACTCAGAGGACTTCTGCTACATCGAAGGATCCACTCTGATTGATTGTGCTGGTGCCACGACGGTTGCCATCGTCCCGGCGACGCTTCCTGCGAGCACGACCGTTACCAGTCTGGCCGCAATGGCGGCCACCCTGTACGCGAACAGCCCGTACTGCTACCAGCTCGAAGCGACGAACGTAGATGGCACGTACTACAGCACACCCGTGTGCTTCAGCACGAGCGCCACTGCCACCGCAGCTGTGGTGACACCCGCGGTCATCTTGCCTGGAGGGTTGCGTTACATCACGCACTTCGGTGAAAACCTTTACTCGCTGACGGCTTCTGACCTGGTCACGATCCACGCCCTTGCGGTGTTCATCAAGACCCACGCAGATACCCACGACGCATTGATTGGCTACACCGATCCCCTCAACACCAAGAGCTACAACCTTGCCCTTGGTGAGCGACGGGCGAATGCTGTTGCCGTGCAGTTGGAGAAGGACCTCATGGCCATGGGCGTGCACAACGTCAGTTCGGCGACCGCCTCAGGCGGCGCCACGAACTACGTCGTTGTTGGACTGTCCAATTCGGCTAGGGCGAAGGACCGTCGAGTTACCATCTCGGTGAACTGACCCTTTCCGAAAAGGCGGCTGACTGCGCAACGTGGCGCAGTCAGCCGCCTTTGTCGTTGCTCAAACTCTGCAGTAAGGATGAGGGACCAGGAACGAAGCCCAACAGAGGGGTGATTCTGGACCAGATTTGTCGCACGACGCTAAACTGTTTAGGCCCAGTGGCGCTCTAGCGCTGACGTCTTCGCCCCGACCGGCTTCGCCGGATCATCGTTTCGTTCGCTGGCTTGCTGTCGAGGGCCATTTTGCCGTAAGATAGAAAGTCCGCGTGCGCATCATTGCCGCGTCCCAAGTTCGCAGTACAAACAGAAGAGGTTCCGCGTGCCCACAATCGCACAGTTGGTCCGAAAGGGCCGACAGGATAAAGTTTCCAAGACCAAGACGCCGGCCCTGAAGGGGGCCCCGCAGCGTCGTGGTGTGTGCACCCGTGTCCACACGGTCACCCCGAAAAAGCCGAACTCCGCCCTGCGAAAGGTGGCGCGTGTTCGCCTCACCTCAGGCGTGGAGATCACGGCGTACATCCCGGGCGTCGGTCACAATCTCCAAGAGCACTCCATTGTCCTCGTTCGAGGTGGGCGTGTGAAGGACTTGCCTGGTGTTCGTTACAAGATCATTCGCGGTGCGCTCGACACGTCTGGTGTGCGCGATCGCAAGCAGGCCCGTAGTCGCTACGGCGCTAAGAAGGAGAGCTAATGCCTCGTAAAGGCCCCGCCGTTCGTCGTGAGGTCCCTACCGACCCCATCTATAAGTCCGTACTCGTCACCCAGCTGACGAACAAGATCCTCGAGCGTGGCAAGCGCACCATCGCTGAGCGCATTGTCTACACCGCCCTCGAACTCGTTGAGCAAAAGACCAGTTCGGACCCGGTCGCAACATTGAAGCGGGCCCTCGAGAACGTTCGCCCGGAGCTCGAAGTCAAGAGCCGTCGCGTCGGTGGCACCACCTACCAAGTCCCGATGGAAGTCCGTCCTCGTCGAGCGACCACGCTCGCCATTCGTTGGCTCACGGATTTTGCGAAGAAGCGCCGCGAGAAGACCATGGCCGAGCGTCTCGCCAATGAGATCATCGATGCCAGCAATGGCGTTGGTGCGGCGGTGAAGCGCCGCGAGGACATGGCCAAGATGGCCGAGTCCAACAAAGCGTTCGCGCACTACCGCTGGTAATCAAAGAGAGCTATTGAAATGACCGCACGCGAATACCCCCTCGACAAGGTTCGCAACATTGGCATCATGGCGCACATCGACGCCGGCAAAACCACCACCACCGAGCGAATCTTGTTCTACACGGGCAAGAATTACAAGATCGGTGAAGTGCACGAAGGTGCCGCCACCATGGACTGGATGGTTCAAGAGCAAGAGCGCGGCATCACCATCACGTCGGCCGCGACCACTTGCTACTGGAAGGGCAGCCGAATCAACATCATCGACACCCCCGGTCACGTTGACTTCACCGTCGAGGTCGAGCGTTCGCTTCGCGTGCTCGACGGAGCGGTTGCGGTCTTTGACGCGGTTGCCGGCGTCGAGCCCCAGACCGAGACTGTGTGGCGCCAAGCCAACAAGTACCACGTCCCACGTATCTGTTTCGTCAACAAGATGGACCGCATCGGTGCGGACTTCTTTCGTTGCGTTGACATGATTGAGGACCGACTCGACTGCGTGGCTGCCGTCATCCAGTTGCCAATCGGTGCTGAAGGTGAGTACAAGGGGATCATCGACCTCTGCGCGATGAACGCCACGATTTATCACGACGACAAGGGTGAGCAGCTCGAGGTGATTCCGATCCCTGCGGAGTATCAAGCCCAGGCTGAGGAGTACCACGCCAAATTGCTCGACGTGCTCACCACGTTCGATGACGATTTGATGGAAAAGGTCCTCAACGACGAGACGCCCAGCGTCGACGACCTGCACGCGGCGCTGCGACGCGGGACGCTCGAGAACCACTGCGTACCGATCCTCAACGGCTCGGCGTTCAAGAACAAGGGTGTCCAGCCCATGCTCGACGCCGTGGTTGACTACCTGCCCTCGCCCGTCGATCTTCCACCCACGCAAGGCACCAAGCCGGGAAAGGAAGACGTCATCGAGCGAAAGCCTTCCGACGACGAACCCTTCTCGGCCCTCGCCTTCAAGATCATGACCGACCCGTACGTCGGCAAGCTCACCTACTTGCGCGTCTATTCGGGCACCCTTGAAAAGGGTGACACGGTCGTGAACACCACTAAGGGTATGAAGAAGGAGCGTCTTGGACGCTTACTCTTGATGCACGCGAACAACCGTGAAGACCTCGACACGATTCGCACCGGCGACATCATCGCGGCGGTGGGCTTGAAGCAAGTAACGACGGGTGACACCCTTAGTGCGGTCGACCAGCCAATCCAACTCGAAACGCTGACCTTCCCCGAGCCGGTCATCCACGTCGCCGTGGAACCAAAGACGAAGGCCGACCAGGAGAAGTTGTCCAAGGCCCTCTACTCACTCTCCGAAGAGGACCCGACGTTTCGCGTGCGCACCGATGAGGAGACCGGTCAAACGGTCATCTCGGGAATGGGCGAACTGCACCTCGAGGTGTTGGTTGATCGAATGCTTCGCGAGTTCAGCGTCGACGCCAACGTCGGTAAGCCGCAGGTCGCCTACCGCGAGACCGTTCGCAAGAAGGTTGAGAAAGTCGAAGAGAAGTACGTGCGCCAGACCGGTGGTAAGGGTCAGTACGGCCACGTCGTGATCACCTTGGAGCCCACGGGCCCCGGAGGCGGGTACGAATTCGTCGACGAGATCAGCGGTGGCGTGATTCCCAAGGAGTACATCGGGCCGGTCAACCAGGGCATCACCGAGGCGCTCACGTCGGGCGTGCTCGCGGGGTACCCGGTCGTCGACGTTCGTGTTCGTCTCACCTTTGGTAGCTACCACGACGTCGACTCGTCGGAAATGGCGTTCAAAATCGCTGGATCGATTGCCGTGAAGAAGGCTGCTCGCCTCGCGAGCCCGGTGCTCCTCGAGCCCGTGATGTCCGTCGAGGTCGTGACCCCCGAGGACTACATGGGCGACGTTATTGGCGACCTGTCGTCTCGACGAGGTCGTGTCGAAGGCATGGAGCAAAAGGGCAATAGTCAAGCAATTAGGGCACTTGTGCCGCTGGCCGACATGTTCGGCTACGCTACTGACCTGCGTTCTCGCACCCAAGGGCGCGCGACGTACACCATGCAGTTCCATTCGTACGCAGAGGTTCCGGAGGCGATTTCCAAGGAAATCGTGGCGAAGGCGACTGGCGCGTAAGGAGCTGGGCAACCAGCGAAACAAGGTCCAAACCGTCGTCGGGGAGGGCCGAAACAAACCCGATGGAACCACGAAGGTTCTGTCACTAAGAGAAAGTTAGTCCCCGACAATGGCAAAGCAGAAGTTCGAGCGCACTAAGCCGCACGTCAATATCGGAACCATGGGTCACATTGACCACGGCAAGACCACCCTTACCGCGGCAATCACCAAGGTATTGTCCGAGCGCATCCCCGGTAGCGCCTTCACACCGTTCGATCAGATCGACAAGGCTCCCGAAGAGCGTCAGCGCGGCATCACCATTTCTATCGCCCACGTGGAATACGAGACGGCGAACCGTCACTACGCCCACGTCGACATGCCCGGTCACGCCGACTACGTGAAGAACATGATCACGGGCGCCGCCCAGGTCGACGGCGCCATCCTGGTCGTGTCCGCGACCGACGGTCCGATGCCCCAGACGCGTGAGCACGTGTTGCTCGCTCGTCAGGTCGGTGTTCCCTACATCGTGGTCGCACTCAACAAAGCCGACATGGTCGATGACGAAGAGCTCCTTGAGCTCGTCGAACTCGAAGTCCGTGAACTCTTGACGAGCTACGACTTCCCCGGCGACGACACCCCGATTGTCCGCGTCTCGGCGCTGAAGGCCCTCGAGGGCGACAAGGACTGGGGCGACAAGATCATGGAGCTCATGGACGCCGTCGACACCTTCATCCCCGAGCCCGTGCGCTCCACCGACAAGCCGTTCCTCATGTCGATCGAAGACGTCATGTCCATCACTGGTCGTGGCACCGTCGTCACCGGCAAGGTGGAGCAAGGCGTCATCAAGGTTGGCGATGAAGTCGAGATCGTCGGTCTTCGCGACACGACCAAGACCACCGTTACCGGCATCGAGATGTTCCGTAAGTTGCTCGACGAAGGCCGTGCTGGTGACAACCTGGGCGCCCTGCTTCGTGGCACGAAGAAGGAAGAAGTCGAGCGCGGACAGGTCCTGTGCAAGCCGGGAACGATCACGCCGCACACCGTTTTTGAAGCGTCGGTGTACGTGTTGACCAAGGACGAAGGTGGCCGTCACAAGCCGTTCTTCGCGAACTACCGTCCCCAGTTCTACTTTCGCACGACGGACGTCACGGGCACCATCGAGTTGCCTTCGGGCACCGAGATGGTCATGCCTGGCGACAACACCGAGATGACCGTGACCCTGGGTAAGCCGATCGCCATGGAAGAGGGTCTGACCTTCTCCATTCGCGAGGGTGGCCGAACCGTGGGTTCAGGTCGCGTCGTCAAGATTCTGAAGTAGGTAGGTCATGGCCGACAACCGACAAATGATTCGAATCCGGCTGAAGGCCTTCGACCACGGCGTCCTTGACCAGTCCACCGCGAAGATCGTCCAGACGGTCGAGCGAACGAATGCTCGCGTGCAGGGCCCCGTGCCACTGCCCACCGAGAAGCACCGTTACACGGTCGTTCGTGGACCCCACAAGCACAAGGACAGTCGCGAACACTTCGAGATGCGCGTGCACAAGCGTCTTTTGGACATCGTGGATCACTCCGCCAAGACGGTCGATTCGCTTCAGCGCCTCGACCTGCCGGCGGGGGTCGACATCGAGATCAAGATTCGCCAGAACTAACGCTACTCACGGGGTTCGGCTTTGCGTAAGTGGGACCTCGTGATGTAGTGTTAAAAGCCCCTCCTTTTCGGGCGGGGACACAAAAAAGATGTGTTCAGTTGCCTACGGGAACGCTGAACCAAACCAGTCGAGCGCTCCGTTCGGGTTTTATGGCCCGGCGGAGCGTCTGTGTGTCGGATGCACCGATGCGCAGTGTTTAGAAGAGAGGCATACGTGGCGACCAAAGCGATCGTCGGCGAGAAGGTGGGCATGACCCACGTCTGGGATGACCAGAACCGGGCGATCCCGGTAACGGTCGTCAAGGTCAGTCCAGCTCGCGTCGTCCAGGTAAAGACTCCAGAAAAAGACGGCTACTCCGCGGTGCAAGTCACCTGGGGCACCCGCCGCGCCTCCACGCTCTCCAAGCCCGAAATCGGTCACTTCGAGAAGGCGGGCGTCACGCCCGGTAAGAAGTTGGTCGAACTGCGCATCGACGACGTCTCGGGTTACGAAGTCGGCCAGGAGATCCTCGCCGACGTACTCGAAAAAGGCGAGATGATCGACGCGACCGCAGTGTCCAAGGGCAAAGGTTTCGCCGGTGGGATGAAGCGTCACAACTTCTCTGGTCAAGGGGCCGCCCACGGTAACCACAAGCACCACCGCGCGCCCGGATCCATTGGCGCGTGTGCGACGCCTGGTCGTGTCTTTAAGGGTACGAAGATGGCGGGTCGTTACGGTGGCGGTCAAGTCACCACCACCAACCTCGAGGTCATTGGCGTCGACGTCGAGCGCAACCTCGTCCTCGTGAAGGGTGCCGTTCCTGGGCCCCGCGGTGGCGTCGTCGTGCTTCGAACGTCGGTGAAGAACCCAATGAAGGCCGGAGGTACGCGATGAGCGACGTCACGACACTGCGCGGTGCCGTCAAGAAAGAGCGTCCCGCGCCCACCGCGCGATCGGTTGTTCGAAAGAGTCTCGCCGGTGCCGAGCTCGGTACCGTGGCGCTCGAACCAACGATTTTTGGTATCGAGCCCAACATGGCGGTTTTGCACCAAGTGATCAAGGCGCAACTCGCCGCGAAGCGTGCGGGCACCCAGTCGACCAAGACCCGCAAAGAAGTCCGCGGTGGTGGCAAGAAGCCCTTTGGTCAAAAGGGAACCGGTGGAGCTCGCCAGGGCACCATCCGCGCGCCGCACTACCCCGGTGGTGGGATTGCCCTCGGGCCCAAGCCTCGCAAGTACGACCAAAAGACGCCCAAGAAGATGATTCGCCTCGCGCTCTACTCTGCCTTGTCGGACCGTGCGTCGCTGTCACGAGTCGCACTCATCGACGGCTTCAGCGCGTGGACGACACCCAAGACCAAAGACGCCGTCAGCGCGCTGCACGCGCTCGGACTCGAAGGCAAGATCCTCATCGTTCTGCACCGTGACGACACGACCGCACTGCAGTCGTTTCGAAACCTCGCCAACGTCAAGACCATCGACGTCGGCGAGCTCAACGCCTATGACGTGTTGGACTGTGACTGGGTCCTCTTTACTGACGCCACGTTGCCAGTCGCGAAGGAGACCTTGTAATGCGTGACGCCATGAGCATCCTGATCCGACCGGTCGTGTCTGAAAAGACCTACGGCCTCATGGAGAACCACACCTACGTCTTCGTGGTCGATCCTCGCGCGACCAAGATCGACGTGCGCAACGCCGTCGAACAGGCCTTCAACGTCAAGGTCGTCAACGTGAACACTCTCAACCGCAAGGGTAAGGCGACACGAAATCGTCGTACCGGTGTCGCGGGCGCTCGCCCCAACACGAAGCGGGCCATCGTCACCCTCAAACAGGGCGACTCGATCAATCTCTTCGAGAACTAAGGACTGCCATGGCACTGCGTCACCGCAAACCAACCAGCCCCGGTCGCCGATTCCAAACGGTCTCGGACTTCGCCGACATCACGAAGTCGACGCCGGAAAAGTCACTGCTCGACCCCAAGCCCAAGACGGGCGGTCGAAATAACTACGGGCGAAAGACCTCGCGACACCGCGGTGGTGGGCACAAGCAGCAGTACCGCATCATCGACTTCAAGCGCAACAAGGACGCGATTCCTGCCAAGGTCGCGTCGATTGAGTACGACCCGAACCGCACGTGTCGTATTGCCCTGCTGCACTACGCCGATGGTGAGAAGCGCTACATCCTCGCCCCTAACGGACTCAAGGTTGGCGATTACGTTGAGTCGGGTCCCAAGGCGGACATCCGCACCGGTAACGCGCTGCCCATGCGCTTCATCCCGACTGGTGCGACGGTGCACAATGTCGAGTTGCGACCTGGTGGTGGCGGCAAGATGGCTCGCAGCGCCGGCATGAGTGTCCAATTGGTCGCGAAGGAGGGCGGTTACGCCACCCTTCGTCTTCCCTCGACCGAAATGCGCCGAGTGCAGATCGACTGTCGCGCGACGCTGGGCGTCGTTGGCAATTCCGAGCACGAACTCATCAAGGTCGGTAAGGCCGGACGCAGCCGTTGGCAGGGCATTCGCCCCCAGACGCGTGGTGTCGCCATGAACCCGGTCGACCACCCACTCGGTGGTGGTGAAGGAAAGACTTCCGGTGGACGTCACCCCGTATCACCGTGGGGTCAGCCAGAGGGTCGTACGCGTTTGCCAAAGGCATCAGACGCGCTCATTATTCGTCGTCGCCGTGGACGCGGCTCGCGGAGGTAGGTAGACAATGTCACGTAGTTTGAAAAAGGGTCCCTTCATCGACTCGCACCTTTTGAAGAAGGTCGACGCAATGAACGCGGCGAATGAGAAGAAGGTCATCAAGACCTGGAGCCGTCGTTCGACGGTGATCCCCGACATGGTCGGTCACACCTTTGCGGTACACGACGGACGTCGTCACGTGCCGGTCTACTGCAACGAGTCAATGGTGGGACACAAGTTGGGCGAGTTCGCTCCGACGAGGACCTTCAAGTTCCACGCCGGCCAGGAAAAGACGGGGAGGCGCTAATGACTGGCCCCAAGACGAACGAACGTCCAGGTACCCGCGCCACGCTGCGCGGCTATCACATGTCGGCGAGCAAGGCTCGCGTCGTACTTAATCTCATCCGCAATGAGGATGTGAACACCGCACGTGAAATCCTGGCGGGCACCACTCGTGAAGCCGCCGACGTCATTGGCAAGGTCCTCGCTTCCGCGGTCGCGAACGCCGTCAACAACGATGGTCTCAACGCCGAGGAGCTCTTCGTCTCGGCGGCCTACGCCGACGAGGGCATCACGATGAAACGCTTCACCCCCCGTGCGCGAGGGCGTGCCGGCAAGATTCGCAAGCGCGCTTGTCACATCACCGTGATCGTCTCGCGTCTCGACGAGGACCGTCTTGAGGTCTTGCGTTCGCAGCGCTCGGCACAGGCAACCGCATCGCGTTCGCGTCGTGTCGCGACCTCACGACGTCGCGCGGACCAGACCGCCAGTCTCAACAAGCGCGAAACCGCTGCGGCTGAAGTGGCGGAGAACGAGGCTCGCGAGGCGGAGGATCGTCTGGACGAGGAACTGGAGATCGAGTCGTTTGACAACGAGTCGGGCGCCATCGGTGCGAGCGAGGACCTCGCGAGCGAAGAGTCCGACGCGACCGACGTCAGCGAGACGCCAGACGTTGACGACACGACCGACGAGGAGCTCGACGAGACCTCGAAGAACGACACGGTGTCTGAGGACACCACGGAGGAGACGAACTAATGGGTCAGAAGGTAAACCCCTACGGTTTCCGTCTCGGTATCACGACGGACTGGAAGTCGCGTTGGTTTAAGGAGCGCGGCTACAAGGACCTCGTCATCGAGGACTGGAAGATCCGTGATTATCTCACCAAGCAGCTCGAGAGCGCTGCGGTGAGTCGCATCGAGATCGAGCGCAATTCGGACCGCATCCGCGTGGACATCCACACGGCACGTCCCGGTATCGTCATCGGGCGTCGTGGTGCCGAGGCGGAGCGTCTGAAGAAGGACCTCGAGAAGATCACCGGTCAAAAGAACAAGATCTCGCTGAACATCCAAGAGATCAAGCAGCCCGAACTCGACGCGGCACTCATCGCCCAAGGAATCTGTGACCAGTTGCTTCGACGTGTGGCGTTTCGCCGCGCGATGAAGCGCGGTATCCAAACCGTGCAGAAGGCTGGCGCCCTGGGTGTGCGCATCCAGGCATCGGGACGTCTCGGCGGGGCAGAAATGTCACGTCGTGAGTCCTACCGTGAAGGTCGAGTGCCGCTGCACACGCTGCGCGCCGACATCGACTACGGCTTTCGTGAGGCGCGTACGAACACCGGTCGCATTGGCGTGAAGGTCTGGATCTACAAGGGCGACATCTTGCCCTACCAGTTGACCAACGACGAGAAGATCGTGCGCGAAGCTGCGATGGCCGCTGGTGACGCGGTACCGGTCGGTGCCACCCCATCGGTTCCCAAGGGCGTCGTGCGTGCGGGCGGTGGACGCCGTCGCGTCGAGCCCGACGCGACTGAAGAGATCGTCCTTGACGTGAACCCCGCGGACTTGATCGCGGCGAACGACGAAGTCGAACGTCAGTTGAGCGTCGAAGAGGAGATCGAGCGCCGCACGGCCCAAGATCACACCGACACGCCCCACTTTCGAAAGGACGCGGAGTAGCCATGTTGATGCCCCGCAAGGTAAAGCACCGTAAGCAACAGCGTGGCCGCATGACTGGTATGGCCAAGGGTGGCGTCGAACTCGCCTTTGGCGACTTCGGGATACAAGCCCAAGAAGCTGGCTGGATCAGTGCGCGTCAAATCGAAGCCGCTCGAATCGCCATGACACGTCACGTGAAGCGTGGCGGCAAGGTGTGGATTCGAATTTTCCCCGACAAGCCTGTCACCCAGAAACCCGCGGAGACGCGCATGGGTTCTGGAAAAGGGAACCCCGAGTTCTGGGTGGCCGTCGTGAAACCTGGACGCATCATGTTCGAGCTCGGTGGCGTCGACGAGACGCTCGCGCGTGCCGCCATGGAGCGAGCAATCCAGAAACTCCCAATCAAGGCGAAGTTCGTGATCCGTCCTGGAACCCACGGCACACCGGAGGTGACGATCTAATGGCCAAGACCGCAGAACGAATCGCTGAGATGCGCCTGCTGGGCGACAAGGAATTGCTCGAACGTTTGAGCGAGTCGCGTCGCGAGTTGTTCAACATGCGCTTCCAATTGGCAACCGGACAACTCGACAACTCCGCCCGATTGCACGAGGTCCGCAGGGACATCGCGCGACTGTCGACGTTCGTGCGTGAGCGTGAGATCGCGGCTGCGGAAGCAGCCATGGAAGGTGAAGAGTCATGAGTGACACCACAAACGACACCAGTCGTGAAAATCCGCGCAAGGTCCGCGAGGGTATCGTGATCTCGGACAAGATGGCGTCGACCCTCGTCGTTGCCGTGAACGAGCGCGTGAGCCACCCCCGTTACGGCAAGACCGTGCAGCGCACGAAGAAGCTCTACGTGCACGATGAGAAGAACGAAGCCAAGATCGGCGACCGCGTGCGAGTCCAAGAGACGCGTCCGTTGTCCAAGCTCAAGCGTTGGCGTTTGACCGAGATTGTGGAGCGTGCACGATGATTCAACAAGAATCCCGACTCAAGGTCGCTGACAACAGCGGCGCGAAGGAAGTGCTCTGCATTCGTGTGCTCGGTGGTTCGCGCCGTCGCTACGCATCCATTGGCGATGTCTTCATTGCCACGGTGAAGGACGCGATCCCTGGCGCCGCAGTGAAGAAGGGCGACGTCGTTCGCTGCGTCGTCGTTCGCACGTCCAAAGAGCGCCGCCGCCCTGACGGCTCGTACATCAAGTTCGATGAGAACGCGGCCGTTCTGATCAACGACCAGCTCCAGCCCCGCGGGACACGCATCTTTGGCCCCGTCGGACGCGAGTTGCGTGACAAGAAGTTCATGCGCATTATTTCCCTGGCTCCGGAGGTGCTGTAATGAAGATCCGTAAAGGTGACGACGTGCTCGTGTTGTCCGGCAAATTCCGCGGCGAACGAGCGAAGGTCGAAGAAGCGATTCCCTCGCGCAACAAAGTGATCCTCGATGGTCTCAACATCGCGAAGCGTCACACCAAGCAGGCTGGCGCCACTATGCAGGCCGGCATCATCGACAAGTTGCTCCCCCTGGACGCCTCGAACGTGGCGTTATGGTGCTCGAGCCACAAGGGACCAGCGAAGGTTGGATTTAGCGACGTCGACGGCACCAAGGTTCGCGTCTGTCACAAGTGTGGAGCAGCCCTGTGAGTACGACCACTCGACCCCGTCTAAAGGTCCGCTACGACCAAGAGATCCGCCAAGCGCTGAAAGAAGAGCTCGGTTTGGACAACATCATGCAGGTACCGCGTCTGACCAAGATCGTGTTGAACTCTGGGGTTGGACGCGCGACGCAACAGGCCTCACTTCTCGAGGGCGCCCAGCGCGACCTCGAACTGATCACGGGCCAAAAGCCAATCGTCACGCGCGCAAAGAAGTCCATCGCGAGTTTCAAACTCCGCGAAGAACAGCCCATTGGCACCAAGGTCACCCTGCGTGGCGACCGGGCCTGGGAGTTCTTCGACCGACTCCTCAGCCTCGCGATTCCGCGTATCCGAGACTTCCGTGGGCTGTCGCCCAAGTCCTTCGACGGTCACGGTAACTACACGTTCGGAGTCAACGACCAGTTGATCTTTCCCGAGGTCGACTACGACAAGATCGACGCGCCGCGTGGTTTTGACATCACCATCGTCACGACGGCGCAGAACGATGAGCAGGGACGCGCGTTTCTTCGCGCGTACGGCTTCCCCTTCAAGCAGGAGAATCGATAGACATGGCTAAGAAAGCCCTTCGAATCAAGCAGCAGCAGACCCCGAAGTTCTCGACGCGTGCCTACACGCGATGTGAGCGCTGTGGTCGTCCCCGCTCGGTGTATCGCAAGTTCGGTCTATGCCGCATCTGTCTGCGTGTGATGGTGCACGCTGGCGAGGTGCCCGGTGTGACGAAGGCAAGTTGGTAGGAGGACAGCTATGACAATGACTGACCCCATCGCCGACATGCTCACTCGCATTCGCAACGCCAACGCCGCCATGTTCGACAGCGTCAAGATGCCCAACTCGAAGTTGAAGGAGAACCTCGCGAAGGTCCTTCAAAAGGAGGGTTTCATCTCGGGCTTCACGGTGACGAAGGAAGAGGGCAAGCCCGGCTCGACCCTCGAGATCGCACTCAAGTACTCCGAGGACCGTCGAAAGACGATTGTTGGTATCAAGCGAATCTCCAAGCCAGG
>Ga0302320_10020978_pt1 | contig 12990 bp, 13 predicted proteins | sample Bog_T0_3_FD_202130 | JGI IMG/M metagenome (GOLD analysis project Ga0302320, IMG submission 202130) | Peat permafrost microbial communities from Stordalen Mire near Abisko, Sweden - Bog_T0_3 | ecosystem: Environmental > Terrestrial > Soil > Wetlands > Peat | place: Sweden: Abisko, Stordalen Mire...
TGGGCGACAAGGCCTACCATAGCCAGCTCCGCCTCGAGGGCTTCGTCGAGCCCGGTTCCATTGAGCAGAACGGTCCCCACGTCGACTTCGTTTTGAATGAATTTGAAAGCCACAACCCCAAGGCCGCCACAGGCCGCAAGATCAAGGTCAGCTACAAGGGCTCCGAGCCACCGCCAGACACATTCAAAGACGACGCCCAGGCCCTCGCTGAAGGCACCTACGGCCGCGACGGCGTTCTCCATGCCAACGTGCTCCAGGCCAAGTGCGCCAGCAAATACGCCCCCGCCCAGCCCGGCTCTGCCCAACCTGGCGCCGCCCCCGCCAAAACGGCCTCCAGCACCGCCGCTCCCGCTCCCGGCCACGCTGCCGCCAGCCCAACCGCGGCCAACTGACAAGAATGACCACGCCAGCTCCCGCCGACGCACCCAGCTCCACCGCCTGCGCCCGGCTCATCAAGGTATCCAAGCTCTTTGGCTCCTTCGCGGCGCTCCGTCAGGTCTCGGTCGACATTGAATCCGGCCGCTGCTACGTCCTCGTCGGCGAAAATGGCGCAGGAAAATCCACCCTCCTCCGCATCCTCGCCGGACTCCTCCGCCCCAGCTTCGGCACCGTCACCGTCTTCGGCGGCCTTGAGCCCCACGCCGCCCGCGCCCGCATCGGCTACATGAGCCACGCCCCCATGCTCTACGACGAACTAACCGCCCAGGAGAACCTCCGCTACTTCGCCAGCCTCTATCCCGGTCGCCAATGCCTCACGCCCACTCAGGCACTCACCCAGGTCGGCCTCGATCCAGAGCTCTCCCGCAAACTCGGCCAATACTCCCAGGGAATGCGCCAGCGCACCTCCCTGGCCCGCGCCCTCCTGCCCCAGCCCGAGCTGCTCCTCCTCGACGAGCCCTTCTCCAACATGGATGTCGAAAGCGTAAGCCAGATGGTTCATCTGCTCGCCGGCTTCCGCCAGCACAATCGCACCATCATCCTCACCACCCATCAGCGTGAAACCGCCGCCCCCATCGCCGACTTCATCCTCCGCCTTCAGGCCGGCCGCGTCGCATCCCTCGATCAAGGGAGCCCCACGCTATGAAGACCAACGGCGCACGCTTCCTTGAGAATCTCGGCATCCCCTTCGAACTCTGCGAATACGAGGTCGACCCCGATGATCTCTCCGCCACCACCGTCGCCAGCAAAATCTCCATGCCCGCCGAGCAGGTCTTCAAAACCCTGTTGACCACATGCGGTCCCGGCACATACGTCTTCGCCGCCATCCCCGGCGACGCCGAACTGGACTTCAAAAAGCTCGCCCGCGCCGCCGGCCTGCGCAAGGCCGAAATGGTCCCCCTCAAAGACGTCCAGCCCCTCACCGGCTACATCCGCGGCGGCGTCACCGTCTTCGGCGCAAAAAAGCCCTACCCCGTCTTCGTCGACGAAACCGCCATCCTCTTCGACAAGATCAGCGTCTCCGCCGGCACCCGCGGTACCCAGCTCATTCTCGACCCCGCCGACTACATCCGCGCCGCTGAAGCCACCACCGCCGACCTCACCAAATCCAAAGCCGACCTAACCAAGGACCTCCGTGCCCCATCCTTGCGCGCTTTTGGCGCAAGGGTGGGAAACCACGATGCCGACCCATCAAATCCAGACAATCCCGAGGCCCCAACCCAATGACCCCCGCCCTCTGGACCCATCTCGTCAAAGACCTCCGCATCGAATGGCGCTCCCTCGACGCCATCGTCTCCATGCTCTTTTTCTCCGGCCTCGTCGTCGTCCTGTTCTCCATTGCCTTCGATCCCCGCGGCGCATTCTCCCAGCAGATCGCCGGCGGCGTCCTCTGTGTCGCCACCATGTTCGCCTCCGTCAGCACCCTCAACCAGGCCTGGGCCCGCGAAATCCGCCACCAGGTCCTCGACGCCCAGCGCATGGTCCCATCCCCCGGCGCCCAGCTCTACCTCGCCAAGGTCATCGCCAACTTCCTCTTCGTCACCATCGTCCAAATCGTTCTGGCCCCGTTTTTCTTCATCTTTTACAATCTGCACATCGTCGGCCAGGCCTGGCTCCTCGCCCTCGTTCTTCCCCTCGGCACATGGGCCCTGGTAGGCAACGGCGTCTTCTTCGCCGCACTCTCCATCCGCAGCCGCAACCGCGAACTCCTCCTCTCCCTCATCCTCTTTCCCATCTTCATTCCCGCCCTCCTCGCCATGGTCCAGGCCACCGGCAACATCCTCACCGGCGATAGCGACCCCACCCTCTGGATCAAACTCCTCCTCGGCTACGACATCATCTTCACCACCGTCAGCCTCCTCCTGTTCGACATCGTCTTCCACGCCGAATAGCAGCCCCGGGAAAGCGCAGCTTCACCGCCCGCGGAACAATGCACCCGGGCGGTAGGCCGGGGATTCATCCCCGGTATACAGCCAATCAAATCGATCGGGCCTTCAGGCCCTGAGGTATGCCTTTCGGCCAACATCATGGCCGTCTTCCGCACCGCTTCAGCCCCCGGAAAATACCGCCGCAACGCGGCCCCGCCCCCAACCGGCTATCCTTGAATCATGTCCGACCCCCAAATTCCAGCCACCCCGGCTGAAGCCGCCGCCACCGCCGAAGCCATTGATACCGTCGCCCACTCCAAGTGGTTCCGCTGGCGCAACGACGGCAAGGCCCTCATCATGTACCTGCTCGACAGCGAGGTCCACACCTTCGCCTTCTCCGTCGCCGCCAACGCCATCCTGTCGTTCATCCCCTTCATCGTCCTGCTCTACACACTCTCCCGTTCCGTCTTCCACTCCCAGATGATGGTCACAGTGGTCGACGACATGGTCCAGTACTTCCTCCCCTCCAATCAGGAGTTCGTCGCCACCAACCTCGCCCTCGCCGCCGACCACCAGGGCATCCAGGCCTTCTCGCTCATCATGATCCTCGTCGCCTGCACCGGCATCTTCCTGCCCCTCGAGGTCGCCCTCAACCAGGCCTGGGGCGTCGTCAAAAGCCGCAACTACCTCGCCAACCAGGTCGTCGCCTTCGGCCTCGCCATCCTCATGGTGCTCCTCGCCCTCGCCAGCATCCTGCTGAACGCCGGCGAAAAAGCTCTGCTCACCCTCCTCTTCTTCCATCACGTCGATAACTTCGTCTTCAAGGGCATCGGCTGGGCCTGGCTCGCCGCCTCCACCGGCGCAGCCTCCATCCTCTTCTTCTTTGCCATCTATTGGCTCCTGCCCAACCGCCGGGTCCCCTGGCGTCCCGTCCTGCGCACAGCCATCTACACCGGCATCATCTGGCTCGTCGCCAAAATGATCTTCGTCGCCATCCTCCCCCACCTCGACCTCAAAGCCCTCTACGGCCCCTTCTACGTCTCCGTAGGTCTGCTCTTCTGGGCCTACATCTCCGGCCTCATCCTCTTCGCCGGCGCGCAGTTCAGCGTCGCCCGCCTCGGTGATAAGATCAAGGAATAGATATCCTCCGCTAGAGTCGGAGGCGTTATTGGTGGCGGGGCCTCAAAGAGGCCGATGCAGAAGCGCCTCACACCGGAAGCAGACCGTCGCCCGCGCCGCAGGCGCAGTGGTCACTAGCCCCGCGCTTCAGCGTGGGGTGGGAGATGCCAAAAATTCAACCGGAGTCCCGTAGGGACGGTGCTCACTTACCGCGCCTCGAACGCCTTCACCGCAATCGCATTCGGCTCGCGCCCCGTCGGCAGCACCGTAAACAGCGTCCGCGACGACGTGCGCACCACCGCCACATCCGCCGAACGCGTATCCACCACAAACAGCAGATGCCCGGCCGCGGAAAACGCCAGCGCCGCGGGCCCCGTTCCCACGTGGATCGAAGGGCTCAGCCGCTTGCCGTCGTCAATCGCATACACCGTCACTTCATCCGAGTGCAGGTTGCTCACGTAGAGCAGGGAATTGTTCCCCGTCACCAACCCCCGCACCGGGTCGTCGCCAATCATGTACGCCCCGCCCACATCGTCCGTGCTCGTCACCACTTCCGATATGTTGTCCGACAGCGCGTTCGACACAAACAGCTCGCCGCCATCCGGCTTCAGCGCCAGGTGCAGCGGCGCGCGCCCCACGTCCATCACCGCCTCCAGCCGGTCCGGCTGGTCGGGGTGCGCCTGCGAGTGCGCCAGCAAAATCGCCATCACCTGGTGCCCGCCTGAGCAGGCCACAAACGCCTTCGACGAATCCGGCAGAATCACCGCATCCACAGCCCCCGCGCATCCTTCAAACACCGCGCGCACTGTCCGGCTTGCCGCATCCACCACGCTCACTGAGTTGCCCGCCCGGTTCGGCACCACCAGCGTCTTGCCATCAGGCGAAACCCGCGCCTCGGCCGGCTCTTCGCCCGTGCCCACCGTCGCCACTTCCCGCCGCGCCTTCAGGTCAACCACTGAAATCGAATTCGACCCCGAGTTCGCCACATACGCCAGCTCTCCGCCCGGGTCCAGATCAATCGACACCGGCTGCCTGTGCAACCCGATCGTCGCTGCCACCGAATTGTTCTCGGCATTGATCACTGAAATCGAACCCTGCGCGCCCGGCCCGCCCTGGTTCACAACGTACACTTCGTTGCGCGTCGCGCTCGCCGCCACCGCCACCGGATTCTGACCCACCCCCAGCTCCCGGTCAATCCGCACGTTCACCACGTCGATCACGGTCACCGTCCCGCTCTCGCCGTTCGTCACATACGCATATTCGCGATACTCAGGGGGATACTGCGGAAAATCGTTCTTGCGGCAGCCGCCCAGCGCCAGAGTCAGCACTGTCAACGCGAAGATCCCGGCCGGCGTCTCGTCCTTCAGCTTCATGGCTTGCTTCCAGCACTCAAAAAAATGCGAACGTCGGCGCCCGCCTTACTCCGTCGCCGCCTTCACTTCAATCCCGCGGTTCAACATCCGTCCCACCACCGGCCCAATCTGCTCCAGCTCGTCCATCATCCGCGCAAACTGGTCGGGATAAATCGACTGCGGCCCATCGCTCAGCGCCTTCTCAGGGTGGTCGTGCACCTCCACCAGAATCCCGTCCGCCCCCGCCGCCACCGCAGCCCGCGCCATCGGCAAAACGCTGTCCCGCTTGCCCGTCCCATGGCTTGGATCAACCAGAATCGGCAAGTGGCTCAGCCGCTGCACAGCCGGAATAATGCTCAGGTCCAGCGTGTTCCGTGTGTGGTCGGCAAACGTCCGCACCCCGCGCTCGCACAAAATCACTTCGTAGTTGCCCTCGCTCATCACATACTCGGCCGCCATCAAAAACTCGTCCAGCGTCGCCGACAGCCCGCGCTTGATCATCACCGGCTTCCGCAGCCGCCCCGCATGCTTCAAGAGCGAAAAGTTCTGCATGTTCCGCGCGCCAATCTGGATCACGTCCGCCCACTCCGCCACCAATTCGAGACTTTGGCTGTCAATCGCCTCGGTCACAATGCGCAGCCCAAACCGCGTCCGGATCTCCGCCATGATCCGCAGAGCCTCCAGGCCCAGTCCTTGAAATGCGTAGGGAGATGTGCGTGGTTTATAAGCGCCGCCGCGGAAAAACTGCGCCCCGCTCGCCGCCACTTGTTCGGCGATCGAGAAAGCCTGTTCGCGGCTCTCAATCGAGCACGGTCCGGCAATCACTGCCAGCCCTCGGCCGCCAATGGTCGCGTCTGTTCCCGCAAACTTGATGATTGTGTCTTCTTCTTTAACGTCGCGGCTGGCCAGTTTATAGGCCTTTGAAACCCGGATCACTTCCGCCACTCCCGAAAGCGCCTCCAGGTTGCCGCGATCCACTTCGCCCTTGTTGCCCGTAATGCCAATGGCCGTCCGTTGGGCGCCGGGAAGTGGGTGGGCGCGAAAGCCCAAATGCTCTATATGTTCGCAGACTGCCTGAATCTCTTCCGGCGTCGCCTGCGCCTTCATCACTACTAGCATTGCCCGCCCTCGAACCACCAGTCTAGAGCATTTCGCTGAGGCAATGCCACATTTCGTCTCGTGCCAGAGACGCCGCTCGCTCCCTCCCCGCAACCATCACCCGTCGCTGGGAACCGGTCTGCTCGCTGTGCGTGCCTGGCCTGTGCGGCCTCTTTGATCTCTGCTTCTTGCAACTGGTGCGGCTTCTGCGGCAATGCCTGCCGGGAGTCCAGCCCATTCATGCGCCGGTCCTGCCACGGGTTGAGGGGTTCACCAAACAACAACTGCAAAACAACTGCGCAACTCCGGGCCCGTGCGCTGCTCGCAAAGGCCGGTGCGCTTAGTCGGACTCGTCCGCGGCTTCGGCGCCAGACTTCGCGGCAACAACGGCCGGGGCCACAACCATTCCAATAAAGGCAAGAGCAATCAAGAGGTCATGCATGGTCACTTCTCCTTGTGGGGCTCGTCAGAACCTGTCCACTTCTGAATCATGCGCCACCCCCGGTCATCCTTGAATCCCACAACGGCGTCGCCCCGCGGGATGCTCGTGCTATGCCCTTCCCACCTTCGTGCTATAAAGACCGTTGTCTGCAAACAAAACAAAAAGCAGGCCACGCGCAATCCGCGGCCTGCTCTTCTTCATACGATTGATATCAAATGCCTTAAATCACTCCAGTAGCCCTAACGCCGCTCGCCCGTTGCCCGCTCCGCATCCCGCTTCTGCGCCCGCCATTTCAGCCCCAGCCAGGCCAGATAACCCAGCTGAATCACCCACGTCACCACATACGCCGCAACTAAAAACTCGTGGTCCAAAATTGCCCTCTGATCCATCGTTTTCCTCGTTTCGTTTCCCCGTCTTTTTCCCTGACTTGCCGCTCTAAAACTCCGCGTTCAGCGCCGCCTGCGCCTCGCGCCTGGCATTCTCCTGGCTCTGCCGTTCCACCCTATACCGCAGCGCCAAAATCAGCACCCCCCACGCAAACCAGGCCAGCATATTCCACATCAATACACTCACCATTGACGCGTCCATCCCCGATCCCTCGCCCCCGCCAAACACCGGCGACGGGTGCTGCGTCCGCCACCACCGGTTTGACATATACACAATCGGCACATCCATCGCGCCAAAAATCCCCAGCACCGCCGCCAGCGTCTGCACCTGAGGCCCGGCCGCAAAACGCCGCAGCAGCAGGTAGCTCACATAAATCAGCCACAACACCAGCGTCGTCGTCAGCCGTGCATCCCAAGTCCACCAGATGCCCCACGCCCTTCGCCCCCAAAGCGGCCCGGTGATCAGCACGACGGTACAGAAGACGACACCCACCTCTGCGCCGGCCAGCGCCCACGCGTCGGCAATCTGTGCCCACTCCGGCCGGCTCCGCCGCCAGGCCAGGTACCCAATCGACCCCGCCAGCGACACCGCGAAAAACACAAACGCCACGCTCGCTGAGGGCACATGGTAAAAAATCACGCGGAAGATCTCGCCCTGCATCGCGTCCAAAGGCGCAACATAAATCGCCTGGTAGTACCCCCAAACCATCAGTCCCAGGGTCACCGCCACAGCCAGTCCAATTGCCAGTTTCTTCATAGGGAATAATCCTGTTCCAACCCTTCCAGTGTACGACGGGCATGGTGAGTCAGTCTCCACCGGCAGGTGGGGGCGTGGAACTGGCCCTTAGGGCAAATTGCTGGCTTGGCTCTTGTCGCAGCAAAAAGGCTCTGGGGAGTCAACCCAGAGCCTCTTCGCAAATATGCTTCCCAGTTGATACCGGGCGCCGCCTGATATAACCACAACCTAATGCTAGAGAACACCTTCCGTCAAGCGTAACAGCCGCCGCTCAGGCCGCCTGTAGCCGCGGCCTCACCCTGTTCAGCGACCTGCTCTTCGACGCCACCCAAAGATCATGCCCGCTTTGCAACCCAATCCAGAACTGCGCCGAATTCCCAAAGTAACGGCTCAAGCGCAGCGCCGTATCGGCCGTGATTCCACGCTTGCCGCGAACCACGTCATTCACGCGCGGCGCCGGAATGTGCAGTTCCTTGGCCAATCGGGTTGCCGTCAACCCCAGCGGCTCCATGAACTCCGTCAGCAGAATCTCGCCCGGATGGATCGAAAACGCAAAGGGAAATTTCTCCATAGCTCACTCCAAGCATTATCTCTAATTGTCGCGAGACTGGCCCTCAGCCGCCCAGCTTTTTTAGCCCCCACCGCGCCGCCGCCCGCACCCCTTCATCCCCAGCCTCGGCCCACTCCTCCAGCCGCCCCGCAAACCGCCCCACCCCGCTATTCCCCATCGCAATCGCCACATTCCGCCGCAGCCCCATAAACCCCGCCCTCCTCACCGGCGACCCATTAAACCTCCGCTCCCACTCCCCCTCATCCAGCCCCGCCAGCCACTCCAGCGCCGGATTCACCAGCTCCCCCCGCGCCTCCAGCTCCGCATCCCTCCCAATCACTGCCTTCCTGTTCCACGGGCAAACATCCTGGCAAATATCGCACCCAAACACCTGCCTCCCCATCCCCGCCATCAACTCCGGCTCAATCGCCCCCTGGTGCTCAATCGTCAAATACGAAATGCACTTCCGCGCATCCATCTCATAAGGCGCAACCAGCGCCCCCGTAGGGCAAGCCTCCAGGCACCGCCTGCAACTCCCGCACCGGTCCGGAACCGTGAGTGCCCCAGGTCTCGCGCGGGTGCTGGGTGCCCCAGGTCCGGATTCTTCGACCTGGGATAGCAAGTCCCTCAACCCGCCACGATCCGGACCCGCCTCCTCTTCCACCGCCGCCAACGAAGTCAGCAGCACCCCCAGAAACCCAAACGACCCCAGTTTCTCGTGAATCAGGCACGTGTTCTTCCCCGTCCACCCCAGCCCGGCCGCCGTCGCCAGAGCCCGCTCCACCACCGGCCCCGTATCCACATACGCCCGCGCCTCAAACTCCCCCGCCGCCTCGCGCAGCGCCAACTCGCGCAGCCCCGCCTCCAGCGCCCTCAGACGCTTCAGCAGCACCTTGTGGTAGTCGCTCGCCCGCCGCTCGCCCTTCGCATCCACGCGGCTCGTCCACGCATACCGCGCAATCCATCCCGCTCCCGCCTCCGCCGCCTCCGTGGACCGCGGCCCGCCCCCGTCGTAACTCGCAAAACAAACCACCGCCGACCGCGCCCAGGGGAAGGGAACTGCCGCTCCAGGTACCCCATCGTCCCAGCCCGCCCCGCTCCCACCCACTCCGCAAACCGCGCCGCATCCCGCGCCTCGGCCTCATGCGGCAGCGCCACCAGCCCCGCTTCCGTAAACCCCGCCCCAAGCGCCAACGCGCGCGCCCGCTCCCGGCTCAGGCCCGGTGCTCCAGCAAAGTCCGCATTGGCTTCTTCATATCTCACGGAACCGCCCATCCCCTCCTTTGCGTACTTACCTATCGAGTGTTCACATGCGAACGCCGAACACAGGAACGAACACCCCAGGACCCGGCAACAACTCCGGATAGGCTCCTATCCCTTGTGATTGCAGCATATTCCCTCGCCGCCGTTTTGGCCGCCCAAGTGCAATCAACAAGGCGTAAGGTACGTCAGCAAGTTCAGGCAAACCCGGTCCCCCCAAAGGACCCAAACCACTGGAGCCAAGATTTTTGGAGGTTGCCCCATGAACAGCACAATCGATAGAACCAACGACGCCATGCGCATTGAGTCCGGTGACCTCAGCGAACTGGTCCGCGGCCACGATCGAGCTCTCCTCTCCCGCCTCGCCCCCCTCGTCCGCCGCCACAACGTCGCCCTCGACCTCCGTCATGTCCAGCGCATCGACGCCGCCGGCATCTCCGCCCTCATCTCCCTCTATGGCGCCGCGCGCGACGCAGGCCACTGCTTCACCGTCATCAACGCCTCCGCCCGAGTGGCTGAAATCCTCGCCCTCGTCGGCCTCGATAGAATTCTTGCATCTCATAATATGGCTAACATTTCACAAAATAGACCAGCCGCCGAGCGGCCTGCCGCCTGAGAACCCCTGCCAACATTACCCATTCTCCCCGGGACGCTGCCAGCGTCCCGGAATATGAACAAACTTAGCCAAAAATAGAACACGCCCAAATCCCCTTTTCAATCGTCTGTGACGTTCGGCACAGGCAACCCTATACTTGGAACGATATTCGTACTTGCGACAAGTCAATGCCGAAACGCGCAGCACTCTATCCGGATCTCGCGCACGCGCTCAGCCTGATATCTTCATTCCCATTCGCCCGCTGAGACCCTGTGCCAGTATCCTCTTCTAGGTACCGCGCTACGGAATCTTACATACGGAGGCTTTACCCCATGACGCAGGGCGTGGTGGATCAGGCGGTCGCTTCGGCGGCCTCAACAACAACTCAATATGTGTACTTCTTCGGCGGCGGCAAGGCAGACGGCAACGGCCGCATGAAGGACGTTCTCGGCGGAAAAGGCGCTGGCTTGGCTGAAATGACCAACGCCGGCCTGCCCGTACCTCCCGGATTCACCATCCAGACTGAAGCCTGTCGCGAATACATGCGCGGCAAGCTCAGCCCGGCCATCAACAATGAAATGTATGCCGCCCTCGAGCGGCTCGAAAAGCTCCAGGGTCAGAAGCTCGGCTCCGGCGACAACCCGCTCCTGGTCTCCGTCCGCTCCGGCGCAAAGTTTTCCATGCCCGGCATGATGGACACCATCCTCAACCTCGGCCTCAATGACAAGGCCGTCGAGACCCTCGCCAAGCTCACCGGCAACCCCCGCTTCGCCTATGACTCCTATCGCCGCCTCATCCAGATGTTCGGCGACGTCGTCCTCGATGTCCCCAAGAAAAAGTTCGAGCACATCTTCGACGGCATCAAGGCAAAAGAGAAGGTCAAGTTCGACTACGAGCTCTCACCTGTTGCTCTCCAGAAGATCATCGCCGAGTACAAGAAGCTCGTGAAGCAGGAAACCGGCAAGGACTTCCCGCAGGGTCCGCTTGAGCAACTCGTCCAGGCCCGCGACGCCGTGTTCCGTAGCTGGCAGAACGATCGCGCCAAGACCTATCGCCGCATCAATCACATCGATGACTGGCTGGGCACAGCCGTCAACGTACAGGCCATGGTCTATGGCAACCTCGGCGAGAACTCCGGCACCGGCGTTGGCTTCACCCGCAACCCCGCCACCGGCGAGCACGCCTTCTTCGGCGAGTACCTCATGAACGCCCAGGGCGAAGACGTCGTCTCCGGCGTCCGCACCCCGCTCCCCATCAGCGAGCTTGAGCGCGCCATGCCCGTCGTCTATGAGCAGCTCCGCTCCATCACTGGCAAACTCGAGAAGCACTATCGCGACATGCAGGACTTCGAGTTCACCATCCAGGATGGCAAGCTCTACATGCTCCAGACCCGCAACGGCAAGCGCACCGGCCTCGCCGCTGTTCGCGTCGCCATCGATATGGTGCGCGAAGGCCTCATCACCCAGGAAGAAGCCATCTTCCGCGTTGAGCCCAACCAGCTCTATGACTTCCTTGTTCCCCGCCTGGTTGAAAAGGGCGAGAAGATTGAAGTCCTCGCCACCGGCCTCCCGGCTTCGCCCGGCGCCGCTGTCGGCCAAATCGTTTTCACCGCTGAAGACGCCGTCAAGGCTCACGCCGCCGGCTCCTTCAAGACCATCATCCTGGTCCGCGGAGAAACCACTCCTGAAGATATCGCCGGCATGGAAGTCGCCGCCGGCATCCTCACCTCCCGCGGTGGCATGACCTCCCACGCCGCTGTCGTCACCCGTGGCATGGGCAAGTGCTGCGTGGCCGGCGCCGGCGACCTCAAGGTCGACGAAAACAAGAAGGAACTCCGCGTCAAGGGCAAGGTCTTCAAGCACGGCGATTGGATCTCCCTCGACGGAACCACCGGACGCGTCATCAATGGCCGCCTCAAGACCCTCGATGCCCAGCCCGACGATCCCGATCTGGTCAAGTTCATGAGCTGGGTTGACCCCGTCCGCCGCCTCAAGATCCGCGCCAACGCCGACATTCCTCGCGACGCAAAGAATGCTCGCATGTTTGGCGCCGAAGGCATCGGCCTCTGCCGCACCGAGCACATGTTCTTTGCTGAAGACCGCATCGAGCACATGCGCACCATGATCCTGGCTCAGGACGAAAAAACCCGCCGCGCCGCCCTCAAAAAGCTCCTGCCCATGCAGCGCGCCGACTTCGCCGGTCTCTTCAAGTCCATGGAGTCGCTCCCCGTCACCATTCGCCTGCTCGATCCGCCGCTGCACGAGTTCCTGCCCAAGCGCGATGAGCTGCTCGTCGAAATCCAGCACCTCCAGGACACCAAGCCCCGCTCTCCAAAACTCAAAGAGCTGCGCCCCCTCCTGGCCCGTGTCGAAGAGCTCCACGAGCAGAACCCCATGCTCGGACTGCGCGGCTGCCGCCTCGGCATCGCCTTCCCCGAGATCACTGAGATGCAGGTCCGCGCCATCGTCGAGGCCGCGGTCCAGGTCAAGTCCAAGGGCGGCGACCCGCACGTTGAAATCATGGTCCCGCTCGTCGGCTCCATCGAAGAAATGCGCAACCAGGCCGCCATCATTCGCCGCGTTGCCGAGCAGGTCTTCGAAGAGAAGGGCGTCAAGGTCGATTACATGGTGGGCACCATGATCGAGCTCCCGCGCGCCGCTCTCACCGCCGATCAGATCGCCGAAGAAGCTGAGTTCTTCAGCTTCGGAACCAACGATCTCACCCAGACCACCTACGGCATCTCCCGCGACGACATCAACAACTTCCTGCCGGCCTATCTCAAGTACGGCATCTTCAAACACGATCCCTTTGCCACTCTCGATCAGGCCGGCGTTGGCCAGCTCGTCAAGATGGCCACGGCCAAGGGTCGCAACACCCGCGCCAACCTCAAGGTCGGCATCTGCGGCGAGCATGGCGGCGATCCTGAGTCCGTCAAGTTCTGCCACAAAATCGGCCTCAACTACGTCTCCTGCTCGCCCTTCCGTCTGCTCACGGCAAGGCTCGCTGCGGCCCAGGCTGCCCTCGAAGAGAAAAACTCCGGCGCAGTCCACACCACCAGCTAACCCTTGCACCAACGGCCAACCACGAAGGGCGTTCGCGAATGCGAACGCCCTACGTGTCTCTTGCCCAATTCAAGCCACGTCCGT
>Ga0302320_10020980_pt1 | contig 12989 bp, 6 predicted proteins | sample Bog_T0_3_FD_202130 | JGI IMG/M metagenome (GOLD analysis project Ga0302320, IMG submission 202130) | Peat permafrost microbial communities from Stordalen Mire near Abisko, Sweden - Bog_T0_3 | ecosystem: Environmental > Terrestrial > Soil > Wetlands > Peat | place: Sweden: Abisko, Stordalen Mire...
CAGCAACTCCAGCAAAAACAGGTCGGGCACATGGTCGGTGTTGCCAAGAGCACCATCCATGACTGGTTCCACGGCAAACTTGCAGGTTCACTCCAGAATTTCCTGTGTGTGTTCGAGCGTCTCACGGAAACAGAGCGCATTCTCATTTTGCGGGAAATCTGCCGCCCCTGCCCCAGGCTGGAGCACCCCAAGCTGGCCCACGACGCGGAGGCGCTAAGCCGTCTCAAGGCCTCCCTAAACCAACCAGCGGGTTTAACCTTCGTGGTCGGCGCCCCAGAACCCCGCACGTTCCTGGTGACGGCTTTGGGCCATTCAATCACCCGGGTGAAGCCCACAAGCCGCGTTTGCGGCCTGGACGTCCACCGCCCCGACTCCTTTGTCCCGGTGGCTGGCGTGTTTTACTGCCAACGCCCACCAAACCTGGAACTGGCGCAACATCTCGCTGCCCATATCATGGCCGAGGTGGAGGTTTCCAAAGCGGAACTGGTGATCTTAAACGGCATTTGGTCGGGAATTTCACAATTTCTGAAGGCTATCCAGCGGTTGGCGGCAACTCGACATTTGATTGTGGCCGACGATTTCGATCCCGCCTTTGACCGGCTTGCGTGGGTTGGCCCGAATCCGGTCCAAGTTATGGCCGTTTCGCAAATCCCAGGGAAGCAGGGTTTAATTCATGTGGACTTTCGTCCGCCGGACCCGTTTCGGGCGGCGAGGTGAGGCCGGTCTCTACGGGAAATCGCCTGTGTCGCGCCCAAATACCGTCGCACCACCGCCGACAAGCCGGCGATTGGCAAATCGCCTATCCCGGCCAAGTTGCCAGAACCATCGTTTTTTAGTGCAACTTGCCGGAATTTCGCCAATCATCCCCACGGATTATGCCAGAATTACTCAGCATTTGTGGCATCAGGAAAAAAGGCGGCTGCCAAACCGACCGCGAAGCGGGGCAGCCGTCGCGCCAAAAGTAACCGGCATGTCCACACGCTTTTTCACCAACCGCAGCGAGCACACCCTGTTCAAGAAGTTTCAGGGCGTCTTCGAGAGCAATCCAGACATCGAATTCTTTGACGCCCTGATTGGATATTTGCGCTCGTCTGGTTATTTCGCGCTCCGCCCGTATCTCGACAAGGTTCCGCACATTCGCCTCCTGGTCGGCATCAACGTGGATGCGATCATGGCGGATTATCACCGCCGGGGTCTCCTGTTTCTGGCCGACCCGACCAAGGCGCTCGAAGAATTCCGCGTCTGGCTGCGTAACGACATTCAAAGTGCGGAATACAAACGCGACACCGAGACGGGGATACTCCAATTTGTGGACGACGTGATCTCCAAGAAGATCGAATTACGCGCCCACCCGACCAAGCGCCTTCACGCCAAGCTCTACATTTTCCGCCCGAAGGGTTTCAACGAGCACAAGCCCGGTGCCGTCATCACCGGATCATCCAATCTGACCGCCGCTGGCATGGGGGTGGAGGAGCAGGTCAGCAATTACGAATTCAACATCCTGCTGCATGACTTCGACGACGTGCAATTCGCCAAAGCCGAATTCGAGCAGCTTTGGGAAGAATCTGTCGAAATCCTGCCCAAGTTCCTCACCGAAGTTCGCGACAGCACGTATCTGGCGGCGGCGGTCACGCCGTATGAATTATACTACAAGTTGCTTCTCGAATACTTCGGCCAGAGCATCGAATACGATCCGAACGCCATCACCGACATGCCCGAGGGCTACAAGCGCCTGAGCTATCAGGTTGACGCGGTCACCAGCGGCTTCCGGTTGCTCGAAAAACACGGCGGGTTCTTTCTCGCCGATGTTGTCGGTTTGGGCAAGACGATGGTCGCCACCCTCATCGCGAAAAAGTTCTTTTTCTACAACGGCTTCCCCGACCACCGATCACACACGCTCATCGTTGTGCCGCCGGCCATTGCAGACAGTTGGCGGGAAACCGCGAAGGAGCAATTCCGTCTCGACAACTGCGACATCATCACCAACGGTAGCTTGCACAAGATCACCCGCCCGGAGAAATACGACTTGGTCATCGTTGACGAGGCGCACAAATTTCGCAACGACACCGCCGAGGCGTTCGACGAATTGCAGCGCATCTGCAAATCTCCCACCCAACACTTCCTGCCCGACGGCTCGCGCGCCTCCAAACGCGTCATCCTCGTGAGCGCCACCCCGCTCAATAACCGCCCGGACGACATCCGCAATTTGATTTCGCTTTTCCAGGACTTGAAAGACTCCACCTTGAGTGTCGCGAATTTGCAGCACTTCTTCGCGCGTTGTCAGAAGGAATACCAGGAAGCACATAAGCTGCGGGACGCCGAACAAGCACGGCAGCGCGTAAAAACAATTTACGAGCGCATCCGCACGAAAGTCATTTCCGAGGTCACGGTGCGCCGTACGCGCAATGACCTCATGGAGCATGAGGATTACAAGAAAGACTTGGAGCAGCAGGCCGTCGTTTTTCCCAAGATTGAACCGCCGCGCAAAGTTCTCTATGAGCTTCCGCCAGAACTGGAGGACCTTTACGACCGCACCGTCAGGGTGCTCGCGCCTGATAAACCGGGCGAGCCTGCCGAACTCACCTACAATCGCTTTCGTGCCATCGGATTTTTGAAGCCTGAAAAAAAGCGCAAATACCAAAACGCCGACCGAATCTCCGCGCAACTGGCGACGATCATGCGCACATTGCTCGTCAAACGGCTCGACAGCAGTTTTCACGCGTTCAAGGAATCGCTCCGCCGTTTCCGTGACGCAACCAACGTCATGCGCGACATGTTCGCACGCGGAACGATTTACATCGCTCCCAATCTCAATGTGAACCAATACCTGATCGAAGGCCGCGAGGAGGAACTGATTGCCAAAATCGCCGAGCGTCAGCCCACCGACCCAACCATTGAGATTTGTTCGCCATCCGATTTCGTTGACGGCTTTGTCGAGGGCCTGGAAGCCGACGCGCAAAAAGTTGAGGCGCTTTACAGCGAATGGAAAGAAGTCACGGAAGACCCCAAGCTGGACGAGTTTCTCCGCTATCTAAAGGACGAAATGTTCGACCCGAAGATCAACCGCCAACACAAGCTCGTCGTGTTCTCCGAATCGGAGGAAACGACCACTTACCTCTTGGGGCAGCTTGCCAAGGCCGGGTTCAAGCATGTCCTGACCGTCAGCTCAAAAAATCGCGCCGAGCGGATGCCGATTGTGCGGGCCAATTTCGAAGCCAATCTCCCGCCCGACCAAAAAAGTGCTGACGACTATGACATGCTGATTTCCACCGAGGTTCTGGCGGAAGGGGTGAATCTGCACCGGGCCAACGTGGTTGTGAATTACGACACGCCGTGGAATTCCACCCGCCTCATGCAGCGCATTGGCCGCTTGAACCGCATCGGCACGACCGCTCCAAAAATCTACATCTACAATTTTTATCCCACGGCGAAAGTGGACGACGACATCGAGTTGAAAAAGAAAGCCATCATGAAATTGCAGGCGTTCCACACTGCCCTGGGCGAGGACAGCCAGATTTATTCTGAAACGGAGGAGGTGGACAATTTCGGCCTGTTCGACCGCTCACCAGAGGAAGAGGAGCGTGACGAACGTCTCGCGTTACTCATGGAACTCCGGCAATTCCGCAAACAAAACCCGGAGGAATTCCGCCGCATCAAAGGGCTGGGCCTGCGCGCCCGCGTTGGCCGTGCCGATGCGAAGCGCGCCGGCAGCACCGTTGCCTTCATCCGCAGTCAGCGACGCGACGCCTTTTACCGGGCCAAGCCGGACGGCGAAATTGAGGAAATCGCCCTGCTTGAAGCCGCCGATGAATTCCGCGCTCCCGATCCCAACGAGAAATCCATCCCGCTCCACGCCGCGCATCACGACCACATCAATGCCGCGCTTGAAAAATTCAAACAATCCGTCGTGGCCGAAGCCTTGCAAGGCGAAACGGTGGACGCCACCCAAGGTCCGAACGAACAGCGCGCGTTGCGTTACCTGGACGGCTTCAGCAATCTGCCGTTCGTGAACGAAGATGAACGCGCCCTGATTCAGGCCGCCAAGACCGCCATCCGCCGCGCCCGCTTCCAGAATCTACAACGCCAGATCAACCAGCTTCAACGCTCTACCAAAACCGTGAAGGTCACGCCCGCCGCGCTGGCGGACAAACTCATGCAGATTCTGCGCACCTATCACTTGCAACAGGCCGATCAATCGCCCGTTACGGCAGCACCCCGCGCGCTCGATACGACGCCGGACATAATTCTGTCAGAATCCTTCGACAATCCATGACGCGAGACCAAATCCAGCCCATTCTGCGCAACCAATACGACCAGCAGCGTTGGCTTCAAGTTCTGCGCGAAATTCTCCCCGGCACGGAGGTCTTTGCCTCTCCGCAAATTGTGCCAGTGTCCATTCCCGCTGCGCCGCGCGCCGTCCAACTTGGCCGGGTCCGGCTTGGTGACCGCAAGCAACTCGCCGTGTTGGAAGTCAAAGTTGGCGACCGCATTGATCTGGTTCGCAATCGCGTTGGCTTGCGCAATCTGGTCGCGCGATTCATTGACCAGGCTGAATACCACGGCGTCCTGGCCGTGTTTCTCGCAGAGCAAAGCGATTTTCGTTTCACCTTCGCCGCGCGCATGGCCGAGTTCGACGAAGAAGGAAATCTGGTTCGGCGCGAAACCACGCCGCGCCGTTACACCTACGTTCTTGGCCCGAACGAATCGTGCCGCACCGCCACCGAGCGGTTCATGCATCTATCGGAAAAGGGTCTGAGCGCCACGATGGAGGATGTCATTGAGGCATTCTCCGTCGAAAAGCTGAACAAGGAATTCTTCGCTGACTTCGCTGTGGCGTTTGACCGCGTGAAGTCCGAGATCCAAAAGCGCAATCGCTGGGGAGAACGAACGGCCAAGGAGGAAGCTCAGACCCTGCTCAACCGCTTGCTCTTTTTGTATTTCGTCCAACGCAAAGGCTGGCTCAACCGCCAGCGGGATTACCTGCACCGTAATTTCCGACAGTTCGCGGAGGATTCCCCACAAAAGGTCACATTTTTGGAACGTTTTCTTCGGCCTCTTTTCGTGAAATTGAGTACGGAAGGTGCCGTGGCTGACATTCCCGGCCATGACCTGCCATTTCTCAACGGCGGCATGTTCTGCGACGAATACGCTGATGAGCAACACGACGAAGCGGTTCGCCGCCATCACGAGCTTCAGGTCAGCAATGAAGTTTTCCGCTCCGTGTTTGATGACTTGCTGGAACGTTACAACTTCACCATTCAGGAAGATTCGCCGACCAACTTCGAAGTTGCCATTGACCCGGAGATGCTCGGCCAGATTTTCGAGGAACTCATTCTCACCAGCGAGGAAAGCGAGACAGCGGGCAAATCAAAACGTCACGATACTGGCAGTCACTACACCCGGCGGCCCATCGTCCATTACCTTTGCCGCGACAGCTTGGCGGCATGGTTGGAAAGCCAACCGCCCTTCGTGGAGCAAAAGAATCCGTCAGAGCGTGTGCGCAAACTCATTGCACTGGACGCCACGGAAGGCATTGACGAGGAAACCCGCGCCGGGCTGAACGCAATTCTCACACCGGAAGAAGCCGCTGTGTTAAGGGACAGACTGTTTGAACTCCGCGCTTGCGACCCCGCCGTTGGCTCCGGCGCGTTTCCGATGGGCCTGTTGCACGAGTTAATCAATCTCGCCAGGCTCTCCGCCACCCGCGCCGCCGGGAAAGATCCCGTTCTGGGCCAACGCTCCTGGCTCTACAACACCAAGAAGCGCATCATTGAGCGCGTCATTTACGGCGTGGACATCCAGCCGCAGGCCGTGGACATCTGCAAACTCCGCCTCTGGCTCAGCCTGATGGTGGACTACGAATTGAGCGCCGACCCGGAAAATTGCGAAGCAACATCCTTCCGCAAAGCGCTCAAGGAAATCGAGCCGCTGCCCAATCTTGACTTCAAAGTCCGCCGGGCCAATTCACTCGTGGATTACATCCACGGCGAACCCGTGGAGTTGAAGCAGCTTGCGAGCGAGACCGGCGCCGAACTCGCGCTGTCCAAACTCAGCACCGCCAAGCGCGAATTTTTCAACGCCCGCACGGCTTCCGTCAAACGCAAACTCCGCCTCGACATCTACGACAACATCACCGAACTTGCCAAAATTGAACTCACGCGTGCCAGGACGGACGCCGCCGGCCTTGGCGTTGCTCTCAATGAACGCGACACCGACCGTGTGGCGGAACTCGACAAAGCCTTGAAGGAACTCGCCTTCACTACCGCACAGGTGCGGGACGCCCGGAAAATGCGTGCCCAGGCACAAGAAGCAGCGCTGGAACGAATTCGCGCCCAATTTGACGACCCCATAAGGCCCACGTTTGTCTGGCAGTTCGATTTCGCGGAGGTGTTCCATCGGGATGAGATCCCACACAACGAGTCCCTCTTGCCAACGGAAAAGCCAAGCAAGAGCGGTACGACAACCAGCCGCAACGGCTTCGACCTGGTCATTGGCAACCCGCCCTACATTCGCATCCAGACGTTGACAAAGAGCGACCCGAAGCTGGCAGCCTACTACAAGGAACGCTACAAGAATTCAGCGGGCAAGGGCAATTACGATCTCTACGTCTGCTTCGTGGAGCGCGGCCTTGAACTCCTGCATCAAAACGGCCAACTGGCGTTTATCCTGCCGCACAAGTTTTTCAACGCGCAGTATGGCGAACCACTCCGCGAATTGCTGGCAAAAGGCCATCACATGCGACACGCCGTTCATTTTGGCGACCAGCAGATCTTCCCCGGTGCAACAAATTACGTCTGCCTGTTGTTTTTGGCTAAGTCCGGCGCTAGTTATCTTAACTTTGTCCGAGCGGACAATTTGAAGCTATGGATGGCTTCCGAAAAGGGCGTCACCGCGAATATCTCAGCCAGCAAAATTGATAGCGATGAATGGAATTTTTCTGTCGGGAAAAATGCCTGGGTTTTTGAAACTCTCAAAGAGACGCCATTGAAGTTGGGCGACATAGCAAGCGAGATTTTCGTTGGGTTGCAAACGAGTGCCGACACCGTTTTTCTTTTCAAAGATACAGAAAAGTCAAAGGCTTCCTTCACGAGAGTGTTTTCTAAAGAATTGGAGAAAGAATTTGAAATTGAAAATGAACTTTTGAAACCAGTTATTCGGAGTGGCAGCATCGGACGTTATTGGGCAAAGCCAACAGCCCTCGTCCTTTTCCCATATAAGAAAGGCGATGGAGGTTTTGAGTTGTTTACGGAAACGGAAATGCGCCGCATCTTTCCGAACGGTTGGCTTTACTTGAACGCTAATAAGAAACTATTGGAGGCGCGCGAGCACGGGAAATTTGCGGAGACCGGATGGTATCAGCTTTATCCGAAGAATCTCAATCAGTGGGAGCAGCCGAAAATTATGTTGCCTTACATGGTAACTCAACTGTCTGCTTATTTTGATGACGCTGAAAATTATTTCGTAAATGTAACCACCGGTGGCTTTGGAGTCACGGTGAGCGAGCAACATGGCAGCGGAAAATATTTTACAGGGCTGCTTAATTCTTCACTTCTCGATTGGTTTCTGAAACGAGTAAGTACAACTTTTCACGGTGGATATTATGCAGCAAACAAGCAATTCATTGAACGGCTTCCCATTCCTACCAGTGACGAAAAACAGCGACAGGTTGTCGAAACATTGGTTGATCACTTACTTTGGCTTCACCGTCAACCTAGCGTGAATCAATCAGATCGAAACCATCCGCAAGACCCGTTGATTGCTTCCTATTTCGAGCAAACGGTCAACGCGCTGGTTTATGAATTGTTTTTTCCACAAGAACTTCACGCCGCCGACGTGAAATTCTTTGAACTTGCGACCACCACCCCGATTGCCAAACCCACGAACCCGCCCGCCAGCGCCGCCGGACTGGAATGGTATCGCGAGCAGTTCAAAAAACTGAGCGCCCCTGGCCACCCGCTCCGCGTCGCGCTGGACAAACTCCAAACCCTCGACCTCGTCCGCATCCTCGAAGGCCTTGCATGAGACTGACCAAAATTCATCTGCGCGACTTTCGGGCGTTTCCAGGTGAGTTTCAGTTGAATCTTCCTGGCGGTTGCAGCCTGCTGGTCTATGGCGAGAACGGCAGCGGGAAATCTTCTTTGGCGACGGCGTTGCGCGAGTTTATCGCCTTGGATCGCCCGTTCCCGCGCCCGATTGATCCCTACGCTTATGCTTTTCCAGACCCGGCGCAGCGTCACCCTCGCATCCAATTGGATTTTGAACACAACGGCGCAACCGATGTGATTTCATGGGAAACCACCAAGCTTCATCCGTTGGAATTGGCCAACGGCAACTCACCTGCATCCACGACGCAGGCCCAGCGAGAATCGCTTGTGGCCGTCGCGCGCCAGTCGGGATTTTACGATTATCGCGTGTTGCTGCGAACCAGTTATCGTTCCGGCGAAGTTGACCTCGGGCAGCAATTGTTTTTGTTGTTTGTTCAGAACTTGCTTGGCGGTTTTCCGTTGGTGGCCGGTGGTGCTGAAATCGTTCGGGAACGCTGGGACCGCCTCAAAAAAACTGTCCCGGTCAACCGATGGCCCCGGCGAATCCGTGATGCCAACTTTGTGGCCGGTCCGCTCAACAAAGCATTGCCGGGTTTTCTTGATCAGACCCGCGTGGAGGCGAATCGGTTTCTGGCAACGTATTTTCCGAACCAGCGTTTGGTGATTCAATCGCTGTTCACGCCGGGCTGCAAATTTGCTGCCGAAACCAAGGAACTCACCGGCCAGACGATTCAGCCCGACATTGAATACAACGGTCGCAAGGTTCAGAAACACGAGGAATTCCTGAATGAAGCGCGCCTCACGGCGCTTGGCCTGTGCATGTTTCTTGCCGCCCTTAAACTTGCCGATTCAAATCCGGCTGCGCCCGCCCCGTTGCGGCTGCTCACGCTCGATGATGTGCTGATTGGCTTGGACCTGAACAACCGGATTCCGTTGCTCGAATGTTTGCGCGTCGAATTTCCCAACCATCAGACAATCTTGCTCACCTACGACGAGATCTGGTTCAACATGGCGCGCAAGCACACTGGAGAATGGGGGACTTGGCGTTCGGCTGAAATGTTCGCCGAGTTGACCGGGCCCAATGACCCGCCGATACCACGACTCAAAGACACGACCGACGATTTGGCTGTGGCAACGCGGTATCTCAACACCAGCGACCTGCGCTCGGCTGCGCTTTATGTCCGGTCAGCGTTCGAGAGCAAGTTGCGAACGGTTTGTGAAGACAAGCATGTAAAGCTGGATTTCAAACAAGACCCGAAAAATGTTTCCGCCGACATGCTTTGGAATGCAATTCTCGCTCGTCATGCGGCAATGATTGCACAGGGCAAGGAGTTTCTTGATCCCGGAATTATTCCCGGCATCGAAGCGACCCGGTCACAAGTATTAAATCGGCTCGTTCATGACGGCGGAGTGGGTTTGACGCGACAAGATGTTTTCTCCGCCATTGATTCCATGCGCAAGTTCAGAGCCTGCAGTATCCCGCACACACCATGAGCGCCATCCAAGTACCACGAATCCAAGCGGCAACGGTTTTGCGAGCCTTGTCATCGGGCCGGACGAGACCTTGTCTTATGCTTTGCACCAACGCCTTGGTGGAGAAAAAGAAGGGCAAATATCGCCTTCGCGACTTCAACGACCGGGGCGAACACGAACGGCTTGGCTTGCCGGGCGACATCGGCCTGCCTGCGCAGGCAGGCCAGGCCGCGCCGCTCGTTGACGCACTTCAGCGGACGCTTTGGTTGATGGAGAAACGACCGACCGAGCTTCCACAGTTTTTGCGCGATGCCCAACCCAACCGGGAAGCCTTGCGCCTTGTCGCGCAAGCCCTCGCCGGCCCCGCCTTGAAAGGCGGCGAGATGGGTGACATTTCGCCCACCGCCGAGTTGTCCGCCCTGGCAAAACTGACCGCGAACTGGCAGAGTGTGGTTGAGGACGCCGCGCAGACCACGGGCGAGAAGGAGGAACGCAAGAAAGGCCAGAAACAACTGATTTGATATGGAACGCATTTTCATCAGCAGCGTGCAGAAGGAACTGGCCGCCGAGCGGCGAGCGTTGAGGGACTACATCCACGGCGACGCTTTGCTCCGCCGTTTCTTCGACGTTTTCCTGTTTGAAGACCTCCCCGCCGCCGACCGTCGCGCGGATGAGGTGTACCTGAGTGAGGTGGATCACTGTCATATTTACGTTGGTTTGTTCGGCAACGAATACGGCGCGCCGGATGCGGAGGGTTTGTCACCCACCGAGCGTGAATTTGATCGTGCGACCGCCAAGGGCAAAACGCGGCTGATTTTTGTGAAAGGAGCCGATGACAAGGCGCGGAATCCGAAGATGCAGGCGCTCATCCGCCAGGCCGGAGCGCAACTCATCCGCCGCCGCTTCACCGACATCACGGATTTGAACTGCGCGGTGTATGCCAGTCTGGTGGAGCACCTGGGCCGGACCGGAGCGTTGCGCATCCTGCCGTTTGACGCCAGTGCGCCATCGCGCTCCCGGTTGGAGGACATTTCAGAAGACAAAATTCGGTGGTTTGTCGCCACCGCACGACGGGAAAGAAAATATGCGTTGTCACCGGATGCCGCGCCAGTCCAGGCGCTTGCCCACCTGAATCTGCTGGACGGTGACCGTCCCAATCACGCGGCCATACTGCTTTTCGGAAAAGAGCCGCAGAAGTTCCTGCCCACATCCGAGGTTAAATGTCTCCATTTCCACGGTACGGAAGTCCGCAAACCCATTCCGTCCTATCAAGTTTACAAAGGCACGGTTTTCGATTTGGTGGACCAGGCGTTGGATTTCGTTCTGTCGAAAATCGTTCGTGCGGTCGGCACACGCGAAAAGGGTGCTCAGGCGCCGGTGGAATACGAGTTGCCCAAGCAAGCGGTCGCAGAGGCCATTGTCAATGCCGTGGCGCATCGGGATTACGCCAGCAACGCCAGTGTGCAGGTCATGCTCTTTGCCGACCGTTTGGAAGTCTGGAATCCTGGCGAACTGCCACCGTCGCTCACGCCGGAGCTTCTGCGCAAGCCGCACGCTTCTATTCCGCGCAATCCTCTCGTAGCCGAACCGCTCTTTCTGGCGCACTACAATGAAAAAGCAGGCACCGGCACTTTGGATATGATCGCGCTCTGTCGGGATGCCAATTTGCCCGAGCCGGAGTTCCGGCAGGACGGCGGGCAGTTCGTGATGACCCTGTGGCGGGACTGGTTGACGGAATCCACCGTTGCCCAACTTGGTCTAAATGCCAGACAGGTGAGGGCTGTCATTCATGTTCGGATGCAAAAGCGGATTTCCAATACTGAATATCAAAAGCTCGTTGGCGTCGCCAAACGAACTGCCCACCGAGATCTGATTGAGTTGATCAGCAAGGGAGTGTTTGATCGGGTCGGAAAAACCGGAAAAGGCACTTACTACGTCCTTCGTCAACGGGCCATAAACGGGCCAAACGGGCCACACGTCAAACCGATTTCAAAGGGGCCACAAACGGGCCAAACGGGCCAAGGCCCGAAATCATCAACAGGCTCAAAGTTTGCGAAACGCGCTAAGAATGCGCCAAATGCGCCAGACCGGAAGCGGGCGACAAAGGGGGCAAAGGGAACATGAACCGCATTGTTCCAACCCGTCAACGCCTCAGGATGATTACCAACGGAAATGACTCACAAATGCCTCAATTGCCTCACACCTGAACTATGAGCACCACCATCATCAAACCCTGGGTTGAATCCGTCATCCTGCACCCGGATGTTCTGTCCCCGGATTTCTCCGAAGACATTTTTGCCCTCGACTTGGGGCCATTGGCTGACGGCAACAAGAATGTTCCCGCCGTCTATCGTGACCCGGAGCAGTTCTTCCGCGCGTCATATCTGACGAACGGTTTGAAGTCGCTCTTGCAGGACGTGCTGTCGCGCCTGTCCGGCGGCGCAGGCAACCGGGTTCTGAAGCTCATCACCCCCTTTGGTGGCGGCAAATCTCACACGCTCGCTTCGCTTTTCCATTTGAGCATGGGCACGGTATTTGATGACGTGTCTTTCGTGCAAAGTGATGGAGAAGGCGTGTTGCTGCGGGATGGAGCTTAAGGTGTTGGTCGGCTGGACGCAGTCCTGCGGATCTCCTGAAGGGTTTATGAGGGTTCTATCAAGTTCTACACGGTTATAGCGGAAAACAGGTAGAACTGTGTAGAACTGTGTAGAACTTGTCCGAAAATCGTGGCATAGCAACGGGAACTGGTCCCTCGGCGATGGATTTATCGCTTTTTTGCTGCTTCAGCAAAAGAGATGGGCCGGAACGGCCTTCGGTGGGAAGACCGCCCGGCTTTTCTGCTGTTGGCAGGCTCCAGATCGGCGCTCGGGTTGCGTCCCCGCAGAGCCCTATCCTCCGCTGGAGCAAAATGAGTGTTTCCCCGTTTCCGTTTCCCTGGGGGTCTATAGGGCGGGAAACGGGAAACGGCAGTTTGAGCTGATAGCCTCGGGCGTCCCGCACGACTTCGCCCTGGTTGGAGAGTTCGGTCAAAGCGGAGCAGACGGCGGCGGTGCGCATGCCACAGAGTTTGCGCAGTTGGTTCAGCGGCGCCGGTTCCTGGAGTTGAGCCAGGGTTTGACGCACCCGATCCACCGGGGTTGGTGGCGTGGCCGGTTCGACGGCGGAACGTTCCAAAACCGCGAGTGCCAAAGCCTGGCCCGCCTGAGTCAGTTGGAGCGGGATATGGTCTTGGCCGGGCGCGGCGCGATGCTCCGTGGAGAGAGTCAGTTGGGAGCCCTTGCGGCGCATATAGAGATTGGAGTCACCCCAGCCGTGGAGTTCGCTGGAACCACGTAGGGCCTGACCTGGTCGGCTGGAGTTGGAGTCTTTGCGGGCATGATGAACCAGGATGACGGCCAGTTGGAACTGGCGTTGGAGTTCCCGCAGGTAAGAGAGCAGCCCGGCGATCTGGCTGGCGTCGTTTTCATCCAC
>Ga0302320_10020982_pt1 | contig 12989 bp, 8 predicted proteins | sample Bog_T0_3_FD_202130 | JGI IMG/M metagenome (GOLD analysis project Ga0302320, IMG submission 202130) | Peat permafrost microbial communities from Stordalen Mire near Abisko, Sweden - Bog_T0_3 | ecosystem: Environmental > Terrestrial > Soil > Wetlands > Peat | place: Sweden: Abisko, Stordalen Mire...
GTGTGCCACTGAGCTCCTCGGTCGGCTTGACCATGTGCTGCTCGTAGTGGAATTGAAGCGGGGTGCCGGCGGTCTTCACCGGCCCGAGGCTCCATGCACCGCCGGGAGGCCACCGATCCACGAGCGCCGCCGTCTCGACGAAGCTTCCGCCGGCGAACGACGTGTAGAGCTGGGTGGCGCTGGAGATCCCGTCGGCCCCGGTGACGCCGACGTACGTACGCGCTCCGAGCGCGGGAGTCTGCCAGGCCACCTCGACGCCCGGGACGGCGGTGCCCGAGCTGTCCAGGACGCGGGCCTGAAAGCTCTGCCACTCGCCCGGTGGAATGACGATGCCCTCGCCATATACCGCCTCGAGGTGAAGCGTGCTGGGGTCGTGATGGATACGGTCGGCCACGGCGGTAGAAACCGAAGCAGTCTTGCTGATGATGACCGCGTCACGGGCTCTTGCCGCGACGCGAAAGCAAGTGTCTCCCTTCGATGTTGCGACATCAAGGTCCCCGCTGATCTTGCTATCGAGAAGCGTAAGTTGCACGGATATTGGCCGGGGTTCGATATTGCGGTTCTCAGACCAGGCGAAGACAAAAGCCTGATGCGGTGAGCTCTCTGGACCCTCTATGTGGAGGCGTTGAACCGCCCCCTCGTCGGAGAGCGTGAGCTGATAGCCCTCGATCGTGCGAGGCCCAGTAGATGGCGCTCCGGTCAGCCCCGGGCGCAGGAGAAGCGCAGCCGTCGGGACCGCAAGTGCCAGGCCCACCGTGAGGACCTTCCAGGAAGGCCACTCGAACGGCGGAGGCCAGATTCTCTCGTCTCGAGTCGCGGGGGCACGTGGTGCGCGAGCTGGGCCCGCTTGCGAGCTCGCCCTCTCCACCTCCGTCGCCCACTCCTCGCGGGCCGCGAGCCCCGTCACGACCTCGTCGGCGATCGGACTAGCCTTGAGCGCATGGAGAAGGTTCAGCGCGCGCGGGCGAAGCTCGGCGTCATAGAGCGCAAGAATCGCCCAGTCCCGCCTCCGTCGCAGCTCCGCCGCGGACTCCCTGCCCACCTCCGGCGCGGCGGTGGGGCTCGCTCGGTCGAGCATTTCGAGAACGAAGCGACGAGCCCCACGGACCACCTCCGGCTCCGCTCTTGCCAAACTGACGAGCGCCGCGCGGTTCTCTCGCTCCGCGCGAATGTCGACGGAGACGAGCACGTCGTCCGAGACCTGGGGCAAGAACCTCTCTCGCATCGCGGCCGGCACGTCGCCGTTCGGCGCGGGCACGAGTCCCACGAGGGCGCGCATCTTCCAGATATCGGCTTGCGCCGGGCGCGCGCCGCCATCGACGGCGCGTGACGGCCGGGCGAGGAGCCCGTGAATCGCCATCGCCGCCGCGCGGAGCCCGCCGGCGTTGAGCGAAAATGCCCGACCGCGCGCCACGAACCTCGCCAACTCCGCCGGCCACAGGCTCGGGTCGTCAAACGGGGTGAGCCAGACCTGCGCGCTGAAGCAATCGAGGACGCCCCCGAGTGCCCGCAGCCTAACTGGCGAGCTGTACCGAAGCCCCGATCCGCTCGAGATCACGAGCACGGCAGAACCGCCCGCGTGCCGAGCCAATTCGCCGAGACGCAGCGGCGGATCACCAAGCTCTCGCGAGACCTCGAAGGGGACTCCCTGAAAGAGCCAGAGATCCATGGCGATGCCCCGCTGGCGTAGACCATCGAGCAGCGCCGAAACGCGCTGCCGGAACGGTCGCATTTCGATGCTCTCGTCGACGAGGACGACGAGAGCTCGCCGGATGCGGCCACGACGGAACAGAAGCGTGGGCGCCCCGCCGGCGAGAATCGTCCCATCGATCGACGCCTCGACGTCCAGCTGGCGGCCGACCCCCTCCTCAGTGCCAGCATCCAACGCGTTCGCAAGGTCCTCGAGGAGAAGCGGTGCAAACGGGCTTTTCTTCAGGGACGCATCGATCCGGTAGGTGCGCGGCCATGGCAGCGCATCGAGCTTCCTGAGGCGCTGCACGCGGGCCCGCGCTCGACGTACACGCGCGCCGCGCACAAGCCCGAAGCCAGCGACCGATAAGAGCAGCAGCGCCTCCCCCGCAAGGGCGGGCCAGATAGGCGGCGGTGGAGCTGGTAACGCCTTCGCCTCATCGGTGCCACACCAGCCTTGCCTCGCGTTTTCCGTCCCCGACGGTGGAGGTGGTAGTGGACCCAGGTCACGTGGAGGCGGTTGAAATACATCGTTGCCCCCGAGGACGACGTAGACGGCCAGCAGCAAGACGAACAGCGCGCGGTGCAATCTCCTCGAGGTCCCGCTGTCCCTGTGCGCGACAACCGTAGGACCGGAATCGGTCCTGTCCGCCTCCGGAGGCTCCTTGGAGACCGTCTCTGGAAAAAGTTCATCGAAGGCGCTTCGCGCCAGCGCGACACCTTCACGGTCTCGACCTACGAGCGAAGCGATCGCCTCACGCAAAACTTCGCGCGAGGCGCCATCGTAGCGGGAGACAAGCTTTCCCAGAGCGATGTAGTCGTCGACCCCAACAGGCCTTCCCGAGCTGCGCATCCTGTCGAGGATCTCGCGAAACGGGACATCCTTTGCCATCACGGCTCAAGAACGCGGGCGGCCACCTCGTTCATGTCCTTTTGCGTCTTCAAGAGCGAACCCAAGGAAGGCAACTGAGGCAATGGCGTGTTACGGATCACGTCCGCGCTCTTGCCCGCCCTGTGCAGGACTTGAACCCACTTGAGAAGCTCGCCAGTCGCGGGAGGCTTGTCGAGTCGTTCCCTGTACGTCTCCAGCAACTCGGCAAATCGCTCCACGGCGGCCACGATGAGCGCGTCGTCGAGGTTCAGCCGCTCCCGCAAGATCTGCTGCAGCCGCGTCGGCCCAGGAAAATCAATGTAGTGAAATACGCAGCGCCGAAGGAACGGCTCCGGAAGCTGCCGCTCGCTGTTGGTCGTCAAGATTACAATGGGGCGACGCGCTTGCGGCGCTTTGTAATACTCCTTCGTTTCAGGAATCGAGAACTCCATCTTCTCGAGCTCCAGAAGAAGCCCATTCGGAAAGTCACGAGGTGCCTTGTCGACCTCGTCGATCAACACGACGCGGGGTTCGCCTCCCTTGGACGCATGCTGGATCGCCTCCCCGAGCGCCTCGAAGGTCCTGTACTCGGTAGCGGGGAGCTCCGCATCCTCGCGTCGATGGTGCGCATCGTAGAAGCGACGAAGGTTGTCAAACCGGTAGAGTGCGTCCCGATGCGTGCTGTCGGAGCGCGTCTGGTAGCGAAGGACTTCCCCGAGGCCCAGCTGCGCGGCGATGGAGTCTGCGAGTGTACTCTTCCCCGTGCCAGGAGCCCCGGCGACGAGGAGCGGTTGCTCGGCGGCTAGAGACGTATTTACGGCCGCGGCAAGTCCCGCCGACGCAAGGTACCGCCCCCGCTCAGCGCCTGGGACGCGGCCCCCATCCTCCCCAAGCTGGTCGGCCGCCTTGTAGCGTTCGAAGCGATATACGTCGGTCATTTCTCAGCCTCGATCGGTTGCATCTTCTCTCCGACATACAGCAAGATGTCCCGCGATCGACGCTTGAGCATCGCCGTCTCGATGTTGACGACGAGCGCAGGGTGATTGCCGCGCCGATCTCGGACGAACTCCTCCAGATGTTTGCGCGTGATGGGGCTGAGCTCCTCGAGCCTCTCGATCGAAAGCGAGAGGCCGCCATCCGCGTTGCTGATCTGCTCGATGATCGAATTTATGCGCCGAATACCCGGCCGTAACAGGGGAACCCAGTCGAAGCGGCGAGTCCAGGCAACCGGAAGGAGGGAAACGAAGCCAATGGGGCCGACCGCATCGTCCCGAAGCTCCTGGGCACGCCGCAGGATGGCGGGAAGCCATTTTCCCACGCAATTGACGATGTCGTCTTCCGAGCCTGCGCGCTGATCGAGGTCAAACTTTGGAAGGACAACAACGAGAGGAGCCTTCGCTTTCACCCGGCGCACGATCTCCTTCGGCAGAGTATCTTCAGTCGCGTCATCGCGAAAACTGCTCCCGCCAGGGAGCGCGTCCAGCAGCGCAGAGACGAAGTCTGCCTTCGTGGAAGGCCACGACTGGCCGCTCTGCGACCACCTTACCTGTACGACATTCCACTCCGGAAGGAGCCTGAGAATCCGGTCACAGAACAGGTCCGGTCCTTCGTCGTGGTAGCCGTAGAGTAGCAGAGTCTTGTCGACTCTCTGTGTGGCCGCCCCAGCATACTTGTCCCATTGAGGAGCCCGGTCGATACCGAGCCAGTCGTGAGCTGTTTGAAGTGGTGATCGGTAATACGCTCCCAGTACCGGAAACGCCTTGATCACTGCGGTCACGGGCGTGGCGTGAACGATCGTACCGTTGAGGCGCCCGCTGCGCAGGACCCCAACCGCGTGGCCATCAACGATGATCGCGGCCCCAGACCCCTTCTTCAAGGCACGCGTCGTGGGGTCATCCAAGGCCAACCTCGGCACGCCGGTGACGGGATCCGACACCATCGCCGGCAAATAGCCTCCTTGGTTGCAGTGGAGGACCATCACGGGCAGGTGTTCTGCATCGAGATCGGACGACACGAGGACGTGGCCGTCGATGTGCCCGCCGCGCGGGAGGTCCTGCTGTGCGATCGAAAAGCCGCGCGCTCCCCAGTGGAGCTGTGTGTCGGGGCCGAGCGATGAGTCGAAATGTTCACACTCCTTCATCCGGATGTAACCGGGGATCTTGCGTGAGCCCTGGAAGGTGAGGAGCGCGACATCGAGCGGGCAGTCTGGCTTCGCGGTTACCTCGATTCGCTCAGCACCGTCGAACTCGACCCAGACCCTTTCGCCAAGCGGGGCTCCGGTCCGCCTGTTGACCACGCAATGAGCGGCGGTCAGCGCCATTCCGGGAGCACAGCGCCACGCGGTCCCCGTATGCTCATTGCTGCCTTCGACAAATACCTTCCCTGACGTCGCGATGGTCACGGTCCAGCCTTGCTCGACGTGAGCGGCGGCTCTTGCGGCCTTCCGGTGCCGCAGAAGGAATGAATCTCCGCCTTGTCGACCCGACCATCCGCGCGCAGATGAATCTCCGCGTATGTTAGATAGCGCTGAACGTAGTCCGCGTAGTCATTGGACTCCAGAGCGCCCACAAAGCGGCGAAGCTCCTCCTGGCAGTCCTCGAAGTTTCCGGCTAGGGCAGGGGGCAAGCGGAGGACGTCCGCCCATGTACCCGTATTCAGGTAGACGGAACGCCCACCTAGTTTGAGATCGACACACTTCGGCAGATGCGTGTGTCCATACACGACCGCGTCAAAGTTGCCGTTCAGCGCGGTGCTCTTGGCCGCCTCCACGTAACACGGCTCCTCGAACGTCGTATCGAAGGAGCGGTCCTTACCCGCCAGTCGGAGGAGGGCCGCATGAAGGCGCCGCAGACGGCGCTCTCCATCCGGCAGGGCGCGGATCTGGCCGTAGTCCCACGCCGTACGCGCGCTTTCGCCGAATTGGCGGGCCCAGCCGCCGACTTGCTGCGGAAAGGGCACGGCCGGCGCGCCGACGAATCCGCCCATCTCCTCTTCATAAGCGGCGGACGCCGCGCTGGCGCGCGGGAATTCGGTCGAGAGCGCGCCGAGCTCCTCGGAGAGGATGGAGTCGAGCTTGTCCTCATCCTGGCCACCGTAGTCGTCCTCTTGTGGGTGGTCGGGGGCGACCATCCGGTGTTGCCATTTGCTCTTGATGATATTCATCCCGCGAACGAGCGATCGAAGGCTCGGCTCGATGGTTGGCTCGAGCGCGAGCAATATTGGAATCATTGCGGCCCCCTCGGGCTTGAGCAGATCGATGAACCGATACCGCGCCTTCAGCGGGTTCATGTAGTGAATGACGAGCTTGGTGCCGGCGGGGGCGAGGAAGAACATCTGCGTGCGCTCTTCCTCGGAGATCGTCTCGCCACGCGAACGCGCGGAACGCTCTCGGCGCAGACGCGTGTGATCCACCACATTCCATGCGTCGTAACGGTTGCCGTGCTCGATCAACAGCCGTCCCGTCGAGTACGCCTCCCCGTCGAAGAGGTGAGCGTAGCGCGTGGCGTCTGCGCGAAGGTGCCACTGGAGACGGGCGCGCACCGCAGGGATCGATAGCTCGAGGTCGTGGTTGCCGATGAGGACCGTCAGCCGGTGGCCCGCGTGAAGAAAGTCGGCGAGGGCGTCGAAAACGACCTTCGCCCGCCTGGCTTCGACGACGCGGTCAAGCTTGGCAACGGCCGCTTCGTCGTCGTTCGTCCACTCTTCCGCGGCGAAGCCATCGTCCTCCGCGAGAAAGTCGATGAAGTCGCCGTTGATGACGAGCTCGACCTCGTCACCGACCTTCGTAGTTAGCCATGCGACGAACTCACGCAGCCGATCGTACGAGTGACAGATCTGGGAACCGGATTCGACCAGGCGCCCCTCGGCATCGCGCTTGTCCGGGCGCCCGCCGAGGTGCAGATCGGAGATGACGAACACCTGCTTCATTGGCGCACCCCGATACGTTTTATGGGATCTATTCATCAAATCCTACTGTTGTCGTGAACGCAAGGCGCGCCCGATCCTCGTCGCAACGGACGCGGGGTGCGGGTCGAGCGGCGTCACTCGATCTTGCGCGATGCGCGAGCAGCCTCGCGCCACAGGCGGCGCCGGGAAGCACGATAACCGTAGAGCGGATCTTCCGTGCCGGTACGGTCCGACGAGGGCTAGGATGAACAAATGGTCGACAACGAGTTAATCGTCGCGCTCTCGAAGATCCTTGATGGCTCGAAGGCCGCCGGGGCGACGAAGCTGTTCGAGGACATCGGCCGGGCCCTCGGAACGGCCACCAACGACGAGCTGACGCGCGCCGCGAGCCGGGCCGAGCTCGAGAATCGGCTACTCCAGGTTCAGGCGAGGACGGCGATCGAGTTGGCTCTGGCAACGCGAATTCAAACGGCGACGCACGTGGAGATCGAGGAGCACTACGCTGTGTCGGGGGACGCGGGAGTTGGGGTTGGCATCGAGGCGCAGCACGTTGGCGTCCACGGTCACGGTCGCACCGTTACGCAACGCACCATTCGACTTGAGGGCTGGCGGGTGCCCGACGACATCAGTCGCGCCGCCAAAGGTGCGCACGACGAGCCGTCAACCGATGCCCCGGCGCGCTCAAGCAACGGCCGCACGCCACTGTAGCTGGGGGCGGTGCCCGCATGCACCCACCGGCGAGCGAGCCCTACCTAGACATCCCGCTCCCGCCCGCGCACCCGAGCCCCGCGCCCCCACCTCTTCCCGGTCCCAGCACCCCACGCTATCCCGTGCCCCATGCGCCGCGACGTCCCGGCCCTCTCCCCCCTCGCCGCCGCCCTCGCGTGTGGGACCGCAAACCCCGCCCCTCCGCCCCCGCCCTCGAGCGCCCCTCCCCCCAGCGCCACAGCCGCCGCACGCCCCCGCGCCTCCCGTCCCCCCCGGCGTCGACGCGCCCTCGATGGCCCCGGCCGTGCCCCCCTGCGACGACTTCTTCGAGTACGCGTGCGGCGGCTGGCTGAAGAACAACCCCATCCCCGAGGATCAGTCGAGCTGGGGGCGGTTCAACCAGCTCGCGGAGCAGAACGAGATCGCCCAGCGCGCCATCGTCGAGGCCGACGAGAAGCCCGGCGCGAAGGGCCCGTACGCCAGGGCGCTCGGCGACCTGTACGCCTCCTGGATGGACGAGGACGCTATCGAGAAGGAGGGCGTGAGGCCGCTCGCGGCGCACCTGGCGGAGATGGACAAGATCAAGGACGCCAGGAGCTTCGCGAAGGCGATGGCGAGCCTCACCCTCGCCGGCGTCTCGGCGTTCTTCGACATCGATCCCGAGCAGGATCCGAAGGACGCCACCCGGATGATCGTCGAGATCGACCAGAGCTGCCTCGGCATGCCCGATCGCGACTACTACCTGAGGGACGACGAGAGGCTCGCGCACGTGCGGGAGGCGTACCAGGCGCACGTCGCGCGGTCGTTCGAGCTCGCGGGCGACTCCCCGGCGCAGGCGAAGGACGAGTCCGCGGCCGTCCTCTCCCTCGAGAAGGACCTCGCGGCGGCCCAGATCCCGCGGACCGAGCACCACGATCCCAGCAAGACGTACCACAAGGTCGATCGCGCGGGCCTCGCCCGGATGGCGCCCGCCTTCGACTGGGACACCTACTTCAAGGAGGTCGGCCGGCCGGACGTGAAGACCATCCACGTGGACGTCCCCTCCTTCGTGACCGCCGCGTTCGCGAGCCTGTCGGGCCCGCCGGGCGCCTGGCTGCCGCGCGTCCAATCGTACCTGCGCTGGCGGTACGTGCGCCGCTACGAGCGGGTGCTCACGCGCAAGCTCGTCGACGAGTCGTTCGCGTTCGAGAAGGAGCTGTCGGGCGCCAGGGTGATCGCGCCGCGCTGGAAGCGGTGCGTCCGCGAGGTCGACGTGGCGATGGGGGAGGCGCTCGCCATCCCGTTCGTCGAGGCCAAGCTCGGCGACGACGGCAAGGCGGCCACCACCGCCATCGTCCGCGAGATCGAGGCGGCGATGGAGGAGGACCTCGAGGGCCTGCCGTGGATGGATGAGGCGACGCGCGCCAGGGCCGAGACGAAGGTCCACAAGCTCGTGAACAAGGTGGGCTACCCCGACCGCTGGCGGAGCTACGACGCGCTCGCGCCGAAGATCAAGCGCACGGCCTACGCGAGCAACGTGCTCGAGGCGCGCCGCTTCGAGGCGATCCGGGAGCTCGCGCTCGTGGGCAAGCCGGTCGGCCGCGCGGAGTGGCGCATGACGCCGCCGACCGCGGACGCCTACTACAACCCCCAGCTGAACGAGATGGTCTTCCCCGCCGGCATCCTGCAGGCGCCCTTCTACGCGAAGGAGGCGCCGCCCGCGGTGAGCTTCGGCGGGGTCGGCTTCTTCGCCGGTCACGAGCTGACCCACGGCTTCGACGACAAGGGCCGCAAGTACGACGGCGACGGCACGCTCACCGACGGGTGGAGCGCCGACGTCGGCACGACGTTCGACAGGCGCGCCGCGTGCGTCGCCGAGCAGTACGACGGCTACGTCGCGATCGACGACCTTCACCTGAACGGAAAGCTCACGCTCGGCGAGAACCTGGCCGATCTCGGCGGCACCAAGCTCGCGCTCGCCGCGCTGCACCACCGCCAGCCGCCGTCGCCCGAGGCCGACCGCCAGTTCTTCCTCGGCTTCGCCCAGGTCTGGTTCGCCGCCGTCCGCCCCGAGGCCGTCCGCGTCCGCGTCCTCACCGACCCGCACTCGCCCGCGAAGCTTCGCGTGAACGGGCCGCTGTCGAACACCCCCGCCTTCGCCGCCGCCTTCTCGTGCCGCGCCGGCGACCCGATGGTCCGCCCCGACCCGCAGCGCTGCAACGTCTGGTAGCGAGGCCTCGACCACGAACCCCGCCCGGAACCTGCTACGACCAAGCCCATGGGGCGGTGGCCGGCGTTGCTCTTCCTCGCGAGCCACCTCGCCTGCCTATCCGCCTGCGGCGGAGCCGTGACCGTGACCCCGTCCAGCGACGCCGGATCCACGCCAGACACCTCGTCGGCCATTCTCGACGCTCCAGCCGAGAGCACGCTCGTCGGAGCCGGCAGCGTCTACGTCAGTACCGACGACTGGTCCAACGGCCCCCTCACTGTCTCCGGCGCCGAATTCACCGTCGCCACGACTGCCGCCTCGGACGCCGGCCTCACGACCTACCAATCCGGACCCTGCACCGTGCTCGTCTTCCCCGCCACCGCTACCGCCGCCGCCGACGCCGGTCTCGATCCGGGCAACACGAGCGCCGGCGCCATCACCATCACGGGTGGAGCCTTCCCCCTCACCCTGACCCCCGCCGCCGGCGGCACCTACTCCCATGACGACGAGAGCGCGGCGCTCTGGACGGGGGGCGGACAGAGTTTCACGTTCACCGCGCAGGGGTCCACCGCCCCGGCGTTCTCGCGATCGCTCGTCGCCCCCGCCAGCGCGACGCTCGTCGCGCCGACCGTGGTGGGCGGGCCCGGCCTCGACAGGTTGACGGTGTCCCGCACCCAGGACCTCTCCTTCTCCTGGACGGGTGGCACCGTGGGCAACGTGATCTTCACCTTGATCTCGGTGACCCCCGAGGACGTCTACGCCTCGTGCACGTTCCCGGTGGGCAGCGGGGCCGGGACCATGCCGGCGTCGCTGCTGTCGCACTTCCCCGCAGACCCAGACGCCGACTTCTTCATGGACGTCACCTCCGAGGCCACGATCGTTCAGGACGGGTGGTCGATCGACCTGAGGGTCATGCGTTCGGTGGAGCAGTCGGGCGTCTATGTCACGGGATTCGCCAGCATCGAATGAGGTGACTCTTCCGGGTTTCGGAACGAGCCGTGGCGGATGGAGGCCGACGGCAGGCGGGCTTGATGGAACACCGGCCTGTCATGCCCCGGCATTCATGCCGGGATCGTCCTTGGGCGCGCGGCGCTCCTTTCGAGGTTGCCACGCGTGTGAGCCGCTGGCGTGCCGCCCACCCGGGGCGGCTATCACGGCCCTCAGGCCGTGTAGCTGCCGGGCCCGCCGGTCGCCTCCACCGCGAACAGGTACGTCGTGCTGGGCTCCAGCTCGGCCGTGTAGCTATTCGCGCAGGTGCCCGTGATCGTCCACGTCGCGACGGGCGGCAGCACCTGCGCCCCGTCCTGCACCAGCCAGAGCGACGCGGTCATCGCCGTGACGGCGCCCGAGAAGCACATGTTGAAGTCGAGCAGCATCGCGTCCGGCGCGCTCTCGAACACGAAGTAGTTCGCCGCGTCCGCCCCCCCGATGACGTTGGCCCCTACCCAGACCACGAGGTCGGCCATGGCCGATGTCCCGAGGGGCGTCGCCTCGGCGGGCGTAGCGTTCGGAGCAACGCTGGTGAACGAGTTGTCGACCAGATCGCCGGGCCCGGGTGACGGGATACCCCCGTCGGAGGGCGGCGGGACGCTCGCCTCCGCCTCGGCTACGGCGGAGTCTTCGGGCGGGGGCGCGACCGCGTCCGTGCCCCCGTCCATCGAGACGCCGCTGTCATGGATGCTCGAGTCGGCTTCCGCGAGGGCGTCGCTTGCGTCGGGCGTGGTCTCCGGCGCCGAGTCCCGGATGCCGGCATCGGCGGCGTCGTCCGGGGAGGTTGCGTCGTGCGGGGAGCGCGCGTCGAGGGAGGCGACGTCGGGGCCAGCGGAGTCGCGGGGTGCGTCCGGCACGTTCGCATCATCCATGACCGACGTCGCGTCCGCCGGGACGTCCACCTGCGCGTCCGGGGTGAGGTCGACCTCCGTGCCGACGGAGTCGCATCCGACCAGACCAAGCGCGAGGAGCAGCCCGCGCAAGGCTCCCGACGCGCGCCGACCCATTGCCGAGGATGCTACCATGGCAAGGTCCGCTCCGGTGGAGGACGCCCGTGAGCGACGGGCACGCGCAGCCCACCCCGCCTTGCTGAGTCCCGGACGGCTCGCCTATGTCCCGGACGGCTCGCCTATGTAGCCGCGCAGCCCGCAGACTCCCTCTACAGCTGCGTCTCGCCAACCACCCGCGCCGCGACCACGCGCCGCGCAGGCACCCCGATGTTCTCCGGCGAACACCCCCCACCAAACGTGAGCGGCGTGAGCGGCGAAGGCAGCGGCCCCGGCGACGGATCCCCCGTGGGCGAAACAGACAGCCGCCCGCTACACACCTTCCCCCGGTGCTCGATGCCCACGTTCGGCATCTCCTTCATGGCCACGCTCTCGGAGCCCACCTGGCCGGCGGAAGCATGCACACCGCCACCGAGCGAGCCTACGGACCGCCCGTCCGCGAGCCTCTCGACCGCCTCGACGCGCACGCTCACGCGAAGACCGCGCCCATTCTCGGGGAGCCGCACCGGTCTCGTGGCCACGAGGCGCGCGACGGGGTCGCGCAGGCGGTCCCACGACGCGGCGTCACCTCCGGACTCCACGAGATCGACCCGCACGACCCCCGCGTGGTCCAGCGTCACGTCGAAGAGCGCCGAGCCAAGGAGCCCTGGCTCGGACCGCACGGCCTCCTCGATGGCGGAGCGCACCGGCCCGCCGCGTCCGAGACCGAGCTGGTTGTCGTGCTCCGTCGTGGTCGCGAAGAGGCGCTTCGCGACGTCGCGCTCGGTCGTCCCTGCTCCCGCTTGCGACGCGCCGGGGATGGGGACCTGGTAGCGGCGGGCGCCCAGCGAGAGGTCGACCGCACCGGGCCGGGTCACCGAGAAGGACCAGCCCTCCGCGCCGTCATGTTCGAGGACGCGGGGCGCCCCGGAGGGCGCGGTCGCCGCCGCGCCCCCGGCGCCGTCACCGACCTCGGTGGCCAGCATAGGACCTCGTCAACGAGCGTGCACGCTTGCTCCATTGCAGCGCCGCCCACCCGCCGGTTGGGATCGGGAGTTCGATGAATCCAGCGTGAACCGCCTCGTGCTCTCTCGCCGAGCAGATGCCCCTCGTGACGCGGGAGGACTTCCGGCGCTACTAGGCCGCGTCGCTCCCCGCGAGCGTCGCAGCCTCCACGATGATCCGCTCGACCTTGGAATCGAGCGCCCTGGCGACCTCGTTCGCCTCTGGCGAGCCGAACTGGCTCACCGCCTTCGACGGCAGGTCGTACGTCGCTTCCGTCTCGCTCGGGCCGGTCGCCCGCACGTAGAGGCGGAGGGGCACGTAGAGCCCGACTGTGGGCGAGTGCTTCGTCATCTCGACGGCGATGAGCGCGTTTCCGAACACGTACGTCGTCGCCCGCACGCTTCGGCCCGTGAGGACCGTAAGGAGCGTGCCGTGGTCGAGCTTCTGGAACAGCGAGAATTCGAGCGGTCCGACGAACGAGGCGAGCCTCGCGCGCGCCTCTGCAGGGGATAGCTCTGCAATGTTCCGCAGGGCGTCGACCTGCATGACACCGAGGAGCGACTCGAACGCTCGCCCGAAGCGTTCGTAAGGGACGGCGAGCGTGTGCTGCCGCCGGACTGCCGCATATGCGTGATCGACAACCGAT
>Ga0302320_10020985_pt1 | contig 12988 bp, 12 predicted proteins | sample Bog_T0_3_FD_202130 | JGI IMG/M metagenome (GOLD analysis project Ga0302320, IMG submission 202130) | Peat permafrost microbial communities from Stordalen Mire near Abisko, Sweden - Bog_T0_3 | ecosystem: Environmental > Terrestrial > Soil > Wetlands > Peat | place: Sweden: Abisko, Stordalen Mire...
GCCGGCTTCGGCCATGGCAATGAACTTCTCGCGGCCGGCTTTGCTTTCGGGCATGTCGGGACGCGCCGAGGTGTCGAGCAGCGCGAGTTTGACGATGCGCTCGGGCGCGAGCCGCATCATGGCGAAAGCGATGTAGCCGCCCATCGAAAGGCCTGCGAGCGCAAAGCGCGGCGGCGCCAGGCTTAGAATGCGCGCGGCGACGCCAGCCATATCGTCATCACGGCGGTGATCGGCGACCGCAACTTGTCCAAACTGCCATAGGCGCGCGATTTGCGCGCCGTACAGCCGCGCGCTGCATAGCAGGCCCGGCACCAGAATGAGCGGTAAGGATTGCGGCACGATGGCCCTCCGATGACGTTATTGTTAAGGTTTAAGGCGACTTATGGCTACGTTATTGACCATGCGTAGCATTGACTTTGGCCCTTTCGGGCCTATGTTTCAGCCAACCGGTGCGAACTTAGATTCGACCGTCTCCCGCGCATTGCAACTGGTTTTAAAGTCCGGCGCGGACCCGGGGCGGTCCTTACTTGAGGTTATATGTCCTTTTCACATCTCGGTTTATCCGACAAAGTTATCGCCGCCATTGACTCGGCCGGCTACAAGACCCCCACCCCCATTCAAGAACAAGCCATTCCGCATGTCCTCGCCCGCCGCGATGTGCTCGGCATTGCCCAGACCGGCACCGGCAAGACCGCGGCCTTCGTGTTGCCGATGCTTACCATGCTCGAAAAGGGCCGCGCGCGCGCTCGCATGCCGCGCACGCTCATACTGGAGCCGACGCGCGAGCTTGCCGCCCAAGTTGTCGAGCAGTTCGAGAAATACGGCAAGAACCATAAATTGAACGTCGCTTTGATCATCGGCGGCGTGTCGTTCGGCGACCAGGATTCCAAACTCACGCGCGGCGTCGATGTACTGATCGCAACACCGGGGCGCCTGCTCGATCATTCCGAGCGCGGACGCTTGTTGCTCTCGGGCGTGGAACTCCTGGTGATCGACGAAGCCGATCGCATGCTCGACATGGGCTTCATTCCCGACATCGAACGCATCGGCAAATTGGTGCCATTCACGCGCCAGACGCTGTTCTTCACGGCCACCATGCCGTCGGAAATCCAGCGCATCGCCGACACCTTCCTGCATAATCCGGTGCGGGTTGAAGTTTCCAAACCGGCCACTGCCGCCACCACCATCACCCAATTGCAAGTTGCGACTGGACGCGAGCCGGACGAAAAGCGCGAAACGCTGCGCCGACTCATCCGCTCCGCCGACGGCTTCAAAAATGCCATCGTATTCTGCAACCGCAAACGCGAAGTAGCCCTGCTGCACAAATCGCTGCTGCGCCACAAATTCAATGCCGTCGCCTTGCATGGCGATCTCGACCAATCGGCACGCACCGCCGCGCTCGATGCCTTCCGCTCCGGCGAGGCCAAGATTCTCGTAGCGTCCGATGTCGCGGCCCGCGGTCTCGATATTCCGGCGGTCAGTCACATCTTCAATTTCGACGTGCCACACCACCCGGACGACTATGTCCACCGCATCGGGCGCACCGGCCGCGCCGGCTTGAGTGGAACCGCTATCACGCTGGTGGCGCCGGCCGACATCAAGGCCGTGGCTGCGATCGAGCGGCTAACCGGCCAGCCGATCCCTTGGATGGGCGAAACCACCCCACCCGCCGTTCAAGAGAGCCGGCCGGCACCAAATGAAGGTGGTCAAAGCGAACGTAGCCACGGAGAGCGTAACCAAGGCGAGCGTAACCAAAGTCAGCGCCACCAAGGTGGGCGCCCAGAGCGCCAGCGCGACCGGCAGCCCCAGCATCGTCAATCGCAGCCCCGCCAGCCGCAGCCGAACCAGCGTGGCCCCAACCAGGCCAAACAATCGCCCCGGCCCAATCCGCCGAAGCCACAAGCCGATCACGCAGGCGATTCTATGGGCGATTCCGACGGCAGCCACCTCCCCGCCTTCCTGTTGCGCCCAGTGACCGCCAAAGCCTGAATTTTATTTGGGAATTTCGTCTAATTTCAACCCGCGGTAGCCCTACCGGTTGGCCGTCTACGAATTTCCACCGCCAGTGGTTCCAAATTTACCGCTGATTCACCTCCCTCCAATACCGTCCCCAGGCTACGCGCGTCGCGGCCGGTCGGCCGCGCGTAAGGAAGCCTGCAAGCAGGATGCTTGCTACGGGGGTTGTTCCTATGACCGGGCATGCCGACGATCATGAACGCACCATGGCGTTCTGCGAGATCGCTCTCGGACAGATCAAGGCGCTGCGCCAGCCGGCGACCCCGCGCAATTACGAGATCTGGTACGCCTATGCCACCGGCTATCAGCCTTCGCTCAACCAGAAGATCAACGAAACGCTCAAGCTAAGCGGCATGATTTCCGATGCCGATCTCGATCAGATTTACGAGACCTATTTGTCGCCGACGCGGCTGACTGAGCGCATCGACAAGGTCGGCCATCAGGTCATGGGCGAAATCGAGCAGGTCATGGCAATGATCGACGCCGCCGCCGGCTCCGCCTCGAGTTACACCGAGAGCCTTGCCGACATGACCGAGAAACTCGGCCAATCGAAGGACCGCGAGGGCCTGCGCGCCATCGTCGAAAGCCTGGTGCAGACCGCCAAGGAAATGGAGGTCTCCAACCAGAAGCTGGAAGAGCGCCTCAACGCCTCCAAGCAGGAAATCGACGAACTCCAAGTCAATCTCGAAGCGGTGCGCACCGAGAGCCTGACCGATCCCTTGACCCAGCTCGCCAACCGCAAATTCTTCGACACCACGCTCGAACAAGCCATCGCTGACGCCCGCGACAAGAACGAGCCGCTGTCATTGCTGATGACCGACATCGACCATTTCAAGAATTTCAACGACAGCTTCGGCCATCTCACCGGCGACCAGGTGCTGCGCCTGGTGGCGATTTCAGTGAAGCAGAACGTCAAGGGCCAGGACACCGCGGCGCGCTATGGCGGCGAGGAATTCGCGATCGTGTTGCCGAATACCGTGTTGCGCTCGGCCATGACGGTTGCGGATCACATCCGCCGCGCGGTGATGACCAAGGAATTGATGAAGCGCTCGACCGGCGAGCATCTCGGCCGCGTCACGATATCGGTGGGCGTCGCCACCTGGCGCAAGAACGACACGCCGCAAACGCTGATCGAGCGCACCGACGCCTGCCTCTATGCCGCCAAGCGCCACGGCCGCAACCGCGTAATGTGCGAGACCGATCCAGAAGTCACCGCCGCCGGCGCCGCGAAGGTGGCGTGAGACTCCTGTCATTCCGGGGCGCCGCAAAGCGGCGAACCCTGAATCCAGACCTGCTAGCAATTTCAGATTTTTCTGGATTCCGGGTTCGCACCTTCGGTGCGCCCCGGAATGACAAAAGCTATTCTTTCGCCGGCGTGATCTGCACGGATTCGCCGCAACCGCAGGCGCTGGTTTGGTTGGGATTATTGAAGATGAACTGGGCCGATAATTTTTCGGTCTTGTAGTCCATCTCAGTGCCAAGCAGGAACAACACGGCTTTCGGATCGACCAGTATCTTGACGCCCTTGTCCTCGACCACTTCGTCGGACGGCTTGATCGCGTCGGCATATTCCATGGTGTATTCCTGGCCCGCGCAGCCGCCGTTTTTCACGCCAACACGCACGCCCGCCACCGGCCGCTCGGCGCGCGCCATCACGTCCTTGATGCGCATCGCCGCGGCGTCGGTAAGCCGCATCACCTGGGGTCGCGGTCGGGGCGTTGCCATGGCGGTCCTCTTTCGATCTCTATATAGTCTTTCTTCCCAAAACTTGTAGTCACCACATATTGAGCACGAGTCGGGCCTCGTCCGACATCCGGCTGGGGTCCCAAGGCGGGTCCCACACCACGGTCACCTTGGTTTCCTTGACGCCGGGCACGCTGGAAACGGCATTTTCCACCATGATCGGAAGTTCCTGCGCCGACGGGCAATTGGGCGACGTCAGCGACATATCGATTTTCACCGCCCGGTCGTCGCCAATATCGATCTTGTAGATCAGGCCGATTTCATAGATGTCGGCCGGAATTTCCGGATCGTAGACGCTCTTCAGCCCGGCGATGATGTCGTCGGTGAGTTTGTTGAGCTCGTCGTGGGGCAGCGCGGAAGCGCCACTGATGGCGGCGTTCTGCGCCGGCTTTTCAGCCGCATCGCCTGTGGGCGTATCTTTGGTCATGTCGTCACTCATGTCGTCGCTCATGCGAAAAATTCCTGCGCCTTCATCAGCGAGGCAGCCAGTATATCCACCTCGGCCTTGGTATTATACATCGCAAACGATGCGCGGCATGTGGCAGTGACGCCGAAGCGGGCAAGCAGCGGCATGACACAATGCGTGCCGGCGCGCACCGCGACCCCCGAGCGGTCGATAATGGTGGCGATGTCGTGCGGGTGCGCACCCTTTATTTCGAATGAGACAATGGGCCCCTTGTCCGGCGCGTTGCCGATAATGCGCAACGAATTGATCGCGCCAAGCTTCTCGTGAGCGTATTTCACCAGCGCACCTTCATGCGCCCGGATGCGCGCCTTCCCGACGGAATTGACGTAATCGATGGCCGCGCCCAGCCCGATTGCCTGAACGATCGGCGGCGTGCCGGCCTCGAAGCGGTGCGGCGGCTCGCCATAGGTGATGCGGTCCTCGAACACTTCGCGGATCATCTCGCCGCCGCCGTTGAACGGCCGCATGCCGGCCAGCAACTCGTATTTGCCGTACAGCACGCCGATGCCGGTCGGGCCGTAAAGCTTGTGGCCGGTCATGACGTAGAATTCGCAGTCGAGATCGCGCACGTCGACGTCCAGGTGCACGGCGCCTTGCGCGCCATCGACCAGCACCGGAATGCCGCGCGCATGCGCGAGTTTGATGATTTCTTTCAGCGGCGTTGCGGTACCGAGCACATTCGACATTTGCGTGATGGCGACCATCTTGGTGCGAGGCGACAGCAGCTTCTCGAACTCGTCTATGAGGAAATTGCCTTCGTCGTCGACCGGCGCCCATTTGATCACCGCACCATGGCGCTCGCGCAGAAAATGCCAGGGCACGATGTTGGAATGGTGCTCCATGATTGAGAGGACGATTTCGTCGTCCGGCTTGATGTTGGCGGCGCCGAAACTATAGGCCACCAGATTGATCGCCTCAGTGGCATTGCGCGTGAAGATAATTTCTTCCTTGCGCTCGGCATTGAGGAAGCCGCGCACTTTCTCGCGCGCGCCCTCATAGGCCTCCGTCGCCTCATTGGCGAGATAATGCAGCCCGCGATGCACATTGGCATATTCTTGGCGGTAGGCCTTCTGGATGCGTTCCAGCACGGTTCTCGGCTTTTGCGCCGACGCTGCATTGTCGAGATAGACCAGCGGCTTGCCATAGACCTGCATCGAAAGCGCCGGAAAGTCGGCGCGGATTTTCTCAACGTCAAAGCCGGCGTTGCCAATGGGTGCGTGCATGGTCATGCCCTAGCGCCCAGCCATTTGAGCGCGGCAAACATCAGCGCGTCGCGAATACCTTCATGCGCGATTTCCTCGATGGTTTCGCCGATGAAAGCCTGGATCAGCAGCGCTTCGGCTTCCTTCTCATAAATACCGCGCGACATCAGATAAAACTTGAGCCCCGGATCGAGCGCGCCGGCGGTTGCGCCATGGCCGCAAACCACATCGTCGGCAAAGATTTCCAGCTCCGGCTTGTTGTCGGCCTCCGCGTCGTCGGAAAGAAGCAAAGCGCGCGTCATCATTTTGGCATCGGTTTTCTGCGCGTGCGGCTTCACGACGATCTTGCCCTGAAACACGTTATGGCTTTCGCCGTCGAGCACCGACTTGAATTGTTCGCGGCTAATACAGTGCGCAGATGCGTGCTCGATCAGCAGCGTTGTGTCGACATGCTCCTTGCCGCGCAGCAGATTGACGCCGCGAATGCCAATGGTGCTGCCCTCGCCGGCAAAACGGAAGAAATTTTGGTTGCGCACGAGTTGCGCGTCGCTGGTGAAGGCGAAGGTATTAAACGTCGCGCGCGCGCCGACTGACGCCAGCAAGCTCGACACATGCAAGGCGCGGCTTTGCGTGATTTTAAAATAGTCAACCCGCGCCTCGTCGCCGACCACCAGTTCGAGCGCGGTGTTGACTTGGGATGCGCCGCCGTCGTGGCTTTCAATCAGGACCGCCTTGGCGCCTTTCTCGACCACAATTAGCGAGCGGATGAAGGCCGAACTCGGCGTCTGACTGACACTGGCGAAAACAAGGTGAATTGGCCGCTTGAGCTGCGTCGCCGCGGCGATGCGGATGATGGCGCCATCGCCCATGAGCGCGGTATTGAGCGCTACGGCTGCGTCGTCGGTCGCAATCGTCTTACCGACATGGGTAGCGACCAGCGCGTCATCCTTGGCAAGCGCGTCCGCCATCGAGCCGATGGTGAGTCCCGCCTCGGGCGCCAGATTGGAAAGTTCCGGCGCGAAGGCGCCGTCCACAAATGTCAGCCGGCGGCAATCGACGCCGGTAATCACATTGCCGGCGTTTTTGCTCCGCGCTTTTGCGCCAGCATCAGGCGGCGCCGCAAGCGGATAAGACTCGCGCATGAGCGCGCGCAAATCGGTGTATTTCCATTCCTCCACGCGGCGATGTGGCAGCCCGCGCGCATCGAAACGCTTGAACGCGTCTTCGCGCAATACGGCAAGCGCGCCTTTGCCCGGCAGCGTGCCGCGCGCGCGCGCGAAGGATTCCGCAATCGCCTGTTCGGCCGGGGTCTTGATGGCGCGCACTTCCGCGTTCATCGGCTAGGCCGCCTCATCGGTATATTGCGCATAGCCCTTGGCCTCGAGCTCAAGCGCGAGTTCTTTGCCGCCGGTTTTCACGACTTTGCCTTTGGCCAGCACATGCACGACATCGGGGACGATATATTCGAGCAGCCGCTGGTAATGCGTGATGACGATCATCGAACGCTCGGGCGAGCGCAGGCGGTTGACGCCATCCGCCACGATCTTGAGCGCGTCGATGTCGAGGCCAGAGTCGGTCTCGTCGAGCACGGCCAGACGCGGCTGCAGAATCGCCATTTGCAGGATTTCGTTGCGCTTCTTTTCACCGCCGGAAAAGCCGACATTGACCGCGCGCCGCAGCATTTCCTGGCTCACGCCCAAATGCGCCGCGGTGTCGCGCACCAGCTTGATGAATTCAGGCGTCGAAAATTCGCTTTCGCCGCGCGTCTTGCGCTGCGCGTTCAACGCCGTGCGCAGGAAGGTCATGGTTGCGACGCCCGGCACTTCGACCGGATACTGAAACGCCAGGAATACGCCTTTGGCGGCGCGCTCGTCGGGCGGCATTTGCAAAATGCTTTCGCCGTCGAGCAGAATATCGCCCTCAGTGACTTTGTAATTGTCCTTGCCGGCCAGCACATAGGCCAGCGTCGACTTGCCGGAGCCGTTCGGGCCCATGATGGCGGCGACCTGACCCTTCTCGATGGTCAAGGTGAGGCCGTTGAGGATTTTCTTGTCCTCGACCTCGACGTGGAGATTTTTGACTTCAAGCAATGACATAATTAGCCCACGCTTCCTTCCAACGAAATCGAAATCAGCTTCTGTGCTTCCACGGCGAATTCCATCGGCAGTTGCTGCAACACATCCTTGACGAAGCCGTTGACCACGAGCGCGGTCGCCTCTTCCGCCGACATGCCGCGCTGGCGGCAGTAGAACAACATGTCCTCGGAGATTTTCGAGGTCGAGGCTTCGTGCTCGAACACGGCGGAGGAATTCTTCGCCTCGATGTAAGGCACGGTATGCGCGCCGCACTGATTGCCGATCAGAAGACTGTCGCAATTGGTGAAGTTGCGAGCATTGGTCGCCTTACGATGCGCCGTCACCAGGCCGCGATAGGTGTTGTTCGACTTGCCGGCCGAGATGCCCTTGGAGATGATGCGGCTCGTGGTATTCTTGCCCAAGTGAATCATCTTGGTGCCGCTATCTACCTGCTGGCGGCCGTTCGAAATCGCAATCGAATAGAATTCGCCACGAGAGCCGTCGCCGCGCAGAATGCAACTCGGGTATTTCCAGGTGATGGCCGAGCCGGTCTCGACCTGGGTCCAGGAAATCTTTGAATTCTTGCCGCGGCAATCGCCGCGCTTGGTGACAAAGTTGAAGATGCCGCCCTTGCCGTCGGCATCGCCAGGATACCAGTTCTGCACCGTCGAATATTTGATCTCGGCGTCATCGTGGCAAACCAGTTCGACCACGGCGGCGTGCAACTGGTTCTCGTCGCGCATTGGCGCGGTGCAGCCTTCGAGGTAACTGACGTAAGCGCCCTTGTCGGCGATGATCAGCGTGCGCTCGAACTGGCCGGTATTGGCCTCGTTGATACGGAAGTATGTCGACAGCTCCATCGGGCAGCGCACGCCCGGCGGCACATAGACGAAGGAGCCGTCCGAGAACACCGCGGAATTGAGGGTAGCAAAGAAATTGTCTGTCACCGGAACAACAGAACCAAGGTATTTCTTGACCAGTTCGGGATGTTCTTGCAGCGCCTCCGACATCGGCATGAAAATCACGCCGGCCTTCTTGAGCTCTTCTTTGAAAGTCGTTGCCACCGAAACACTATCGAACACCGCGTCCACCGCGACGCGCCGCTCGCCCAGATTATTTCCGTCGGAATCTTGCCGCACGACGCCGGCGAGCATTTCCTGCTCGCGGAGCGGAATGCCGAGCTTCTCATAGGTCTTGAGGATTTCCGGATCGACCTCGTCGAGCGAAGCCAATTTTTTCTTCGGCTGCGAGAAGTAATAGGCGTTCTGGTAATCGATCTTGGGATAGTCGACGCGCGCCCAAGTCGGCTCGCGCATGGTCAGCCAGCGCCTATAGGCTTCGAGGCGCCACTCAAGCATCCAGGCCGGCTCGTTTTTCTTGGCCGAGATGAAACGAACGGTATCTTCCGACAGGCCGATCGGAGCCTTCTCGGATTCAATATCGGTAACGAACCCGTATTTATATTGGTCAACGTCGATCTGTCGGACCCGATCGACGGTCTCTTGTACGGCCGGCATTCTTCCCTCCGCTCACGGTTTCAAGGACCGCGGGTTGGATTAGTCGGTTATGGTCGGTTCGCTTATCGCGTTGCGATCATTCCTTGTAACGTCTTTCACTTGCGCATGATCTTATCCGAAAACCGGTACCACCCACGGGTCGAGCCCGAGGGCATGCTTTTCCGGATCATGCGTCGCTAGGCGGCAGTCGCATGTTCCTTAAGTAGTGATGAAACCACGCTATTCCAAGCGTTCAGCAGGCATTCCACGTCGCGCTCGCTGGTGGTCCAGCCAAGGCTGACACGCAGCGCGCCGCGGGTAAGTTCAACCACCACGCCCATGGCGGTGAGCACGCTCGATGCCTGCACCCTGCCGGACGAGCAGGCGGAACCCGACGACACGGCTATACCGTTGAGATCAAGCGCGATAATCGCCGTTTCCGCCTTGACGCGCGGAACCGAAAACAATGTCGTGTTAGGCAGGCGCGGCGCGTTTTTGCCGAAGATCACCGCCTGCGGCGTTGCCGCCTTGAGACCGGCCTCGAGCAAGTCGCGCAAAGCCGTTATGCGAAGCGCGTCCGCCTGCCTTGCAGCGCTTGCAGCGGCCGCCGCCGCGCCAAAACCTGCAATGGCCGCAACGTTCTCGGTACCCGCGCGCAAGGAACGCTCCTGCCCGCCGCCTTTGATCAGCGCTTGGCCAATGTGAATGTCGCCGCGGCGCACGAGCGCGCCCGCGCCCTGCGGTCCGCCAAGCTTGTGCGACGAGATGCTCAGGAGATCGGCGCCAAGCTGCGCGATCGAACAATCAATTCGCCCGGCCGCTTGCACCGCATCGACATGCAGCACGCCATTGGCCGCATGCACGATCGCCGCGATCTCGGATATCGGCTGAATGACGCCAGTTTCGTTATTGGCCTGCATGACCGACACCAACGGGCACTCGGCCCGCAACAGGCATCGTTCAAGCTCGACAAGATCCACAATGCCGTCGCCATTGACCGGCAATATTTCGACCGCATTGGCCGGAAAGCGGCCGCCGCAAAGCACCGAGGGATGCTCTACCGCCGATACGAACAGCCGGTCACGCGGCTCCTTGCGGCCACCAAGTTCCAAAGCCGGCGTCAATGCCAGCATGTTGGCTTCGGTGGCGCCGGACGTAAAAGTGACGTTCTTGGCCTCGGCCCCGACCAAGGCCGCTACCTGGTCACGGGCCAATTCGATCGTCTGGCGAGCTGCTCGGCCCTCGGCATGGACCGAAGAGGCATTGCCGGTCAGCGCCAGCGCCGCCGCCATGGCCGCGCGGGCCTCCTTGCGCAAAGGAGCGGTCGCATTCCAGTCAAAATAAGTCCGTTCAGCCATCAGTTGCACCCGTACCTAATACCGTTTTGACTCCGGATCGCCTAAAAAGCTTGCTTTTTGCCCTATGGATCATGGTAGAAGCCGACATTCGCACCGCGAACTTATAGCTATTGTTGCGGCGGTGAACAGCGGAAATCTTATAATTAGAATAATTCTAAACTAGAGCCCGAGGCGCCAAATTCGCCTCGTTATGAAACGTCAAAAGATGCCGCAAATGCTCGCGGCAAGCCCGGTTTGAGGTCGATAGAGATGCCCGAAGTCATTTTCACCGGTCCGGCCGGACGTATCGAGGGCCGGTATCACCCCGCCCGGCAAAAAAACGCACCGATCGCGATCATATTGCATCCGCACCCGCAATTCGGCGGGAACATGAACCATCAGATTATCTACCAGCTCTATTATGCCTTCGTGCACCGCGGCTTTTCCGCGTTGCGATTCAATTTTCGTGGCGTCGGCCGCAGCCAGGGCAATTTCGATCACGGCACCGGCGAATTGTCGGACGCGGCCGCCGCGCTCGATTGGGCGCAGACCATCAACCCCGAGGCGAAAAGCTGCTGGATCGCCGGCTTCTCATTCGGCGCCTGGATCGGCATGCAGTTGCTGATGCGCCGGCCTGAGATCGAGGGCTTCATCTCGATCTGCCCGCCCGCCAATCTCTACGACTTCTCATTCCTCGCGCCCTGCCCGTCGTCGGGCCTGATCATCCATGGCGACAAGGACGCGGTCGTCCCGGCCAAGGATGTCACTACCTTGGTCGATAAGCTCAAGACCCAGAAGGGCATCATCATCGAGCAGAAGATTATCCCGGGCGCCAACCACTTCTTCGACGGCAAGGTGGAAACCCTGCTCACCTCGATCGCGGCCTATCTCGACAAGCGCCTCAAGACCGAACGCAAGCCGGCGGCGTAGGTCGTATATCATCCGCAAGATTAGCGTGTATGCTTCTCCGGAAGAGAATCGCATACTGACCCATGTTGCTCGTCAAAGCCTATCTCGACAAAAGCCGCATTCACGGCCTGGGCGTCTTCGCCGCCCAACCCATCCGCAAGGGCGCCAAAATCTGGCGGTTCGTTTACGGTTTCGACCGCTTTTACACCCGCAAGCGCCTGGCCAAACTGCCCAAAGCCGCCAGGGATTACATCAACCTGCACGGCTATCAGTGGAAAAACGAAATCCTTTTGTCCATGGACTACGATACGTTCATGAACCATTCGGAAAATCCCAACACCGATTTCCATAACGGCTTTGTCATTGCGCGGAGCAATATCCGCAAGGGCGAGGAGATCACCAACGACTACCGGGCCTTCGAGGCGGCCTTTTGCGCGGCATTTTTGCGCAAGAAACCGCGCTCCCGCCGAAAGCGAAGCTGAGGGCGCGCCTCGCACCCTTGCGGCGCTGCCCCTTATTTGTGCGCCGGTGCCTAACGCGCCCCCATTCCGGCTCGCGGCAATTCTTGCCATAGTCACCGCATGCGCTCCGGGGTGAGAGCGCGCGACGGGCTTGGACTGCGCAATGGAAAATCTGGTCATTCATCCATCGCGCAACCTGATCCGTGGCGCTCTCTTCATGTTACTGGTCTGGATCGTAGCAACCTCGGGTTATATGAGGGCCGGATGGGACTTTCAGGACGCGATCTACATGGTGACGCTGACGGTGTTCACCGTCGGCTATGGCGAAGTACATCCGATCGACACGCATTATCTGCACTGGCTGACCATGGGGACCATGGCGTTTGGCTGCACCGGCATGATCTTTCTTTCCGGCGCCCTGGTTCAGTTCATGACATTGAACCCGCTGCAACAAATGTTCGGAGTGCGCCGCATGCAATCCGAGATCGATAAGCTCAGCAACCACATCATCGTCTGCGGTTATGGCCGCATCGGCGTGGAGCTTGCCAAGGCGCTCAAGGATGCCGGCACCGCTTTGGTGGTGCTTGAACAGGACGAGCGGCGCGTAGCGCAGGCGCGCGACGCCGGCCATCTCGCCCTTCGCGGCGACGCCACCAGCGAGCAGGTGCTGCAAGACGCCGGCATCGAGCGCGCCCGCGTGCTCGCCAGCGTGCTGCCCAACGACGCCGCCAATGTCTTCATCACGCTCAGCGCGCGCAACCTCAACCGCAAGATCGAGATCATCGCGCGCGGCGACGCCGTATCGACCGAGCGCAAACTCGTTCACGCCGGCGCCAACAAGGTCGTGCTGCCGACCCATATCGGCGCCGAGCGCATCGCCGAAATCATTCTGTTTCCGGAAACCGCCCGCTTCGTGCGCGAGTCGGATCAAATGCGCGAGTTGGAGCGCACCTTGCGCAATCTCGGACTTTCCATCGAAGTCATCGTGGTTCCCGAACACGGCGCGCTGACCGGTCTGTCGATTGCCGACATCGAAGCGCGCGCCGCCGGCGTGTTTTTTGTCGTGCAGCTCAACCGGCGCAACGGCGACAATATCACCGCGCCCGGTAGGGAAACGCGCATCGAGGCCGGCGACGGCGTGGTCGTGGTGGGCCGCAGTTCGCAGGCCATCAACGCCTTGTTCGCGGCCCCGCGCCAAACCGCGCGCGGCGGGCGACTATAATTGGCAGTGCCGATAGGGCAGCTTAAGCCATGACGGAATAGCCACCATCGACCGGGATCGC
>Ga0302320_10020986_pt1 | contig 12988 bp, 10 predicted proteins | sample Bog_T0_3_FD_202130 | JGI IMG/M metagenome (GOLD analysis project Ga0302320, IMG submission 202130) | Peat permafrost microbial communities from Stordalen Mire near Abisko, Sweden - Bog_T0_3 | ecosystem: Environmental > Terrestrial > Soil > Wetlands > Peat | place: Sweden: Abisko, Stordalen Mire...
ACGCGGGACATCTGGGGTCCCGGCGAGCGGGTGCCCTGCATCCTGATCTCCCCGTTGGTGCAGAGGGGCAAGGTGGACCACACCCAGTACGACACTTCGTCGATCCTCTCCACCATCGAGCAGAAGTTCGGACTCACCTACCTCAATTCGCGCGATCAGAATGCCCCCTCGCTCCTGAACGACCTGACCTCGTTGAACATCACGCCATCGGGATTCACGCTGAACCGCCGCTCGAACCAGATGAACCAGACCGTGACCATCACAAACGTCAGCGGCACGGCGGTGACGGGGCCGGTGAACCTCGTGCTTGGCAGCCTGTCGTCGAACACGTCGCTCGCGAACAAGGCGGGCAACACGGTGAGCAACTCGCCCGGCAGCCCCTATGTGATCGCCTGGAGCGGCACTATCGCCGTGGGAGCCTCGGTCAGCGTCGCCCTCGACTTCACGGTGCCGTCCAGCGGCGGCATCACCTATACGCCGAGCATCGTCACCGCCACGTCGGTGCCCTGACGCAACCCTTCCACCATCAACGATCATGAAAAACCTAATCAACATCGGCCTTCCCGCACTGGGATTGGGGCTAGCCATTCTCTGTGTTCCTGCGGTCAGGGCCCAAACGTTCAACTTCAACGTCGACCTGAACACCTCGGGCCTCAGCGCAGACACGGCCAACGAGCCCTTCTCCCTGGAATTCGACCTGAACCAGGGATCGGACACGTTGTCGGTCGACACAGTTACCCTGAGCAACTTCCAGTTCACCGGCGGGGCGCCCACGGGTTCCTCCACGCTGAGCGGCGGGGCAACGGGGGACCTGGCGGTCAACCTGGCCGGCGGGGTCTCGCTCACCGACGCCTCGAATTCCCTGAATTCGTATCTGCAGAACTTCACGCCTACCACGACCGACATCAAGTTCTCGGTCGCGGTGAGCCAGAATGGGGCGGGGCTCACGCCGACCCTCTTCGAGACCGCAATCGATGACAACGGTGGGGAGCTTGCCACCACGGCCACGGACACGACGGGATTGGTCGAGCTCAACCTAAGCACCTCGAACACGCTGAGCGATGTCGGGACGTACGCCAGCACCTCGCCTTCCCCCACCGGGATTTCGGCGACGGCCATCCCGGAGCCCACGACGACGGCTGCGATCTACGGCTTTGCCGCGATTGCGCTGGTGGGGCTCGCCCGCCGCTTCGGTCAGCAGCAGCTGGCCTGATGGCCTTACGGTCCGCGGCTCGCCGCCGAGCGCATCTCGGCGGCGAGTTCCTGCGGCGTCCACCGGTTGCCGGAAAAGACGCGCCGGATGCGGCCCCGGCGGTCAAGAACGACCGTGCGCAGGTTGTGGTAGATCAGTCCGTCGGCGACCGTATACTCAAGACCGACTCCCGCGCCCAGAGCCCGCACTTCGTCCCCGCTTCCTGCGGCGAAGGTCCATCGCCCCGGGTCAGCCTGGTACCGCGCGGCATAGTCCGTGAGGACTTCCGGGGTGTCGTTGCGCGAGTCCAGACTGATGGAAAGGAACCGGCATCGATCGCCGACGCCGAGCCTGTCCAGGAGGCCCTGGGCCGCCTGGAAATTGCGGCTCATCAGTGGGCAATAGGTCGGCAGGGGGCAGCGGGTGTAGATGAATGTCAGCGCCACCACCGAGCCGCGCAGGTCGGCCAGGCGGAACGCCTTCCTCCCTTGGTCGACAAGGGCGATGTCGGGGAAGAGGTCGCCGGGACCCAGCTGGCGGGCCGTGGGCGACCGGATGCCCGCCAAGGGGGCGGCGCCGGAGGACAACCTTCGCAGATTTGCGACCCAGGCGCCGTCGTCGGTGACGAATAGGCGGAAGGAGACCGTGTCGCCCGGCTGGAGGTTGTTGAGTTCCGATGTTTCGCGGACATCGAAGGCCATCGTCATGGCGTCCATATAGCCCGGAATTCGATCATGGGAGAGGGTCACCTGGTGGGCGTCGAAATCGACCGCGCGGACGATCCCTTTGGCGTCATAGAAGGTCGCCTTCGGACCCTCGGACCCCGCGGCCAACCCACCGGCTCTAAGCGAGGGGAACGACAGGACAGCCATCGCAAAAAAAAGGGGGAATGCGGGCTTCAAGGCCAGGGAAACTGCGCGCCGGCCCGGCGTCGCGCAAGCAACCGGATTGTTACAATTTGCCTGTTGCATCCGCCTTTGGTGTGAGGTTGATCGGATGCCGAATGCGGCGAATCCTGCCTTGGAATCCTGTCGTCCTCGCTCTCGGGCTCGCCCTCGCTTCAGGCTTGGCCCGGGGGCAGGTCCCGCAGGCCACGGAGGGTCCTATCGGCACGTACTTTGGCAGGGTCCCGGACCCCGCAAGGACGAAACTCTACTACATTGCCGCGGAGCCTGTGCTCTGGAACTTTGCGCCGAAGGGACAGGATCCTGTCTGTGGGAAGACGTTTCCGCCCGCGCTTCTCCTGAACCGGGTCTCGTGGAAGATTCGCTATGTCCAATACACCGACGCCACGTTCAGCGCCCGGGTGCTTCCCGAGGAGCGCCTCGGGATCATGGGGCCGGTGCTGCGGGGGACGACCGGCCAGTACATCATGGTCACGTTCCTCAACAGGGCGTGGCTGCCGCTCTCGATGCATCCGCATGGCGTGAGCTACGACAAGGACAGTGAGGGGTCCTTCTACCAGCCCGGCCCGGGGCGGGGCGCGTCGGTCGCCCCGGGCGCCATGTTCACGTACGTCTGGTACCTCGACGAATCCTCGGGCCCCCGGCGCGATGAGCCCAGCTCCAAGGCATGGCTGTACCACAGCCATGTGACCGGGGACGGGGAGGCGAACCTAGGGCTCATGGGCTTCATCGTGGTCACGGACCCGGCAAGGGCCCGGGCCGATGGCACTCCGGCCGATGTCGACCGCGAGGAGGGCGTGCTCATGATGATCTTTGACGAAAGCAACCCGTCGGCCGTGTCGGAGGAAGAGGCGGATGAGCGGCCGCCGAACGCACCTCCCCCGGGCCCGGTGAACCTAACCTGGGCGGAGAGCGCGCAGGCGCTCGAGGAAGGCCAGCGACACACCATGAACGGGCTCGTCTTTGGCAATCTTCCGGGTCTCGAGATGAACGAGGGGGAACGGGTGCGCTGGTACCTGTTTGGCTTGGGTTCGGAGAACGACAACCATACGCTTCACTGGCACGGGTTGCGCGTCACGGAGGAAGGCCGCAGGCGGACCGATGTGGTGGAGCTTTTCCCGGGCAGCATGAAGGTCGCCGACATGGTCGCGGACAACCCGGGCAAGTGGCTCATCCACTGCCATGTCGCCGAGCACATGGAGAACGGAATGTTCACGCTGGTGACAGTCGTTCCCAAGGGCGACCCGCCCGTCTGCCGCGATCCCGAGAAGGCCTTCTTCGGAATGCCGCAGGCCCTTCAGACCCTCCGGTTCCAGGACGCCGAGTACAGTCCGCCCAACTCAGGCGCCGCGGCGGGCGAAATCTTCCTCGCGGGACAGGTCACCGTTCCCGATCCCTTCCCGGTTTCCCGAAACGCGTTTGCGGTGACGATGGGCTCGAGGACCGCCGTATTCAGTCCCGACAGAAGCGGGATCGCGGCCACGCCGGACGGGATCCTGCTCGTCAAGAACTTGTCCACCTTCGGGAACGGCAACGTGATCGGGGGCAGGCTGGACTTTGAGCTCACGCTCAAGGGTCCGGCCTGGGCGGGGGAGTTGGACAAGCTGGGCCTGGTCGAGAACGGGGTTCTGGTCCCTGGCAAGTCTCCCCAGGTCACCCTGATGGTGGGGAAGGCCCGGCATGTGGCATCGTTCAGCCCGAAGGTGGCCGCGCCGCAGTAGCCTGGCAGGAAGTTGGGGTCTTTCAACACCCTGCTAGGGCCGAACGGCCCTGGCCACGGCCTGGCGGGTGGTGCGGGCAGTGATCGCCGCGGATTCCTCGGCCGGCAGCGCGCTGACCTCCCGGTCGAAGGGCTCGGCCGTCACCGGGCCGTCGTGGCCGGCGACAGCCAGGGCCTGCATGAAGCCGTCGATGTCGATCACACCCGTGGTGCATGGGAGCTTGCGGCGGTCATCGACGAGCTTGGCCCGGGGAACCCCGGCCGGGGCGTCGTTCACGTGGATGTGGACGAGGTTGTCTCTCGTGAGAGCCTGCAAGTCCGCCCGGGTGCCGCCCGCCGCGTGCCAGTGCCAGCAGTCAAGGAGGAGCCCGCAGTTCGGGCCGATGGCGCGTGCCAGACCGAGGGTTGAGTCAATGGACCGCACGAAAGGATGCTTGAAGTTCGCGGCGGAGGTCTCGGGCCCGATGAACTCGAGCCCGAGGCGCACCCCGTGGTCGGCCAGCAGGCGCGCGATCGGCTGGAACCGGGCCACGTGGAAGGCGAAGTTGTCGTCGTACGACAGGTCGTCGCTCCCTGGCAGGATCCACATCCCCGCGCGCAGGGCTCCAAGAGCCTTCGCACTTGCGAGCAGGGGCGGCAGCCGGACTAGCCAGCTTCGCCACTCCTCCTCGGAGACGCGATAGGGCATGAAGGGGAGGTTCCACGCTCCGATGCGGAGTCCGTGTCTCAGGAACAGATCGCGGAGGGCCTGTGCGCCGTCGCGCGCAACCTCGTCGTGCAGGGGTTGGAGCTGGGCGTCAAAGCCCCCGAAGCCGTGGCGCTCGGCCATGGCCAGGCCTTCGCGCAGCCCGACGGAAATACCAGTGTGACCGGGGTTGAAGGAGGCGTACATGGGTCAGTTCTCCAAGTCCGCGTGCAGTTCCCCGGAGGCGAGCATCGCCAGCATGGCGTCGGGCCCCGGGGGCAGGGGAAGGTCCACCCGGGCGCGCCGGCGCGATGACTCGGTGGTGGCATAGATGATCTCGGTCGCACGGAGGGCCCGCTCGCTGGCGAGCTGCGGCACGGCACCGGAATCGAGGCATGCCAGGATGTCCGCAATTCCCCGGTTGATCCCCTTGTCGTCGTGGATGTTTTCCCCCGTGTCCACGACTTCCCAATCGGCCTGGCTGTGGCGGCGGATGCGCAGCCATGGTGCGTCGAAGAGAATCTCGATGACGCCCTTCGACCCAATCAGGCGCAGGAGGCTCCCCACCTCGGCGTGCTGGTGGCCGAAGTGGTACACGGCGCGGACGCCGTTCCGAAAGCGGAATTCCGTGAAGCCGTGCCCGGTCTGGATGGCACCGAAGACCCGCGTCGAGCCGCGCATGTCGATCTGGCCGAGGACCCAGTCCGCGGGCGTGTCGCCGTTGAAGTAGAACATCAGGTCGAGGGCGTGCGTCCCCGTGTCGGTCAGGTTGTGCCATGCGCCCTCGATCCGTTCGAGCTTTCCGATCGACCCGCCGTCAAGGAGCTCCTTGGCCTTGAGCAGCGGGAGATTGAAGCGCCGCTGGTGGTTGATGGTAAGCAGCACGCCGAATTCGCGGCACGTGTTGTGCATCCGCAGTGCGGCATCCCAGTGGATGTCCATGGGTTTTTCGCAATGGATCACCCGCGGCCTGAACGGCGCCGCCCCGCAGACGACCTCCGAATGCAGATGCGGCCAGAGGCAGACGCTGACGATATCCGGCCGGATCTCGCGCATCATCTCCCGGTAGTCGGAAAAGATCGCAGCCTCCGGGTTGTACGCCGCGACAAACGCCTCGGCGTTGCCCCGGCTCAGGTCTGCGACAGCCGCGAGCCGGCAGCGGCCGGTGGCCGCATAGCCCACCATGTGCCGGTGGGCCATTCCGTATCCTGTCGCGCCCTCGGTTCTGAGGGGGCGCCCGACGCCGATCATGGCGACGGTGAGCGTTGTTGGGGTTTTCATGGGAGAAAGGGGAGGGAGTCAGCGCTTGAGCTTGAGGAGGCGTTCGCCCGCGGCGTGCAGCGTCTCGAGCTGCTTTGCAAAATTGAGCCGCACATATCGGTTCTCCGGGTGGGCGAAAAAGCTCGAGCCGGGCACGGGAGCGACGCCGATCTCGCGCGTCATCCAATGCGAGAACTCCACGTCGCTGGCGTATCCGAACGGGGACACGTCGAGCATCACGTAGTACGCCCCCTCGGGGCGGGTGTAGGCCAGGCCGGTCCTGTCGAGGTACCCCAGGAGAACGTCGCGCCGCTCCGCATACTCGCGGGCGATCGACTCGTAGTAGGAAGGCGGAAGGTTGAGCCCGGCGACGACCGCATGCTGGAGCGGGGCGGCCGCGCCCACCGTGAGAAAATCGTGGACCTTGCGCGCCTGGGCGATGATCGCAGCTGGGGCGTGCACGTAGCCAAGCCGCCAGCCGGTGATCGCGAAGGTCTTGGAGAGGGAGCTGCACATCAGCGTGCGCGCCCTCATGCCCGGGAGCGTCGCGAAATAGACGTGGCGGTGCGGGGCGTACACGATGTGCTCGTACACCTCGTCGGTGAGGACAAAGGTGTCGAATTCCATGGCGAGCGCGGCGATCTCCGAGAGCTCGCCGAGGGTGAACACGCGCCCCGTGGGATTGGAAGGATTGCAGAGGACGAAGGCCTTCAGGCCGCCTGCGAACGCGCGCCGCAGCTCCGCGGAATCGAAACGGTACTCCGGTGGGCGGAGCTCCACGTGGACCGGCTTCGCCCCGCACAGGATCGCGTCGGCGGCGTAATTCTCGTAGAACGGCGAAAACATCCCCACCTTGTCGCCCGGGTTGCACACGGTCATCATCGCAACCATCATGGCCTCGGTGGCGCCGCAGGTGACGACGAGGTCCGTCTCCGGGTCGACGGAGAGCCCGGTGTCGCGCCCGATCTTGGCCGCCAGGGCCCTTCGCAGGGGAGGGGCGCCCCAGGTGATGGCGTACTGGTGGTGGCCCGCGTCCATCTCCGCCTTCGCGGCCTCGATCAGCTCGTGCGGCGGGTCGAAGTCCGGGAACCCCTGGGAAAGGTTGATGGCCCCATGGACCTGGGAGACCCGGGTCATCTCGCGGATGACCGACTCGGAGAAGGAGGCTGTGCGCCGGGATGTGGTGGGCATCGTGGGGTTCTAGGCGAAGGGGCCCATCGTGATCCCTTGTGCGAATCCTGTCGAGTCCCCCACGATGCGATGGATCGTCGGTGGCCAAGACCCAAAGATTCGTCTCGGGGCGCCTGATTCTTTGTAGGTCAGCGAGCTTGCTCGCGCCTTCCCGGGGGCGCGAGCACGCTCGCTGACCTCCAACGGACGAACCTCGCGGCTTGACATTGGCCCGGGCGGACGCTTCCGTCGCCGGCTCGTGAACCTCCTCGTTGCAACGGTCAGCCTTACCGCCGCCGGCGTCATCGCCGCCGTGGCCGTCGCCGCATCGTCCCATCGGGCGCCAAGAGGGTTCTAGATCGTCTCATCGACTTTGCCCCTCCGGTGCCGCACCGGGGGGGCCTTTTTTTGGCCTCATCCGGCGTCGGCAGTGGAGCGGGAATCAACCGCCACCCACCATGAAAACGCCAGAAGCCAGTTCACCGTACCGGTTCGCCCGGCGCACCTCGGAGCTAAAGCCGAGCGCGATCCGCGAACTCCTGAAGACGACCGTCGCGCCCGACCTCATCTCCTTTGCGGGCGGCCTGCCCGCCCCGGAGCTTTTTCCCGTCGAGGCCCTGGCCCGGGCCGCCCGGGAGGTCCTCGCAGAGGACGGTCCGGCGGCCCTTCAGTATGGCGTCTCCGAGGGGCACTTCCCGCTTCGGAGGTGGGTGTGCGATCACCTCGCCGAGGCCGACGGCATGACGGTCTCGCCGGAACAGGTCCTGATCACGAACGGGTCCCAGCAAGGGCTGGACCTTGTGGCCAAGGCGCTCATCGATCCCGGCGACTTCGTGGTGGTGGAAAACCCCGCCTACCTCGGGGCCCTGCAGGCTTTCAAGTCCTACCAGGCACGGATCGTCGGCGTGGCTGGCGATGGCGACGGGATCCGCACCGACGAGCTCGAGGCGACCCTGGCCGGCCTTCCCAGGCCGCCAAAGCTGCTCTACCTCATTCCGAATTTCCAGAATCCGACCGGAACGAGCCTTTCCGCCGAAAGGCGGGCCCGCGTCGTCGAAATCGCGGCCTGGCACGGAGTGCCCATCGTGGAGGACGACCCCTATGGGCGCCTGCGCTTCGCCGGGCCGGACATTCCGCCGCTGGCGGCAATGCCGGGCGGCGAATCGGTGCTGTACCTGGGGACCTCGAGCAAGATCCTCGCCCCCGGGCTCCGCATTGCGTGGCTGGTCGCGCCCGACAACGACTTGTTCGAGCGGCTCGTTGCGGCCAAGCAGGCTGCCGACTTGCACACGTCGAGTTTCGCCCAGAGGGTCGTGTTCCAGTACCTTCGGTTTCCGGGGGCGCTTGCCCTCCATGTTGGGCGGCTTCGGACGGCCTATGCCCTTCGTCGAACAGCGATGATCGAGGCCCTGGAAAGGCACCTGCCGCAGGGCTGCACGTGGACGCGCCCGGACGGAGGGCTGTTTCTCTGGGTCCGTCTGCCGCCGGGCATGGACGGGTTTGAGCTCCTTGAGGCCGCGTCCCGGGAGAAGGTTGCCTTTGTCCCGGGCGAGCCGTTCTGGGTCGGAACCCCGCAGCGCAACACCATCCGCCTCAATTTCAGCAACGCCTCCGTGGAGAGGATCGAGGAGGGCGTGCGGCGCCTCGCCGCGGTCATGAAGGCAGCCTGCTAAGGTTCCGAGAGCAGGGGACGAACCACGCGCCATACGTTGTCGGCGACGATCAAGTCGCCGGCAGCGGTCGGGTGCATGCCGTCCCCCTGGTTGAGCTCGGGCCGGCCGCCGACTCCCTCGAGCAGGAATGGGACCAAGGGAATCTTCTCTCTCGCCGCGACCTCGGGGAAGACGGCGGCAAATGACTTGGTGTACTCCTCTCCCATGTTCGTGAACATCCTCATCCCGGCGATCACGACTCTTGCAGACGGTCGGCGCTCGCGGACCCGGTCGATGATGGCCTCCAGGTTTGCCCGGACCACGGAGGGGGCCACTCCGCGAAGGCCGTCGTTTCCTCCGAGGGCGACGACAAAGATGTCGACGGGCTGACGGAGGATCCAGTCGACCCGGCGGAGCCCCCCCGACGTTGTATCTCCGCTGAGGCCGGCGTTGACCACGCGCCAGGGAAGGCCTGCAGCGTCGATCTTTGCCTGGATCGCGGCCGGATACGCTTCCGCCGCCGGATCCTCCAGGCCGTATCCGGCGGTGATGCTGTCCCCGAAGAAGAGGATCGTACGCGTCCCGCCGCCCGTTGTCTGGGCAAACGCAACGGAAAGGAAAAAGGGTGCCAGCGCGGCTGCGAGGAGGGGCTTCATCGGCGATCGTTGCGGCCGGCAGTCTCTGCGCGTGCTTGCGAATCTTCAAGTTGCAGCTTTCGACACTCGGCTGTTCTGTGGAGGGCGATCCATGACCAGCGAACCCATCCTGAAGGTCGAGCGGCTGACCAAGACCTATCCGACCGCCGCCGGCCCCCTGACCGTGGTGCGCGATGTCAGTTTCGAGCTCAAGGCGGGGGCGACGCTCGCCATCATAGGCCCGAGCGGGAGCGGAAAGACGACCCTTCTCGGCCTGTGCGCGGGGTTGGACCGGGCGACCAGCGGTTCCGTGGCCCTGGCCGGGCACGCGCTCGGAAGCCTCGACGAGGATGGATGCGCGCGGGTGCGCAACGCCCATGTCGGGTTTGTGTTCCAGAACTTCCAGCTTCTGCCCACGCTGACGGCCCTCGAAAACGTGCTCGTTCCCATGGAGCTGGGCGAAGGAGCGCGCGTCGGCGGCGAGGCGGAGGCCCGTGCGCTGCTCGGGCGCGTGGGCCTCGCGGGGCGCGAGCACCACTACCCCGTGCAGCTCTCCGGCGGCGAGCAGCAGCGCGTCGCCCTCGCCCGCGCCTTTGCGAACGGGCCGAAGATCCTCTTCTGTGACGAACCCACCGGGAACCTGGACGGCGACACCGCGGCCGCCATGGTTGAACTCATCTTCGGCCTGAACCACGAGCGGGGAACGACGCTTGTCCTGGTAACCCACAACCCGGAGCTTGCCGGCCGGTGCGAGAGCATCCTGCGGATGGCCCGCGGCACGGGCGAACTCCAGGATAGGTTGTGAACTTCATCCTCAAGATGGCGTGGCGGGATTCGCGAGCCTCGAGGCGGCGGCTCCTGCTCTGCGCCCTCTCGGTTGCCTTTGGGATCGCCGCCCAGGTCGCGCTCGGCTCGTTTAGCGCCGGTGTCGAGCGGGCCGTGCGGACGGAGGCCAAGGGATTGCTTGGGGCCGACCTTGTGGTCACGACGCGCTCCCCCATGCCGGCCGACTTGCTGCGCACCCTGGACACAATCGGGATCGAACGATCGGGCGACCGGAGCTTTTCCTCCATGATGGCGTTCCCAACGGCGGACGGCGCACTCCGTTTGGTGCAGGTCCACGCGCTCGAGGGCGGGTTCCCCTTTTATGGAAAGCTGGTCGCCGAGCCGGCAGACGCGGGTGAACGCCTCCGGAGCGGGGGCAACGTGGCCATCCTGGAGGCGGCGCTCCTAAGCCAGTTCAACGCGAAGGTGGGCGACCAGGTGAGGCTTGGCCGGTCCCTGTTCACGATCATCGGCGCCCTGAAGACCCTTCCCGGGGAAACCTTCGGGGCGAGCATGTTCGCGCCGCGCGCCCTCATACCGGCGGGGTCACTTGCAGCCACCGGACTCTCGGGGTCCGGGAGCCTTGCCCGGCAAAGCGTGGCCCTGAAACTTGCCTCAGGGGCGGATTCCGCGAAGGTTGAGGCGGGGTTGTGGGCGAGGTTCCCGAACCAGCACCTGTCGATCGCGACCTCACAGGGCCGCGAAAGGGACCTCGGAAAGGCGCTCACCCACATCTATGTCTTCCTGAGCCTGGTCGGGTTCATCGCAGTGCTGCTCGGCGCAGTCGGGCTCGCGAGCGCCCTCCACGTGTATGTGCGGCAGAAGATCGCGACCGTGGCCGTGCTCCGCTGCCTCGGGGCCGGCGCCGGCCGGTGCCTGGGGGTGTATCTCGTCCAGGGGCTGGCTCTCGGCGCGTTCGGAGCCGTCGCCGGGGCGGCCGGCGGCGTGGCACTGCAGTTCGCGCTCCTCGCCGCGCTGGGGAAGCTTCTGCCCTTCAGCGTGCCCTTCTTCGTCGCATGGCCCGAGGTGGCGAGGGGCATGGGGGCGGGGCTCACCCTGTGCGCGCTTTTCACGCTTTGGTCGCTCCTGCCGGTTCGGCGGGTGCCGCCGCTTGCGGCGCTTCGGGCGGCGGAGGCCGAGAAGCCCGGCGCCTCCCCGGATCCGTGGCGAGGCGCTGTGGCGATGCTGATCGGAGTGGGCATCGTGGCGCTTGCCATCGGGCAGGCCCACAGCATCCGGGTGGGGCTCGGATTCGCGGCCATGCTCGCCGTTGGGTTTGGCGTCCTCGCGGGGGCGGGGATGGCGGTTGCGTGGGCCGCGCGAAGGGTGCCGCTCCGCGGATTCCCATACCCCTTCCGGCAGGGGGTCGCCAACCTGCACAGGCCGAACAATCTGACGGCAGTGCTCCTGCTTTCGCTCGGCCTCGCGACCTTCCTGTCGATGACCGTCTTTCTCGCACGCTCCACCCTGCTCCGCGAGATCGGGGAGGCGGGCGCGGCCGGCCGGACCAACCTGATGTTCTTCGACGTCCAGGATGACGAAATCGGTCCGCTGTCCCGCCTTCTCGCTGCGAACGGGGCTCCCGTCGGGCGGCAGGTACCGGTGGTCACGATGAAGATCGCGAGCCTTGCCGGGCGCCCCGTGCAGAAGGTCGTCGACGACCGCTCTGCGAGAATTCCATCGTGGACCCTCCAGAGGGAGTATCGGTCGACCTACCGTGGCAGCCTGGTCGGCGACGAGCGCCTGGTTGAGGGTGAGTTTGCCGGGAGGTTCGACGGGAGCGGGGACTCGGGACCGATACCCATTTCCTTGGAGGAGGGCCTGTTTCACGACATGCGCCTGAAGCTCGGCGACGAGATCGACTGGGACGTGCAGGGGGTGCCCATGCGCACCCGCGTGACCAGCGTCCGGGCCGTGGAGTGGCGCCGCCTGGAGCCCAATTTCTTCGTTGTGTTTCCCGAAGGGGCGCTGGAGAAGGCGCCGGCGACGTATCTGGCCGCCGTGCGGGCGGACGGGCCCGGCGAATCCGCCCGGCTGCAGAAGGCCGTTGCTGCGATGTTTCCGGGAGTCAGCTCCGTCGACTTGTCCTCCATCACGAAAATCCTGGATGGAATCTTCACCCGGCTGGCGTTTGCCATCGAGGCCATGGCGTTCTTCACCGCAGCAACGGGTCTGGCCGTGCTGGCCAGCGCGGTGGTCGCCGGCCGCCGCCAGCGCGTCCGGGAGGCTGCGCTCCTGCGTACGCTGGGCGCAACCGGCCGCCTGCTTGCCAGGATCGAACTTGCCGAAAACGCCGTCCTGGGGGTTCTGGGAGGCGTCGTGGGTTGTGCTTTGGCGTTGGTGGCCAATGCGTTGCTGGCACGCTGGTTATTCAAGGTGCCCGCGGCCGCGCCCCCGTTGGCCATGGCCGCAGCCGTGGCGGTCGTCACGCTGGCAACCCTGGTCACCGGCTGGCTGGCCGGCCGGGGGGCCGCCCGGCAGCCGCCTCTCGAGGTGTTGCGGGCTGATTCTTAGCACAAAAAACGGGGTACCAAATCCATTTGACTGAAGAAACATGGTACTGGGTCTGTTTGACTGAAACCGGGTAGATGACATGAGGCGACCAGAGACACGGAGGTAAATCCGTGCTCTGATCGCCTCGCTATGTCTCATCTAAATATCGGCGCCGTAACAAGCGACGCCAACAATCGTCAGAGCGCGGTGGTAACACCGCTTGCCCTAGTGATCAAGCTGGGGATTGATGTCCACGCGAAGGACTACGTGGTGGTGCGCCAGGTGGATGAAGCGGTGTCGCAGCCGGCCCAGCGGTTCAACTTAGAGGGGCTGCTGGGGTTTGTGCGGCGCCAGGTGGCCGTAGCGCAATCGGTGCACAGTTGCTATGAAGCGGGGCCGTTCGGCTACGTTTTGCACCGGCAACTGAGCGCCCTGGGAGTGCACAACCTGG
>Ga0302320_10020987_pt1 | contig 12988 bp, 6 predicted proteins | sample Bog_T0_3_FD_202130 | JGI IMG/M metagenome (GOLD analysis project Ga0302320, IMG submission 202130) | Peat permafrost microbial communities from Stordalen Mire near Abisko, Sweden - Bog_T0_3 | ecosystem: Environmental > Terrestrial > Soil > Wetlands > Peat | place: Sweden: Abisko, Stordalen Mire...
TTGAGCGGTTCGGCCGATGCGGCGGTTGGAACGCCGCGGACCATCGAACCCCTTGCCGGCGGAAAGACGTACTTCAATCCGTGGGACAGGAATTCCATCAATCCGGATCGGTTAACCCTCTTCTCAGAACCAGTCACGTGAAGCAAGCCCGCATCTACGCAGCGCTTCAGAGCCTTCGATATCTCTGACGGGGAGATGGAGAGGCTCTCAGCCAGATCTTTGGATCGCAGGCGTGGCCCATCCTGAATGGCGAGTTTGAGAAGAAGCGCAATGTCCTGGCCTTGCATATGGCTATTGTAGCTCCAATTTCCAATTTGGAAAGTGGAAATATCCGGCCAGAGCTGGCTGAGGGATGAGCCGAGAAATGGCTATTGACTATTCATGAGCGCTCGTCCGGTAGACGCAGCCTTGTCCGCCTACTCGATGGAGTTTCTCATTGATGCGGCGCCGTTTCTGTCGGTTGATCGGATCTGCTCACGATTCAACCAACTTCGGAGAGTCTGCTCCGAAACGAAACTCCACCCGTGGCGTTGATTCTTTAGAGCCCATTCGCTGAAAGCCTCAAAGAGAGGCCGAATGGAATATTGGGGTTATGCCCGAGCCACTGGCTGTCTGCGATAGGATTGCTGCATCCTTTGGAGAGCGCTCTCGGTGAAACTTTCTTCGCGAAGTCTGCTGCTTGCTGTCATGTCTTCGGTGGCCATTCTGCTCCTCTTGGTAGGGATGGCAGGCTTTGCGCGGCATTGGGGCGTTCATACCCGGACCAGAGACGAGCAGACCGCGCGCGCAGCGAAGACCTTCGGTGCTAGTCCGGTGCAGGGCTGGAGCGATCGGTTTGAGGACGGGACACCTGACTTTCTGCGGCTTACCGACCCAGCCGATCAGGCCAGCTTTCGGCGCTGGTTCGTTCTGATAGCCGAGTATCAGGCTGTGCGCCCTATGTCCGATCTTCCCGCTGAGATCACCGATTGCGCCAGTTTACTGCGCTATTCCTACCGCGAAGCTCTGAAGCAGCACAAGGAGTCGTGGTTTTTGGATTCCGGCATTGAGGTGCTGGCGCTGCCGGGGGAGATCCGGGCGTGGCACTATCCCGATACACCCCTGGGAGCCTCGCTCTTCCGGGTCAAGCCTGGAAGTTTTGAGTCGGCGGACATCACCGATGGGGCCTTTGCGCAGTTTGCTGATGCAAAGACGCTAGTCGAGCGGAATGCTTATTTTGTCAGTCGCGATGTTCGGCAAGCCGTGCCTGGCGACTTGCTTTTTTATCGCCAGTTCGGACAGTCATCGCCCTGGCACACTATGATTGTTGCCGATGTTGGGCCAAGGGCGCATGTTGTTTATCACACGGGGCCGTCCCACGGGAATCCGGGAGAGTTACGGCGCATGGCGCTGTCTGAGTTACTCGATCACCCTCAACCGCAATGGCGGCCCACCGCGCAGAATCCCAACTTTCTGGGCGTTTATCGTTGGAATATTTTGAGAGGAACCCTATGAGGCTCCGGTTTGACCTTGTATTCGCTTTCATCCTTGCTTGTCTTTTCCTTCCGGTCTGCTCAGTCGCCCACGCAGCTGACAGGGATGCACCGCGATCCTTTTCGCTCTCGACCACACGCACCTTTTCTCCGGGCGAGACCGTCAAGATTCAGTTGTACGCGAAAAACGTCCCGGCACTGGAGTTTCGAGTCTACCAAGTGCGTGATCCGCAAAAATTCTTTGCTGGTCTCAAAGACCTGCACAGCTTTGGCGTTCGGAACTATGCGCCCACCGAGAAAGTGGATGAACGGACATGGTTGGAACGGCTGCATGACTTCAAGGCCGATCTCTGGTGGCGAGTGCGGCATTTCTTCCGCGGCCAGTTCACAGATCAGGCCCGCGACAGCTTCCGTGAGGGGCAAGGCAAACTAGGCAAGAAGAGCAAGGTCGTAGGCGCGACGGAGTTTGCGCGAATTCCCCTGCTGAACGAAGACCAGCTTGTAGCACGCTGGAAGCTGGTAACTCCGCCAGCGATTGTGAGCGAGACTCAGCAGTTGCCCATCGAGAGCTTGAAGGCGGGCGTCTATCTGATTGAGGCTACCGATGGAACCTACAGGGCTTACACCGTAGCCATCGTCACCAGTCTCGTGGTGGTGGAGCGGGCGAGCAGTGGGAGGGCCGATCTCTATGTCGCCGACCGCAGGACCGGCGCACCAATCGAGAAGGCCGAAGTAGCTCTTTGGTCGGATGGTAGCCAACAATCCTCGGGTGAAACTGGGACGGACGGGCTGGCTTCGCTGACCATGAAGGTGCGCGGAGGCGCTCTGGGCGCGGAGCCGGAGAATATCTGGATCATGGCACGGCACGGTGCCGATGCCGCGATCATCACCCCATATGGATACGCCTTCGGGCCTGACCGCCAGACCGACCTTACTTCCTATGTCTATACCGACAGGCCTGTTTACCGGCCTGGACACACCGTGCACATCAGGGGGGTCGTACGTCGAAAGAGGGATGACGGACTCTTGTTGCCGGAGGACAAGACCCTCGACCTCAAGGTAACTGACGCCGACAACAAATCTGTGCTTACCCAGAGTGTTCAGGTTTCAGCGCATGGAACCGTGACCGCCGACCTGACGCTGGGGGCGGATGCCGGTTTGGGCTATTACTCCGTCGCCCTACAAAGTGGCGGAAAATATGTCGGCGAGGGCAGCTTCTATGTCGAGGAGTACAAGAAGCCCGAATACCAAGTTACGGTGAAGGCAACCTCGCTGCGCGTTCTCCAGGGAAATGGTATCCAGGCCGTTATCGAGGCGCGCTACTTCTTTGGTGAGCCAGTGGCCGGGGCCAAGGTCAAATATGTCGTCCATACCTCGCAGCATTCCTGGTGGGATGGGGACGAGGTCGGCAGCGATGAGGACAACGCCGAGGAAGGCGGCGACGCCGGTGAATCGGAGTACACCTTCGGCGAGACCGAGCAGCAGGAGCACGAGGGCATCCTCGATGCCAATGGCCGCCTCACCGTCACATTGCCCACCACCTTGGACGGCAAGCATCATCACCAGGACTATCACATCGAGGCGCGGGTTACCGATGCGGCCAATCGAGAGGTTGCCGGGCACTCGACAGTGCTAGCTACCTATGGCTCGTTCCGGGTAAGCGCCGAACCAATCAGCTATGTCTTCTCGCCCGGTCAGACTCCCAAAATCAAGGTGACGGCGCAAGACTACGACAGCAAGCCCATTCAGACGCCGATCCATGTTGATGTCAGAGAGATCAAATGGGACTCGGTCACCCATCAGCGCACAGAGACAACGGTGACCAGCCGCGATGCCGCAACGGCCGCGAATGGGAGCGCGCTGCTCGAGCTTCCCATCACCGGCAGCGGTAGCTTCGAGATCACGGCAAGTGCCCAGACTCCCGAAAAGAGAACCGTAGAGGGCAAAACCTGGGTCTGGATCTGGAACGGTGCTGGCGAGGGCTACAACCAGAACACTCAGGCCCAAATCGTCGCCGACAAAAAGAGTTATCAAGTCGGCGATGTAGCACACCTGTTGCTGATTACCGGCCTCAAGGAGGCCTGGGCCGTCGTGACGGCCGAGGGCGAGAGTGTGCAGTCGCGGCAGTTGATTCATGCTACGGGCGAAAGCTTCCCCTTCGACATTCCGATCACTTCAAAGGCCCAGCCCAACCTCATGGTCAATGCGGTCATCGTCCACGAAGACCAACTCATCACGGCGCAGAAGAATCTAAAAGTCCCACTGGCAGAGCGTACGCTGACTGTTACGGCTACTCCCAGCAAGCCTCGCTTCCTTCCAGGCGAGACGGGCAGCTTCGATGTCTTTGCCGTCGACTCACAAAACAAGCCGGTTGAAGCCGACTTGAGCTTCGGCGAGGTCGATGAGGCGCTTTACTCGGTGCGTCCCGACGTAAGCGGAAACATCGTCAACTTCTTCTACCCCAAGCGCGAGGTCTATCTGAATCCGGAGACATCTTTCGCCTTCTTTTTCCAGGGCGAAGCGGGCACGAAGAGCCCGCTGTTGGCGAAGCTGAACGACGGGCTTTTCCATCCGCGGCTGGCACAGGTGAAGCCGGGTTCGGACCTCGTCGTGCCCAAGGTACGCAAGGCCTTTCCCGACACCGCCTACTGGGATCCCAACGTGCATACGGGGGCTGATGGCCACGCGCGCGTGACGTTTCAATTCCCCGATTCGCTTACGACGTGGCGGACGACGATTCGCGCGATGACGGATGACGGCAAGGCAGGCGGCGTGGTCACGCGTGTATTGGTGCGCAAGAACCTCATCGTGAGGCTTGCGGCGCCGCGCTTCTTCCGCCAGGGCGACGAAACCGTTCTGCGGGTGATTGCACACAATTATCTGGAGACGGCCAAAGATGTCACCTTCGCTCTCGATGTTGCAGGGCTTGAGGTCATTGGCGGTCAGTCGCAGAAGGTGAATATTCCTGCCAAGGGCGAGAGCTTTGTGGACTGGCGCGTCAAGGCGCACGTAACCGGCAATGCACTGTTGACGGCCAAGGCGTTGACCAACGAAGAATCCGACGCGCTGGAGATGACGCTGCCAGTGCTTCCCTTCGGCGTGAAGCAGCGAACGGCAAGCTCGGGTGTGGTCTTCAGCGGCGAAGGGCAGAATCAGTGGAGCTTCAACTTCCCGCCTAACTCAGATGGAGGAACACGCGGAATCACGATCACGGTCGCGCCCAGTGTCGCCGGCACGGTCTTCGATGCGCTCGACTATCTGACCAGCTATCCCTGGGGATGCACGGAGCAGACCATGTCCAGTTTCCTGCCCGATCTGATCGTGGCTCAGGCGGTGGACAAGCTTCATCTGAAGTCGCCCATCGATCGTGCAACGCTAAACGACATGATCCACGCCGGGCTGGACCGGCTTTACAGTTACCAGCACGAGGATGGTGGGTGGGGCTGGTGGCCCGACGATCCCAGCCGAATCTTCATGACGGCGTATGTGGTGAGCGGCCTCGGCCAGGCGCGAGGCGCTGGATTAAGCTACCAGATCGACGAAGACCGTCTCAACAAAGGCCGCGCCTGGTTGGTTTCTTCTCTGGCCGCGCATCCCGATATGATCCCCGATTTGCGGGCCTATGTGGTCTATGCGCTGGCTACCACGGGTGGTGCTCCCAAAGACGGTCTCGACAAGGCTTGGAGCAGCCGCAGCAAGCTAAGCGATGAGGGACTGGCGCTGGTCGGGTTGGCGCTCGATGTAGCAAAGGATTCTCGTGCCCACGAAGTGACTGAGCTGTTGGAGAAGAAGGCTAAGACTACCGATACCGATGCCTATTGGTCTGGCAACTATGATGGCCTGCTCGACTACCTGGATGACACCTCGAACGAGACGACTGCCTTTGCGCTGAAGCTTCTTGTCCGTCAGGACCGCGGAAGCGGATTGCTGCCCAAGGCTGCGCTTTGGTTGGGCAAGCATCGTGATGGAGGCTACTGGTATTCGACCGAGCAGACGGCGATGGTGATCGGTGGACTGACCGACTATCTGACGCTGAGCGGAGAGTTAGCCAACACCTCCGATGTGGAAGTGCTGGTGAACGGGGCGAGCGTTGGCAAGCGGCACTTCGGCGCGGATGAGAGCTTTGCCCTGCCTTGGAGAATCAAGATTTCTGGTGCGCAGGCAGGCAATGGCGGGCAGGTCATGATCCGCAAGAGCGGCAATGGCATCACCTATTGGTCTGCGGAAAGTGCCTGGTACGCCGCCGACCGCAAGCTCTATCAGACCGGACAACTGGCGCTCAACATCACGCGGGATTACTACGTGCTGCGCAAGAACCAGCCCACTCCAACCGATGCGATCACTTACGATCTTGCTCCTCTGAAGGGGCCAGCGCATGTGGGTGATATCGTGGCCGTTCGGCTAGCGCTCGCCGGAAGCAACTGGAAGTACCTGCTTGCCGAAGACCCGATCCCAGCGGGCACCGAATTCCTGACCAACACCGGGCTCTACAAACTCAACAACAAGCCTGACTGGTGGGCAGATTGGTTCACGCGCAAGGAGTTTCACGACGACCGCGCGGCCTTCTTCAACACCGAGTTCGGCGGCCGCCGCGAGTATGTCTATCTCCTCAAGGTGGTGAACCCCGGCAAGTTCGTCATCAGTCCGGCGCAGGCAGGCCCCATGTACCAATCGAACGTGCAAACCACGACCGAGCCCGCAACTCTGGAGGTGCAACCGTGATTCTTCTGAAAGATTTCTTGCGCCGCCTGAGTCAGAGCCGCCGCTGGATTGCCGCGCAGTTTGGCCTGACGTTGCTCTTGATCCTGGTCGGTCTGGCTTGGACGCGATTGCCGGAGAAGCATCTCTGGCAGGTGGCGCTCTCTCTGTTGCTGCCACCGTTGCTGGCGTCTTCGGTTCTTGCTTTGCAAGCCGGGACCATGCGCAGCTTGGCCCACGACGACGGCAAACGCACCAGACTGGCTTGGGGTGCGCTGACGTTGTTGGTGTGGATCGCGATGTTCTGGGCGTGTTGGGCAGCGCTCAACTGGTGCGACGATCAACTCTGGAATTGGTCGAGCTATCTGAACTCCAAGGCTCCAGCTCACTGGCGGGCGCGTCTCTTTACCTATTCCCATATTCAGCATTGGCTCAGCATTCTGGAGTGGATCCTGCGCTGGATCGTGGTTCCGGCCAAGATCATTCCTTACGCGGTGGCCTCGGCGCAATGGGGCTGGCGGATTCCCATGCGGCGCGTGCTGCGTCTCTTGTGGAACTGGCAGTGGTGGCTGGCCGTGGTGTTGGCGGCAATGCTCGCCGTCTGGCTGCCTGGCCACTTCTTCGCAGGCGACCCTCACGGAACTGTCTCGGCGCAGGTCTGGCACGTATCGCTGAAACTGGCTGCCACCTACCTGTTGGCAATGAGCAGTTGGGTGCTGCTTTTGGGATGGGCGGGTGTGCTCTTCGAGCGCATTCCTGAAACTGCGCGCTCCCGCGAGGTGGAATCATTCTGCCGCAACCTGCTCGTAGGTTGGCGATGGATTGCTGCAGCGTTTGGCACCATTCTTGTGGTCAACCTTCCTGTGTGGCCACTGAATGCTCCTGACGGAACCGATATCATAGCTAGAATCGCGATTGGAATCCGCATCGCTGCATTTGCAGCAGTGGTTGTCTTTCTGGTTTTTCTTTGTCGTTTGTTTCTGGCAAATGAAGCCAAGCAAACAAAGGTATACTGGGGCATTCTTGCTAGTATTGCCTGGGTCGGAGTAACTTTCGCAGTCGCGTCGCAAGATGACAGATTTCCACTTCCTCTGGTGCATTGGGGGTGGGGAGATTTCGCCATCTTTGTTTTCTTTGCACCTTTTGTCGCATCCGCCTCTGTGTGGGGATGGGTGCTGCCCTGGAAGCGAATCGCCGCACTCTTCCGCAATCCCCGCTGGCTTGCCGCTGGCATAGCAACTTTCGTAGGAGAAACCTATCTCGTAAGGCCGATTACACAGCAGTTGGTCGGCTCATCGCGGCTTGCTGGCTCACCTTCAGCAATGTACAACTTTCTGGCGATGTCCCTTTCCCTTGGAATTGTTGTGCTCCAGTTGGCTTGGTTGGCCGCTCTGCTTGACAAATCGGCGTTGCCCCTCGAAACGAACACCATTGAAGCGAAAGGACCTGTCCTTGAGGCCACTGAGAATGACAGCCCAGAAAAGCCATTACCTTAAGGAACCCAAGGCTAGCTGTGGCGGCCCTGCTCGCAGCCACTCCAGCACCTGCGCGCGGCCAAAGCGGTCAAGTAGCTTTTGAGCGTACCAACCAGCCGCACGGTGCGCGGCTTCCGACTCTGCTTCGCTGGCCGCGTGAGCCAACTTTTCGTTGATTGCCTCTGGAGTCAACGCGGGCTTGGCTCCTTTTTGCTCATCGTCAGACCATGCCTCCACCACTCCCTCGCGCAGCCAAAGCGGCGTGTGAGCTGTGGCCTCCTCTTCGACCAGAGCATGCAGGAACTCATGGCGCGCCACGGGCGCGAGCAGTTTTCGTACGGCGAGAATGCGCAGAGGCTGCAGCTCAATCTGGTCGCCCTCGGTAAAGGCCGCAACCCAGCCGGGTGCTAGTGTGGCGTCGCGAAAAGCGCTCGTGGAGCGATAACTCCGCACGGTGATGAAGCTGCGAGGCGTGAGTCCGCTGCGGCTTTCGGCCTCGGCCAGTGCGCGCTCTAGCTCTGGAAGCGTTCCGATGTCCCCTGCATCACTGATCTCGAACGTGAATCCTCGTCTGACGAATACCTGCCAAACCGTGCCGGTCGTCTCCTCGGCAATCGCTGTGCCGGGGAAGTATTGGGCAAGGATGGCGCGGTAGTCCTTGCCCGCCCTCGCCATCTCTGCCGCGCCAACTTGACAGAGACCGACGCCGTGCCCGGAGCCGCGTCCATGAAAGAGAAAATCATCCCCCTGCGACGCAATCTCAAACCAGTTGCTGCGGACATGGTTCCATCCCATTGCGCGGCCCACGACGAGACGAAAATCTTCTGTTGAAATCTGAGCGGAGCCAACAAGAAGCGTAACGGCCCGGCCCGACTCGCCTCGTTGCGCGACTGCTAGAGTCTTCCATCCAGGAGCGACCAAACCCGCTGCCGCCAAAGCCAGCGTCAGTTCCGCGCGTGAAAGCGTCGCCGACCACTCACTCGATCCGGCCCGCGAACAATAGGTGTCGGCGTGCGAGACCAGATAGGTGGGCGCAAAATGTCCCGGCCAAACCTCCGCTGTTGCTGCCGTGCGTCCACCGCAATTCTGGTGAAAGAATGCCTCTGCGCGGCTTCCGTGAAACCACAGGCTCTCGTCGGCGGTGGCCAGGGTCGCGGCGTGTGCTTCAGGAGTAGTGTGCCAATGGACCCACTGGCAATGGGTGGAGTCGCAGACGTCGAAATCGGCGTGCCCATGAGAGGGTCGCAGCGCAAAGCTCCGCGCCACAACAGCCAGCGCCTTGCGCGATTCCTGACTATCGGCGGCACCGCTTTCTGCAGCCACAACATGTTCAACGTAGCGCTCTACGGGCAGCGTCGCTACGAGGACCAGCCTACCTCGATTTGCGACAATCCGAAGCGGATAGGCCAGCGTCAACGTCTCCCCATGAGCGGAAATCTTGTAACTCCCCCGCAAGATTGATTCTGTTGAAGAATGCTTGTGGCCATCCTGGCCGATCCAAATTAGTCCGGCATTGCTGACCTGAATCGCCAAGGCGGCAAGCGGACGAGAAGCGCAGGTCGCGCACCACTGGACCGTCGCATGGGAAATCGGCGCGATCGTCGCTTCTTTGTCCTGCCACAGCGTCCACAGACCCACACGGATGGTGGAACGCGGAGCCGATTGGGCTTGTCCTTGTCCGATTGCCACGCCGACAGACAGGATCGCCAGACCGAGCACCAGGGCCACACGCATCATGGCTTCCTCAGGGGCGACAGCGCCAGGATTTCCGCAGCTAACTGGGCAGCATCCGTACCACGGCCCGACGGCAGATAGATGGCTATAACCACCTGCGGCGACTGTGCCGGGGCAAGTCCAACAAACCAGCCATGCGTCAGTCCGCCCGTCTCCGCGCTGGCGGTACCGGTCTTCCCGGCCACTGGAACGCCGCCGAGCGACGCTGCTCCTGCCATACCGAAGCTGGCAGAATCGGCTAACCCCGCGTGAACGATCCTTGCCGCCTTGGTATACGAGTGTGCAGCTATATCGATTGCCAGCGAGCGGTAGGCCTCCGCCAGCTCCGGCAATGTCACGCGAATCCCCTCCACACCCAACACGGTCAGTTGTATCTGCTCCTTGCTGAGAGGCTCGCGAAACTCTGCAACGCTTTCCAACGCCGTCAGGCCTGTAGCTGCGAGTAACCCGCGCACACTGAGCGCCCGATGCAACTCCTCGGGCGAAAGGGCTTCCGCCAGTTCCGCAAAATATGCATTGCAGGACCAAGTCAACGCCTGCTCCGCATCGAAGGCTTCCCCCATCGGGTGGGAGCAGTTGAGCTGATGGCCGCCAATGCGCATCTGTCGACTGCAGGCAATCCGATGCTCGGGATTCCATCGTTTCGAATCCAATGCGTAGTAGAGAAGGAGTGGCTTGAGCGTCGAACCGGGCGTTGCCAGGGATCGACCAGCCTCTTCCAAATGAGCCGATGCCATAATGCGGCCAGAGTCAATCTGCAACACCAACACACGCGCGTTGGCAGCTTCCTTGGCCCCTTGGTCGACTGCTTGTTTCCACCGTAGAGAACTGCTCATCTTGCTTGGAGCCGCACGGTTCATCTGGGTCCAGTACGCGGGGCCTGTGGTAGCCATACACGCTAGCGAGATTGCCAAGCTCGTTCGATGCCAGAATGACCGCATATCTCAAGTATGAACCACATGGGAGAGTGCTTCTTGAATACCATTCTGCTCGGATGTATCGACTTGCCCAACCAACCGCCTTACCCCGCACTTGTCCGTAAGTCGGAAAACTGACTCCAAGGCCCTATCGTAGTTGGGTTTGATTGATCTCGACAGAGGAAGGTCTGCCTCAAATGTCAACCCTGAAGATCGATCTGTCGCTAACCAAAACTCTCCCGTCGGCAATGTCGTTTACCGAGGATCGATCCTAAAACGAGCTGTCGACCAACATAATGGCAACCCGGCAAACAAGACTCATCAGCACCAATCGGGATGGCAGTCAACTAGCGCCAAGTTGCTTGAGTCGAGACTGGGCAAGCAACCAAGTGCTCGTGGGGTCGATGCGGCCTTCTGACTTTTCAACTTTGCGATATGCCTTGATGGCAGCGTCGGTGACACCATATTGCTCGTAAATGGACCCCAGAGCGTACCAAGCCTCAGAGTTCGGTTCGGAGAGGTTTGCCACTGCCATTGCCTTCAGCAACAGATCGCGCGCTTCGGCCGTGCGGCCCTGTTGGGCATATAGACAGGCAAGAGTGTGCATATCGTTGAAGCTGGCATTGTGACTGAGCATGTTGGACTGTTGTGCTGCCTTGATGACTTCGGCATCGATTTTGTCGTCGAAAAGCGCCGTCCAGGCGTATCCGTTGTAGTCGTAGGAGGTTGCTTTTCCATTATCAGAGAGCTTTTGGCGTGTAGCCCGAGCCTGTGCAAAATCACCCTGCGCTTCTGAAGTACGCGCCTTCAAGCGCAGCAGGTTTTCGTCGTCAGGATGCCTGGCAAGCTCCGCAGTGAGAATCGAATTCGAGGTGCTCCAGTCTCTAAGCATCGCGTCCGCACCGGTTACAAATTCGATGGCCACGTAGGAGTCTGGGTATTTGGCGATTACTTCAGAGCTGAGGGGTTTGAGAGCGGCGCCATACTGCACGGTCGTGAAGCCAGTACAGAGAAGCAACTCAAGATTGAGGCGATCCTGCTCGTTTGTTGCATTCTTCAAGTCAGCTTGAATTGCGGGCAGCAATCCCTTAATGCCTGGGTTGCTGGCAACGAGCGAAGCGGCTGCGCGCTGCATGGCCTTGTGATCGGGGGCATCGCCCACAGTCCAAAAGCGCGCCAGCAAAGGCCCAGAAAGGGGATCGTCACCCACACCTTTATGCATGCGGTCGCGCATCCAGTCGAGTAAAGAGCGCGCTTCTGAATCATGGCCAATACTCAGTAGAAAAAGCGCCTCATTGCCGGCTTCAGAAGGCGTTGTGCCATCGGTTACGATCCTGAAGTGTCCATCTTCTTTTACGACGAAATAGCTTTGTGCTTTGGCCCCAATGCTGTGCAACGTAACCTTATAGCCACTGGCATCGTCACCTTCAACACTTAGCTTGAGGTTTCCCGCGATCAAGTCAAGCAGAACACTGGCGGGCATGCTGGAATGCTCAGCCATGGCATGAAGCATTCCGCGGCTTTGGAGTATCTTCTCGATATTGCGCCGCCACTCTAAATCGGAGCCATAGGCGCCTCGCGTCAACAAGTCGTCGGCTAACTTTTCACTGAACTGACCAGTAATAACTGCGAGCGTCATGCGCTGAACCACGCTGCGCGGATCGGTAGCAGGAAGAAAGTCTCCATTCCAGCGAGTGAGTTGACGGAAGATGGTAACGCGCTGCGTTGTGGCTGCGGAGTCACTTTGCCCCGCGACGCTGGCCGCGAGCATCTCAGCCGCTTCGGGATACATTCGCAAGTAAAGAAGCTGATTGCCGGCCGCGGCAAGCGCAGCGTTACGGCCGTCGGAGCCAGCGGTCAGATGATCTGCGCGTGCGATACCGGCGGCGATACCCTTTTGTCCGCCTTCCATGGCGACAGTCGCAGAGATTCCGAGGGCGTCGCGATTGACAGACGAGGGCAGTTTGTCCAACTCGTGTAAAAGCTCCTTGTACTGATTGCTGTAAAGCAGATCGTAGAGCAGGTTATTCTGATACCCTTCGCCTGCATCCTTGTCTTTGTCCAGCAATGAACGGAAAATACGCACAGCATCGGCTAAGTCCGCGTGGGGGCTATAGCGGTCTCCGTTGCGATCGTACTCGTCAAGCACGGCAAGACTAATGAGGTTGTTGCTGTCATCTGGATCGAGTTCCAGGGCCTTCTTGTATGCCGCGGCGGCGCAGTCCCAATCGAAGCCCTGGCCGAACTGAACGCCAATGGCACTGAACTGACAGACCCAGCCAAGCGTTTTGAAAGCGACAGACGATTTAGGGCCTAATTGCGTCGCTCGCAGCGCCTCTTCGCGGGCACGATCACCCATGCCAGCCTTGAGCAGAGCATAGGCTATCTGCGCATGTTGTAGCGCCACGGCCGGGTGCTGATCAATCAACATCCGGTCGGCAGCGAGAGCCTCGCGAACCTTGCCGGCGGCCATCAGCTTAGATCCCTGCTGATCGAAGAGGATCACAATCATGTCCTCTTTGTAAGCGGCCAGCACTGCATCGCGGAACTATGGCACTCATGGCCCGGAAAGAGACCAAGCATTGCATTCTTAGGCCTCTTCAGCAGAATCTGTGGGCGGATTCTGGCTCCGGTAGTCGTCCGAGTGTGTGATAGAGGGCCATTTCCATCGCTTTGAAGGTGCGAAAGCCGT
>Ga0302320_10020988_pt1 | contig 12988 bp, 17 predicted proteins | sample Bog_T0_3_FD_202130 | JGI IMG/M metagenome (GOLD analysis project Ga0302320, IMG submission 202130) | Peat permafrost microbial communities from Stordalen Mire near Abisko, Sweden - Bog_T0_3 | ecosystem: Environmental > Terrestrial > Soil > Wetlands > Peat | place: Sweden: Abisko, Stordalen Mire...
CGCGAGCACGCGGCTCGACCTCGTTTCTTTTATAGAAATGGAGCATGGCGTCATTGCGCGCGGCAATCCTGATTTCTTTGTTCAAAAATATGAAGTCCTGATGATCGACGATGCGCGCGCCTTGAAAGATGCCCATGCCACGCGGCCATTCGCTCGAGAGGACGACAAGCACGGCAAAGGCGGCAGCAGATTCTTCATTATCGAGGCTGATTCTATGACTCATGAGGCGCAGAACGCGCTGTTAAAGATATTCGAAGAGCCGAACGAATATGCATACTTTTTTCTCGTCATACCGTCCGAAGAATCGCTTTTGCCGACCTTGCGCTCGAGGCTTTTTATGGTGCGGAGGGTTATGGGTAAAGAGGGGAACGCGAAAATTGACAAGAATATTGTCAGTTTTCTGTCGAGCAGTACATCAGAGCGCATCGCTTTCGTCGACAAGCTCGCCGCAGACATCTCCGACGGCAAAAATCCGAAAACAGCCGCTCTCGAATTTTGCGCCAGTCTTTCCAGGCATCTTCGCGATGACGGCATAGAAAAGAACGCTGCCGCTCTCGCCGCTCTCGCCCAAACCGAATCATATCTGCGCGATCGTGCGCCATCTGTAAAACAGCTTCTTGAATTTGTGGCGCTACGCGTTTGATTGACAGCTAAAAATTTGCTACAATGAACCGACAACAACTATGACCTACGACTTTTCAAAACTGAAAAAGAGCCTCGCCGGAGCGGAGGAATGGATCAAAAAGGAATTTTCCAATATCCGCACGGGCCAGGCCAATCCATCCATCCTCGATTCCGTCCAGGTCGAGTCGTACGGCGCGCTGGTGCCTGTAGCCCAGGTCGGTGGCATCACCATCGAAGGCTCGCGCACCATCCGCATCACTCCATGGGATATGTCACAGGCCAAGGCGGTGGAAAAAGCGATAGGCGCGGCGAATCTCGGCCTATCCGTATCTGTCGACGACAAAGGCCTGCGTATCAATTTTCCTGAACTTACCGGAGAGCGCAGGACCGAGATAGTGAAGACCGCAAAGGAAAAAGTAGAAGACGCCAAGAAACAGGTTCGTGCGCACCGTGACGAAACGATAAAGGATATAAAAGGAAAAGAAAAAACTGGCGGTTTCGGCAAGGATGACATCTTTCGCCTCGAAAAAGACGCGCAAAAGCTCGTCGACGACGCCAACAAATCTCTCGACGCCGCTTTCGCAAAAAAGGAAAAGGAGATCTTGAGCTAAATGGATATCTACAAAATCCTCATCTTGATCGGCGGCATCTTCGGCTTTCTCGGAGCGTGTGTCGCGTATCTCATAACGTGGAATGAAGCAAAGAAGCATGATATTCGCGGCAAGAATGCGGTGATAGAAGGCGTGAATATGGCGCTTTTTACTTTTATATTTTTTATAATTTTGAGCATTGCGCTTGCTTTCATTTTTTTGAAGCTGGGGCTGTAGGTCATGATTATTCTCACTTTTTAGAATATAACCAATAGGTTATAAATGAAAAAACTCCAAAAAAAGTGAAACCGAGGATGTGGTTGTATTAAGAATAACGAGATGACCTGCATTATAAATGTAGTCAAAAAGTCAACATCAAAGGTAAATGGCCAGAAACTTCATCTTCATACACACGATATAGCCGATAATTTAGAGATTTGAAATACCAATCCGATATTTGATTTTGTTCCTCAAAGACGTAAGAATGTTATACTAAGTCCTACTAACAGCATGCTTTTGACCGTAATCATCTTCATCATCGTCCTCGCAGCGCTCATTTTCGTGCACGAGCTCGGGCATTTTCTCGCCGCGCGGAGCTTTGGTATACGTGTGGACGAATTCGCCCTTGGTTTCGGGCCGCGGCTATGGTCGTGGAATCCAAAAGGAATCGGTTTTTGGGGCGAGACGACGTACGCTATAAACGCAATTCCATTTGGCGGCTTTGTAAAGATATTCGGCGAAGATCCGAATGAGGAATCGACGACGGGCGCCGACAGCTCGCGGAGCTTTGTCAATGCGGCGCGATGGAAGCAGGCCATCGTCCTCGTCGCCGGCGTGCTCGGCAATTTCATCTTTGCGTGGCTTCTCATCGTCATCGCCATGTCCATCGGCACGGCGGCAAGCCCGGCCGATTATCCTCAATATGCCAATCGCATGACCGACGAGCGCATCATGATCGACGCCGTTTCGCCCGGCAGTCCGGCCGACAAAGCTGGAATACAAGAAGGGGATGTCATCACTGGGCTTTCGGGAGCTTCAATTCCTCTTGTAAAAAACATAACCATCGATGCCATCCAGACGGACATAGCTTCATCGACTGGCGCACCTTTCATTCTTTCTATCCTGCGTGACGGCAAGCAAATATCTATAAATGTTACTGCACAAGAACATGTCATTCAGGGCGAGCCGAATCAATATGCCGTGGGTATTGCGATGGAAGACACCGCCACATTGAGATTGCCGATCTATCTGGCTGCATATGAAGGATTAAAATTCACATGGTCGCTCATGCAAGAGATCGTCGTCGGCTTTGGCACGCTCATCGCTGGACTTTTTCATGGGACTGCCGCGGTTTCTGATCTTACCGGTCCTGTCGGTATCGCTGGCATGGTCGGTACAGCCGCGAGGCTCGGCTTGTCGTACCTTCTCATGTTCACAGCTTTTATTTCTATCAATCTCGGCATCGTGAATCTCATTCCTTTTCCAGCTCTCGATGGCGGCCGGCTTCTTTTTGTCGCTATCGAAGCCATCATTCGTCGTCGGATCAAGGCAGGTTTTGCCAATGCCGTCAACCTGGTCGGTTTCGTCCTCCTCATGATTCTTATGATCTTTGTGACGTATCGGGATATAATCAGGCTATTCAAGTAAAATCCACATAGGTCGGACCTGCGTGAAATATGCTAAAATGAAGTCGCACCAATGACCCCCTCCTTTACCCACTATTCCCATCGAGGACGGCGCGCGCACAGGGTGTCGCTCCTAGAAAAGCTGTCGCTGTGGCTCCTCATACCGGTCGTACTCATCGGACTCTCTATCGCGGCGATCGAGCTCTCCGGCACGAATATCGGTGGCGACTTCAGCAATGTGCCGATCGTCTACCTCGGCGCGGCCTTCCTTTCCTCCTTTGTCCGGCTTTTCATTTCATATATCTTTTCGCTCGTCATCGGTGTGACGTTGGCCCTCTTCATCTTGCGCTCGCATGTCTTCGAACGCGTGCTCATACCTGTCTACGATGTGCTCGAATCCGTGCCGGTGCTCGTCTTCTTTCCGGTCATCATCCTCTTCTTTATCCATTACAATCTCCTCAATACTGCGGCGGTATTTATCCTCATCCTGACCATGATATGGAGCATCGTCTTTGCGGCCATCGGCGGCCTGCATGTCATACCGGAAGACGTCATGTTTGTGCCGAAAGTCTTCGGCCTCAAAAAATTTCAGTCGCTCTGCAAAGTCATCTTGCCGGCGCTCTTTCCATCGCTCGTCACTGGTTCCTTGCTCGCCTGGGCGGCCGGCTGGAACATCCTCATCGTGGCGGAAGTTTTGCATACCTATGTGCCGGCTGGCCAGAATGTCGGAGACGTCTTCGGCATCGGCAGCGTCCTCGTCCAGGCATCGTCCAGCGGCAATCAGTTCCTCTTTCTTTGGTCGATCGTCGTCATTGTCCTCGCCATCACGCTCATCAATATCCTCGTTTGGCAGAGATTGTTAAAGTATGCGGAGAGATTCAAATTCGATTAATATCATGTCCAACCCTATCCTTACGTTCTCGAATGTCGGCTTCAAATATCACAATGGCATGGCTGATGTCCTGCATGACATATCTTTTTCCCTTGAAAAGAATTCATTCACTATCCTCGTAGGTCCGTCGGGCTGCGGCAAATCAACGTTGATCAAGCTCGTTGCGGGATTGACAGCGGCCACGAGCGGCTCTTTGGATGCGCCGAAAAAAATGGCCATGGTATTCCAGAATGGCGCCCTTCTCCCATGGTATTCGGCGCTCGACAACGTCCTCCTCGCTTTTGAAAAAGACGCGCAGCTTTCGGCGGAAGAAAAGAAAAAGCGCGCGCTCGACTCCCTAGCCCTCATGAACATCAAAGATCTCGCCGATTCGTATCCGCGCGACCTTTCCGGCGGCCAGCGCCAGCGCGTCGGCATCGCACGGGCCTTGGCGGCAGAGCCGGAGCTCCTTCTCCTCGACGAGCCGTTCTCCGCGCTCGATGCGGAGACGACCGAGGCTTTGCATCGCGAACTTTTGGATATCTGGAAATCCCGCGGCATAACCATCCTCATGATCTCCCATTCGCTCGAAGAAGCCGTCACGCTCGGCGAACGCATCCTCGTCATGCACGAAGGCCGCATCGTCCACGAGCATGTGGTCAAGCTGGATTATCCGCGCGATCCGACGAGCGAAACCTTTGGAAAATACATAGCTTCTATCAGAAAGGAATTGAAGGAAAAGAGGGGGAGTATGTCGAAATAATTTTTTACCCACTAAAAGGCCTCTCAACGGTCCATATTCTATTTTTTGCTTGACTCTTTACGGATGAAGTCTTACACTTATCTATGTCGATTGATCTCGACTGGTGGAACTCAAGGGGAATGTGACCCGAGCCCACAGATTTCTTGGTAACAAGCGATCTGTAACTGGTAACATACGACCCGCTTCGGCGGGTTTTGTGTTTTGTGGAAATAAAAACCGCGACCCCTTATGGAGTTGCGGATTTGTGCACAAATGAGATTCAATTGACGATTTCCACCCTGAAACGATTGATTCCTCGTTCAGGAACGGAGCTACCCGATCCCCACTGGTCGCAGAACATGTCTAGACCACGGACTATTTGTCCGACAACGATGACACCCGGTAGGAGCTCCGATGGCCTGCAGACGAAGAATGTCCCCATAGGACAAGTTTTCAGGTCAATGTCCTTTCCTTGGGTTAGCTGGTCAAGTTCGACTTGACTCATCTGTTTGACCGGAAATCTCCAGACGCGCTCTGCCGCTTCAACGTCGCGTTTCCTTTTTTCCGCCGCCTGGTATTCTTTTTGGATAGCTTGCCATTCCTCCGATTTCCTTTGCTGGCGTCGCCGATACCATCCGATACCGACTATTTCCGACAGAGCCGTCAGTAACAGGCCCCTTACGTTTATTTGTCCTACCATAATTTGTTCCTTTCAAAGTTCGATTGTTATCATTTCAGTCCAGGCTTTAATCTATGCTAGAATAAAAACCAAGTCAACATTATGCGCCAGAGCCAATTATTCACCAAAACGCGCCGCGAGGCGCCAAAAGACGAAGTGGCAAAAAACGCCGAGCTTTTGATCCGCGCCGGATTCATCCACAAGGAGCTGGCCGGCGTCTATTCCTACTTGCCCCTGGGTTTGCGCGTGCTCAATAATATCGTGGAGGTCATCCGCGAGGAGATGAACGCCATCGGCGGCCAGGAGCTGTATCTCACCGCCTTGCAGGACCCGAATGTTTGGAAAAAGAGCGGCCGTTGGGACGATTCGGCTGTGGATAATTGGTTCAAGACGCAATTGAAAAACCAGACCGAGCTCGGCCTCGGCTTTACCCACGAGGAGCCGCTGACGGCCTTGGTCAAGGAATACGTCAGCTCGTTTCGCGATCTGCCATTTTCTGTCTATCAGTTCCAGACCAAATTTCGCAATGAAGCGCGGGCAAAATCAGGCATCATGCGCGCACGCGAGTTTTTGATGAAAGACCTCTATTCGTTCGGTCGCGATGAAAAGGAACATATCGATTTCTATGAAAAGGCGAAAGGGGCATACGTCAAGATTTTCGAGCGGCTCGGCCTCGGCGACAAGACTTTTATCACCTTTGCTTCCGGCGGCAGTTTTTCAAAGTATTCCCACGAGTTCCAGACAATGACCGATTCCGGCGAAGACATGATCTATGTCGATGAAAAGAAGAAAATTGCCGTGAACAAGGAAGTTCTGAACGATGAAGTCTTGAAAGATCTCGGCTTGAAGAGGAGTGACCTCGTCGAGCGGAAAGCCGTAGAAGTCGGCAATATCTTCTCGCTCGGCACGAGATTCTCCGATGCGTTCGACCTCAAATATCTCGATTCTGACGGCAAGAAAAAGCCTGTCGTCATGGGCAGTTACGGCATCGGCCCCGGTCGCGTCATGGGCGTCATGGCTGAAACTATGTCCGACGAGAATGGTCTCGTCTGGCCCCGCGGTATCGCGCCATTCGATATTCATCTCGTAGTTATTTTCGATAAAGAAGGAAAGGCAAAGCTGGAGGCCGACGCGCTGTATGACGAGCTTGTAAAGAAGGGAACGAGCGTCCTTTATGACGATCGCGATCTGCGCCCGGGTGAAAAATTCGCCGATAGCGACCTTATAGGTATTCCAACGCGTATTGTCGTCTCCGAGAAGAATTTGAAAGAAGGAAAATTTGAGGTAAAGGATAGGAAAACAGGAAAGATGGAGATGGTAGAAAAACACAAAGTCTTTGAAATTTTTAAATAAAAACCACTCATTTCACGCAATGGCTCAATTTTGTGGATGAGCAAGGGTGGCGATATGCAATTTTAGAGGCATTTTACAATGTACGTACATTGTAAAACATGCTTAAAATAGATATACCACACCCTATAGAGAATTCAATTTCTTCTTCATCCAGAAACATAACCCAAAATCCCTTTGATATCATCAAAATACTTCGTATTTTTTAAATACCAGTCTTTATTCCTTTTCGATAATTCCAAATCTTTTCTCGATGAACAGGCGATAATTCCGTGTCCGGTAATTATTTTGTAGCCTCTCTGCAAAGCTCCTATCGCCGTGTCCTGTACGCAAGCATTCGCGTTTATTCCGATTAAAAGGATTTCTTTTGTGTTTAAGTTTTTCAAGATCTTGTCTAACTTGGTACCAGTGAATGCACTATTGTGTTCTTTGATGAAAGTCTCTTTGTTCACACCTTTGATACTTGAGCCCAACTTTTTTATCGTCGTGCCTCTGAATTTTCCACCAGCTTTGTATTCAACGACTATACATGGAAGCTTCTTTTTCACACAAAAATCTAAGAGCACAAGCTGGTTTTTGATCAAAGCGTCTAGAATTTCAGGCTTAAATTTTTTCAAGAAAAAATCCTGCATGTCTACGAGCACAACGGCGATGTTCTTTGTTCGGCGTTGTTTTATCATTGTTGAAGTATACCAAGAATATCAATCAAATGACGAGCACGTTCTTTTGACGGTGCTCGAATGCTGTGTGCACAAGTGTCCACATGTCCTCGCTTGTCAAAATAAAAAGGCCCCGCTTGCGGCAGTGACCTTTTTCTTGTGTGTAGCCTTTTTAGCAACGCTTTAAAGCTGGGTTAAGGACATTTTTCCACTTCTCCTTCAATTCTCCAATGGACAATTGCCCGTGCTTGAATTGGAGGAGATGTTGGTAGAGGTCCTTGCCAGGCTGGCCGCCGAACATGTGTTTACGGACGGCGGCGATTGCGTCGTCGATCACGAGCGGATCCTCCTCGAGAAATCCGATGATGTTCTTGACCCGGTCGCAAAAACCGAAGCCTTTCATTGTCATCAGATGCGGAATTGACTGTGGCGCCAGAGCCGCGATCTTCTCGCCAAGCTTTTGCTTTTCAGTGTCTGCGGCGAAGCCAGTTCCAAGACCAGCGTTTGCCAGTGCTGTACCTAAGTCATTCATAAGTAAAAGAGCGAAATCATCGGGGTAATTCCTTCAGATTTCTGGGCGCATTATATACATTTATAACAATTTTGTCAAGCTTCGTATTCCTCTCGCTTTAGCTGTATCATTGACGCATACAAATGAACCGCTCCATCTATCTCCGCAATATTATTTTCGGCGTCGAGGACAGCCTCGTCTCCACGGTCGGTCTTTTGTCCGGCATTGACATCGGCCATGTGCCGAATTCGACCATACTTTTCACCGGCATCGTCTTCATTGCCGTCGAAGCGTTCTCCATGGCTGTCGGCAGCTTTCTGTCCGAAGAATCGGTCGAAGAATATGAGGAAAAAGGGAAGAGCGCGGGTGCGGGCAGTCCTTCCATGGCTCCGGCTGCTGGCGCCGCCATCATGTTCGCTTCCTTTGTCGTTGCCGGCTTTATTCCGCTTCTGCCATACTTGTTGGTTTCCGGGTATTCTTCTTTGATCATATCGATCGTCATATCTCTCATCGCTCTCGGCATTCTCGGATACGCGAGCGCGATCGTGACAAAGGCGTCGCCTTCGAAAAGGACATTTCGCATGGTCCTCCTCGGCGGTTCGGCTATAATCATCGGCGCTTTGGTGAGCTATTTTGTGAGGGGCGTATAAAACGCAGGCTACTTGACATTTTATTAAAAATATCATAGGTTTCATCGAGTTGTATCGAAACAAGTTAACCATGGCAATTTGACAAAAAAGGAGGAATCAATGAATAAATTAAAAGTCGGTGTAGTCGGTTGCGGCTATTGGGGGCCGAACCTGATCCGTAATTTCAGGTCGCTTCCGGATTGCGAGATGAAGATGATGTGCGATACGAGCGAAAAACGCCTTATCCACCTCAAGTCGCTGTACCCGGAAGTGGAAGGCGAGATGGATTACGAGCACATGCTGAATGGCGTCGGACTCGATGCAGTGGCCATAGCCACACCGGTCCGGTTACATTTCGCGCTTGCGAGCAAAGCTCTCATGGCCGGCAAACATGTGTTCATCGAGAAACCCATGGCGGCCAGCGTGGCGGAATGCGAGGAATTGATCTCCATTGCCCGAGCGAACAGTCTCGTGCTCATGGTCGGCCACACGTTCCTGTATTCGCCGGTCATCCGGAGGATACAGGGTATCGTGAAAAGCGGCGAGATCGGCGATGTTCTCTACATATCGTCGCGCAGGCTGAACCTCGGCATCTTTCAAAAGGATATCAATGTCGCCTGGGACCTGGCTCCGCACGATGTGTCCATAGTGCTCTCGCTTTTCGGCGAGATGCCGTTGTCGGTCAATTGCACCGGCACCGCGCACATAACGCCGGGGATCGAAGACGTGACGACCCTCCGCATGCTGTTCTCCAGGAATCGCTCGGTGGTCATACACAGCAGTTGGTTGGATCCACAGAAGGTGCGCGACATGCGCATCGTCGGCAACAAAAAAATGGTCGTCTATGACGACATGCAGCCGCTCGAAAAAATCCACATCTACGACATTCGGGTCGACCGGCCGCTGTATTATGACACCATGGCCGAATTCCAGTCTGCATATCATCATGGCGATGTGCACATTCCCCGTATCAAGGAGGAAGAGCCTCTCAAGGTCGAGTGCCAGCATTTCCTGGACTGCATCGCGAATGGCAAGGAGCCGTTGACCGATGGGGAACAGGGCCTGCAGGTTGTCCGCATCCTCGAGGCGGCATCGGCCTCCTTGAGAATGGATGGTGCAGCCGTAAAGCTCCGCAGTCAGCCTGTGGAGAGTGGACGTCTCGTAACTGCACATGTATAAGCAATCAATCACAAAGTCCTGTACAGACAATCTGTACAGGCTTTTTTATTGATAAAAAGTTATCCTAATTCAGTTATCCACACCTACCCCCTTGCAGGTGAACGATTGTTCACTTATACTATATCCATTAGCAGATAGCCAAAAAAGCTATGAATAAATATACAACATTCAAAGTCATCAAAAGCGAGCTTTCAAAGCTCAACCATAGGATAGATCTAAAGATCATCCAGGGCGTTCCGTATTACAACGAGGCGCGTCGGCACAAAATGCTGCGCTCACAGTTGCAGGACCTTTCTTTGCGAAAAAGTCCTTGGTTGCGGGGTTCGCTTCGGTTCGCCAGCCTTTTCATGTTCTAATCCTGTATAATCGATGGACATGAATAACCAGCGGGATAAAATATTCGACTTTTACAGCACGAACAAGCGCATGCCGAGCTATGCAGAGATCATGCGCCTCGTCGGCTTCAAGTCTAAAAATGCCGTCTACAAGCTCGTCAATCGTCTCATCGACGAAGGCGCTGTGCTAAAGGACAAGACCGGCCGTCTCATACCCAGCCGGCTTTTTGGCGAGGTGCCGTTGCTCGGACTCGTCGAGGCAGGCTTTCCGTCCGTGGCGGAGGAAATGCCGCTTGATACCCTTAGCCTCGATAATTATTTGATTGAAAAGAAAGAAAAAACATATCTGCTCGAGGTAAAAGGGGATTCGATGATAGACGCCGGCATCCAGGAGGGTGATTATGTCCTCGCCGAGAGGGGCAAGCATGCCCGCCCGGGCGATATCGTCATCGCCTGCGTGGACGACGGCTGGACGATGAAATATCTGCGTCATGACAAAGCCAACAAGCCATTTCTCGAACCAGCGAACAAAAAATACAAACCCATCTACCCAAAGGAATCTTTTGATATCGCCGCGGTGGTCAAAGGAGTCGTGAGAAAGTATTGATTTCCATGTATCATCGCGCCAAAGCTCATTTCAAGAAGGCCGATCCGGTTTTATATCGCGCCGCCAAGCTTCACAAGATCGCAGATATCCGGCGCTCGAGCGATGTTTTTGGCGACCTTGTTCACGCTATCGTCAATCAACAGCTTTCCGGCAAGGCCGCGGAGACTATTTTCGGCAGGCTCAAAGTCCTTGCCGGCAAGTCTGGCGTCACGCCAAAAGCGATCGCCAAGCTCAAGACTCCATCTATGCGCACATGCGGTCTCTCTGCTGCAAAAGTCAAAAGCATCAAAGGCCTAGCCAAGTCCGTCGTCCGTGGGGAGATAAATCTTGTCGAAATCCACAAGCATGATGATGACAAGGTCATGGAGCTCCTCACTTCCATAAAAGGCATCGGTCCATGGACGGCGGAAATGATTTTGATGTTCTCGCTGGGCCGACAGGACATATTTTCAAAAGGCGACTTGGGTCTGCGTAAAGGCATTATGCATTTGTATAAACTAAGGAAAATGCCCAGCGACCGGACCATGGATCATCTAGCCAAAAAATGGTCGCCATATCGCACCTATGCGGCACGCGTCCTCTGGCGTGTGGCGGATGGAGAAAAGGGGACGTGGTAAAGAAAAACCGCCAGACGCGCACACGGGGCGATATCTTGCGTACCCCTTTACATATTATATATTATATGTTATGTTTCGATTAGGCGCCCTGCGGCGCGAATGAACATCACAAAACCAAAAACGAAAGGATACCGACTGTATGATAGGAACGAAAACTTTTTTTGAAAGCAAAGACAAAGGAGTCAACCTCGAGGTCCGCACCAGGTTGCTGACCATTGACGAAATCGCATGCGAACAAGTATGGAAGGTCGTCGAGATGGCGGGCATCAAGGAGGGAAGCCTCGTTCTGTTCGTCAACAAGAAGGTTACCGGCCAATCGACCATGACCAACGCGGTCAAGATCGTCGGCCCGGCGAACGAGAATTATCTGAAGCTCAAGTTCCAAACGTCAGCTGCATCATGCTTTGAAGGGGCATTGACCCTTCGCGTGAACGGCGGCGGCATGGAATACGCATCGCGATTGGAGACCAAGCTCAGAACGGTCACCGGCATCGGTTGGTTCGACCCGGCGCGCCCAGAGGTCAAAAAGCTCATCCAGCCGGCACCGGCACCAATGCCGATCGCTCCTGTCGCTCCAGTGCTCGTCGCCGCGGCCGAAGTAACGCTCGAAAAGGCCGGCAACGGTCCCAAAGCATCGGTCAAAGGCTTGGTCAAGAACTTTGCAGCGTGTCAGAGCATTTTTAGCACTGTCGCTGCGAAATTGGAAGGCGGATTGATCGGCAAGCACGATGTGTCCATCATCGTCATGAGCCACGTGGGCGGCAAACCTGCCGAGTCTGGGTTCGGAGCCGGTCCTGTTCTGGCCGCTTGGGTCAGGCTCGGATATGTTGCCTCGGTCGAGTACGAGGGCAAGAAGTGTTACACCCTAACCGCCGCCACAAAGACGATGTACGACCTACCGCCGTTCGAGCCCTACAAAGGCACGATCGAATCGGCTCCGGTGTCTGTGCCGCGGACGAAGAAGTCCGGCAGGCGCATGGGCAAGCCGTCAAAAGCAAAGATCCTGCCGCCCGACGAGATGATCGGGATCGTCACCAAGGCTACGGAGAGCTATCAAAAGCTCCAAGGCATCCGGGCCGAGATCGAAAAGCTGAATGCCGAAATGGCGGAGCTCGACAAGAAAAAGGCGAAGATAGCCCAAAGGCTCAAAAAGCTCAACAAGCAGGCGCATAAGCCGTCTTTGCTGAAGAGCGAGAGCCTGCTCCAGGCCTTTGTCAAGAAATAAGCGCAAGGTTTGAACATAACGACGGGAGGGACATCACCTCCCGTTTTTTTATTGCACATAAAAAAGCCGCCAGTCTTTACCGGCGGCGGCGTTGCGGGAATTCACTCACGGGCGACTGTTTCGAGCTGCCAGAGAGCTAGTGTCGCGCTCTTTGCTAGCGCGCCGAGGCACGCATGCTCGTTATGAGGAATGGCATTGATGAATCGTATCTCCATTGTGAAACGATCATAGATCGCCATTTTGAAATGTTTCTGCACCTCTTCAAAGCCGAATTTCTCGATGGCAAGCACCAAGCTCATGGTATTGCTCAACACATCGGCGACTTTGACGATTTTTATCTTCCAGTCGGAAGCGAGTATCTTGTCCCGAGACAGCTGTTTGTCGGGATTCTTTGGATCCAACGTGACACCTTTCACGATCCGCGCGGCTTCGGCGCCGAATTGGGCTTCGATGAGCTCAAAGGTCACTTCCTCGGGATTGTCTTCGACCGCGTTGTGGTTGTCTCCGGCGATGAATACCGGCACATTCTCGTCAATGTCCGGGTCGAGCCCGTGCGTCGCCAAGAGCCATCTGACATGGAAAGGATTGACGATGTACGGCGCATCGTTCATCTTGTTCTTTTGATTGCGATGAGCCCAGTTCGCGAATTGCATGGATTGGAGCAGGGTAGTCTGGTTTTTGATGTTCATAGGTTTATCTAGACCCGATACTACCTCCGTTGTATCATTTGTCAATCATGTCGACC
>Ga0302320_10020989_pt1 | contig 12988 bp, 15 predicted proteins | sample Bog_T0_3_FD_202130 | JGI IMG/M metagenome (GOLD analysis project Ga0302320, IMG submission 202130) | Peat permafrost microbial communities from Stordalen Mire near Abisko, Sweden - Bog_T0_3 | ecosystem: Environmental > Terrestrial > Soil > Wetlands > Peat | place: Sweden: Abisko, Stordalen Mire...
GTTTCTGCCGCGGCGGACGGACGGTGTGGGAATATTCCGCCCACAACGCCGCCTTGAAGGCCGGCGTCGCGTTCTACGGCCCGCCGGTCGACCCGCCGAACCCGCTCTGGCCGAAGAGCCCGACCCGACTCGCCCCCGAGATGAAGGCGCCGGTACTGGGCCTGTATGGCGAGGCGGATACCGGCATTTCCGTGGCATCCGTCGAGGCACTGAAGGCTGCGCTGGCGGAGAACAAAAAGACCGCCGAGTTCAAGATCTATCCGGGGGCGCCGCACGGCTTCCACGCCGACTATCGCGGCAGCTACCGCAAGGAAGCCGCTTATGATGCATGGAGCCAGATGCAGGCCTGGTTCAAGAAATTCGGTGTGCTCGGCTGATCGGAACCGCGCGGGCGGCGAGATACGAGCGCCGCGCGCGCCTCCAAGGTTAATCAAAAATTCCGGCCGCGCTAGCCCAAGCGATCGCTGTTGCGATGCGGTTTGGCGTTCTGCTCCATCTCCCAAAGCATCCACACGAAAGCGGTGCCCAAGCCGACGACGACGCCCAGAAACAGCAAGGTCAGGCCCGGGGCTGTGAGCATGGTGAGCATCCCTGATGAAATGCAAACGGCGTACCAACGCCCGCCATCACAAGAACGGCCTCGGTGCAGAGTACACCAAGGCCGCGCCGATCTTGCCCGCCATGCCAATCCTCGACTTTAATCGACCGGGCGAGACGCACTTCCGAGCGCCTGTATCAGCCGCAGATCCTAGCCGCAGACCTGCACCGGCCGAATCCGCCAGCCGTATCGGGTGAGCACGCGACGCCGCACCAGATAGCAGCCGCCGCCGTCATAATAGTCGTCATAGGCATAGGCCGGATAGCCATAATAGCCGCCGTAGTAGCCATACGGTCCGTATAATCCGTAGCCGAGGCCGGCACCCAATGCGCCGAACCCAAATCCCGGACCGAAACCGCCGCCACGGAAACCGCCGCCACGGAAACCGCCGAAGCCGCCATGGCCACCACCGAACCCGCGTGCCGCGGCGACCTCCGGCGAGACCAGGCCGACCATGGCAACGGCAAACAAGACGACAATCGCTTTACGCAACATGACCTTCTCCTCCATCCAATCGCGCCCCAAAGCATGACGCTTTGGGCGCGATAACGTTGCGAATTCTAGAACGCGTTTGAACTTTCGTCGCGACGAATTCACTCACATCTCCGCGACCGCAAGCCATCGCCATGCAGGTCTGTTGCCAGGCCCATTCAGCAGCCCTTGCAGATGCTCTTGATCTTGCGATCGACAGCCTTGTCCTCGGGATCGAGCGCGACGTCGCCCTTTGCATTTGGTCCGGTCGCGGCCGTGCCGCGTGCAGCCCCTGCCCCCGAGCCGGTCGTCATGGAAGACGACCCTGCGGAGCCTGATGCTCCCGAGGAACTGGCGGTGCCGGCGCTGTTGGTGCCCGGTGGCGGCTGCGACACGACCTTGCCCGAATTGCCGGCGCCGCTCGGATCGTTGCCGGAATTGTTGAGACCGCCGACATTGGCCGGCCCGGATGGCACGCCACTAATGCCGGCGGTTCCCGCGCCTGCCGAACCCGCGCTTGGCGAGCCCGCGGCACTGCCGGAGCCGGCCGATGCGCCGCTCGCCGCTCCGCCGGCACTTGCACCGCCCGCGCCACCGCCACCGCCGCTTTGCGCGAACGAGCCGGCGGGGCCGATCAAGACGGCGATGATAATGATCGAGGCCGCAGACATTTTGCTCATCGATAAGTCTCCTTTTTGAATAAACGGCAGTGCGTGCTACTGGTTCCACGCTGGAACCATCTCCATTGACCAGGATTGAGCCGCACCTGTTGCAGAAGCGGGAGACCAACGAGATCGTGCGCAAGTTGATCGACTTCGACGAAGACACCTTCGACAAGCTGAAGCAGCTCGGGCGCGACCGGATGGCGACGATCCAGGAACTGGCCGACGAAGCCTTCGCCGATGTGCTCAGGAAGCACAATATCCCCGTCGACCTGAAAGACGCGCTTCGCAAGAGCGCGGCGCTGGCCAAGGCATCTGACAAGGCGTCTGACAAGGCATCCGGGAAGGCGCCGCAGAAGAAGACGCCACGGAAAAAGAAAGCAAGATCCGACACACCGAGGAAAACGAAATCATGACCCCCGATCCCGATCCGTTCGAGCAAGGCCAGCGCGCCGCGCGCGAGAATATTCCGGCGGCAGGCAATCCCTACCACGATGGCAGCGAACAGCATGCGCTGTGGGCGGCCGGCCACGAGCAGATCGCCGGCGAGGCCGAGGCCGACGAGTCCGAAGGCCGTTGAGGCGCGGTCTCAGCCGAGCTTCTTCAGGCCTTTGCTGAATCGCGACCCGTTGCCGATATAGAATTTCGCAGCGCTTCCCATCCGGGCAACCTGTTCGGTATCGAGCGTACGGATCACCCGGGCCGGTGCGCCGATAATCAGGGAGTGTTCGGGAAACTGCTTTCCCTCGGTGATGACCGAACCTGCGCCGACGATGCTGCCGCGGCCGATCCGGGCCCCGTTCATGACGATCGAGCCCATCCCGACCAGCGCGTTGTCTTCAAGGATGCAGCCGTGCAGGATGACGTTATGACCGACGGTGCAATTCTTTCCGATCGTCAGCGGAAAACCCATGTCGGTGTGGCAGGTCGAATTGTCCTGCACGTTGGAGCCTTCGCCGATCTCGATCCACTCATTGTCGCCGCGCAGAACCGCACCGAACCAGACGCTGGCTGAAATCTTCAGGCGGACCTTGCCGATGACGGTTGCGGTGTCGGCAATGAAGTAGTTGCCGTCGGCGGGAAGTTCGGGCCGCTGCCCGTCGAGTTCGTAGATCGCCATTGCCCTGATCGTCTCCTGTTCGCCGAGACTTTGGCATAACCTTCTCGTTCAGGCCAGCAGTCCGGCGACGCGCAGCGTCATCAGGAAAAACGTGCCGGACATCATGCTCCAGAACCCCGACAACACGGTAGCCATCATCACGAATTCGAAGCGGCGGCGCTCGATCCGCGCGCCGCGCAGCGTGTTGCGCATGATGATAAAGGGCGCGGCAAACACCAGGAACGGCACCGCGGCGAAAGTCTTCGGCGCCACTCCCGCCTGCAGCAAACCGAACCCTGCGGGACGCTGCAACAGCGCCTGGTATCCGCTGGCGAGCGCGCCGGCCAGCGCAAAGCCGATGCAAAGGGCGAACAGGGAATTCAACGCTTCAGGCGACATCACAAGTTCTTCCGCTACACACCGAACCCGCACTTGCTTCGCAAAATTGGCCGCCGGGCGCCACATCATCCTTAAGGAAAGGTTAACGGGGCAAGCGTGGAACCGGCGCGGGCAAGTCACACAAACCCCTCGGGGCGTGCGAAATTGTGCGGAAATTCGATTCGCGCGTGGCATATTTGGAGGTGATTCGTCGCGTGCTTCCCGCAAAGTCCCTCACACCATGCGTCGTTCATGACATTGTTTTCCACCGCCCAATACCTCGCACGCGGTTCGGGCCGGCACAGCGGCAGCCACCTGATTCCGATCCTGCTGGGCAGCGCGGTCGCCGCGGGTGCGCTCACCCTGATCGCCTTTCTGCTGTGGCCGACCTGGGAGCCGGATGCATCGACCGGTCCCGCGCGGATGCCGGTCAGTATCGGCGGAACGCTGTTCAACGTGCCGACCAACGCGATCCGGATGAAGATCCAGCGCCACTCCGGCCCGCAGGAACGCATCGATCTCAGCTTCGCCTATCCTTCGCTTCAGCCTGCCGACGCCGCCAGTCATGTCAGCGTCGAAGCGGTTGAACAATCGGTGCAGCCGATCGACCGGCTGTTTCTGTCGATCGCGGCGCATCATGACACGCTGGCGCCCGACATCCGCGTCCGCACCATCTACCCGCGCTACCTCGAACAGGCTTCGACGCCCGGGCAGGACGGCTTGACGATGCGCGCGTTTCGTGACGGCACGCCCTACGGCAACGAAGATTTGTTCTTTGCCAACACGCCGAACCTCAGCGCACGCTGCACCCGCGACGCCACCACTCCCGGGATGTGCCTGAGCGAGCGCCGCATCGGCGGCGCGGATTTCACGTTTCGCTTTCCGCGCAGCTGGCTCGCGCAGTGGCGCGAGATCGCCACTGCGATCGACCGCCTGATGGTGCAGTTGCAGGGACCGAGGGGATAGCGTTCCGGAACAAGCGTGGCTCATTTGCGCTCCGCTTTTGCGGGTGATGACAGTCGGGGTTCAAATTTCAAACCGCGCCCGGTCTCCGATCATCGTCGGTTCGGCCGATCGATTTCCGCAGCATCGGCCGGCGCGGTTTTCTAGATATCGTGATGCTCGCTGGCGGGATTGGCTTTTTGAACGCCCCGGGTTGATCGTACAGGCTGGGCACCGCGAAGCTCGACCAGCAGTTGGGCGGCTTCCTTCAAATCCCGGGTGTCACGGCCCTCGGTGAACCAGTCGTAGACCGGCGCCAGCACGGCAAGCGCTTCAGCCTGATCGCCGCGGCTGGCCAAAAGGCGCGCGAGCGTGGTCGCGGCGCGAAGCTCCCAGGATTTCGCGCATTGGTGCCGCGCGACCGTCAGGGCCTTGCGCAGGGTGGCCTCGGCTTGTTCGGGCTCGCCGCGCAAGATCAACATCCAGCCCTTCAGGCGCAATACCTCGGCATAATGCGACCGCTCCTCGCCGGCCTCGATGTGGACGACGCTCTCCTGGATCAGCGCCCAGGACCATTCGAGGTCTCCCAGTAGCGCCAGCGCCTCGGCGCGCAGAGCGCTGAGATACCAAATCCAGATCCGGTGTCCGGTCGTTATCAGCCGGTCAATGCCGCGCTCGAGCTGTGGCAGCGCCTCGGCCAGCCGCCCGGCGCGGAGCCAGGCCACACCCCGGCTGATCTCGGCCATGATCTCGCCGAGCAGGGCGATGCCACGCTCCTTGCCGATGCGTTCGGCCTCTTCGGTACGTCGCAGCAGCGCCTCGGAATCGCAGAGAAAGTCGAACAGCTGCGCCCCGAGCGTGAGCGCGAAGGCGAGGTCGAACGGATGGCCCCTGCGGCGGGCGTTGGCTTCCATGGCCTGGTTCGCCGCCAAAGCCTGGTCGGGATAACCCACCATCCACAGCCATTGCGCGCGGTAGATGCCTTCTCCGGTAAACGGGTCGGTATTGGTGAGCGCCACCACACCCAGGTGCCGCTCCGGATCGTAAAGCCGGTGGACCTCGTCGCCGGAGCTGCGCGCCGCCGCGAATTCGCCGAGCCAATAATGGCAGCCGGAAGCGGCGCGGTGACCGACGATTTCGAGGCTGTCGTCGCCGAATTCCGCGCCGGCCTTCAAGAGTATGTCCGCCCGGCGGAGCGACTCCGCCAGTTGATCCGTGCACATGTAGTGTACCGACAACGCGTTCAGGATCGGCAGATAGGCCGGGCTGTGCTTGAGCGACTGCGCAAGCTTCCAGGCGGGTTCGAGGATATCGCTGACCTCGGGCTGACCCCAGCCTCCATGCGCCACGATGGTCGGCCCCAACGCGGTTCTCAGGGAGATTTCCATGCGGTCGCGGGTTTTGGACGGCTGCAGTTTCGACAATGCCGACATGCCGCTCCGCAAATGGGTGATGGCTTCGGGCAACGCAAAGCGCTCTATCGCGGCTTCGCCGGCGCGCAGCCACAGCGGTGCTGCGGCCGCATGGCGCTCCGCCGCGGTGTGATGGAAGGCGAGCAGCTCCGGAGCCGAGTTGCGCGTTTCCGCCCAACGCTCTTCCAGCAGATGGGCCACATCGCCGTGCAGCTGCCTGCGTCGGCTTTTCAGCAGCGATTCATAGGCGGTGTCCTGAACCAGCGCGTGCGAGAACGCATATAACGCGTCGGGAATTTCGCCACGGCAGGTCGCAAGCCCCGACGAGGTCAATTGCCGCAGTCCGTCGGCGAGCGCCTCCTCGCTCATCAGTTCGAGACCGGCCATCAGCTCATAGCTGAACTCGCGGCCGATCACCGAACCCACCTGCGCGATCTCCTTGCTCACCGCAACGCGGTCGAGACGGGCCATCAGCGAATCGCGCAGGGTTTCCGGGATCGTCACCCTGGTCGCCGACCCGGCGTAGACATAGCGGTCTCCCGCAGCGATCAGGTCGCCCGACTCCAGGATGGTCTTGGTCAACTCTTCCACGAACAGCGGCACGCCATCGGCCCGGGCGACGATCTCTGACACCAGATCGGGCGGCAATGCCTTGTCGCCGACAATATTGGCGACCAGGGCGCCGCTCTGATCCGGGGTGAATTTGGCCAGATCCATCACGGTAACCGACCGATGGGTTACCTTGGTCGGGTTGAATTCCGGACGCGCGGTGATGACCAGCAGCACCGGAATCTCGGCAAGCACTTCCACCAAACGCCCAAGCAGGTCGCGCGTCGTCGGGTCGACCCAGTGGGCGTCCTCGAACAGAAGCAAAGTCGGTCCCACGCGCGCCTCGGCCCGGACCACTTCGATCAGTACCCGCATGGTATCTTCTTTGGCAAGTCTGGGTGTGACCAGAATCGGGCCGTAGCGCTCCTGATAGGGGATCGACAGCAGCGCTGCGATAAAACGCATGTCCTGCCGGGCGAGGCCAAGCCGATCGACGAGCAGCGCCTCGAGCTTGTCCAGCCGGGCTTCCGCGCTCACGTCACGACCCGAGGCCAGAGCCCGCTCGAAAGAAGCGCGGGCAGGATAGAAAGCGCTGTTGGCGAAGAATGGCGAACATTGATACAGCCGGGTTTGCTTGGTTTCATCGCGCAGCCGCTCGCGCAGGGCACTGACGATCCGGCTCTTGCCGATGCCAGCTTCGCCGCGCATCAGAACCGCTCGCCCGCGACCTGTCTCGCAAACCTGCCGCCAGCCATCGACCAACGCCGAGATTTCGGTTTCGCGCCCGACAATGGGTGTCAAGCCGCTCTTCGTCGCCGCGTCGAAGCGGCTTTCTGCTTGGCTGACGCCGAGCACGCGATAGACCCTGGTAGGGCCGCTGACGCCCTTCAGCTCCTTCTCTCCCATGTCCTCATATTCAAATCCGCCGCCCGCCATCCGGCGCACGCTTTCGCTGAGCACGACGGAACCTGGTTTGGCGACGGTCTGAAGCCGGGAGGCGAGATTCATGGTTTCGCCGAAAGCGTTTCGTTCGCCGGAGGCAACGACAATGATGCCCGAGGCGATACCGATGCGAACCTGCAGCCGGCCGACGCCCGGGATATGCAGTTTCGCGATGGCCTCGACAATATCCAGCCCGGCGCGGACCGCGCGTTCGGCCTCGGATTCGTGCGCCAGGGGGAAGCCGAAGAAAGCCACCACGCCATCGCCCAGCGTCCTGAAGACATAGCCCTCATAGCGATTGACGCAGATCGTGCAGGCCTCCTCATAGGCGCGGATGATGGTCTGCTGCGTTTCGGGGTCGAACTTGTAGGCAAGCCTGGTGGATCCCACCATGTCGCAGAACAGTACCGTCAACTGGCGAAGTTCACCCGTCGCTGTCCCGGCCGGCGCGGCGGATTTGTCGATCGCCTTTTCCTCGGCCAGCAGATTGACGATCCGCTTGCGCGGTCCGAACGGCAGTCCGAGCTCCCTGAGATCGCCTTCGGTCAAGAGCCGCAGCGTCGGAAGATCGACTTCGTTTTCCCTGAAGACGTCGACGAAGCGTTCCAGGTCGTGGGTCCTGAGCCATTCCCGCAGGGAGGGGGGTTTCATGCCGACGTCCCGGTTAAGCTGCCCAACAATGCGCCCTGCTCGGCGAACCAGCCCGCGATGACGGACCCGACCGGCATGAGGTTCGACCAGAACGGCCCGATCTGCAAGGGTGCCCGATGGCCATCGTTGCGAGAAAGCGCCAGTTCGCCGCAAACGCCGCGAACAACGGACGGCCATCAGGCCGAAATCGCCGAACGAGCCAAGGGGCCTTAGCGTATCGACGGCCGCCGCGCGGGCAACGGCATCTTCCGGGTCCTGCGTTCGGGTGCGCTGTGGCGCCACCTGCCAGGGAACGGTGAGCCATGCGCGACATGCTTGTCAGATAGCGGCGGTCAGGCCTGATCGACCAGATCGTCCTCGAGGATCGCCATCTGGAACTGGTATGAGCGGTCATCATCCTCATCGTCGACAAACAGCACGCCGATGAATTCATCGCCGATATAGACTTCGGCGGAATCGTCCTTTTTCGGCCGTGGCGCCACCCGAATCTTGGGATTGCCGAACAGGCGCTTGAGATAGGCGTCGAGTTTCCTGACTTCCTGAACGTCCACGGCAGTCTCCAGTCAGATTTGAGTTTCGGGAAGTTTTAGGACGGGACGGCGCGAACCGCCAGCCCCCAACTTGCAGAATTACCGCATGCAGTTCAGGCGGTTTGCGCGGTCAAAGTCCGATCGCGTTGATCATCTGGTCCATGGTGCGGGACGGCTCGGCGCAACCGGCCTCGCCGACGATCTTGGCGGGAACGCCGGCCACGGTGACGTTATGCGGCACCGGCTTCACCACCACGGAGCCGGCGGCGATGCGGGCGCAGTGGCCGACCTCGATATTGCCGAGAATCTTGGCACCCGCCCCGATCAGGACGCCGTGGCGGATCTTTGGATGGCGGTCCTCGTTTTCCTTGCCGGTGCCGCCGAGCGTGACGCCATGCAGGATCGAGACGTCGTCTTCGATCACGGCGGTCTCGCCGCAGACGAAGCCGGTGGCGTGATCCAGGAAGATACCGCGGCCGATCCGCGCCGCCGGATTGATGTCGGTCTGGAACACCGCCGAGGAGCGGCTCTGCAGGTAATAAGCAAAATCCTTGCGGCCCTTGTGATAGAGCCAGTGCGCCAGCCGGTGGGTCTGCAGCGCATGAAAACCCTTGAAGTAAAGCAGGGGGTCGATGAAGCGCGAGGTCGCGGGATCGCGGTCGTACACCGCCACCATGTCGGCGCGGAAGACGTTGCCGAGATCGGGCTGGTCGCGCAACGCCTCGTCGAAGGCCTGACGGATCAAATCGCCCGACAGCGCCGAATGATCGAGCCGCTCGGCGATGCGATGCACCACCGAATCCTCCAGCCGTTCGTGGTGAAGCACGGTCGAATAGATGAAGGAGGCAAGTTCGGGCTCGCGACGAACAATATCCTCGGCCTCGGTTCGGACCCGTTCCCAGATCGGATCGAGCGCCGAAAGCTTCGCACCCTGCGGATTGATCTGATGCATGGCCATGTGGTGCTCCCGCAACTCTTAAGGTCTCGCCATTATAGCATGATGGCTGGACGGCTGTCCCGGGGCCCATGGCTGACGCGTCGGCTCAAAGTGGTCGGGATTTCAGCGAAATCAAGCGGTCCGGTGCCGGTATTATGGTCAAACGCCACGAGAAAACGTTGCGATCTGGCCAGGAAGCGGCCCTCGATCTCCGTGTTAACCACCTTCGCGCCCCGCGATCACAACACCGTCCCGTGGACGGATGCGGCCCTGACAGCCCGGCGATCCAAAACCCCGCTGTCTGGCGTTATGGTGTAGACTTTCGGAACGGAACGGGGTCCGGACCATTGGATCTGCCATGAACGTATCGTGGAGCGACGTCAATAGCGTGCGCGAGGCCGGGGCCTATCCGTTCCGGGACGGGACAATCACGATCACATTCGCTGAGGTCACAACCTGGAAAAAGCATCCGGGCGTTCGTTTCCAGTTGATGCGCAAATACCCGATTGAGGGCCCGTTCAGATATCTGCTGGGCAGACAAATCGAGGAAATATCCGCCCCGGCCGCGGCTGAGCTCATTTACGAAAGCAGCAATGGCGATTCATGGTGCCTGGCCCGGGATCCGGCAACAGGCACGCAAGCCGTCCTGCACCGTCCGAACCCGCAGTCCGGCGGACGGGTGTCGACCATCGCGATCGACAAATTCCTCGCGGCAGGTGCAAGCGGACCGGAACATCAGGCGCTGCGACGGTTAATGGAAGGAACGCCGCGTGCCGCCACCATATTAATCGCCTACGATGTTCACTTTCCAAAAAGCCATGCCTATGACGGATTGGTAAAGACGATACAATCGCTTGGCACCTGGTGGCATCACCTCGAAACCACCTGGATCGTAAAATGCGCGCGCACGCCGGGCGAGATACGCGACCAATTGCAATCGCTGATCGGACCCGACGACCAGTTGCTTGTCATCGATATTTCTCGAGACCATGCAGAGTGGGCCGGAATCAATGACACCGGCAGCAAATGGCTGAAGAACAATCTGATTGCCTAAGGCAGAATTCGTCCTCCCGGCAGTAAACCCAGCTTGACCGGCCTGACCGACCATCAGTCTCGCCGCGACAGAAAATCCAGCACGCCGGTCTTGTAGACCTTGTCGCCAACGGCGCGCATGTGGTCGCGGTTGGGAATGTCGAGCACCTGCGATCCACCGATGATGTTACCGAGTGCTGCCGCCGAGCCCGCGATTTCGTCTGCCGTGCCGACCGCGATCAGCACCGGCACGGTGATGGCAGCGGCCTCCTGCCGCGTCATCAGTCCGCGCGAGCCGCGCAGGCAGGCGGCGAGCGCCCGGCGATCGGAGCGGGTCTGGTCCGCGAAGGCGCGAAACGTCCGCCCAACGGGATCGCTGACGTCGTCGAGCGAAGCCGCCTCCAGCGCCTCGGCGACGTTTTCGCCGGGGCCGCCACCCTCGATCAGGCCTAGGCCGATGCCGCCGAAAATCGCCGAACGCAGCCGCCGCGGCTGGTGCAGCGAAAGCCACGCCGTCATCCGCCCGCCCAGCGAATAGCCCATGATGTCGGCGCGTTCGATGTCGAGGTGATCCATCAGCGCGGTGACGTCGCCGGCCATGATCGGGATCCGATAGGCTTCCACATCGTAGAGCTTGGCGGAATCGCCGTGGCCGCGATTATCGAGCGCGATGACGCGGCGGCCGTTCTTCTTGAGCTCGGAAACCCAGGCCGGATAGACCCAGTTGACGTTCTTGGTGGAGGCAAATCCATGCACCAGCAGGATCGGATCGCCCTCGCCTTCGTCGAGATAGGCAATTTCAACAGCGCCGTTGTGAAAGTTCGGCATCGATCGTTCCGTCGGTTCTGGTTGGTCTAATTGTTCCGGGAGGTGCGCGCCGATTGCTAGCCGCCGGCGCCCGACATCGCCACCGCCGGCTGAGCCGCAGCCGCGATCTGCCGGCGCAGCCGTCGGGCCTTGTTACGCGTGAGCCAGGACTGGGTCAGCCGTTCGCTAGTGGCCTTGATCGAGGACAACAAACCGAACAGCGCCAGCAGCGCGCCGAACACCCACAGCGTGAGATCGAACGCGCCGGCCGCCAATAGCAATGCGCCGCGGCCGAGCACTTTCAGGATCGCACGGGTCTGGCCGCCCCTGGACTCCGCGAGCCGCGCGGCGCGCGCGACGTCTTCCGGGCCTTCGGCGATTTTCAGGGTATCCTGCGCGGCGCGCATCCCCGCCCGTTCACCGACACGCCCGACATCCTTGGCCAGACGAACCAGCGCGCCGGCTTTTTCGGCGTTGAAAGCGGCCCTGATCGCACTGACGGTTTCGCCCGGCCGCAGCACCGAGCCGGAGGCGACCGCATCCTGCAGCATCGGCGTGTCGACGATGTCACGGGTCGAGCGGCCGGCCCATTCCGTGAGACCCTCGCCCAGCCGGCCGACCTTGCGGGCGTCCTTGACGAGCGTCAGACCGGCACGCAACGGCATAGCGCCACCGACCGAGACATAGGTCGCCGCCGTCACCGCAAGTCCTGCGGTGGCAAGCCCCAGCACCAGCCGATCGGTGTCCTCGCCCATGGCGAGGTGCTTGCTTTCGCGCACCACGTCCCTGATGTCGCCGAACACGAAGAGATCGCCGGCCACCGTGCCGGACAGGCTCGCGACATCGTCGGCGTTGCCAGTGACAAGGCCGGTGGCAAAGCGCTTGGCCAGATGCGAGGTCGAATTTTCTTCCGAGACAGCCTCGGCCACCCGCTGCGACAGATCCTCGCCGACGGAAATGTTTCTGTCTTTTGCCAGATCGACAAAGCTGCGAGCGAGGTCGGCGTCCCCAGTGGCCAGCGCCGCCTCGATATGCTTTGTGACGATGGTGTCGTCGTTCCGCAGGGCAGAATCAAGCTGCAGATCGGAAAGTCCTGCCGGATCGTCCTGCGCGGCCAGAATTCGGCCGGCGTCGCGGGCATGCGGCCACAGCAGCGCGCATGCGGCCGCACACACAACCGTCGCCGCCAGGGCCGAACCTATCCGCCACCGCCTCATCGCAAAAATCCCTGTATCCCGCTTTCCTCAAAATGGTGTGCCGCTTTTAAGACACAACGGCCCCGACGAAAGAAGGGCTTCTCTGGGACGACAAGATTGTGTCGAATTTGCATGAGCAAATGAGCAGTCGGGGCTCTAGGAATCAGCAATACCCGCCAGTATGGTACGCGGCATTTCAAATGTCGCGGCGTGTTGATTGCATCTGCCTCCATTGCGATCCAGGGTGAATATTATGGCCGATCACGTCGTTCCGCACTTTCACAATGATGTCGGCGTTTCGGTCATCGAGATCGGTTCCCAGGAGTTCATGTGCGTGGGCGCCAATCCGCCGTTCGATCACCCGCATGTTTTCCTCGATCTCGGCAACGACAACGAGATCATCTGCCCTTATTGCTCGACCCTGTACCGCTACGCCGCCGACCTCAAACCCGGCGAAGCGCGGCCGCCCGAATGCGTCGTGAAAGACAAGGCCGCCTGATCGGTCGGTGGCGGTTTCACGCACCATCTTCGTGGCTGGTGCCGGGATCGGGGGATTGACGGCCTCGCTCGCGCTCGCGGCCCGGGGCTTTCGCGTCGTCATTCTCGAAAAAGCCGAGCGGCTCGAGGAGGCCGGCGCCGGCCTCCAGCTCTCTCCCAACGCCAGCCGCGTGCTGATCGAACTGGGATTGCAGAACCGGCTCGCCGGTCGCGCCGTCACCCCCGAGGCGATCAGCATCATGAGCGCGCGCAGCGGCGGCGAAATCGCGCGCCTGCCGCTCGGC
>Ga0302320_10020990_pt1 | contig 12988 bp, 10 predicted proteins | sample Bog_T0_3_FD_202130 | JGI IMG/M metagenome (GOLD analysis project Ga0302320, IMG submission 202130) | Peat permafrost microbial communities from Stordalen Mire near Abisko, Sweden - Bog_T0_3 | ecosystem: Environmental > Terrestrial > Soil > Wetlands > Peat | place: Sweden: Abisko, Stordalen Mire...
TATATATGAAAAAGTAAGGAAATTTTGTTCGAAATTAAGAAATTTTCAAAAAAAATTTTTTTTTTTTTTTAATTCATTCTCGCATATTATAAAAAATATCTTTTTTTTCTATTCTATTTTTCCATCGTGAACATTTTTTCTGTTAATTTTATTCTTCTACATATATTATAATTTAAAAAATAAATAATCTTCCCAAAAAAATGATTTTTTTAAACAAATTATTAAAATCATTTTCATTAAAATCATTTTCATTAAAATCATTTTCATTAAAATCATTTTAAAAGCTCTCAATTAAAGTAAATTCAAATTTCTAAAAGTAACAAACAAAAAAGGAAGACAATCTGATTTTTTTATAAATCTTCATAAGTTCTTATTATATCAACCACATTTTGTCGACAAAAGGGGCATTTTAATGGATTGAATTGGGCTTTCAAACGAGAGGCACATTTCATGCAAGTTATTTTATGTCCACATTTATAAAAAATGACATTCCTTTTCTCATCGGAGCAAATGACACAAATATCTTGATTTTTTTGCATATTATCCAACATTTTTTGATGATCTTCTTCATCAAACTTTTATAAAGAATAAAATAATTTGTTTTCAAAAAGATAAATTCAACATCATTTTTTTGTTCTGACTTCAGCAATAACGAAGCAAAATAAAATGTGAAGCAACCAGAACAAAAATCAACCAAATAAGGCAAACTCATTAAAAACATGATGGTGTTCTCAGAAATATGTTTATCCTATACAAAATTTATAATTCAAATGGATTTATTTATCACTCTTAGTTCTTCTTCTCGCCTCAAAAAAATCTCCAAAAGTGAATACAAAAAACAAGTTCCAAGGATGCCCGTTGTTAATAATGCATGAGCTATTATATACCATTTTTTAATTTCCAAGACTCCTAAAAATCCAATGATTGTCAGTGTGAGTGAAAAGGTGTTCACTATTAAATAAAGTACAACCTAAAAGGAAAAAGATCTATGTTTAATATAAAATTACCCTCCGAAGAAAGAAAAAGGAAAATCCTGATAAGGAAGAAAAAATTTGTATGATTAATGCATATATGGCTTGAGTTCTTTTTTGGGAAAGTGCTCGAGTCAAAGGAGTTATCAGATACTCTGCTGGGAGAAAAGTGTCCAGATAATCCTCAAATTTTTTTGTCAAGCTCATGGAAAATGGTTCAAAAATTAATTTTGATTATAAATAATAATAGAACTTAAATACAAAAAAATATAAAAAATTCAATGTTTAATAAAGTTGCTTTTCAAAAAACAAAAGAAAAACAAGCATATTGGAGAGGACTTGCGAGTCTTTATTTCTATTTTTTGAGAAATTTTTTTATATACTTCATTTTTAACCGTTTAAAATTTGTCTTTTCTTTTGACAGCCCTATGGAAAAGTTCCTTTTTCTTTTTGTCCTCTTTTTCTAGTTCTAACTCCATTTCAGTTTTTTGTATTGGTATTTGTGCTTTTTTAACCACTTCCTTCTTTTCCATCGTTTCAGCCTCTTTCAAAAATTTCATTAGTTGTTCCACAACTTCTCCAATTTTCATTCTTTCTGAACTCTTCATCAAGAAGCATTTTTCCATTAAATTTCTCATGCCTGACTGATTAACATAAGTATTTAATTGATTTTTGATAAATTCCTTTAATTTTTCTGAGTCTTTCTCCAACAAAAATCCTTCCTTCTCCAAACGTTCCCTCAATACTGCAAAATCAATGCTTTTCCTTTCAAAATCTGTCAAAATTTGAAGCCATGGAAGTCCAAAACTTTGGGATTTTAAAGAAAAAATGTCGAACAATATAACTCCTAAGCTCCAAATATCAGACCCGAAATTTAACTCCACCTTCTCGTTTAAATAATAATATCTGATAAATTCAGGAGGGGCGTAAGTCACAGTGAAAGCATCATCCATAATGTATTTTTTCTGGAGAATATCTTCTGAAACAGTGCCGAAATCAATTATCTTTATGTTTTTGCCTTTGTGATCTAATAGAATGTTGCCAGGCTTCATGTCTCGATGAACACGATGATGAACCTCATGAATATATTTTAACCCTTGAGAAATATTAATAGCTAAAACCAATTTTTCAGCAAGATTTAATGTTCTTCGCATTTCATTCAGATAATCATCAAGATTTATGTCCATTTTTTCCAGGAATAACCCAACCATTTGTATATCATCTTGAGTGAAATTCTTACGATAAAAAACTCCCATGATTTTTATGATGTTTTCATGCTCGAATGATCTCAAGATTCTCCATTCTTTTAAAAAAGAGCTAAAATTGAAGTAGAATTCATTTTTGCTGGATTGGGGAATGCGGAACATTTTTCCAACACTATTACTTTTAACATTTTTTTCCTTCATTTCGAAGTTATGAACTGTTCCGTAGCCTCCAGATCCTATTAATTCCAATGTCGTTGCAGTAAAATCTTTGAAAACATATAAACTATCATCGAATTTTGAAGGGTCGTAGATTTTGTCCAAATTTTGAGTTGTTATTTTCTGGAAAAACTGAAGGGTAGCTTTGTTTATTTCTTCAAAAGTATGTGCTCTGCATAATTGTTCAAATTCATTTTCGAAATCATAGAGTAAATTGACTAAAGAGACCTTTGAATTGGGATTTACTTCATTAAACTCTAGAAGGCTCCTGGATATTTCTTGTTTGGTCTGGGGCACGAATTCATTTTGAAATCCAGAAATATTTCCGGCAATTCCAGACAACACATTATTGAAACCTCCATAACTATATGTTTGATTATTGATATTGTTTCCTTGTTGATCATTATTAAAGCTACTATGACCATTAGTCTGATTATTATTCTTGTTGTTAGAAAAATTATTAGAGCTCAAAAATGAATTGTCTTGTTGGTCTTTGAAAACTGAAAAACCCACACTATCAACTGTTCTTTTCTCTTTAAAGTTATCATTGTCAATATCGTTGTTTTGAGGCTTTTTGACAAAAGAATTTGATGAAAATGACACTTTATTAATGGGAGAAGAGAAAACAAAACCTCCGTTTTTTGGATCATAAGAACTGTAACGTTGGTGGTAACCTTCTCCAATAGAAGAAGTATTAAGAGTCGCATTAGGATCTTTTTTACTATTAAGCAGAGTCAAACTATTGAGATCGTCAAATCTTGAATTTCCCATAGAGCTGCCGATCGTTTTCTCAAAAGTAGCACTTGCGATCGTTTTATCGAGATTATTGTTTTGGTCTTTATTAATATTGAAGCGATTGAAACTATTATCAAGTTTTGTGCTTGCAATTGTTCTATCAAAAAGAGCTGTGCTTGAGATTGTTTGATCAATATTTTTATTTTGTGGGTACTGTTGCTGAGTATTAAAAAATGAGTGGTTTTCATTAGTACTTGCAATAGTTTTATCAAAAACAGCTGTGCTTGAGATTGTTTGATCCATTTTTTTTGATTCATGGCCTTGGATGGTGTTATCCCATAGGGAGGAACTATGTTTATAGGAGTGGTGTTGTTGAGTCTCATTAAAATTGTTGTTATCATTATAGTCCTTTGTTTCAATGTGTTTAAAAGGAATCGGATTTTGTAGCAATGTATTTTTTTGTGTTATTGAATCCAATTTTATTGTATTATTTGGAGTGGCTACAGTTAAACTTTTATCAGGGAAAAAACCTTCCAAAGCCTGAGCTTTTTCCCAAGAAATGCTTTGATTTTTTTGTAAATTATGATGAAGGTTGTCAAGATGATTGCTTTTTGAAGTAATAGTCTGGATATTTCCTAAGGACCTTTCAGACGCGATATCCATTTCTGAATTTCCATTGGAATTGCTGATTTCTCCATGAGCTTTAAGGAAAGATTTTATTGTTGGGATATCATATTTCAAGTAGTTAGAGCTAGTCTTGATAATCTAAAAAATCAAAAAGTTTAATAAATAGAGTTTCTTTAATTATGATGAAACATTGAAAATGTCATTTAGATATTGATCTATTTTCTTTTTGGAGTTTGTCATATCTTGAACTCTTTCTTGTTGCATTAAATCATCGATTTTTTTCTTAAAAAAAATTCGTTTTTTACAAATTTTGTCTTTTGGAAAAGAAAATAAAAAGGAAAAATACCTCAATCATCAGCTTTTCGAAGTCCTTGAATTTTTTCTTTGATGTTATTTGGAAAATTTTTATAATTAGAATATTATGACAATTAGTGCAGCAATGCCAGTCACAATTTTCACATCCCAGATAACTTCCCAAATTATTTTGGCAAATGTCGCAAAAAATCCATTTCCCACCAATAATTGCAGTTTTTTCTTTCATCTCCTCACTGCATTTCAGACAGGGCAGATTTCTGTTCGACATTAAATTACTTGAGCAAAATGTACAAATCTTAGAATAGCAACCAATACATTCTAAATAAAATACCAAAAAGGTGTCAGTTTTGAAACATAAATCACATCTAATTTCGGCATTTTCTCTATTATTTTCCTCTTTCAAAGCAAAATGATTGAGACATTTACCACAATGGTTGATATGTGCTCCAAAAATATGATGTTTTTTTTCTAATATTTAAATTATAATATTAATATCTCCTTATTATAAATTGGAAAAGAAATTTATTACCATGATCATTGATTATGGAATTGTTTGAAATGAAATTATCATTGTTTTGGAACGATTCATTCAAAACTGAATAAGCTTGGTTGAGTTTGGAAATGATCAGGGATTTCGAACCCAAAGGCAATTCCTTTTCTGGGAGATGATCAATAAAAAGAGCAAGTTTTTCAAATTCCCGTTTAATCATTTTTATTTGTTCAGATTTAAACTTGGGATTTCGACTTAATAAAACCAAATAATTTTTCAGAGATCAATATTTTGCTTTTTACATACTATAATCAGAAATAACACTAAAAAATTAATAAAAGACGGAACCACAAAAACATAAAGTCCCCATGGCCCAACTTGAAGGATTTCTCCGTGTACACCTTTAAAAAATAATAAATATATCCATTTTTTACTCTTAAACCCATGCATTTTTTCAAACTTATTTTTCTCTGATTCAAGAAACAAAATAAGGAGTTCAAAGATCCTGTGCGAAAAGCTGTTGCCAAAAAATCCCAAGTTCTTATTAAAATAATCATGACAGAACTGTCAATTTTCTAATATTTATCTAGAACCAAGAAAATTCGTTGAAAATCTACACTAATAACTTTTTTTTCCCAGATTTCCAACATTTTTATCCCAGTAAATATCAATTCAAATTATAAATCCTTATTATTTCCTTGTTAGAGAACCTTTTTTTCAAGTCTCCGAACGTCCCTGGATTTACAGCAACAAAGAAATTCCAAAAGCAGCAAAATCAGCCCCAAACAAACAAAAATCAGAATAATCTAATTCATAGTCAAAATAATTTTTTTAACCGTCTACGCAAAAACCACAGCATTTCAAACATCGCAAGTCCCATAAATAACAACTCTATCCAACCAAATCATCTAAAGAACTTTGAAAAAATCAAAGAAAAGTTCGTTCCTTTCAGAAGATCCTCGATCAACAGCGCGATGGCCAACAAAAGTCTGAACATCTCTGCCAAATCAAAACAAAGCAAAAGCAATACAAAACATTCTATTTATGAAGAGAAAAATGTGGAGTCAAGTGTTGAAAATACACGTATAATGCAAATGATCAATGATTGCAACATAAATTCAAAAGACCTTTCTGCAGTACTGGGTGAACTCACTCATCATGAAAAGACCTCCTTCGGGATCATAAACACTTTGGTGGAAAAGATTGAAAGTTGTTTTGAGATGAAGAAGGAAGAACTTAATAAAATGGAAATAAGGATCAGGGAAAAGGATGAGAAAGTGAAGAAATTGGAAAAAGAAAAAAAAGAAATTGTGGCAAAAAAACAAGAACAAAAGATAGAAAATAATCAGAATCCCAACATGATGAAGGAAAACCTACTGTTAAAAGAGAAAATTATGGAACAACAAGGCAAAATCATGGAGATGAAGTCCCAGGAGAAAAAGTTCCTCCAATTCCTGAAGGAATTGCAACATAAGGGGATTGATTTGGAGAAACTCTATGAAGACAAGCAAAACAAAAAGAAAAAAAAAGAGTTAGAAAGAAAAAAAATCGTTGAAGAACTACTCACACCACAATTAGTCGATTTAGATAATTTTTCATATCAGGCTGATGAATCGATTGTGAATGAATCGAGAGAAAGCAGCTTTAATTATTATGGGAAACCAGTTTTTGATGATAGCTATATGAAAATTAAGGATAAAAAGGAAAAGGAAAAATTTGTAAATTCAGAGATAAAACCGAAGAAAAATTTCAAGATAAATTTGAATTTGAAAGCAATCAAGAGTCCTCAGGCAGAAAAAAAGAACATGTCAAATTCTAATTCTAATTGAAGAAAGAGGATATTCTTTATAGGCATTTTTTGAAACTTGTTTATCATGATTTTATTTGCTAAAAAAATGCCTCACTATTTACATATTTTTGAACAAATTTGCAAAATGTTTTTTATTTAAAAAAATTATATCCTTTTACAAAAATAAAATGAGGTCACATCTCTAAGGAATAATTGTTAATTTAAAAAAGTTGTTGAAAAGCTATTATTTTCAATAAAAAACAATTTTTGGTGTTGTCATAACGATCTTTTTTTTAACTTTAATTTCTTAAAAAGTTCTAATAGTTAAATTTTCTTAATTCAAGAATTTATTAGAAATCCGTCTTAATTACGGTCAAAACATCATCCAACACAGCTTCTTTAATTGATTCGTAATCACTGAAGTTGATCTCGATAGATCGCTGGTATTGTGTTCCCAAAATAATCACATCAAAAGTGACAGTGATTCCCAAATTGAATTGATTCATGTTTCCAGCATTCATCACAATGCTAAATCCAGCATTAAGAATATTAAACAAAATTGTGGCTTCTTTCGAAATGAAATCAAAAGCATTAGCCAAACTGCCCAATGTGTTCTCTACTCCTTGTAACACATCACTGGCAGCTGTCAAAGCAGCTTCCGCAGTATTATAGGCTATTTGGACGTCATCACAAGCTGTCTGGCATGCAGTATCAATAATCCAGTCATCTATGTCGCAAATTGTATTTTCGGTTATGCATTCCGTATAATCGATCACAGTCGTGCTAACTGAACAGAAGGATTCCCATCCTTGGCATACCTGAGAAGTTCCAGTGCAAATAGTTTGCCAAGCTGAACACATCCAGCTCAACCAACCTGGCAAATAAGAAGCACATGATTTGGCAGTCGAGATGCAAGTGCTTATCCATCCTCCTGAGCATTTCTGTCCAGTTTGAACACAAACTTGATTTTGTTTGTATGCAGAGCATTGTTGATGGCTCGCTGTGCATTTCAAACTACCACATTTCGCAGATATATTAGCACAAATTGAGTTTTTGTTGGTGTCAAGGTTTCCTTGGGCTTGGAGCACGTTGGTTTGGCCTTGTGTCACTTTAGCTTTGGCGGAGTTTAACGCTGTAGCAGCAGCGTTGCTGACAAAACTGACAAGATCCAACATTGCTTGATTCATTTGCAGATTCGCAGAAACCGAGAAGCTGCCTCCTTGGAAATTGTTGTTGGTGATTTCAATATCAAAATCTCCAAGAAGAAGTCCATAAAGGATAGGTCCACTAATGTTAAAGGACAATTTATCTATTCCAATGTAAATTTGAACACTTGATGAGATTCCTAAGAAAGTGAGATTGGCATAAAGTTGGACATTGAAAGTGGGGACAGGGAAGATGCCGACATCCATGTTAAAATAAGGTCCGTTGGTGCTGGAATTTCCGACTAAGCTGAAAACATTGCCCAAAACAAATGGAGTGCTGTATATCAATGCTTGAATTGCATATTGATTGATGTAATATGCAACATTGACAGTTGCAGAGGCTCCAAAAATGGAAACTGTGCCTTGGAAGACATAACCTGCAGTTATTGTAGTGCCTGGGAGGGTCTGATCAGTTAAGGAGAATGAGGCGAGGATTCCATTTGGGAATTGTAAGGCATTATTCAAAATTGGAGGAATAACCACAGTTTGTTGAGTTTGGGAACCCAATAAAGCTCTCAATAACACATCAAGGCTCAAAGCGGAGACCTGCAAATAGTAGTAATTGTTTTCAGGTTTCACGATATCAATGCCAACAAATCCTTTGCCATCAAGACAATAGCCATTTCCTTGAAAGGTTGATCCATTGAAGCAATTCAGACCAATGGCGATTTCTGCTCCAATAGAAAATGTACTTGGAACTCCAGCATAAGAAATTCCTCCTCCTAACAGCAAGTTTCCGAAGCTCAATCTCTGCAATCCAAAGGCATTGACCCAAACACCATCCATAGAAAACTGCAAGGATAAGTCAAGAGGAGTGAAGGTAGCCTTTCCATTGAAGACCAAAGCATAGTCACTGACAGTCAATTGCAAGCTAGCCTGGATGGAAAACTCAGGTGCAGGAGTTGTAAATCCGATTTTAAGTCCAACTCCAGCTGTCTTCAATGTCATATTTGAAGTGATTTGGATGTTAGCAATACCTGCATAACCATTGAAAGTGGTGTTAGTCACTGACATCACCAACAATAAAGCCGCATTAGGTCCGAGATATTTTGCCAAAAATCGGCTGATTGCGTTACTGCCTGAAGTCAAGCCGATGTTGGCATAAAGAGTGACTGCAGGAGAATCCCAACTATCAATTTGCTGCAGATAGCTTGGCTCAAGTTCGGGAATGACTGAGAAATCGAAACCATTAGTCAAAGCAAGGGAAAGAGATGAAGTTCCGTTGAAGACACTGGTGATTGCATCAACATCCATCGGGAAAAATGAATTAAGGACCTCTTCTATGGTATTGAAGGGAAGGCTCAAGCCCAAAAACAAGGATGGAGGAGTTTTTGCCATGACCAGCACATCAACCTGCAATCCTGTTTGGGAGAAAAGAGTAAGCGTTCCTGAAAATCGAAGGGCTTGAGTGGTGTTTCCCAAGTTTATTTCGACCAACAAATTGGACAATGCGAAATTGTCCAGATGTACTGCATGAGCAAGGCTTTGTAGAGAACTGCTCAGATATTGAGAAACAAGAGTGGAAACGTTGAGGGTTGGCAAGGTTGCTTCTAGCAAAAGGTCATGACTTGCTGCCAAAGTTATATTGGCAGTTATGTTGAGGGATGGAGGGAAAAAGACGAGATTGCAAACTTTAAAAAAGTTGGCATTGGCTGGATTCAGGCAAGTAAAGGATTGGGATAAGGTATTTGTAGATTTGGTTGGTGAAAGGAGGGCAAGGATAGTTAGGAAGAAAATTATTTGATAGGATTTCATTTTGGGAGCAGTTATGCAATATTTGCTTCTTTTTTTTTTTAATTATACAGTTTAGGATGGTTTTTGAATTTAAAAAAACATTAATTTTATTTCAGAAATGAAATATTCAAAATAAAATTTAAATTTGGAGGAATAAAAGGTGTAATTTTTTTTCCTGAAGACTTTAAAATTAAACAAGAATTTTAAATAATAATGCAAAAGTTATTAAATTTCTAAAATTTGAAAAAATTCAAAAATATTCAATGTTATTATAAAAACCATCCATTCTCCTCTTTTTCTTTTAGCTCCATTTTTAAAAATGTGATTACTTGTTTTTAAAAGGAATCGTTGCTCCGTCAAGGAAAAGAAATATTTATAATAAAAGCAATAAATGACATATTTTTTCATTAATGTTTTCTTTCACTTTTTATTAATTTCTTGATTTACATTAATTCAGCCTTGGTACAACAATAAGGTACTTCAAAAACAATTAAAAATTTTGTTATAAAACCCATCTTTTTTTCTTTTATTGTACAAATACTTTCCAAATGATAGTTTTTATAGCGATGTGTTTTAATTTTCTTTTTATTGTTCAATTTTAAAGATTTTTATAAGATCCAGTTAATTTTGGATGAGAGTCCACTCTTGTGATTCTCTCCTTATAGACATCCAACATGAATTTGTAATCAATGGATCCTTCTCTTTGTGCGAATTTTAGAAGATAAGGCCAGAACTCCTCAGGAACATACAATCCAACACTCCTCAACAATTCACTAATTATTTCCTTGGCTTTTTCAAAACTAACGTTTTTGTCTTTTTTGACAATATTTGCGAAGGTCTCAGTCAAATGCTTTCTATTTCTAGCAATGGTCTTGATAATTTGGTCATATTGTTTGGTGGTTTCCCATTTAGACGACACAACTAAATCGTCATAATTTTCTTGGGGTGGCGGTTGATCTTGACTTCTCAGCAAATTCAATATATTAAATGGAATAACAGCTTTTTTGACTTTATATTGTTGATCGATGTTACGTTGTAAGGATTGCATAGCAGTAACGGGTCGAGCCTTAATTGGAATCGTCTAGTGAAAAAAAAGAAATTTAAAGAATCTAAGACTTATATTTTTATACTTTTTGCATCATTTTGAAGGTTTGCATCCATTCATTTAAATCTATCACTCCATCTTTTCTAACATCAATGAAATTGAACAAATCAGATATAATTGGATGAGGGTAAAGATCAGTTCCTGACAATTGGCACAATCTAATCAAAAAATTCGTGAACTGCTCATAGGTCATTTTCCCAGTGCGATTCTCATTAAACTATAAACAAAAAATTAAATTTATATAAGATCCTTTTCTTACCAATCTAAAGGCATCTTTTGGTGATATCATATAATAATAGATATCTTCTCTAATCTTTTGTAATTTCAATTTGGATCTCTCCAAAATTCTCTCGCCAGTATCACTTAACTTGAACTTCTTAACGAATTCTAGCCAATCTACCATTCCATCCATATTCTCATCGCACACATTCTGCAATTGATCAATCTCAGCCATAGAAAGCCCCAAGTTCATATCTCTGAACGCATTTCTAAACTCCACATTTGAAATCGACCCTGAACCATCTTTATCAAATTCCTTGAACACCTGTTCAATTGTTTTATCGGAAGATCTGAGAATTTGACGCACTTTGTCAATTATACTCTGGGTGAAGTCCTCATTGTTTTGAGGTAATCTGCTTTTCCCATTGGCATTATCAACATTAGCATTCTCTGCATTATTATTAAATCCCCCAGCTTTGAGAGAATTTAATGAGATTCCTGCAGTTTTAGGTCTAGAGTTTTTGCTCTTTTCGAAATAAAGAGAAAACTGTGGAAAGTTCAAACTTTGTGATCCATTTTTGACTTTGTTCCAAAGCCAGAAGATATCTGTGAAGCTGAATCTATTAGGAAACAAAGAATTGATTCCATCTTTAAAGTAATCGAAAGGGATCTCAGAAAGACTCTCGTTTTTGCAGAAAAAGTGGAAGGCTGAATGAAGATCCTTGAAACTAGTATTGATAGTTTCTCTCAATTCATTAAACATTTGATTTGTCCAAATATAGCCTCCTATTACAAAAATATAATTTTCTATATAAAAAAAATTTATGAAGTACCAAATGCGTTGAGCCAATCGTTTTCAGTCAAATAACCTTTCTTATGAGGATCAAGATCAGAAAAAACCTCTTGCACAAGCTTTTCAGTCAAGTTGAAACCAGTGAGAGCCCGACTATCATCCAACCATTTATAGAATTGACTATAAAGAAGTCTCTTTTGATGCAATGAAATCGCTTTTTAGTTCAAACATATTAAATTTAATCAAATAACTTATCATTTACATTCGAAACTATCCTTTAAAGTTGGGAATTGCCTGGATAACACCAAGCCAATTTGTTGTTTACAATTCACGATCCAATCAAAAGAAGATTTCGAGGATGGTAATGTTTTGCCTCCTGTGATGGTGAGATTAATGTTTTCAATGTTTTCTTGGATTAATCTCTTGAAATCAATGAATTGAATGCAACCACGCTTGAATTGATCGATCAATTTGAAGAGACGGTCGATCCGAACGATGGTGATTTCACTTTCTTGAAATTTGAGAACTTCCACTAGAAAGGTTTTCAAATCAGATTTGTTGATGAACCCGTCGAAATCTTTATCGACCGTTCTGAACGCGTCAAAGAGAGATATTGCTTCTGCTCTGTACCATTCACGGATCTTATTGATTGTTTCCATTTGCCATTGCCAATTGTCTTCAGAAACCTCCTAAATATTAAAAGAGTAAATATTGTACATAAGAAAAATAATAAAAAATAATTTAAAAAATGGTAAAAATGATTTAAAAAATGTTAAAATGATTAAAAACATAATAAATTTTTAAATGATAAAAAAATAGTAAATATTATAAAAAAAATGATAAAAAATGAAAGAAAATGATAGAAAATGATTAAATAAATTAAAAAAATGAAAAATTAAGAATTTTTATTACAGCTTGTTTGGTGAAGATGCTTTTATTCATTGTGAAAAGATACGCCTTATAATCAATCATCCCGATTTTTTGCTTGTCCATATAAGAGAAGAACCCTTCCTTGATCGGTTGTGAGAATTTTATGACCTTATCCATTCCTTGGCAGAACTCCTCAATCGTTATGAACCCATCTTTATTATTATCCAAGATTTTGAAGAAATCAAAAAACGAGAAATTCTTAAAGAACAATGCTTGTCTCAGATCTCTTATTACAATATCTGCTTTCGCCTCATCTAAAGGTTCTCTTGGGAACAATCCAGGACTTACTTCAGGCATTTTCATGCCTCTTTGTGATTTTGTCCCTTCAAAATGGACATTATTGACAATTTTTTGGCTTTGAGTCATAGGGTTTGAAGTTGATGGTCTTTTGTTGAAATATTTGTGTCGATTCAAGAAAATGGTGAAATCCTCAGTGTCAACGAAACCATCTTGATCGATGTCTGCTTTTTCAACGTAATAACAGATTTCATTGTAGAAACAATTTGGAAAAACATTCCGATAGATAAATGCTGCCAGAGTTTCAGAGGAAACCTTGGATGTGAGAGAATTGTCAGGTTTGTTTTCTTCACTTTTGTCATTTTTCTTGCTAAAATTCAAGACCTTTCTAATGAAAATCATAGGGTTTATTTTATT
>Ga0302320_10020992_pt1 | contig 12987 bp, 7 predicted proteins | sample Bog_T0_3_FD_202130 | JGI IMG/M metagenome (GOLD analysis project Ga0302320, IMG submission 202130) | Peat permafrost microbial communities from Stordalen Mire near Abisko, Sweden - Bog_T0_3 | ecosystem: Environmental > Terrestrial > Soil > Wetlands > Peat | place: Sweden: Abisko, Stordalen Mire...
AAGAACGCGAAGAGTCTATTCTTGATGGGTGCTCCGCCGATGGCGGCGCCGAACTGGTTTTGGGTGAAAGGCACGGGCTTGTTCGGTGTTCCGTTGTCTAATTCGGATTGCTTGTTGAAGAATTCGTTGGCATTCAGCACCTTGTTACGGAGATACTCGTAGCCTTCGCCGTGCCAGGTGTTGGTTCCCGATTTGGTACTCATGTTGATAACGCCGCCAGCGAACTTGCCCCACTCCGGCCCAAGGTTGTTGTCCTGCACCTTGAATTCCGAGATCGAGTCCTGGGTCGGAACCAGGAACGGCAGGTTGATATAACCGATGTTCAAGGGTTGACCATCGAGATATTCTGCACCTTCATTGGCGAAGGCTCCGCCAATCTGGTAGTTGGCGAAATCGAAAGGATTCTTTCCGACGACGTTACCCTCGGTACTCCCTTGCGGGATGACGGAAGGAGTGATCGTGGTGAGGTTGAAGATGTTGCGGCCGTTCAGAGGCAATTCGTTGGCCTCACGCTGATCGACGACCGTGCCCAGCGAGGAACTCTCGGTCTGAAGCAACGGAGTTTGCGACGTGACCTCGACGACTTGGCTGACTTCGCCGACCTGCAAAGCGGCGTCGACACGGGTGTTCTGCTGCACATCGACTTCAATATCGTTGCGCACGAAGTGCTTGAATCCCTGCTTTTCCACGTCGACCTTGTACTGGCCAGGCAACAGGTTCACAAAGGTGAAGAGGCCATCGCTGCCGCTGGACTGGGTGCGCTTCTCCTGAGTGCCAAGGTTGGTCAGAGTGACGCTGGCATCGGTGATCGTAGCTCCAGAGGTGTCGGTGACGGCGCCGGCGATCGAACCGTAAGTATTCTGGCCGTAGAGAGAAACCGTGGCGGAGACCAGCAGAGCCATCGAGACGAGGATAGTGCACAGCATGCGACGTGGCATAGTAACCCTTTTCAATTACAGAAATTTCCCTAACTAAGGAGCGGGTGGATTCTCAGGCAGTGCGACAACCGTTGTCAAGAATAAAATGCGTGCGCATCCCAGTGGATAATCGTTAAACCTAGAGTTAACGTTAACCTTGCCATCGGTGATATGCTTCCGCTCTCATGACCGCGACCATGATGGACATCGCGAAGGACCTCAAGGTGTCCGTGGTCACGGTTTCTAAGGTTCTGCGCAACCAGGGGCGCATCAGCGCTGCGACCCGGAAACGGGTGCTGCGGCGGGCGAAGGAATTGAATTATCAGATGAACTGGGTGGCGCGCAGCCTGGTGACGCGGCGCACCTTCACCATCGGCTTGCTGGTGCCGGAGTTCGCCCATCCTTTTTTCGCTGAGATTGCGCGGGCGGTGGCTCGGACGGTACGGCCGCATGGTTATCACGTGGTGATTTCGTCCTTTGAAGAAGATCCGGAGCTGGAGGCAAGCGAAGCGGATTCGCTGCTGGCGCGCCAGGTGGATGGGCTAATCATCGCCTCGTCGCAACCGCGTCGGGTGGCAATGTTCCGGCGCCTGGAAGAGCGTGCCACGCCGTTTGTGCTGATCGACCGGCCTATCTCCGGAGTACGGACTTGCTTCGTCGGGGTCGACAACCATGCGATTGGGAAATTGGCCACCGAACATCTGATCCTGAAAGGCTGTACGCGCATCGGCCACCTGCGGGGTCCGGCAGTGCAATTCGCCGAAGAGCGGGTTGAGGGCTACCGGAGCGCGCTGTGCGATGGAGGCCTGCGCGCGAGTCCCCGCTACATCGTCGCGGGCGGCCGCGACGATACGACGGGATTTGCCGGAATGAACAAATTGCTGGCTCTACGCCCGCTTCCGGATGGGGTGGTCTGCTTTAACGATCTGGTTGCCGTCGGGGCGATCAGGGCGATCCTGGAGGCTGGACTGCGACTGCCCGGCGATATTGCCATGGTTGGCGCCGGCAATGTTCCATACTCGGATGCGTTGATGGTGCCCTTGACCACGATTGACCAGTCCACCTGCAAGATCGGAGTGCTGGCCGCGGAACTGCTGCTGGCGCGGCTGGCATCGAAACACTCCCTGCCATCCAAGCAAATATTCATTCCGCCCATGCTGGTGGAGCGCGAATCGACGCGGCGGCAACTGTGAGTGCGGTTCGGCGGAGCGAGAGATTCGGTGGCGCAACCGAATGGCAGGAATGAGATCATTTAGGTCATCAAGTTTAACGGCAGGTGTGCACGGCGCGTCTGCCGCGTTATGCTGTCTGACTGAAGGAATTCCAAGTTGCTGAACCTCTTGCTCCGCGCATCGTGCGTTCCAATCGTATTGTTGTGGGCAGCGACTTCCACGGCGCCAGTCTTCGAGGTGAAACTGCCCAAGGGCCTGGACTTCACGCTGCAGAACTCTCCTACTCCGCAAAAATATTTGATCGAAACTATGCCGGGCGGCGTTGCGCTTCTGGATTACAACAACGATGGCTTGCTGGATATTTTTCTGGTGAACGGAGGCCGCATCACCAGTCCGATGCAGTCGCCAGAGAATTTCGACCGCCACGATCCGCGATACTGGAATCGTCTTTACCGCCAAAATAAAGATGGCAGCTTCACCGACGTTACCCAGCAAGCGGGGCTGTCGAACGCGGGAGACGGGAACTATGGCATGGGGGTCGCCGTCGGCGATTACGACAATGATGGATACCCTGACATCTTTGTGACCAACTACGGAAAAAACATTCTGTATCACAACAATGGCGACGGGACTTTTACCGATGTGACCGAGAAGGCCGGAGTGGCGGGCGGCGGCTGGTCGGCTTCGGCAGGCTTCTTTGACTATGACAACGATGGCAAGCTGGATCTCTTCGTAACGCGTTACATGGAGTGGGACACCAAACACAATAGAGATTGCGGAGGGAATTATCACACCTACTGTCCGCCGGAGGAGTTTCCGTCGACGACAAATATTCTTTATCACAACAACGGCGATGGAACGTTCACTGATGTGAGCCAGCGTTCCGGGATCGCGGCGAAGAAGGGGCGCGGTCTGGGAGTGGCCTTCGCCGATTACGATGGCGACGGCTTGACCGACATATTCGTGGCCAATGACGGGATGCAGCAATTCTTGTTTCACAACAACGGGAACGGAACTTTTAGCGAGGTGGGGCTGGAAGCCGGCACGGCTCTTTCTCAAGATGGACGGCGATTATCGGGCATGGGAGTGGTGTTTCAGAATTACGACAACGATGGCAAGCCCGATGTAATCGTGACTGAGCTACCGCGGGAAATCTATGGCGTCTATCACAACGACGGCGACGGCTCGTTCACCTATCGCAGTCTGGAGACTGGGCTGGGATTGCTTTCGAGTGGAAGCTCTGGATGGGGCGTGGGGCTGGAAGATTTCGATAACGACGGGTGGAAAGATTTGTTCGTCGCCCAGGGACATGTGCTCGACAACGTGGAGAAAATCGATCCATCGCTGCATTATCTCGAACAGCCGCTCGTGGCGATGAACCACGATGGACGCTTCGAGCGCGTCGATTCGGGGAGCACAACCCCCGCCGCCGGGCGTGGTGCGGCTTTCGGCGACCTGAATAACGACGGCTGGCAGGATGTTGTGATGACCGTTCTGGGCGGGCCTTCGCAGGTTTTCTACAACCGCGGCGGAAAGATGCATTGGCTGACGATCACGCTGCGGGGCACGCGCAGCAATCGGGACGGATTTGGGGCGCGGGTGCAAGTCAACGGGCAGACGAGATTTGCGACCGCCGCCGGAAGTTATCTTTCTTCGAGCGACAAGCGCCTCCATTTCGGCCTGGGCAAGGCGGACAGAGCGAAGATAGAAATCGTGTGGCCGTCGGGCACGCGACAAGTTTTGGACGACATTCGCGCCGATCAGTTTCTGGAAGTGCGTGAACCGGAGAAGCCGTGATCCGCATATTTTTGCTTTTATATCTTGCCGGGCAAGTGGCGTCGCCACAGGCCGCCGAACACCTGCAGGCCGGGATCGCGGCGGACAAAGAGCGGAAGTTCGACATCGCGATTGCCGAGTACAAGAAAGTCACCGAGATCGATCCATCGTTACCCGATGGATTTGTCAGTCTCGGCCAGGCGTACATGGAGACGGGAGATTACGGGTCCGCGATTCCGCCGCTGCGGCATGCGCTTGAGCTAAATGCTGATTTGGTGCCGGCTCACGAATTGCTCGGGTACGCACTGCTCGCGCAGGGTTACGCAAGCGAAGCAATTTCGCATTTGCAACGCGCGCCCGACAAAACCGCGTTGGGCATCGCGCAGATGCAAAACGGGCAATTGCCGGAGGCGGTGGAAAACTTGCAGGCTGCGCTGGCCGCGCATCCTAACGATCCCGACCTCCTGTATTATCTCGGCCGGGCCAGCGGGCTGCTGGCCAAGCAGTCGGTGGATTCCTTGCTGGCCGCATATCCCGATTCTGCCCGGGCTCATCAGGCGATGGCGGAGAATTATTTTGTTCTGCGCCGTATGCAGGACGCCGAGAAAGAATATCGCGAGGCGCTGCGCTTGCGTCCGGCGTTGCCGGAAGTTCATCTTGCGCTGGGCGAGGTGTATGCTGGCGCTTTCCAATGGCCGAAAGCGGAGGAGCAATTTCGCGCGCAGGTTAAACTGCAGCCGGGAAATGCCGAAGCCGCTTATCGTCTCGGAGAAGCATTGTTGGAACAGGGGAAGGCGGGCGAGGCAAGAGCGGAACTGGAGCGAGCCGACCGTTTGTTGCCGCAAATGCCGGAGACCTTGTATTCCTTGGGGAAAGCGGCTTCGCTCGACGGTGATCCGGCTGCGGCGGAAAAAGCCTGGACAGAATTGTTGTCGATCGAGAAGCAAAGTTCGCTGGCAGCGCAGGCGCATTTCGGCCTGGCGGGAATCTATCGCAAGCAGGGGAAGACAGCGGATGCGAAACGCGAGATGCAGGAGTTTGAAAGTTTGCAGGGTAATGCCGGGCAGTCGCAATCGGCGGGGCAACCGGATGCGCCCCACTAGCGGGGACGCGTTCCGCAGTCACAATTCTTTAGTCGGAATTTAAGCTCATATTTTCAAGACCCAATTTCAAACGAGGAAAACGGATATGGATTCGATGCGGGCTGGATTGGTTCGCGGTCTGTCAGGAGTTTTTTCCTGCTTTGTGGTCTGGACGTTTTTCTTTCCTGCAGCCGCAATCTCTTCTTATGCGGCGGAGCCTTCCTCGCGAACACTCGATTCCGGCTGGAAGTTTCGAGCGGTTTCCAATGTGGATCAAGCTGACGTCAAGGAATGGCATCCCGCCGAGGTTCCGGGAGTCGTGCAGACCGATCTGCTGAATAACAAGCTGATCCCCGATCCTTTCGACCGCGACAACGAATTTCACCTGCAATGGATTGGCCTGGCGGACTGGGAATATCAAACCACGTTTGACGTGGACGCGGCCACACTGGGGCGCGAGCATGTCGAGCTGGTCTTTGAGGGTCTCGATACTTTCGCCGATGTCTACCTGAACGGCCAGTCGATTCTGAACGCCGATAATATGTTCCGCCGCTGGCGGGTTCCGGTGAAAGCGCAATTGAAGGCCGGATCCAATACGCTTCGTATCGTATTTCATTCTGCCGTTGAGAAGATGATTCCGTACGCCAAGTCGTTGCCTTACATCTTGCCTTCGATTTCAACTCACAATTACGGCAATGAAGAGAACATCGCAACCGCCCCCTACACTCGTAAAGCGCCCTACAACTACGGATGGGATTGGGGGCCGCGCTACATTACCGCGGGAATTTGGCATCCGGTGCGCCTGGAAAGCTGGGATGCGCTGCGCATCGAGAATTTTCACATCCACCAGCAAAACATTATGCATGACCTGGCTAACGCAACCGCAGAAGTGGAGATCGAAGCGAGCAAGCCGACTACGGCCACGCTTACAGTGGCACACAATGAAATGTCTGGGCCGCAGATTTCCGATGCAACCCAGACTCTGCAACTGAATGCCGGGACCAATCATATTTCTGTGCCGCTACGGATTGTGTCCCCGAAGTTGTGGTATCCGGTGGGATATGGGGATCAGAACCGTTATCGTTTCACGGCGTCGATTCGGATCGGCAAAGATAAAGATACGGCGGCTCATGCCGAGGCCAAGACGGGTCTGCGCTCGGTAGAACTGCGCCGGGTTCCCGATCAATGGGGCAAGAGTTTTGAATTTGTGGTGAATGGCATTGCGGTATTCGCCAAAGGCGCGGACGTAATTCCTTTCGACAGTTTTGCCAATCGCGTGACTCCGGCAATTCATCGCAACATTTTGCAGGCGGCGCGCGATGCGCATATGAATATGGTGCGGGAGTGGGGCGGCGGTTACTACGAGTCGGATGATTTCTACGATATCTGCGATGAACTCGGCATCATGGTATGGCAGGAATTCATGTTCGGTGGAGACATGGTTCCAGGCGACGTAGCCTTTCAGGAAAACGTTCGGCAAGAAGCCATCGACCAGATCAAGCGGCTGCGCGACCATCCCAGCATCGTGATCTGGTGCGGGAATAATGAGGTTGAAACGGGCTGGCACCACTGGGGCGATCGCCAGGAATTCAAAGAATCGGTTTCAGCTGACGCCCGCGAACGGGTGTGGCAGGATTATGTGATTCTCTTTTCCGACATTCTTCGGAGCACAGTTGCGCAGTACGCCGACCCTGTACCCTACACGCCGAGTTCGCCCAGCGCGAATTTCGAAGAAGTGCCCGACAACCAGCACAACGGCGACATGCATTACTGGGCGGTATGGCACCAGCAGGCGCCAGCTTCGGATTACACTTTGCAATTTCCGCGGTTCATGTCGGAGTACGGATTTCAATCGTTCCCCGAGATGCGAACCATCCGCACCTACGCGAGCAAGCCGGATGATTTCGACATTCGTTCGACGGTGATGCAGGCGCACCAAAAAAATAAAGGCGGCAACGAACGCATCCTCACTTACATGCTGCGCGAATATCGCCAGCCGAAAGATTTCGACTCGTTCGTTTATCTGAGCCAGGTGCAGCAAGCAGAAATTATTAAGATCGGCGCCGAGCATCTGCGCAGGCAGCGGCCGCGCACCATGGGTTCGCTCTACTGGCAACTCAATGATTGCTGGCCGGTGGCATCGTGGGCAAGTATCGATTATTACGGACGCTGGAAGGCTCTCCATTATTATGCGCGCCGCTTCTACGACGATGTATTAATCTCGCCGTTTCTGCACGACGATGAAGTTGATGTATACGTGGTCTCCGATAAGCTTCAACCACTGTCCGGAACGGTCCACATGAGGCTGCTGGATTTTTCGGGAAATTCGCTGCTCGAGCAGACCAAAGACGTGCAGATTCCGGCGCAATCGAACGAGATTTATTTCACTGTCGATCAATCGACGCTTGCAGCGAAGGCTGATTTGCACAAGAGCTTCCTGGTGTTCGACCTGGAAATATCGGGAAAAAGAGTTTCGCGCAACCTGATCTTCTTCAACGTGACTCACGATCTGGAACTGCCGGTCGCGCCGAAAATCGCAACCACTCTTAAGAAAACGGCGGATGGGTACGAGGTGACAGCCCAGTCTTCACAGTTGGCGCGCGGCGTCTATTTATCTTTCGGCGATCTCGATGCTCAAATCTCGGACAACTATTTTGATCTGCTTCCGGGAGAGCCCGTCACCTTACATCTGACGTCGACGGCGTCGCTTGAACAGGTTAAGCAAGCACTGAAAGTCATGTCTCTGACCGAAGCATTTTAATTTATAGCTCGTGCGGCGAGGCCCGGAAGTCTTTAGCGTCCGCGCGACTGTCGGTCTTGGCCCTTACCTCGTTCAGTGTTTCATCTCTGCTACCTTCTTTTCTTTCCGATGGTTACGATCCAACACGCGGGCACACTTGTCCATACCGATCATCCACCATATCTCTAGAGGACTTACTTTGTTCCGTCACCCTCTTCGTCGGCCCATCTTTGCAGCTTTCACACGGGGCGGGAAAGCCCGCTCTTTCAAATTGCGAACCGATTGCGCCCGGGGCATGACTCGGCTTATAGTTTTTACATATATGTTTGCAGATTTCATCGCCACCGACCGCTGGAGCAAGAAACAGGTTCATTGCATTTATCAGGCTCTCATCGTGGCGATCGCCACGCGTCATGCCGATGCCGTGGACGTCAAGTTCCTGGTCGATGGAAGAACCGTCTGGGTGGCCTTACCGCATCCCGCTTGGGTGGAATACAAAAACCGCACGGGCAAATCCATTACGGATTCTCTGGCGGTGGAAATCGCCGGTCACTATTTGCAATCGGCGCTGGCTGCGGGCGAAGGTCTGGGCCGCGAAATGTATTCGCTCACCACCGAGGAAACACTGGCTCATCTGGATGCCGTGGTAGCGGCGATGCAGGCGGCTATTCCGCAAGCGGCCACCGTCTAAACTCAAGCGATCATCCCAGCGCAGTTTCCGCAATATCTCGAAACATTGCTTCCATTTTGAACTGAGCCGCATCTCTATGCAGGTTCGAGACTTCCAAGACCGACGCAACCGACCGGCAGGTAGGTTGTGACTCTTGCACTTGGCAGGGCTTGGAGCTTTAGGGGACAATACTTCGTTTGCCTTTTTCGCCTTCATCTTTTTCGCGTATCGAAGTCCTTGTATCGAAGGGAGATTTTATGGCTACCACAATGCACATCGGCGATGTGGCGGAGTTGCTCAGCGACGGCAGGACTCATTTCAATCTTTTTCCCGCCCAGTTGGTCGAGCACTCTATTCGTCGCAACGAGGCGAAACTGGACGCCAATGGATCTCTGGTGGGATACACCAACCGCACCGGCCGCTCTCCCAAAGACAAGTTCATTGTGAAGGATGAGATTACGGCGAACACCGTCGCCTGGGGCGCGGTGAATGCTCCGATGGAACCGGAAAAGTTTGACGCGCTCTATGAGCGGGTGATGGAACACTTGCGCGGGCGCGAGCTTTTTGTGCAGGATCTTTTCTGTGGCGCGGACCCGCAGTATCGTCTGCCGGTGAGGGTGGTCACGGAATACGCCTGGCATAGCCTGTTCGTGCGCCAACTTTTTCTGCGACCTTCTCTCGCCGAGTTGAGAGCCCACCACTCCGAGTTCACGGTGATTGCGGCTCCGGATTTCAAGGCCGATCCCCGGCGCGACGGCACCAACAGCGAGGTCTTCATAGCCATTAATTTCTCCCGCCGGACGGTTCTCATCGGAGGCACGTCCTACGCGGGCGAGATGAAGAAATCGATTTTCAGCATCATGAATTTCCTGCTGCCGCCGCGCAATGTTTTTCCCATGCATTGCTCGGCGAATGTGGGACACAACGGGGTCAGCGCGCTGTTCTTCGGACTTTCGGGAACTGGCAAGACAACACTCTCTGCGGACCCGTCGCGCGACCTTATCGGCGACGACGAGCATGGCTGGAGCGTCAACGGAATCTTCAATTTTGAGGGTGGATGCTACGCCAAGTGCATCAAGCTGTCGCAGAAAAACGAGCCGCAAATCTGGAATGCATTGCGCTTCGGTTGTGTGCTGGAAAATGTAACCCTCGACCCCGATACCAGAATTCCCAACTACAACGACGACAGCAAAACCGAAAATACACGAGCCGCTTATCCTGTGGACTTCATCGACAACGCCGTGATCCCAGGAATCGGCGGCCATCCCAAGAATGTGGTGTTTCTGACCGCCGACGCTTTTGGCGTTCTTCCTCCGATTTCCCGGCTTAGTCCGGAGCAGGCCATGTTTCATTTTCTATCAGGCTACACCGCCAAAGTGGCAGGGACAGAATCGGGGGTAAAAGAACCGCAGGCCACGTTCTCGACCTGTTTCGGATCACCCTTCCTGCCGCTGCCGCCGAAGACTTATGCGGAGATGCTTGGTCGTCGGTTGCGCGAACACAACGCCCAATGCTGGCTGGTCAACACGGGCTGGCAAGGCGGCCCTTATGGGGTGGGCAAGCGGATGGAGATACCTTATACGCGCGCCATGGTGGACGCCGCAGTCGAGGGCGAACTCACCAAAGAGGAATTTGAGGTCGAGCCTACCTTTGGGTTCAGCATTCCTAAAGCTTGTCCGGGAGTTCCGCCGCGCGTCCTAAATCCTCGCAATGCGTGGTCCGACAAAACCGCATACGACAAGGCTGCGGAAGATCTCCGCAACCGCTTCGCCAAAAACTTCGAGAATTTCGATGCGCCGCCGGAGGTCAAGGCGGCGGGGCCCAGAGCCCAGAAATAATTTCATCGCTTTATGCGAGAAACCCCACTTCCCGCAAAGGCCGCGAGAAATGGGGAACCCCCATCTTACTCAACCCAGAACTTCACACGCCCTAGTGATGGAATGGTGTGGTGTGCTTGCTGCCGATGGTGAGCGAAATCGGTATCTGCTGCTTCAAACCTCCGCTGGTTGCTGAAACGCTGATGGAGTAAGCGCCTAACTTGGCGTTGCTCACGGCGGAGACTTTCAGCAGGCTGCTGCCTGATCCTGGAGCGGTTAGTGTGACCGGCAAGAAACTGGCGGAAACGCCGCTCGGCAATCCGGTTACGGCCAGAGTTACCGTGGCGTCGAAGCCTCCGCTTACCGCGACCGTTATGGCTGTGCTGCCGCTCGCTCCCGGAGTGACCGACAAGGCATTCACCGAGGAGGAAGCGTGAAACGCAGGCGTGGCCGTCGCATCGCTCCAGTGGGCGACCAGCACTGACGCGTTGATCGATCCCAGTCCAGTGGCCTGATCGTAAGCCGGCACCGCATTGAAGCCGGCTACTCCAGGAACGCTGTTATTGCTGGAAGTGATGTCATGAAACACGGATGCTCCTCCCGCCCGTTCCCGCGTGCCCAGAGAATAAAAGGTGGGATTGGGATTGCCCTGGCGAACTGCGGCGCTCTGCACCACCAGAGCCATCACGCCGGCGAATGACGGCGATGCAGCCGACGTTCCGCCCACAACATAGAGGCCACCGTCCTGATAGATGAGGTAGCCGTTATGTCCCGCTGAGGTAAGGGAAACGTCAGGCACGTCGCGTTTGCCGTCCGCGGGAACGCCGGCCCCGGTTTGCCAGAAAGGCTTGGAGTAAATCGTGCTCGCACCACCGCCGCCCGCCCACAGTTCCGAGCCGCTTTCGTTCCAGGCCTCCTCCGGGATATAACTCAGCGCCGAGGATTGCGTGCCGGGTGCGTTCGACGCAGACCAGTAAAGAGATCCGTTGGCGTCGCTGAACTCCGATCCTCCCACGCACACACTGAAAGGAGAGGAGCACAGACCGTTCACGGCGCGGCCTTGCGTGGCACGCGAACTGGAGGGGGAATCGCAACCCGCCGCGCCGCTATCTCCGGCCGAGACGAATACCGAGATGCCCTGAGCCGCCGCTTGTTGCCACAGACCATTGATGAAATTATTTCCCGACGAACCGAGCGCAGCTTCGCACAAGCTAAAGCTCATACTCATCACCGGCGCCACGTTATGGTTCACAATATATTGCGCCGACAGATAACTGCCGTCGCTGGAATTTGTGGACTTTGAAACCACAAACTCGATTCCAGCATTTCTGGCAACCGCGCCGGACCACTCCACATCGAGATCCGCTTCCGTCTCTTCATTCGAACTGACAATTCCAGGGTCCATGCCGTTGACGATGATGTGGGGATCGTTGGCCGGCAGGTCGAAGGACGCGCGGAACTGCCGGACATCGGAGAGATTGATATTGGAGCGAGCCACGATTGCGACGGACTGTCCCGCGCCGTTCAGAGATTGCTGATAGAGCGGGCCTAAGTCGTAGATCGTGGCGAAATCCGCCGGTGCGATGTAATAGGAACCGCCAGTGGTAAAGCTGGGGGTGGGCAGGCGGGCTCCGGTATGCATCGGTTTGCTATAGAAATCGTGCAGCGAGACAACACCGCCCACCACTTGCGCCAGCGCCACCGGAATTTGAGGATCGGAGGAATTGGCGTGGTGAGTTTCCTTTCCGATTTTGTAAGTGTGAATTTCCGTGTGAAAGGCCGACTCGACCTGCGCGGCGGTGCCGCTGAAAATGATAGAACGATGTCCGGCGGTAACTTCTTCCACTTCCATGCCGTGCGCCTGCAACCAATCCGCAACTTGCGCAGCGTCGGATGCGGAGGCCCCAAAGAGTTGGCCATATTCTTCGGGACTAAGCCATCGATGATAAGACGGCGACTCGGGATCGTGTTGCGCCTCGAGCAGTTCATCGAGCGCGTTTTGTTGCGCGGGGTCTGGCAGCAAAGTGATGATCATGCGGTCCATGCGAAAATCAGGCGCGACGGAACCCGCGTCATACTTCGCGATGGCCAAAGGATGGCGATTCCCCGCCAGGGTTGCGCGTTGGTTGTCATCGACGTAAGCGGTGACCCGGTCGGTAGCTCCCGCGAATGGGGCTTCGGCGAGCTGTGGTTCTTCGGTCTGTTCGGAAAACGGCGACTGCGCGACTGGTGAACTCGCAGAGTCAGAAGGAGCTTGCGCCTTGGCCAACGAGCGGTCAACGCTGGAAGTTAAGAGAATAATCAGGATCAGGAATGAGGTTGCACGATGCCGAACAAGCGGGGAATAGAGAAAGAACATTCGACCTCCGGGGGGATGCGCCAGGCGATATGCCAAGCGAATTGCGGCTCTAACGTTCCATCGGCTGAACGCAGGAACACTGTAGGGATCGTCCCGTGGTTCGCACGTAACGGCAGTAACCTACGTTCGGAACTTTGGTGCGCGTGCGGCGCTGGATACGGCTGGCCAGCTTACGAGATTTGCAGTTTACAGGAGATCCTACTTATCGCTGAAAACTTCCGCCGTGAACGCCTGGATGGTGGCGCCTCGTTGCCACTCATCGGGCGCCATACCGGCTTTGCGACAGGTCTGTTCGAGGAAGGTTCTGCGATCCCACTTGTGCTCGATCGCAACTTGCGGTAGCAAGAGACCGCGCCGGCCATTTTGCGTGATCACTAGACCATGACGTCCGATCTCGATTGCATCGGGATGAATCGCATGTGGACGGGACAAGATGCTCAACTCAATTTGAAGA
>Ga0302320_10020993_pt1 | contig 12986 bp, 11 predicted proteins | sample Bog_T0_3_FD_202130 | JGI IMG/M metagenome (GOLD analysis project Ga0302320, IMG submission 202130) | Peat permafrost microbial communities from Stordalen Mire near Abisko, Sweden - Bog_T0_3 | ecosystem: Environmental > Terrestrial > Soil > Wetlands > Peat | place: Sweden: Abisko, Stordalen Mire...
GCGGAACCCGGCGAACCCGCCCCGGCCACCCGCCCGGGTTTTCTCGCCAACCACCTCCTGCCGTGGGAAGATTGACCCCATGAAGATCAGCGGCTGCACCTTCTTGCGCAACGGTCAGAAACTCGGCCATTAAAGCAACGGCGTGACGCCGTCCGGGTTGATTTCAGTTGCGGAGGTGAGTGGAATGTGGAAAGTCAACACTAGGCCGGGGCGATCGGTCCGGTTATGGGCTGAAATATGGCCTTGGTGGAGTTCCACAATACTTTTGCAAATGGCCAGACCGAGTCCGGCACCGGAATTGGGTTCAGACCGCGGAACAATTTGAACGAAACGGCCGAATATTTCATCCAGCCGGTCGGCCGGAACACCGTGGCCTTCATCGGAAACCTGCATGATCCATTCGCCATGCTCGCATTGGGAAATCAAGGTGATGGTTCCGCCGACGGGGCTGAACCTCAGGGCGTTGGAAAGCAAGTTAAACAAGACCTGGTGCATCCAGCCCTGATCCAGGCGGGCGCAACCGGGGTCATTCCAGGCGAGGATTGTTTTGAGCCCACGATGTTCGGCCAGGAGTTGGGCGTCTTCGGCAAATTGGGCCATGAAATTGGCGACGGTGATGGGTTGAAGTTTTAGCGGCAGGGCGCTGGAGTCCGCCTTGGCAAGGGTTAACAGCCGTTCCAAGGTTTGGGCGAGATGGAGGGTTTCCTGGAGTTGCTCTTCGACGGCGTGGCGGTATTTGAGGGGCAAATCCGGATCGTCGAGCAGTCTTTCGGAGTGAAGGCGGATGACGGACAGCGGGGTCATTAGTTCATGGGAGACATCGGCCGTAAAACGCTTGGCTTGGTTAAAAGATTTTTCCAGGCGGTCAAACATGTCATTAAGGAGGCCGGCCAGCGCAGTGAGTTCACCGCTGCCAGGGGAGATTGCGATGCGTTCGCTTAGATTGCTGGCGCTGATGCGGCGGGCGGCGGATTGCATCAGGCGGACGGGGCGCAGGGTGGAATGACGCAGAGCCATGCCGAAAGCTAAGCTCAAGATCATGATCAGCGGCACGCCCAGCAAAAAAACCCGGATAAAACTTTCATTGATGCGTTGAAAATTTCTTAAGGACATGGCGATCTGCACCTGCGCCGCCGGGGTCTGGTATTCAGCCACCCGGAGGAGTCCGAAGGGGGCCAGCCTCAAGGTGTGCTTTTCGGGACCGCCTCCGAGATTGGTGAGTGCCTCGGCACCCAGATTTGGGGAGTGATACAGGATCTGGCTGTCTGAGGACAGGATTTGAAAATAGAAAAGAGCCTTGTCATTCTCTGTATGTTCACGCAAGGCCGCTTCAATCTTCGTGGCATTTATCGGGGGCGGGATTTGGTCAAGCCGGGCAATGATTTCCTTGCTCTCGGCATCGAGGAGAAAATCGTTGCCGGTCAGCATCTGCTGGCGGATGAACCAAAAGCCCGCACCCACGGCCAGCGTGAAAGTCAGGGTGACCGCGAAGGCATAAAAAACGACCAAAGAAGTGCGCAGTGGAATCATGCGAGTTTGTAGCCGACCCCGCGAACACTTTGAATGAACGGATTAATTTCGCCCGCCCGCCGCAATTTGCCGCGCAGTTTGGCCACATAAACATCCACCAAGTTCGTCTCCATGTCGAAGTGGCAGTCCCAGATTTTTTCTGCGATCTGAGTGCGGGTCAGCACCCGGGAAGGATTATGGAGGAAAAATTCCAACAGCGCAAATTCGCGCTGGGTGAGTTGCAGGGCCGCCCCGTCAAAGGTGACGGCCCGGGTCAACAAATTCAACTGGAGATCACGGTGTTCCAGCACCGTCTTTTTCTGACTGGAATGCCGGCGGACCAACGATCGCAGCCGGGCCAGTAATTCACCGAAACTGAAGGGCTTGGTCAAATAATCGTCCGCCCCGAGGTTCAACCCGGCGATCTTGTCATCCACCTCATGGCGGGCGCTCAAAATTAGTACCTGGGCGGGCAGGTTCCGGGCGCGCCACTCGGCCAGCAGTTGGAGACCGCTGCCGTCTGGCAGTCCAATGTCCAGGATAATGACGTCGAACTCGTTGCTAGCTGCGGCCACCTGTGCCTCTTTGAGGCTGCGCACCCAGACGGCGGTGTAGGAAACTTCTTCCAGCCCCTTTTTCACAAAAAGGCCGATCTTCCGGTCATCTTCCACCAGCAATATTTTCATGCGTTGATGCTGCTCAATAACGTTAAAACATGCGAGGAACGGTGGTTGATGTCAAACCATCACCGAGCAGCAATTCGTTTGCGCTTCCAGCCATGGGTCAGGGGAATAATGAAGAAAAATTAATGAATTATTAATGCTGGTTTCATGTAGCAATGGTCATAATGTCAAAGTTGATTGGTGTAACATTCATTCCCGGCACAATGAACAGGCCGGCCAGATAAAAAACCAGACCGCCAACCCATGCTTGCCTTGTTACGTCAGACCAGCCCCGTACGGCTGGTCATCCTTTTGTTGTGTGGCCTCACCTGTTACCGGTTATGGTTTATCACACAGATGGAAATGGTCCCGGACGAGGCGTATTACTGGCTCTGGTCGAAGCATCTGGCCGCTTCCTACCGGGACAAGGGGCCGGCCATTGCCTGGACGATTGCCCTGGGCACCCAACTGTTTGGCCAGACGGTGTTTGGCATCCGTTTTTTGCCGTGGTGCTGAGCACGGCCACCGGGGTGATCATCTTCCTGCTGGCGCGGCGATTGTATGACGATCGTATTGCCTTGTGGTCCTTATTGCTGGCCGCCGTGATGCCCATTATTGCGGTGGGTTCGATCCTGATGACCGTGGACACGTTGAGCGTTTTTTGCTGGGCTTGGGCGACCCTGATTTTTTGGCAGGCCCTGCAACGTGACCGGCTGGCGGACTGGTTCTGGCTTGGGCTGGCCATTGGCGCCGGGTTTCTGGCCAAGTTCACCAACGGTGTGCAACTCGTGTGCATCGCCGTGTTTTTACTGGGGTCAGCGGAACATCGGCGGCTGCTTTTCACCCGCAAAACCTTGGTGTTGGGCGCCACCTTTTTGGCCGCCATATCACCGGTGATCTGGTGGAATGTGCAGACCGGCTGGGTCCATCTGATTGCGCTCCACTCCCGAAGCGGTGTGACGGATACCTTTCAAATTCATCCCTTGCAGTTGACCCGGTTTGTGGGGGAACAATTTGGGGTGATGTCACCGTTGATTCTGGCGGGAATGTGGGTCGCCGCCATCGCCCTGTTGCGGCGGCGACCGTCGGATCCGCGCACCCGATTTTTATTGAGCCAGTTTCTGCCACTCTACGGGTTGTTTCTTTTTTTTAGCCTGAATAGTGCTGGCAAACCCAATTGGACGGCGCCGGTGCTGGTCACGGGGGTCATCTTGACGGTGGTTTATTGGCGCGAAGTATTAACCCGGCACCCGGCCTGGCGTTGGGGCGTGGGTGCGGCGTTTGTCGTGGCGCTGCTCATGACGGTGGTATTGCATGATACGGACTACCTGCATCTGCCGCCGGAACGGGATCCTTTGCGCCGAGCCCAGGGCTGGGCGGATTTTGGTGCGCATGTTCAGCGTGCGCGCCATGATTTCAAGGCGGATTTGTTGATTGCGGATCATTACTCCCAGGCCAGCATGATGGCGTTTTATCTGCCGGACCAGCCGACAACCTACTTGTTGCCACAGGCGTATGGGTCGTCTCAATTTACCCTCTGGCCGGGTTATCAGGCTGGTCCCGACACCCGGGCCTTGTTCGTGACAACCTCCATCGACCCGCTGCCGGCGACGTTGATGGCGGAGTTCGGTACGGTGTTGCTGGTGGATGATTTCTGGTCACGGCATCACGGCCGGCCGATGACAGAGTTTCGCATTTATCTTTGCACGCACGGCAGCATGGCGCATTCCTGAGGGATGAAGACACTACATAAATACTTGGTGCGGCAGGTGCTGGCTTCGCTGTTGCTCACGGTGGTGGTATTCACCTTGGTATTGCTGGTGGGCAACCTTCTCCGCGAAATGCTGACCTTGCTGGTCAATGGCGGGGCCGGTGTGGGCATGATCATAAAGGCGGTCTTCCTGTTGTTCCCGTTTTTGTGGGTCTATGCCCTCCCGATGGGACTGCTTACCGCCACCCTGCTGGTCTTCGGCCGGTTCAGTGCCGACCAGGAACTCACTGCGGCCCGTGCCAGCGGGATCAGCCTCGTTTCCCTGGTCGCCCCCATTCTGTTGCTCAGCCTGGGCTGCTGCGGCCTCTGTGCCTGGATCAACCTGCAACTGGGGCCGCAATCCCGGGCGGCCTACATGCAACTGATCTACCGCGCCCGCTTCGAGGCGGCCAACGTCCAGTTGCCGGAGGACACCCTGGTTCAAACCTTTCCTGGCTACCTATATTATGTCGGGAAAAATCAGGACGGCTACCTCCAGAACATCCAGATTGTGAAATTTGATGAGGATACCAATAAATCCTTGGTTATACGGGCGCCGACCGGTCGGGTCGTGGTCGATCTGCCCAACCAGCATCTTTACCTGTATCTGACCAATATGGTGAGCAGCTTGAGCGGCACCCATGAACGGATCGGCTCAAGCAAATCCACCCTCTATGACATTGATCTACGAACCGCCACCAACCAGGTCTACCGGCCTAAAATCAGTGACATGACCTTGGCGCAGTTGACTGAGGAATTGCGGCTGGAACAGGCGCACGAAGCAGGGCGGGATAAATTGATCCTGCCGGTGCGCCTGGAACTCCACCGGCGAATCGCCTTTTCCTTTGCCTGCTTCGGCTTCGCGTTGGTCGGCATTCCGCTGGGCATCAGGGTGCACCGGCGGGAGACCAACATCGGCATTGCGGTGGCGCTCGGGTTGGCGGCGGTCTACTACATTTTCATCCTGTTGGGCGCCTCCTTGTCGGGCCGCCCGGAATATCACCCGAAACTAATTCTGTGGCTGCCAAACTTTCTCTTTCAGACGGTTGGCTGCGTGCTGCTGTGGCGGGCCAACCGGGGATTTTGAGCTGTGCCAGGAACGGGGCCGGCCCGAACATCAGTGTCGACCGGGCTGCGACTTACTCAAAAACACTCGCTGCCGGCGCGGCGGCGGGCTTGGTGGCCGGCGTGGCGACCGGGCCGGGACCTTGGGCACGGAGGGTTTTTACTTCTTCCGGGGTCACTTCCAGACCGGTGTTGCCGAAGGAGTTGTAGACATAGGTCAGTACGTTGGCAATGTCCTCGTCGCCGAGGGGAAAGGAGGGCATGTTGTTGTTGAATTTCATACCGTTGACCACGACCTCGCCCTGCCGGCCAAAGAGAACGGTTTTTATGGCGCGACTCTTGTCCGAGTTCAAGAAGTCGGAGCCGGCGAGCGGCGGGAATACATTGGGCAGGCCCTGGCCCGTGGGCTGATGGCAGGCGGCGCAGACGGACGTGAAGAATTTCCGACCCAGCGCGATGCGCTCGGTTTTGGTCTTGGCGGCACCGGCCGCCGGCGCCACGCCGCGCGGGGCGCCGCTCTCCACCCAGGTGCGGATCAAGGCCCGTTCCGCATCGGTCAGCGCGAGGGATTCCGGGCTGTTGACAATCGGCATGGGCTCCTTGTAGTACGAGCCGCGCCAGCTGTCCCACACGCGGCGGCGGATTTCCCAGCGGTCGGCGTAGGCAGTCCGGTAATCCAGCCAGTTATAGACAAACTTGGACTCCTGGTTGTGGCAGCGGGAGCAGTTGCCCATGAAGATGGGCTGGATGTCTTGCAGGTAGGTGGGGTTCTGATTGACGGCGGCCGGAGCATCCTGGGCGGCGGCATCCGCCAAGCCCAGACCGAGGAGAACGACGGCGAGCGCCGGCCAGATCAGGCGCGCCCGGCGGAGCGAGTTGGGAAGGTAACAGGTTTTCATGGCGGCGATGTTGAAATGATTTATCCGGTCGGTCATGACAGGTTATTAGAATCCGTAGGAGAGCTGAAAAATGAGCTGGTTGACCTGCGTGGGATCGGTGCTGCTGAGAAATTCGTAGTCGCCTTCGAAGAGGAAGGCGGTGGTGATATAATAGATATAGCCCACGGTGGAGCGTTGGGTGGAGATGCCCTGACCATCGTGAAATGAATCATAACGGCCGATGAGCTCAAGGTTGTTGATGCCGGGCAGTTCCAGATTCAGGCCGGCCATCTTATAGCCAATCTGGGTCCACCAGCCGCTCTGGTTGACCATGCCCTGGTCATCGCTGCCATAACGGGTGCGGATATATTCGCCCTTGGCCTCAAAATTTGGCCCCAAATGGAGGGCGGCATCGAACACCCCGGCGGTATACAAGTGGGTGCCGGCGCTGTCCCACTCACTGACCATTCCCGAAAGACCCAGCTCCAGATCGTACTTGGGTTTGAAGGGCAGAAAGATGCCCACGCGCCCGCCCCCGGCGGGGTCAGGATGAAAATTAGTAGGGCCGACGTTTCCGTCCAGATCCAGCTGGCTGGCACTACCACTGCCATCAATTGAGCCGGGGCCGTTCACGCCATAAATCGAATAATTAAGAATCTTGCCGGCGTTGCCAAGCGGCGCGGCCCCGCGCAACTGGGCGCCCACCCCGGCACTGGGCAGCAGATCGCGCGCGAGCGGATCATCGGGAATTTTGTTCAGCCAGCCTGCGCCGCGCTCGGCATAAGTGCCCAACGGCAGCAACATGTCGCCGGCGCAAAGGGTCAGATAATCCGACATCACGTAATCCAACTGGGCGAAGCTGAGGTTGAAGGTGGTGGTGTAGCCACCGGCGTTGTTGGTGTTGGGCCCATTGTTGCCAATGGAGGTGTCGAAGCCGGCCTCAAACAAAACATTATCTCCGCCGCGATAGATGAAGATGGGCGCAAAATCAGCCAGATAGAACGATCCGTTTTGCCCGGACGGTTTGGCGTATTGCACCTCGGCGTCACCGAGCATCATGAAGTTGTGGTTGACCGTGGCTTCGTCAATGGGGGCGCGGGGCAGCGGTTGGGTGGCGGCACTGCTCTTCTGTTCGGCGTCCGCCGCGGTGCGCGTGGTTTGGGCGAGCTGGGCCTGGAGCTGTTGGAGCTGTTGCAGGTCCTGCATGTGCATTTGTTCGGCCACGGTGTTGGTGGCCTTGAGGCTCTGCACCTCATCACTCAGTTCCCGCACGGTCGCCTGCAGGGCCTGAAAGTCCGCCGCACTCACTTGGGCCTTAGCCGCCGGGGTCAGGGCCAGCGACAGGACACCGGCGGTGGTCGCGATCAGGCCGGCCTTCCGGCGGTTGTTTTTGATGATCTTGTTCATAAGGAGGTTCACATGGTGGCCATCGGTTAACGACCGCTGTTCTCCTGGAGATATTTAAGTATCTGCCGGGCCTGGGAGCCGGGGATGTTGGCCCGCACCTGCATGTGCAGCATGATGGTCTTCCATTGCGCCGCCGTCCGCTCCGTGGGATACCGCTCGGGATGGCACCGGTTGCAGTGCATGGAATAAAGTTCCGCTCCGGTGATGCCCGGGGACACTGTGACCGGTGCCGGCTTGACGTCCGCAGGGTTCAGGTTCACGGCCGGGGCATTGGTGTCCGTCGGCGCGGCCGCGACGGGGTGGGTGAGGCATAATGCCATCAGGCCGGCCCCGGCGAGCAGTCCGGCGAGCCGGAACTGGTAATTTTTAATTTTCATAAGCAAATAGCACCGACTAAAATAAAAGTACTAGAATTAAAAATTGAAGTATAAGTCGTTCTGGATGGGCTGGCCCACCTTTTTTTGCCAGACCATTGATTTTTATTGCGGTCGCAGACGGGCCTGCCGGCGGACAACTTTGGGACTGCGGGACAGGCAGGCACGAGCCACCGCAACCGGGTGAGGGCGGGAGTTGGACCAGTTGGCTGGGGCTGGCTGATGCGGCCAATTTACCCGGGCCGCGCGGGAAGCGACATGGGGTGTTCACCCCATGGTAAGTCAGTGATTGTCCTGATCCAGCCCCGCGCCGGTGGCGTGGTCCAAACTCAGAAATTGGCCGGTCAACCCGGCAAGGTGGATGTCCTTCAAAACGATGTTGTTCGCATTTTTGAAAATCCAGGGTTTGGCGCACGCTCCGGTGATCTGCTCCAGATCAATGCCGTCCGCCGGATTTTCCGGGGTGGCGACGACCTTCACCGCAGAGTCGCCCTGCACGCGGGCGTTGACGATTTTGACATGGGAAAATTTGGTGAGACCGGCCGGACCGGCGACGCCTTGGATGTCAGGATTGGATTTGTAGTTGATGTCGATTTCCAGCAACGGTTCCGGGCCGGTGGTGACATCCTCCACGTTCACGTTATCAATGTAACCGGCACGCCCGGGCCGGCTTTTCAGATACAAAGCGGCCCGGCCTTTTTGAAAGATGCAATGTCGGATGGTGACGTTGCGGATGCCGCCAGAAAGTTCGCTGCCGAAGGCGATAGAGCTGTAGCCCTTGATGAAGGTGCAGTTCTGGATGGTGATGTCCTCGCTGGGCCGGCCGATGCGGACGCCTTCCTGGCCTTTGCCGGATTTGATGGCGATATTATCGTCGCCGTCTTCAAACGAGCAATGGTCGATGAGCACGTGCCGGCAGGAATCCGGGTCGATGCCGTCGCTGTTCCCACCCGTGGTCTGGAGGGTAAGATTGGACAGGGTCACGTCCTGGCAATAGGTGGGATGCACCGTCCACATGCGGTTGCCCCGGAGGGTGAGGCCGCTGACCTGCACGTTGGTGCATTCAATGGGTTCAATGAGCGTGGGTCCGCGGGGATTACGCAGCAGACCGATTTTTAGTCCACCTTGAATGGTTCCACCACCGGTGAGGCCGATGTCCTTGGCCTGGTCGGCACGAATGAGGGCGAGATAGGCGGGCTTTTCCATGCCCTCCCAGCGGGCGGTGGCGAGCGGGTAATCGTTGGTGTCGTCACTGCCTTGGAGCACGACGCCGGCGGGCACGTTGAGCGTGACGTGGGATTTAAGCTGGAGGCTGCCAGTCAGGTATTTGCCGGGCGTAAACTTCACGGTGCCGCCGCCCAGTTGGGCGCAGGTGTCAATGGCCTGTTGGATGGCCCGGGTGTCTTTGGTGACGCCGTCGCCGACGGCACCAAAGGACTGGACGGTGAGCTTGGCCGAGTTGTCGGCCGCCGATGCGGAAATCAAACCGGCCGCCAGTGTGACCAGGCCCCAATGGGTCAACAATTTCATGGGCTGAATTGATGATCAGGGTGTGACCACCGGGGCATCCGTGCGGAACTGCGGGGCCGGGAGGCCGGCCGCATTGAACAGATTGCAGCCCTCAGGGAAGTTCACCCAGGCATAACGGACATTGACTGGGGCCTTTACCTGATCGCTGTGAACCACCACAGTGTCGCCATCAATGGTCGCGGCGGCGGGCACGTAGGTGCCGTCGGTGCCGGCAATGGTGAACCACTTGAGCGGGCCATCCTTGGCCACCAGACCGCCACCCAGGTGGGTGAATTTCAGGCGGATTTTATCGCCCTCAACTTGCATCGATTGATATACGGGGCCGGAATATTCCAAGTTGTGGCCATAGGCGTTGGCCAGGGCGATGCGGGTGAGGCGGTCACCGACGTCCTGTTTATTCTTGGGATGGACGTTTTTGCGCTCCCCAATGTCCGTGGTGACGGCCATGCCGGTGTTGGGCAGGGAGAGGATGGTGGTCTGGGCCTCGCGGACGAGCGGGTTGTTGCTCTCGGCATCCTGGCCGGCAAGTTGGACGATGTAGAAGGGGAAATCGCCCTCGCCCCAGAGCTGGCGCCAGTCCCGGACCAGTGTGGCTTGGACATGGGGATACAGCGCGCGGCCGTCGGCACCGCCGACAATGGATTCACCCTGATACCAGATGGCGCCGCGGATGGCGTAAGGGATGACCGGGTTGATCATACCGTTGAAGAGAACGGTGGCATTGTGCTGGTCCTGCACGGGATCGCCGGGACCGGCTGCGCGACGACGGCCGGCCACCCGGTTGGTGGAAGTGACCGTGCTCACGGGAGCTTTGGCGGAAACATCTTCTGAGCGCGGCGGGGCGACGATCGCCGGCCGGTTGGTGCGGAATTTATCAACCTTGGCATCAAAGCTGTCGAGCAACGGCTTCAGCTTGAGATCGGCGGCGAGGGCGTCGCGGGGAATCCAGGCTTCGGCGGTGCTGGCACCGAAGGCGAGGGTGACAATGCCGACGGGAATTTTAATCTCGCGCTGGAGGTCGCGGGCGAAGAAATAACCGACGGCAGAAAAGCCGGGGACGGTTTCCGGACTGCACACGAGCCATTTGCCGCCGACCCGGTTCATGGGTTGATAGGTTTTGGCAAAGGCGCCGGTGAACATGCGGATGAGCGGGTAATTGGCGGCGGCGATCTCGGCATCCTCATTGGTGACACCGGCAAAATACTTCACCTTCTTGGATACTGAAAAATCCATGTTCGATTGGCCCGAGGCCAGCCAGACCTCGCCCACCACGACGTCATCCAAAGAGATGGTTCCGGTTGTCTGCGAACCGGTGACGGTGAAGGCGCGGCTTTCGGCCGAGGCCGTCAGCGGCTGCAAATCCACGCGCCAGCGGCCGTCCGCGCCGGTCTGGGTGGTGACCTGTTGGCCGGCGAAGGTGACGGTGACGGTCTCGCCCGGGGCCGCCCAGCCCCAGACCGGGACTTTCATGTCACATTGCAGCACCATGTGGCTGGTGAAGGGGCTGGCCAGCTGTACCGCCGCACGGGCGGACAACGTGGTGAGGGTGAGCAGCGCGAGCAAAACGAACGCGCGCAACGCGGGGAGCGGAGCGATTGATTTCATGAGTGATTTCGGATTATAACGGGTTGCCGGACGTGGTGTAGGTGGACGGGTTCATTTGCAGGCCGCTGATTTTGAGCGTATACGCATATTTGCCGGGGGCCGTGGCGGGCAGGCTGACCTTCAGGCCGTCGGCCCCCTGGATGAAGGCGCAATCGGCGCCGCCCAGCAGCTTGACGCCGGTGACCCGGCCGGTCAGGCCGGCATTGGACCCGAGGGAATTGATGGTGACGGAACCCGCCGGCCAGGCGCCGCCGATGATGGCGTAGAGGGAATCCCCGTTGACGGTGAAATGAATGCTGGAGCCGCGCGCACCCCGGGCACCGGCGCCATCGGCAAACTTGATCCAAGCGTGGGTATCGTAGATGGCCTCGCCGTTGACCCCCAGCCACTGGCCGACCTCGAGCAGGGTGGTGTGGATTTCCGGGGCAAAGGTGCCGTCGGATTTGGGCGAGAGATTCAACAGCAGTGTGCCGTTTTTGCTCACGGTGTCCACGAGCTTGCTGATGATGGGCGCGGGGCCGCTGATCCGCATGTCAGCGGTGTAACCCCAGGTGCTGCCGATGGGTTCATCCACCTGCCAAGAACCGGTGCGGATGCCGGCGGGGGAGCGGCCGCCAATCTTTTCGAAATCCAAAATCGAACCGATCGTCTCGGTGTTTTTGCCACTGGGGGCGTAGGCGGCCTTCTTGGTGCTGATGGACACTTCCTTGCCCCATTCCTTGGCGCGGTTGTAATAATAGGCGGCGACCTTCAGCTTGAGCGGGTCGAGATAGCGGATGTCGACGCCGTTGTCGAACCACAACATGTCCGGCTGATACTTGTCGATCAGCTCCACATTGCGTTCATACCAGTTCACCAGAAACCGTTCACAGGCGGCGTCGCTTCGGTCGGCGACATTATAAAAATTCGCCCATTTGGGGTCATAAAGGTCGGCTTGTTCGCTCTTCAATTTCGCGGTCAGCGCGGGCGTGGGATTGATGAACTGAAAGTTTTCGATGCCATGGTTGGACACGCCGAATTTCAGGCCCTGCTTACGGACGGCCTGGCAAAGTTCGCCGATCAGGTCCCGCCGGGGCCCCATGTTTTTGGCGTTCACCGGGTTGACGTCGCTGTCCCATAGGGAAAAACCGTCATGATGCTGGGCCGTGGGCACCACAAAGCGCGCACCCGATTTTTTGAACAGCTCGGCCCATTCATCTGCATTAAACTTCTCGCACGTGAAGAGCGGGATGAAATCCTTGTAGCCAAACTTGTCCTGCGGCCCGAAATGTTCGGCGTGCCACTGGGCGTCGGCGGCATACATATGTTTTTCATACCATTCATTGTGATGCGCCGGGACTGAGTAGAGGCCCCAGTGCATGAAGAGTCCGAACTTGGCGCCCAAGAACCACTGAGGCACCTGATAGTTGGCCTTGAGCGAATCCCACGTGGGCTGGAACGGCCCGGGAGCCATGGCGTTGGTGATGGCATTCAAAGCGGCCAGCACCACTTCCGGCCGCGTCTCCGGTGCCATGTCATAACCGCTGGTGGCATTGCCGCCTTCGGCGATCTGGCTGGCCTGGTTGCCCTGCGCCTGCACCGGGACGGGTGAAACCCAGCCGGTGGCGGTCAATGCCAGCGCGAGAGCGGCCAGGGCAAAGGGGGCGCGGAACCGGGCGGGGGGCATGGTCATAGGTTTGATCAGGTGAAAACGGCGGCCGGCCGTCAGGTTGATGATGGATAAATTGTTCGGTATCATTGGTTTGTCAACAAATGTCGGCATGAATTGGTTTGCTGGATAATAGTTGGCTTTAAATTACAGACGTCCCCGGGCAGGTCAAGGTCACAAAGAAGATTCAGGGCAGAAGTATCTCATGTCAGTCCGCCCATCCCCGTTTTTTCGAGTGTTATTTCACTGTTTTTTAACCGTTATTTAAGTGTTTTTCGCGATTTGGTTCCAGGATCTGGACCCAGCCGGGCCCCTGACCGCAGCCCTCCGCCCCCTGCCCTTTGCGCCCATACGTTTGAAAGCGAAAGGAACGTGAATTTAGTGAAATTGCGGGGCTTTTGTGCATGATATTAATGAATTGTGCATGCTATGAGACGTAGTTTGGTGGCGTTGGCCGGATTTGCGAATTCTGGCCATGCCCAGGGTCCGATTCCAAAACAGGGCGGGCCGAGAGCACGAATCCGTCCTCATTATCAATCCACCGGCCAGGGCGACCAA
>Ga0302320_10020994_pt1 | contig 12986 bp, 9 predicted proteins | sample Bog_T0_3_FD_202130 | JGI IMG/M metagenome (GOLD analysis project Ga0302320, IMG submission 202130) | Peat permafrost microbial communities from Stordalen Mire near Abisko, Sweden - Bog_T0_3 | ecosystem: Environmental > Terrestrial > Soil > Wetlands > Peat | place: Sweden: Abisko, Stordalen Mire...
TCTATCTACCTGTCTATATCCAGGTCGTGAGGGGCGTATCGCCCACAACCTCGGGTCTTATGCTGCTGCCCATCATGGCCGGGCTGTTCACGGCCTCCATCGTCAGCGGCCAGATCATTGCCCGGGTGGGTAGGTACAAGTTATTCCCAATCCTTGGCACCGGTCTCATGACCGTCGGCATGGGCTTGTTCTCCACCTTGACGGTGCATACATCCTTTTTTGTCACCTCCGGCTTCATGCTCATAACGGGTCTCGGCCTGGGTCTTGTGATGCAGGTGCTCATCCTCGCCGTACAAAACGGCGTCGACTACAAGGACCTCGGGACGGCTACCTCTCTCGCTGCGTTCTTCCGCTCCATGGGAGGTGCTTTCGGCACGGCGCTTCTCGGCGCCGTCTTGAACGACCGCCTCATCGGCAACCTAAGGTCCGCTCTACCTGTCGTCTCGCGGCCACAAGTGGCCGCCATAGCTCGCCAGATAGTGGGCAGCCCCGCTGAGCTGCAGCTCCTGCCGAAGACGATCCACGCGGCGGCCACGGTCGCCTACGTGCACACGATCGACACGGTCTTCCTCATCGCCACACCGGTGGTCGCCGTCGCCTTCTTGTTGTCACTCATACTGCCGGAGATACGCCTTCGCAAAAGCGTGTACGGCGAGGCTCCGTCCGGCTCGCTCGAGGTCGCCTCTTCTTCCGGCGCAATAACGCCCGCAGAGGCGATCGTTCTTTGAGGCGGGCGGTCTCTAATCTTGCGCCTGTGAGCAGATCTACGGGACCCGATCCGCGCCCGACGTCGCGACCGAGCCTGCTGGCTCGCCTTAGGGATACGCCCGGCGGCCCACAGCTCATCTTGAGGGCCTTTTTGGGCGTGACCTTCACCTACGCCGGGCTACAGAAGTTGGCGAACCGTTTCTTCTTCACGGCCGCTAACCCGGGCTCCATCCAGGCCCAGTTGCACGCCTCGATCGAGACGAGCCCGATCGGGGCTCTCTTGCGGCCAGCCGCTCACGTCGCTGTGCTCATCGGATTGGTAATCGCCATCGCCGAGTTGGCGGTCGGGCTCGGCACTTTGGTCGGGCTCTTCTCCAAGTTGGCCGCTGCGGGCGGCATGACCATGTCCTTGATCTTGTTTCTGACTGTCAGCTTCAACACGACACCGTATTTCTACGGTCCGGACATAGTGTTCCTGTTCGCCTGGACTCCACTTGTGATCGCAGGCTCCGGGGCGTGGTCGCTCGATGCCGCTCTTGCCAAGCGCCGCGCCGGCGAGCGTGCTGCCGCCGGAATCTCGGAGCTAAAGAGCGCTCCTCTGCTCGATCGCCGCGCGGCTTTGCGCAAGTTGGGTCTGTCAGGTGCGCTCGCCAGCTTCGCCATCGTCCTCGCTGGGGTCACGGCCGCTGTGGGGAGAATGTTCGCCAGCAACTCCCCGGTCACCTCGGGTGTGAAAACGCTCCCGCCACCTACGACCGCGGGCGGAACGACTACGACTCAACCCGGTGACAGCAACTCGGTGAAAGGCACCGCCATCGGACTTGCCAGCGACGTGCCAGTCGGCGGAGCGCGGGCGTTCACGGATCCGGCCCAAGGCATTCCTGCCTACGTCGTGCAGCCTTCCAAGGGAACTTTTGTCGCCTTCAGCGCCGTGTGCACTCACATGGGTTGCACAGTTGGCTTCGACCAGCCCGCGCTGCAGTTCCGTTGTCCATGCCACGGTTCGATCTTCTCCGCCACAACCGGTGCGGTTATCCAGGGGCCAGCGACGCTCCCACTTCCCGGTGTGGCGGTCACAAATTCGGATGGCACATTGCTCGCTGATGGATGAAACTCGGTCCAGGGGCAACTGGCAGACCTGCTGACGAGTCCGGTGCCTCAATTTTAGGTAGCATGTTTGCCGTGAAAGCATTGTCACCTGGATGTCAGCGATGGTAACCCGAGCAACCCCGACGGCGCGGTCACGCCGCGCGCCAACTACAGCGGTCGTTCGCAGTCGGGCCACGACCACATCGGCTGCTAAAGCAGCCCAAAAACCGGCACGGGCTACCGCCCGGAAGGTTTCCGACGCGCGAGCAGGCTCCGCCCGCTCTTCTCAACGCCCGGTCCGCCCTGTTGCGGCCAAGGTCGTCCGCGGACGGGCTTCAGCTGCGAGCAAGAAGGAGGCGGACGGTCGGCGGTTGCGCGCGGCTCGAAACTACGAGTCCGTGGTGAACGCCGTCCTCGAGATCGCTAAGGAATCTCCGCCCAAGATCATCAGCCTGCCGAGCGCGGCTGAAGTTGCTGCCCGGGCCGGGGTTTCGGAGCGCACGGTGTTCCGTCACTTCGCCGACCTGAATGCCCTGTTCGTCGCAGCCGCATCAAAGATCCGGCCCGTCCAGGACGCTTATCTCGGACCCCGACCCGATGACCCCAAGCTGGCCGACCGGATCGCCGAGATCGTGCGCCTGCGCTCCAAGCTCTACGAGGAGATCGCTCCCGTGCGAAGGGTGGCGATCCACCTAAGCCACACTCACCCGCTCATCATCGAGCAGCTGGGTCAGTCTTATGTAGCTGCCAGGGCACAGATCGCAGACGTATTTGCTCCCGAGCTGTCGCGGGTTGACGCCAGGCGCAGGCAGCTACTTATCGACACTCTCGACCTCGCGGCAAGCTGGGCATCGTGGGACAGCTTGCGCACCGTTCAAGACTGCTCGGTGCCACGGTCCCGCCAGGTCTTGACGGAGCTGTTGACCGACCTGCTCGCAACGGTTCCTAAGACTAAGCGCCGCTAGAGCGGTTCTTTAAGACCACCGCCTGGCGTCAAGCCAGGCGGTGGGGGCTATGTACGACACGTACGTCGGATTTGCATGCTCTCGCCGCTGGGTAAGAGCACATGAGCGGGAGAAGACCTGAAATGTCGATGCCCTATCGTCGCCTTGGCCGTTCTGGGCTCAAGGTGAGCCTGTTGTCCTTCGGCTCCTGGGTCAGTTTCGGTGCCCAGGTGGGCGACGATCTCGCGGTGCGCTGCCTGGAGGCAGCTCGCGAAGCAGGCGTGAACTTCTTCGACAACGCCGAGTCCTATGCAGGCGGTGAGTCGGAGAAGATCATGGGACGGGCGATCAGGACACTGGGCTGGCACCGCCACGAGTACGTCATCTCAAGCAAGTTCTTCTGGGGAATCCATGACGCCCCCAACATGCGCCACACCCTCAACCGCAAGTACCTCTTGCAGGCCGTGGACGCTTCGCTGGACAGACTGGGGCTCGACTTCCTCGATCTCGTCTTCTGCCACCGTTCTGACCCGGAGACGCCCGTCGAGGAAACCGTCTGGGCCATGTCGGACATCGTGAGCTCCGGCAAGGCGCTCTACTGGGGCACCTCGGAGTGGGCGGCGGACGAAATCGTCGCAGCCATCGAGATCGCCGAGCGCCACCACCTCCATAAGCCGGTTATGGAGCAACCCCAGTACAACCTGCTGGAACGAAAGCGAGTCGAGACAGAGTACGCACGCGTCCTAGCCGACTATGGCATAGGCCTTACGACTTGGAGCCCGCTCGCTTCCGGCCTTCTCACGGGCAAATACTTGAATGGGATCCCCGCCGGTTCGCGGGGCTCTCTCCCCGGTTACGAGTGGCTGCGCCCCCATTTCGAGAATCCCGCCGACCTCGACAAGGTGCGGGCTCTTAAGGCAATCGCGGACGACCTCGGTTGTCCGCTCCAACAGCTCGCTATTGCCTGGTGCGCTTCCAACCCAGCTGTCTCGACTGTCATCACCGGCGCCAGCAGTGTCGAGCAGCTGAAGGAGAACATGGGCGCGCTCGAGGTGCTGGAACGTCTCGATGACGAGGTCAAACGGCGGATAAACGAGGTAGCGGGCCTCGACTGAAGCCGAACAGGCGAGCCCCTTAGCACTTCGCCTCTCACCGACGTGGCGAACCTCAGGCCGAGCGCATCGCCCTTCGCATCAGTCGTGGTTCGTGCGTGGCAGCTGCGACCCGCACGCGGGCATCAAGCGCGACCGCGCCCGCGGGCCCGGCGACCACCGGGTTGAGACTCAGCTCGGCGATCTCGGGGACGTCCTCGGCTAGGCGGGCGACTCGCGACAAGACTTCAACAAGTGCCTCGAGATCGACGAGTGGGGCACCGCGGTAGCCAGTGAGAAGAGGGGAAGACCTGAGCCCGCTCACAAGCTCACGGGCGTCTTCTGTCGTCATCGGCACCAACGACCAGATCTGGTCGCGAAACAGTTCTGCTTCCTTGCCTCCGAGCCCGAACATCACAAGGGGGCCGAACGACGGATCCTCCACGACTCCAACGACCGTCTCGACTCCATCGGGCACCATTGGCTGCACGATCAACGGCACGCCAGGACCGAACCTCGTCAACAACGACTCGGCTGCCACAGAGACTTCTTCGGGAGAGGCAAGGTGCAGGTGCACACCGCCGACGTCGCTCTTGTGAGCAAGGTTGGGAGCATCCAGTTTCAAGGCGACCGGGTAACCAACCGCCTCGGCTCCCTCTACCGCCTCGGCCGCGCTCGAGGCCCGCTCGAAGCGCAGGATCGGGATCTTGTAAGCCTCGAGCAGCTCGAAGGCACAAGCCGAGGTAAGCCACTGCGAATGTGGCGCTTTTGATGCCGCTTCTACTTCGGCGAGGCCAATGCCAACAACGGGCCGGCTAAGGCCAGCGTCCACGATCCGCCGGGCGGCAACGAGGTCGAGGTCGTCGAAGATCGGCACAGTTCCTTCTGGGCGGGTCGTCCATTCCGCGTACGGCGCGACCCTTGCCACAGCCCTCGCCGCTGACTCGGGATAAGCGAAAAAGGGAACACGCCCTTGAGCTGAGCGCAGAGCCATGAGTGTCCCTTCGCTCACGATGAAGTTGGCGAGGACGGGCTTTCGGGCACCGGCGGCCACTGCGGCCACGGCCCGCGCGATCTCGTCCACACCGGTGCGATGGGGAGTAAAGGTGACGATGACAGCGTCTATGTCAGCGTCTTCAAGGACGATGTCGATCACACGGCTGTACTCCCCAGCCGCGGCCGAAACGGCCAGCTCAACCGGATTCCCGGTCTTGGCACCAAAGGAGATGACCTTGGACAAACGGTCTTGGGTGGCGGGGGCCAGCTCTGGGACAGATAGGCCGTAGCTCTCGCAGGCATCGGCGGTGAGGATCGCGCAACCTCCCACGTTCCCCACGATTGCCACCCGTCGACCGGCAGGCAGCGGTTGGCTAGCCAACAGATCGGTGACCTCGAGCAGCTCCTCGAGGGTCCCAACCCTGATCACTCCTGCCTGACGGAAAAGGGCGTCGGTTGCCTCGTCGCTCACTGCGCCGGGAACCTGCTTGAGAACACCGCGCCGCCCCGAGGCGGTGCGAGCACTCTTGACGGCGACTATCGGCTTCTTGCGGGCTACGAGACGAGCGATTCGGCTGAACTTGCGGGGATTGCCGAAGGACTCGAGATACAGCAATATGACGTCGGTCTCGGGGTCGTCCGCCCAAAAACACAGAAGGTCGTTCCCACTGACATCGGCCTTGTTGCCTAGCGAGACGAAGCTGGAGATGCCAAGCCCTCGGATGCCCAACTCGCCCAAAAGCGCGATCCCAAGCGCGCCCGACTGGGATGCGAAGGCCACTCGGCCAGGCGGGGGCGGCGCGGCGACAACGCTGGCGTTCATGGCTAACTCCGGGAATGTGTTGATGACGCCCATGCATTCCGGACCTACGAGCCGCATGCCGAAGCCCCGTGCCAGCTCGACGAGATCCCTGTCGGAGCCCTCAGCTGCTGTTGAGCCTGCGTCACCGGTGGCGACCACGACGAGGCCCCCCACCGCCTTTAACCCGCATTCGCGAATCGCGTCGGCCAGGTGGTTTCGCGCCAAAGCCAGCACGGCCAAATCAATATGGGCGGGCACCTCCGCGATGGTGTTATAGGAAGCAACGCCAAAAACCGAGCTCGCACCAGGATCGACCGGGCACACAAGACCGGTGAAACCTCCGGCAAGAAGGTTGCCCACGATGTCGCGCGCCAGCGATCCGTCAGCGTCGCTTGTACCTACGACAGCGATCGATCTCGGGCGCAAGATGCGCTCCATCGAGCGGACGGCTGCGGTCCAGTCGCGCTCTTCGACCCGCAATAGATATTCCGGGCGCGACGCGAGCTCCATGGTCACCCGAATGACGCCTGAGTCCAGCAGCGCCCGCTCGACAAAGCCAGCCGAACGAAAGACAGTAAGCATCCGGTAGTTCTCGGGAAGCGTGTCGGCGACAAAGCGCCCGATCCCGCGCTGAGATGCCGCCGAGGCGAGGTGCTCTAGCAATACCGTACCGAGGCCGCGCCCTTGATGGTCGTCTCGGACCACGAAGGCCACCTCCGCCTCGTCCAGCACGGGCTCGGCCACCGAGCCAGCAACGCCAGGGTTCGTGGTAGTGCAACGGTCGTAGCGGGCAACCGCCACGAGCTCACCTTCAACAAGAGCCACTAGGGCTAGGCGGTCGTGGTAATCAACCGTCACAAAATGGGCGATTTCCTCGTCGCTAATGCGCTTGCGAGGTGCGAAGAACCGGAAGTGGACCGTCGCTGTCGACAATTTCTCCCCGAAACGGCGAAGCGCCGGCCCGTCGTCGGGACCGATGGCCCGCAGGTGGGCCGCGCGACCGTCCGAAAGAAGCACGTCGCATTCCAACTCAGCTGGATACGGCCCAGAAAGCGGCCCGTCGCCCGTGGTTATGTCCGCCGTCGGCACGACAAGACCCGTGTGCTCCCCGGAGAGGCTCAGCCCGCGAGCGACTTGACCGACGAGATCGGCTCAGCGCCCTGCGGAGCGCTCAAGTGAATCGCCTCTCCCCAGTTGGTGAAGGTGGCGTCAATCGAGCGGGCCGCGCTGCCGGTCGCCTGCGTCGTCCCCTGGACGCGGATCGGGAGGGCGGCGCCTTTGGTGTCGACGTACATCGTCAGTGACAGGCTGCCCGAGCTCGTCTTCTCAGCTGCTTTGACCGCGATGGCGGGATGGCCTAGCTGAGTGGACTTCTTGCCTCGCGAGAGGTTGCCACTCAGTTGCACGAGCTGCTCCGCCGCCGTCTTGACTGCGAGCGAAGCAGCGATGGTGGAGAAGCTTGCGTTCGACGAGGGGACCGAGATCCACTTGCCGGCGAGCCCAGTGGCGAGCGCCTTGGTGAGACCCGTGAAACCCTCGAGGCCGAAAGTATCACCGGTGAAGTAAGCGGTTCCCTTGGCTAACAGGACCGTTATGTGGCCGCTTTGGCCCCCATCGTGAACGGTGATGTGCTGCTCGCCAGTCGAGGAGCCCACGTCACCGACGATAAGGACGCTGCTCTTTGTCATCGCCGCCGTCTCGACGAAATGGAACGAGCTTTGGCGCTTTGTCGCTGCGACTGCGGCCGCCACTATCTGCTTGGCCGACTTGGACTGGACTCCGTTCGAGCCGCCCCCGGACGCCTTCGGACCCGCCGTGGAGGTGCCGCAGCCTGCCACGAAGGCAATCGCGACAGTCGAGATGACGAGCAGAAGGCGAGGACGCATACCTCGACGCTACCAGTGAGCATGCTGCCCACAGCCTCGGGCTGCCCGCCAGGCCAGGGGCCTGGATCAGGGTGCGGTTCGCGCCGGCGAGATGTCTCCCTTCACGCTCTTCGCTGGATCGAGAGCTCCGTGAACCGAAACCTCTCTCCAACACTGAGACGGGAAGGCTCGAGCTCGATATTGCCGCTTAGGTGACGCCGACGGCCCATGAAGGCGTCGTGCGGTCGGTGAACAGTTCGGATGTTCGAGACACGAGGCTGCCGAGTCCTGCCACACAGAGCACCGGGCGGCACGGAGCGACCCTGTTGAGCCGGTGTCCGCGCACATCAGTCAGGCATACCGAGCAACAGCGGACACTGCCGCGACGACACAACTGCGTCGAGACGTTCGATTCACCACAAGCGCCGTTAGCGTGCCGCCGATGACGACCGGCGCACGGCCAGAGGATCCCCATCACACAATCCCCGGGCTCGCTTGCTCGACCTGGGCGCGCCAACAGGGACTCGATCCCATTGGCACCGCCGGTTGCTACCGGGGGTATCTACTTGTCGAATGGCCGCTGCCCTGGCCGCGCGACCTCGGCGAAGATCCGGCGCTGGCACTCGTCATACAGGCGGCGCGTAGCGCAGGTCTCCGCTTCCAAGGTCTAGTTCCTGTGACGAATGACGCCAGCCGCGTCGTCTGCTATCGCTGGCCGCAAGGCCTCGCGGCCGGATACGAGCGCGCTGAGCTGGTAGTCGAGCCCGGTGCCGTCGTCGCTGGTGCCCTGGCCGTCCTCGATGAGCCGCCAACCCAAGACGAGATCGTTGACATCCTCGTTTGCACTCACGGTCGACGTGATCGCTGTTGCGGCTCCCTTGGGACAGCCCTCTTCCAAGCCCTTTTGGCCAACGAGCACCTTTGCAAAGAAAGCGTCCGCCTCTTTAGGACGAGCCACACGGGAGGTCACCGCTTCGCCCCAACAGCGGTCGTGCTGCCAGAAGGCACGGCCTGGGCGTTTTGCGACGGCCCCACCCTCCACCGGATTGTGCGCCGGGAGGGACCCTTAGATGACCTCCTTACCCGCTACAGAGGTTGCGCTGGAATGACGTCGCCGGCTGTCCAGGCCCTCGAGCGTGCTGTGGCGGGCGAGCTGGGGTGGCCACTTTTCGCGCTGAGGCGTCTCGGAGTGGACCTCGGCGAGGGCATGACCGAGCTTGTCGTCGAAGGTCCGGGCGGTGACGAGACCGTGTGGGAGGCGACCGTTCGCGTTGGCGCGCGTGTCCTTTCGCCCGGGTGTGGCGAGCCCATCGCCCTCGCGACGAAAACGGAGCCCCAGCTGGTCGTGGAGGCCCTACGCCAGCGTTCGCGCTAGGCAGCACCGATAGGCTCGTCGGCCGTGAGACTTACAACTGTACGGACCCTTGATGGCACCTGGGCGGCACGTGTTGAAGGCGATCGGGTCCTGCTTCTCCTACCAGGCGACGTAGGTGCCCTCCTTTCTGCCGGGGGCCCCGGTATCTCGGGGGCGGCAGCTCTTGAACCCGCGGGTGAGCTGAGCTTCCAAGAAGCATCCTTTGCCCCTCTTGTAGTTCACCCGGAGAAGATCTTCTGTGTCGGAATGAACTACCGGGCACATATCGCCGAGATGTCCCGCGAGCTTCCCAGCCATCCAACCCTGTTCGCGAAGTTCGCCTCGGGTCTGCTCGGCGCCACCGATGACCTCGTCCTGCCGTCGGTAAGCAGCAGCGTCGACTGGGAGGCCGAGCTCGGTTTGGTGATCGGCCGCCACATCTGGAAAGTGACGCCGGAGCAGGCAGTTGACGCCATTGCCGGTTACACGGTCGTCAACGACGTCTCAATGCGTGACTGGCAGAACAGGACGACGCAATACCTCCAGGGCAAGGCTTTCGACGCCTCGACCCCGGTCGGTCCCGTGCTTGTGACGCCGGACGAGATTGGCGGTGCTGCCGACTTGGAGGTGCGCTGCGAGGTCGACGGTGTGACCATGCAGTCAGGTCGTACCTCTGACTTGCTCTTTGGGCCCGCCTTGGTCGTGAGCTACATCAGCCAGTTTGCCGCTTTGAGCCCGGGCGATCTCATCTCGACTGGGACCCCTGCAGGTGTCGGTGCCGGGCGTGAGCCGCAGGTGTTTCTCTCCCCGGGTCAGGTTGTAACGACCTCGGTAGAGGCGATAGGTAGTTGTGTCAACTATTGCCGGGCGGAGGTTGATTCGACAGCGTCATGATGTCATGCAAGACATCACCTAACCGCTCGCGCCGGGTGAGGCTCTGATCAATCCAAGGGGCGTCTGTCACACAAGAGACGTGCACGAACCGGGGAACGCGCGCCTCATAACGCCCGGCCTCGCTAGAGAGCACAAGGCCAAGTAGTGCTCCAAGGAGGAAAGCGGCACCCGGTGGCGCTTTAAGGCCTGGGCGTAGACTGAAACGGCGATCATGAATGCCCTTAACGATGGCCCTTTGGGGCCAAACGCCATGGATCTCGACGCAGCGGCGCTTGCCGTGGCGCGCCGCGCACAGAGCGGAGCAACCATTTGGTGCGCAGCGCCTGAGCTTCCGCGGCTCGCCGCGGAGATGGCGGAGGTACTCAGTAGTGCGAAGACGGCCGGGAACAGGCCAATCTCCACCCTCGTGATCGACGGCCCTCTGCTCGACTGCCTGAGGGCTCGTGTCAGCGCTGGCGATGTGCTGGTCGTCTCCGCGCGCGCTAACGACCCGGCCGTTGTTGGGCTCAGGCAAAGGGCGGCGGCGTGGGGTCTGCTCACGATTTGGATCGCTCCTGGTGAAAGGCCCGCCGCCGGTGCAGCCGACTACGTCTTGTGCCTGGACGAGAAGATGGATTCTTCGTGCGGAAGTCCGCTCGCGGCGGTGAGCCAGGCGCTGGCGCTCGGCCTCGCCGACTACCTAAAGCACCCCGAGCTTGTCGACACCGAGCAGCCGGAGTGCAACGAAGAGGTCTGTATAACTTGCTCGGACGAGGGCCGCCTAGGCGAGGTGGTCGCCTTGTACCCAGACGGCCAGGCGCAGATTCGTACGCCTGTTGGTCTCGAGACGGTGGACACGAGCTTGATCGATGACGCCCACCCAGGCGATCTTGTGCTCGTCCACGCCGGTAGCGTGCTGAGCCGGGTGGAGGAGGAGTCACTTTGACCAAAGACGATCCCGGTCAAACCGAGACGAACGCCGGCGACACTGCCTCGCAGGAGAACCTGAGCGGTCGGGAGGCGGCGGTGCTCGAGCGGATCGAGGCGTTCCGCCGTCGCCGGCCCCGATTCCGCGACGACTACATCACCCTCGCACACGGCGCCGGAGGCAAGGCGTCTGCTGCTTTGATCGATGCCGTCTTCCTCGACGCCTTCAGTGGCCTCGAGAGACCCCCGCTAAAGGACGCGGCGCTGATCGATGTTTCCGGGGCTGACACGATCGCCTTCACGACCGACTCGTTCGTGGTCAAGCCACTGTGGTTCCCCGGCGGCTCGATCGGTCAGCTGGCCGTCCACGGAACCGTCAACGATCTCGCCGTCATGGGGGCGCGGCCCAAGTGGCTCTCGGCAGCCTTTGTGATCGAGGAAGGCTTCGCCATACCAAAGCTCCGCCAGGTGGTCGCCGATATGTCGGAGGCGGCCCGGGCGGCGGGTGTCGCGATAGTCACTGGAGACACCAAGGTGGTGGGCCGGGGCGCGGCCGACGGGTTATATGTGACAACAGCCGGGATCGGCCTTGTGCCTGCGGGCCGACGCCTCGATGCCTCACTCGTGCAGCGGGGCGACCGCGTCCTCATCTCGGGCACTATCGCCGATCACGGGATGGCGGTGATGCTGGCGCGGGGCGACCTCGCTCTCGAGGGTGACCTTCACTCCGACACGGCCCCTCTCACCGAGCTCGTAGAAGCGCTGCTCGCGGCTGCTCCGTCCACGCGGTGGTTGCGCGACCCGACGCGCGGGGGCGTCGGCACGGTGTGCAACGAGCTCGCCCATGACACCGGGCTTGCCGTCGTGCTCGACGAGTCGTCTCTCCCGATCAATCCCGCAGTAGCCGGGGCCTGCGACCTCCTCGGCATCGACCCGCTATATGTCGCAAACGAGGGCAAGCTCCTCGCTGTTGTCGCCGCCAAAGAGGCGGAGGCGGCTTTGGAGGCGCTACGCAGCCACCCGCTTGGTGCCGAGGCCGTCCTCATCGGGGACATCAGAGAAGAGCCCCGGGGCATCGTCGTGCTGCGCACCGCGTTCGGAGGGACCCGGATCGTCGACATGCTCGTGGGCGACCCGCTACCTCGGATCTGCTAGCGAACCGCGAGCCACGTGGCTCAGCTCTCAGAGCGCCGGCGCGTCAGGGTCACCGGAACAGTGCAAGGAGTGGGCTACCGGCCCTTTGTCTTTCGCGAGGCCGTCGCCCTCGGTCTTGTCGGCTTTGTCCTCAACGACTCTGACGGCGTGCTCGTCGAAGCCGAAGGCGAGCGCTTAAAGGTCGAAGAGCTGTGCCGCCGCCTGAGCGAATCCGCGCCTCCCCTCGCCCGGGTCACCTCGGTGGCCTGGGAAAGCCTGACCCCAAGAGGCGCTGAGGCGGGATTCCGCATCGTGCAAAGTGATGCGGGCGGTGTCCCTAACGCAGCGGTGAGCATCGACAGCGCCACTTGTGAGGACTGCCTATCTGAGGTTGACGACCCCGATGACCGAAGGTACCGCTACCCGTTCACGAACTGCACCAACTGCGGACCGCGCTACACCATCGTGGTCTCTGTCCCCTACGACCGCCCCGCCACAACCATGCGGAGCTTCAAGATGTGCCCCCTGTGCCAAGCCGAGTATGACGAGCCGACCGACAGACGCTTTCACGCCCAACCGAACGCCTGCGGGCGTTGCGGACCACACATCGCCTTTTACGATCCTGCAGGACACCAGCTGGCCGAGGCCGACCCAGCACTGCAGGCCCTCAGCCAAGCCCTTCGCTCCGGTCAAATAATCGCAATCAAGGGGATCGGCGGCTACCACCTGGCGGTGGATGCCGGCAACGAGGACGCCGTGGCCGAGCTACGCCGCCGCAAGGCGCGCGATGACAAGCCCTTTGCCGTGATGGTGGCAGATCTGGAAATGGCGAGGTCGTTGTGCCTCCTCGACGCCGCCGCCGAGTCCGCCCTCATGTCGGTGGCACGACCCATCGTTCTTGCCCCGCGAAGGCCGGGGAGCGTCATCGCCGAGGGCGTCGCACCGAAAATCGCGGATCTCGGGGTGATGCTGGCTTACACGCCGCTGCACCACCTCCTCATGGCCGAGGTGGATCGGCCTCTCGTCATGAGCAGCGGCAACCTGTCCGACGACCCGATCGCCTACACCGACGAGGACGCCTTTGCCCGCCTCGGCCCTCTCGTCGACGGCGTGCTCGCCCACAACCGGCCGATCTACATCCGCTGTGACGACTCAGTCGTGCGTGCCACAGGGCGCCGAGTACAAATGGTGCGCAGGTCCCGC
>Ga0302320_10020995_pt1 | contig 12984 bp, 8 predicted proteins | sample Bog_T0_3_FD_202130 | JGI IMG/M metagenome (GOLD analysis project Ga0302320, IMG submission 202130) | Peat permafrost microbial communities from Stordalen Mire near Abisko, Sweden - Bog_T0_3 | ecosystem: Environmental > Terrestrial > Soil > Wetlands > Peat | place: Sweden: Abisko, Stordalen Mire...
CTGCCGCTCCCTCGAGCCTGAACTGAGTCGATGCCGTCGACTCGGTTCCCGCCACCGACGCGGTGGCGATGACATCGATCGTAACCCACAGGGCATGATCCTTCGGGTACACGACCTCGAACAGCGCAGCGCCTTCCGGAACGGTTGCCGTGGCGGTGGTGGAAGTCACCACGCTTCCGGGACTTGCAACGGCGACGGTGCCGGGATCGAGCTTGCCGTTGCCATTGAAATCCTCACCCGGATCGAGGATGCCGTTGTTGTTGAGATCCTCCGACGCGCAGGTCGTGGGGTTTTGCGGCAAGCCCCAGAACGTCCCAAAGACGAGCTGGCCTTTGCGGTAGTTCACCGACTCGATCTTCAGATCGATCGTCGCTCCATGCACGGGGTTGCCCGCTCCGTCGATAGCCTCGATCGCAAACGGCATGCCGTACTGCGCCTCGTTGAGAATATCGATCGTGTTTCCGGTACCAAACGACATGAAGACTGTTTCGCCCGCCACCGTCAGCGTCGCGGTGCTTTTGACGGTGGTGCCCTGCACGGCGGCCGTGACGCTGACCCCGTTGGTCGCGCTGGTCGTGGAACTCGCCGTGTAGATGGTCTGGGCAAGGCCCTGGTTGTTCGTCAAGGCCGACGCCAGCGACAGCGTTCCGCCCGTGATATCGGACAAGGTGAACGTAACGTTTTGGCCTTCCACCAGATTATTGTTCGCATCGCGCACCACCGCGGTGATCGTACTCTGGGCGCTGACGTCGATCACGGAGGGACTTGCCTGTACCGCGATTACCGCCGGATGCGTCGCAAGGAAGTCAACGTTTGTCTGCGTGCTCACGTCCGTGCCGGTCGCCGAGATCACGGCGGGGCCTGAAGTGGTCGATGAAATCGAGACCGACGCCTTACCGGTCGCGTCTGTCATGGCGGAGGAGGCGCTCAAGGTTCCGCGCGTGGCTGCAAAGTTTACCGTCGCGCCGGCGACCGGGGCACCAGCGTTCGTCCAAAGCACCGTCACCGGCGCAGTGACTCCCAGATCGATCGATGCGCCGGATAAGGGCGCGCTGAACGCAAAACTCTCCGTGCTGACAACGATGGATTGAGATGCGGAAATCCCCAGCGTGGTCGCCGTGAGCGTATCGGTGCCGCCGGCAGACCCGGTGACGGTAAAGGTCGCCTGACCGTTCACATCGGTGGTGACCGAGGCGGCGCTCAGGGTATTGCCGTTCTTGGAACTCAAAGTCACCACCTGGTCGGCGATTCCCGCACCTGCGGAGTCTTTCAAGGTGACCGTGTACGTCCCCATTCCGGGTTCCACCAGAGCTTGCGGACCGGTCAACGAGAGGGCCGTACCCACGACGGTGACGCTCACCGTGCCCGATACGGTTCCCGATTTTGCGGTAACGGTGATGGTCCGGTCGCTGGGATCCGCGCCCGCGGCAAGAGTCGCAATGGCGGCGCCCGTCTTGTCCGTGGTTGCCTGCGTCACGGCCAACAAACCCGACGATGCAACGAATGTTACAGTCGCGCCCGTCACGGTATTGTTGTTCGCATCATGCGCGTACGCCGTGATGGTCGCCGGTGCCGTGTTATTGGAGTTGATTTGCGGTGAGCTCGTGAGCAGGCTGATGCCGGCCACCACAGGTCCCGTGGTCGTCGTAGTAGTGCTCGCCGTCCCACTCAATGTACTTCCGCCGCAAGCGCTCAGCATCCAAATGCCGACGATGCCCACTGTCCATAATCTACTCATGTCGATAATCCTCACTCGATGCTTGCCAGCGTTCTGGATTAATAAAGGTTCGATCCCTCACGCAATATCTTGGGCGTGATGAAGATCAGAAGTTCGGTCTTGTTGTTGATGTTGGTCGTGCTCTTGAACAGATTGCCCAAGATGGGTATGTCGCCGAGCCAGGGCACCTTGTTGGCGCTGTAGGACTTGGTGGTCTCCAGAATGCCGCCGAGCACGACGGTCTGCCCGTCGCCGACCAAAACTTGAGTCTGAATCTGGCGGGTGTCGATCGAGGGCACGCTGCCGCCCGTGGCGCTCGTCACCTGCTGGCCGACGGTGTCGTCGCTGACGTCGATATCCATGATGACGCGATTGTCCGGCGTGATCAGCGGGGTGACCTTGAGCGACAGCACCGCATTCTTGAACTGGGTGGTGGTCGCGCCGCTCGATGCCGATTCCTGATAGGGAATCTCCGTACCCTGCAGGATGACCGCCTGTTTCTGGTTCGCGGTGATGACGCGCGGCGAGGAGATGGTCTCGCTCTTGCCTTCGTTTTCCGCCGCCGACAGCGCGAGGTCGACCAGGTAGCTGCCGCCCAGCAATGAGATGCCGATGCTGCCGTTGGTGTTCGCCGCCGGCGTGTTCACCATGTAGCGGTTGGCGAGCGCCGGTATCGCGACGGGGGTGATGGGCAGGGAAGAGCTCAGATTCGAGACCGCCGACTGAATCATCGTGTCCGCGCCGGTGCCGTTTCCGGTGACCGCCAATAATCCGTTGTTTCCGTTGGTCTGAGCGGAGGTGACGCCGAATTGCGCGCCGAGATCGCGCTCGAAGGTGTCGCTGACGACCACGATGCGCGCTTCGATGAGCACCTGCTTCACCGGCACGTCGAGCGTCTGCACGAGCCGGCGGATGTCCGCCAAATTCTCGACCGTGTCCTGCACCAGCAAGGTGTTGGTGCGCTCATCGAGCGACAGGCTGCCGCGTGCCGACAAGAGCGAATTCCTACCGCCGCCGCCGCCGCCGCTGGCAGCCGCGGCGGCGCCGGTCGGCCTGATCATTTTCGCAAGGTCGGACACCTTCGCGTAGTTGACCTGTATGTACTCCGAACGCAGCGGCGCGAGTTCCTGGACTTCCTTGTGCGCCGCGAGCTCGGCCTTCTCGCGGGTCGCGAGCTCTTCCGTCGGCCCGATGATGATGACGTTGTCCTGGCGGCGCTTGTCGAGGCCCTTGGTGCGCAGCACGATGTCGAGAGCCTGATCCCAGGGCACATTTTGCAGGCGCAGGGTCAGGTTGCCGGTGACCGAGTCGCTGACAACGATGTTCTGTCCGCTGGTGTCGGCGAGCAGCTGGAGCACCGAGCGGACGTCGATGTCCTGGAAGTTCAGGGTCAGGCGTTCGCCCGTGTACTCTTTCTTCTCATCGGCCGCCGCGTGCTTCAAGGACGGTTTGATTTCAACCGTATACTGATTGTCGGACTGATAGGCCAGCTGTTCGAAATCACCCTGCGCAGTGATCACCAGGCGCGAGCTGTTCTCGACGCGGATCGCATCCACGGTCTGCACGGGCGTCGCGAAGTCCATGACGTCGTAGCGGCGCATCAGATTCTTGGGCATCAAGGTGCCGGCGAAGTCGACCACGACCTGGTTGCCTTCCTGGCGCACGTTCACCGGCGTGCGGGGATCCGTGAGCTGCACGATGACACGGCCGGTGCCGTCGGAACCGCGGCGAAAATCAATGGTGCGGATGGAACGCTCGGTCGGAGCCGCGGCCTGCGCGGAACTCGCCCGCGCGGGCGCTGCCGCGCCCGCCGCGGCGTCGGTTGCCTGCCGGCCCAGGGTGACGATGATGTTGTCGCCGTCGACCTTGGTGGTATACGGCATCAGGGAGTCGACATTGACAACCAGTCGCGAGCGCCCGTTGGCTTCCGCGGCCAGTACGGTGTCGACGCCGCCGGAGCGCACATCGATGCGGCGCGATGCGAGCGCGAGCGTCGTGTTCGGCAAATCGAACGCGATGCGCGCCGGCTTGTCGATGGTGAACGGCAGCGGTTCGGGTGCAGGCCCGCTCAGGTGCAGCTTGAGCTGCACTTGCTGGCCGGACGTCTGCACGTCGATCGACTCGAGCTTGAGGGGATCCGCACCCTGGGCGCCAATCCTGAATGAAAACGTCGATAATGCGACGAGCGCCATTGCTCCGATTATCGATGTTCGTATCTGAAATCTGCTCATGCGTTGATCTCCCTGTGGCCTCAATCCGCCAATGCCAATGAGGCCGGTCGCTCGATATAGCCGCCGAGACCATCCGGGATGATTTCGACAAGGCTTATTTTGCTGCCTGTAATTTCCGTCACTTTCCCATCGTTCTGCCCGAGGTAATTACCGGGCTGAACCTTGTGCACCAACCCATCCTTTGACTGCACAAGTCCATAAAAACTGTTGCCGACCTTGAACGTCCCCACCATTCTCAGCGTGTCGAGCGAAAATCCTTCGAGGAATTCGCGATTGCGCCGGCTGCTCGGCCGCACGCCCGCCGCGCCGTTGGCGAGATTCGGGCTCGCCGGCTGGAACGGCGACCGCATGCCGCTGGCGCTGTAAATGAAGCTCTCGTAAGGCTTGACCTCGGGCAGCGGTTGAATGCGCCCGCCCGGCCTTTTTTTGGTGTCCGAAATCCACTTCTCGAGATCCGATTGACCGCCCGAGCATCCGGCCGTCACGCAACCTGCGAGCACGACCGCACAGACGACGCGGATCCCCGCCATGCTTTTCACGTCGCGCCTCCTGTCTTCTTGGCCGGAGGCGTCTTCGCGGAGGCCTCATCTTCGATGTAGCGGTAAGTCTTGGCGGTGACATCCATGGTCAGCGTGTCGTAGTTTCCCTTGGCGTCCACCGGAGTGATCTGGATGTCGCCCAAGGTCACGATGCGCGGCAGTGCCGCGATGCCGCTCACGAAAGCCCCGAACTGATGGTAGGAGCCGACGAGCTTGATCTTGATCGGCAGCTCGGCGTAGAAGCCGTTGCTCTTCTCGGTGCCGGGCTGGAACAGCTTCTCCTGCAGGCCGGCGGCGAGGCCGGTCTGCGAAATATCGACCAGAAGATTCGGCACTTCGGTCTTGCCGGGCAGTTGCCGCAGCATCGCGCCGAAGGTGCGCTCCATTTCGGCGAGCTGCGCCTTGTAGGCATCCAAGTTGGCGGCGCGTTGCTGTTTGGTGTCGAACTGGGCGCGCAGGTCGAGCTCATCCGCCTCGGCCTTCTCGAGCAAGGGCCGTTCCTCGTTCCATACCAGGAAATACCAGGCAATACCGGCGCAGATGGCGAATACCAGCGCCACGAAAAACGCGCGGATCGCGAGCGGCCATCGGCCGGGGTCGCGCGGGTCCAAAGATCGCAGTTCGTCTACGAGATTCATTTTGCAGCCTTTTTCACCGTTGATGTGCCGCCGTCTTCGAGATTCACGCCGACCGTGTTGGCAAACAACGTGAAGCTCGAGCCGCCGACGGCCGAATCCTTCGCCGTCTCGACCACCTGCAGCTCCGGATTGTCCATCCACACCGACGAATCGATGTTGCGCATGAAGGTCGACACGCGGGTGCTGGACTGGGCCACCCCGTGGATCTCGACTTTATTGACGTTCTGCTTGATCTGGGTGAGGTAGACGCCGTCGGGCACGATGTGCACGAGCTCGTCGAACTGATGAACGATTTCGGGTCGTTTGCGCTGCAGCTTCTCGATGATTTCCATGCGTGCCACGAGCCGCTGGCGCCGATTCTCGATGCCCTGAATGTCGGCAATCTCCGCGTCGAGCTTGACGATCTCGCGCTTCAGCAGGTTGTTCTTCTCGATCTGCTCGTCGGTCCAGGTGTGGTAGACCCACTGGCCGACGAAGGCGCAAACGACGGAGGCGAACACGGCCGCGCCCACGGCGACGCCGAACTCGCGGCGGCGTCTTTTTCGTTCTTGCTCGCGATGAGGTAGTAGGTTGATACGTGGCATGGCAGCTCTCAGTCAAAGCTTCGCAGCGCGAGGCCGCAGGCGGTTAGTAGTGCAACGGCGTCCCGGCCCACGGCCTGCGCTTTGGCTTTCGAGGACACTTTCATGTTGCCGAGCGGATCGCCCTTGTCGGCGGCCACACCGACGCGGCTCGAGATGACCTCGGCGACGCCCGGTATGTTGGCGCAGCCCCCGCAGATCAGAATCTGATCGGGCTGCGAGCGGCCGCTTCCCGACGCCAGGTAAAACTGCAGCGAACGGCTGACCTGCTGGGTCATGTCGTCGATGAACGGGTCGAGCACTTCGGGCTGGTAGTTGCTCGGCAGGCCGCCTTCTTTCTTGGCGCGTCCGGCCTCTTCCATGGAAAGCCCGTAAGTGCGCATGATTTCTTCGGTCAATTGCTGCCCGCCGAAGGCAAAATCGCGGGTATAAATGACCCTCATGTCGCGCAGCACGCTGAACGTGGTGCTCGAGGCGCCGAAGTCGACCACGGCGACGGTGCGGTCCATGCCGCCGTCGGGCATCTGGTGGCGCATCAGCGCGCAGGCGTTTTCGAGCGCGAAGGCCTCGACGTCGACGAGGTGCGCGGTCAGGCCCGAGGCCTGGACGGCCGCGCGGCGCTGCTCGACGTTTTCGGTGCGGGTCGCCACCAAAAGCACGTCCAGCATGTCCGGATCTTTCTCGGACGGGCCCACGACCTGGTAGTCGTAGCTCACCTCTTCCATGGGGAAGGGGATGTATTGGTCGGCCTGCATTTCGACCTGGCCTTCGAGTTCGTTTTCACCGAGGCTCTTCGGCATTTGAATGACCTTGGTGATCGCGGCATCGCCCGAGATGGCAATGGCGGCCAGGCGGCTTTTCGCTCCGGAGCGCTTCACGGCGCGCCGGATGGCCTCGCCGACCGCTTCGGCATCCACGATGGCTTTCTCGTTGATGGCGTTGTGCGGCGTAGGCTCAGCAGCGTACGACTCCACCCGGTACTGGCCGCCTGACATCGTGAGCTCGATGAGCTTCACGGATGAGGTCGTAATGTCGAGCCCCAACAGCGGGCGATATCTTTTGCCAAGCGAGAACACTAGAATTTTCCTTTTCGCTCAATATCTTGGAGGCGAAGTCGGTGCACGAGATTAGCCATGCCGATCAAACTTAGCAAGAAACTGTTAAATGGAACGTGAAGCTACTCACGGTAATCACAGGGTGCCCGGGCGGGCGTCGCAATTCTGCGAACCACGATGGATTCGTAGCAAAAAGGAGGCATGCATCGACTCATCCATTCAGACCTCTGTCGCCTGTGTTCTCCCTTGGAGACTCCCTGGGCGATTCGTTAAGCTTTGGTCTGGCAACCCCGCTGTCCTAGGTGTCAAACCCGTAGACCGGTGGCTTTGCGTCCTCATCTTTCGATGAGTATGCCTTTGTAAGCAGCGGTAATATGCATGCCCAAGTCCACCGGCGCAATAAGTTAGAACGGTTTTCTGTGGCTAAACGTTACCTGGTTCTCATATCCCGCATTTGTGCGGTCCTCGTCGGCGCGATGGTGTTAATCGCGTTCGCAAATGTCTGTGCTTATGTTTACTTGAAGCCGGCGTTGCCCGATGTCGACAGCCTGCGGGACGTTCAGCTGCAGGTGCCGTTGCGGGTCTACACCCGCGACGGCCGCCTGATCGCCGCAATCGGGGAGCAGCGGCGCATCCCGGTCCGCTACGACCAGCTGCCGCCCAAGTTGATTCAGGCTTTTCTCGCCACCGAGGACGACCGCTTCTTTCGTCACCATGGTGTTGATTGGGAAGGGATTTTGAGAGCCGCGCTCGCCAACGCGCGGGCCGGGCGCATCAGCCAGGGCGCGAGCACCATCACCATGCAGCTGGCGCGCGGCATGTTCCTCTCGCCGCGGCGCGATATGAAACGCAAGATGAGCGAGGTCTACATATCGCTTTTGATGGAGACCGAGTTCACCAAGCAGGAGATTTTCTCGCTCTACGTGAACAAGATCTTTCTCGGGCAGCGCGCTTACGGCGTCGCCGCGGCGGCGGAGGTCTATTTCGGCAAGACGCTCGACCAGCTCACCATTGCGGAGATGGCCACGATCGCCGGCATCCCGACGGCGCCGTCCGCCTTCAACCCGGTCGCCAACGCGGATGCGGCAACGGTGCGGCGCACGCACGTCCTCGGGAGAATGAGGGATCTCGGCTACATCACGGCCGCCGAGTACGAGACCGCCAAGGCGAGTCCCATGGAGAGCCGGATGCATGGCCCTTCCATCGAAGTCGATGCGCCGTACGTGGCCGAGATGGTGCGCAACGACATGCAGGCCAAGTACGGCGACAGCGTCTATACCGCCGGCTATCAGGTGTTCACCACCATCGATTCGCGCTTGGAGAGCGCGGCGACGGTGGCACTTCGGACCGGGCTGCTGGAATACGACCGGCGCCACGGGTGGCGCGGCGCCACGGCCAAGGTCGACATGTCCAAAATCACCGGCCCCGCGGGCCTGGAGGCGGAACTCGAGGAATTCCCCGTCGTCGGCGGCCTGCGCCCCGCCATCGTGGAAAAGGTCGAGAGCAAGAGCGTCCAGATCTACGTCAAGGAACTCGGATCGGTGACGCTGCCGTGGGAGCGCCTATCCTGGGCACGGCGCGAGCTGCCGGATGAGAAAGTCGACCGCTCGCCGACCCAGGCCTCCGAGATCATGAGCCGCGGCGATGTGATCTATACCGTGGGCAACAAGGCCGAGACCCTGCAATTCGTGCAGGTTCCCGAAGCGCAGAGCGCGCTCGTGGCGGTGGATCCGAAGGACGGCGCCGTGGTCTCCCTGGTGGGCGGCTTCGACTTCTTCCAGAGCAAGTACAACCGTGTGACCCAGGCGCGGCGCCAGCTCGGATCCGCGTTCAAGCCGTTCATCTATTCGGCCGCCTTCGACAAAGGATTCTCCCCGGCGAGCGTGGTGCTCGACGCACCCATCGTCCTCGATGAAACCGGCATGGAGCAAACCTGGCGGCCGAAAGAGGACGAAGACTCGTTTTATGGCCCGGTGCGGCTGCGCATCGCCATGGAGAAATCCATCAACCTGGTGTCGGTGCGCCTGATGCGCGAGATCGGCGCCGATTACACCTGGAACTACGTGCAGCGCTTCGGCTTCGACAAGAGCCAGTTGCCGCAGGACCTCACCATGGCGCTCGGCACCGCGGAGTTGAGTCCGCTTCAGGTGGCCACCGCCTATTCGATCTTCGCCAACGGCGGCTTTCGCGTGAGTTCGTACTACATCGACCGAATCTTGGATGCCGGTGGAAAAACGCTTTACCAATCTTCGCCGCTGCGGGCGTGTCCGGAGTGTGGGCGGGCAGCCGATCCATTGCCAACGAAGGCGCTTGCGCCCGCGACCGGTACCCGGGCGACTACCCGCGAAAGCCAGCTCGATCAAGGTATCCCAGATGGTAAATCTCTGATTTCACCAAAGAATCTGGCGCCGCAGGTGCTCCGGCCGCAGATCTCCTATCTGATCTCCGACATGCTGGCGGACGTCATCCGGCACGGCACCGGACAGCGGGCGCTCGCTTTGAACCGCGACGACATTGCCGGCAAGACGGGCACGACCAACGATCAACACGACGCGTGGTTTTCGGGCTTCAACGGCGATCTGGTGGCGACGGTCTGGAGCGGTTTCGATCAGGATCGCTCCTTGGGTGACGGCGAGCAGGGGGCGCATGTTTCGCTCCCCACCTGGATATTTTTCATGCGCCAAGCGCTTGCCGGCGCACCCCGGCACAAGCCTCCGGTGCCGGATGGCATTGTGACGGTGCGCATCTCACCGGAGACCGGACTGCTCGCGAGCGCCGACGATCCGAACGGCATCATGGAGAAATTCATGGAAGGCAATCTGCCCAAACCGGAATCCGCCGAAGGACCGCGCACCACCAGCCCGCTCAACGATGGCGACAAACCGCTCTTTTAGGACTATGCCCAAGAAATATTCCCAGCGCGCCGAGGACTTGCGCCGCGCTCTTGCCCAGGAAGCTGCCCGCATCATGGCCGAGCACGGCATCGAGGATTTCCTGCAGGCGAAACGCAAGGCGGCCGATCGACTGGGGGTCAACGATGTCGCGGTGCTGCCCAAAAACGTGGAAATCGAAGCCGCGCTGCGGGCCCATCAGCGGCTGTTCGGCCGCGATTCGCACGATCACACCTTGAAGGAGCAGCGGCGCATCGCCCTGGACACCATGCGTCTGCTGAACGAGTTCGAGCCGAGGCTGGTCGGTTCCGTGCTCACCGGAACGGCCACCAACTACAGCGACATCAATCTCCATCTGTTCGCGGACCGGTCGGAGACCGTTGCGATCCGCTTGATCGACCTTGGCGTGCCGCACCAATTTTATGAGCGGCGCGTCAAAATGGATGCGGAGCGCAGCGTCAATTACCCCGCACTGCGCTTCGAGGCGAGCGGCCGCACGGTCGACGCCACCGTGTTTCCGATCGATGGCATACGCCAGTCGCCCTATTCCCCGGTGGACGGCAGACCGATGAAACGCGCCGACGAGCGCGAAGTGGCGGAATTGGTCGGCACGGATTAGCCGTTGCGTCGTTACCAGGACGCAAATCTGCTTAATTGTTAGTAAATCTGTTGAACACGCACGAAGGGGCGTATTAAGCTCCGGTCGAGACCAGCACAACGCGCAACGAAATGGCCAGAAGAGCCATAGAACAGTGGGTCCATCGTGTGGGGAATCGGCAACACTTGAGGGGGTGCGGGGATGCGTTCGGACACTAGAATCACGAGTGGAATTACCATGGACCGAAAAGCCCGGGTCAGAGCGGCGGCGGCGATGATAGCCCAGCGGGCTGCTTTGCTCAGCATGCTCGCGACGCTACCGGCAGTTAGGGCTTTTGCAGATGCGCCCGCAGCAGATACCGGCGAACTCGGGGAGATCGTCGTGACGGCGCAGCGGCGCACTGAAAGACTTCAGGATGTGCCCATGAGTATCCAGGCGTTCAGCCAAGAGGCGCTGGATCAGCAGGGCGTCCGCTCGGTAGACGACCTTACTCGCGTTGCTCCCGGCGTCACGTTCATACGCAACGGCATGAGCTCGAGCGGTAACTATAACGACGAAGATTCCGATATCTCGATCCGCGGCATCGACTCGACCGCGGGCACCGCGACCACCGGGATCTATGTTGACGATACGCCCATCCAGACCCGTCACCTTAATTTCGGAACCGTGAACCCTTATCCGGCGCTCTTCGACCTCAAAGATGTCGAGGTGTTGAAGGGACCGCAGGGCACACTCTTCGGCGCCGGCTCGATGGGCGGCACGATCCGCTTCATCACTCCGGAACCAAGCCTCAGTGACTATTCAGGCTACGCTCGCGTGGAGTACGGCAAGATCGACGGCGGCGGGAACAATTACGAGGCCGGCGCCGCCTTCGGCGGACCGATTATCCCCGGCGTGCTCGGCTTTCGAGTCAGCGCCTCCTTCCGCGAGGACGGCGGCTGGGTGAATCGCGTGAACTACATGCCGCCCCCGGGCACCTTCGACCCGAACACCTTTGCGACGACCTATGACGGCAACCCGACTGTTACGGGGACGACCGAGAGGAATGCCAATTGGCATGATACACAGACCTTCCGCGCAGCTCTTAGATGGCAGCCCGTCGAAGGGTTGACCATCGATCCGTCGATCTACATTCAGACGCTTCACGTCAACGATACCGGGGCGTACTGGCTCAACATTTCGGATCCATCCTCCAACCACTACAACAACGGCAATGCCCAGCGCGACCCGAGCACCGATCCCTGGTATCTCGGCTCCCTCAAGCTCACCTGGAATCTCCCGTGGGCAACTCTCATATCGAATACGTCCTATTTCGATCGGCAGCAGCACTCGGTCTCCGACTACACCCAGTGGTTCGATACCGTTTTTTTCTACGATCAGTACTCCAGATTTATCAACAGCTCCTACTTCACCGACCGTCAGAACAATCTCAATGAGGAGATCCGCCTGACCTCGGTGGATGCGAGCTCGGCTCTTCAGTGGAGTGCCGGACTTTTCTACACGCACACCAACGAGAACTCGACCGAGTACGTCGTCAGTGAGGCTGCGTGCCCCCCCGGCACCTGTCCCATTGACGGACCAGGGTTTCCGCCGGGCACAGTGACCTATTTGCAGCCGCAGTTCTCAATGCTCGACAAGCAGGCGGCGATATTCGGCGAAGTGAGCTACAAGTTCGCCGATGTGTTCAAAGTTCAAGCCGGATTCCGCTACTCCGACCTGCAATATTACGGCGTGGTTCAAGAGGTTGAGCAGGGCTTGTTTGGAACCCTCAACGTCAATACTCCGAGCTCCGGAAGCTCGAGGCCGTTCACGCCGCGCTTCGTGTTCAACTATCAGCCGAGCACGGACAATCTCCTTTATTTTAGTGCGGCGAAGGGCTTCCGTCCGGGCGGCATCAACACGACGCTCCCGGACACCTGCTTCAAGGGCACAGGCGTTTCGCCAGCGTCGGCGGCGGCGCCATTCTCCTCGGATTCCCTGTGGCAATACGAGCTCGGAACCAAGAACTCCCTGCTCGATCATCGCCTCACGTTGAACGGCGCGATCTATTATCTTAAGTGGAAGAACATCCAACAGTTCGTTTATCTGGCCTGCGGCCTCGGCATCGATTACAACTCGGGTGAGGTCACGGGCAAGGGCGGTGATATCGAAGTTGAGTGGCGCGCACTCGATTCCCTCACGCTGGGTCTCACTGCCTCCTACACCGATGCCTACTTCAACACGGATGTGCTGCTTGGGACCAGCGACAAGGTCATCACCGGCGGAGATCATCTGGCTTCCTCACCGTGGAACGTCGATGTCAATGCCGAGTACGTCTGGACCGCAAGCCAGCTGAAGCCGTATCTGCGGCTCGACTATCAATACGCGACCCCGCAGCGAAGCCTCATCCCCTACACGGATCCGGCAAACAATCCCAATGCGGATGCGACGCTCCCGGGCCTGCCCGAGATTCGAGTCCTGAACTTGCGCGCCGGATTGCGCTTCAACGGCTTCGACCTGTCTTTGTTCGCTAATAACGCGCTTAATTTCCACACGCCGATTTTCGTTTCCCGCGACTTCAACGCGCCGGCGTATGGCTTGCCGAATCTGGACACTAACTACTTCGGCCGCGGTTATGCACCCCGGACAGTGGGAGTCACCGGCACCTACAGGTTCTGACATGCTCCCCTCGCGCCAATCGGTGCAAGGGGTTTCATGCCGGCGGAGACTTTAGAGAGAAATGACGTGCGCCGCG
>Ga0302320_10020997_pt1 | contig 12983 bp, 10 predicted proteins | sample Bog_T0_3_FD_202130 | JGI IMG/M metagenome (GOLD analysis project Ga0302320, IMG submission 202130) | Peat permafrost microbial communities from Stordalen Mire near Abisko, Sweden - Bog_T0_3 | ecosystem: Environmental > Terrestrial > Soil > Wetlands > Peat | place: Sweden: Abisko, Stordalen Mire...
CAGGTGGCCTCATAATTGATCTCATGCCATGCTAGATCCGTAACATCTTATCTGGCAAGGTGTTACGTCCACGAGCGTATTGATCCGAACTGCGGCTCATCTTGATGGTATGCGGTAGTATATATACTACCGCATACAGCATGCCAGCAGCGGTCTTTCGGTCAGTCGAAACGCCCATTTTCACGCGCCGCCCCACCAATTCGTCTTTACTTCCCGGCGGGCAATCGGGTATGAAGCCATTTCACAGCGCCTTATTGTCGCCTCACCGTAGCCAGGTCGGCCCAACCACACCACCTGAAGATGCACAGTATGCCCATACGAGGTGGGGGTCGTGGGCGCGGCGGATAGATTTTTCCGGGGCGATTGAGACCGAGTTAAGCGGCAAAAACGCCGATCCAAGGCAAGGAAGCCTATGACGCAAATCGATTATGCAGACCACGCTGTGGAAGCGGCCGACGGACCGAGCCAGCTCCTTACATTGTTGCCGACGGCCGACCACGACTTCTCGCTCATCATCCCGGCCTACAACGAGGAAGAACGGCTGCCCTGGACGCTGGCCGAGGTGCGGCGTTTTCTCGATGCGTCCGGCATCGATTACCGCGTGCTCGTGGCCGACGACGGCAGCACCGACGGCACGCCGCACCTGGCGCGCGCCATGGGCCCGCGCTTCTCGACCGTTTCCCTCCCGCGCAATCGCGGCAAAGGCGCCGCGGTGCGCAATGCCATGCTCCGCGCCACCGGCCGCGTGATGGCCTTTACGGACGCCGATCTGCCGTTCGAACTGGAATCGCTGCATCTGGCCTACGATCTTGTCCGCTCGCGGCAGTGCGAAGTCGTCTTCGGCGCCCGCGACATGGCCCAATCGGCCCACCACGCCCGGCGCAAACTTTCACGCACGCTCGCCACGTGGCTTTTCCGCGAAGTGGTCAAGCGGCTTGTCTCCCACGAAGTCACCGATACGCAGTGTGGCCTGAAGGCGTTCAGCCGCCGGGCGGCACACGCCGTCTTTTCCCGCCTGACGCTCGACGGCTTCTCCTTCGACGCGGAGGTCGTTTTCCTCACGCAACGGCTGGGACTGGCCTTCCAACGCATCCCCGTCAATCTCGTGCGAGAGTACGGTTCGACCCTTTCCCTGCGACGGCATACGCTGCCCATGCTCCGCGACATCGTAGGGCTATGGTGGCGCAACCGTCGCCTGCAAGTCCTGCCGCCCGTCCGGACTGATATTGCGCCGGCCGTCGCGTCTGATCGTTCCAAGGCAGCCTGATGATGTTCGCAACCCGCGATCGTAATGCCCGTTGCAGCCGCGTGAAAACGGGGACAGGCACCGCAACTAATAGTGGCTTGGAGCGCGCGACCGTGCAAGTTGTTGCGGAGCCAGTCCCCGTTTTCATCAGACCAGCCCGGCGGATCGTTTTCCATGCCGACGACCTGGGCCTGAACCGGGCGGTCACTGACGGCATACTCCGCGGGTTCGAAGAGGGGTTGTTAACGAGCACGTCGCTATTGAGCAATGCCCCCGACGCGGTGCGGGCGTTGGAATGTTGGCGGCAGTTGGAGTCGCTACGGCGCGACGGCAGCTTGAAATCGGCCGCGCGGCGGCGACTGGACGATCCGGCGCAACCATTCGACTTGGGCATCCACCTGAACCTGACCCAAGGGCGTCCGCTGATCGGCAGCCGCTTTCCGGCCGAACTGCTCGATGCCGAAGGCCGGTTTCTCGGCATTTTCGGCCTCTTCCGCCGCCTCCGCCGCGCAACACCGCCAGCGGCCAAACGGCTGGAAGAAGAATTGTCCTGCCAGGTGCAGTTCATGCTGGATCGAGGATACCGGCCCGGCCATTTGAACGGGCACCAGTATATCGAACTGCTGCCCGTAATCGGCCGCATCGTGGAAATGTTGCTTGACAAGTTCCGCATCCCGGTGGTACGCGTGGCCCAGGAGCGATCGTGGGCAAGATCGCTCACCTGGCCCGGCATTCGCACGACGCAATGGCTGCTGGGCGGGGTGAAGAAGTTTTATGCCGGCCGTTTCCGGCAACGGATGCTTGAGCGAAAGGTCTGTGTTGCCGACGCGTTCTTCGGCACGATGACGGCCGGCAGGACGACCTTGGCCCTGGTCCGCCGGTTTCTGGCCGCCTCACAGACTTGCCACCTGACAGAGATCGGATTACATCCGGGGCTCGATGCGGCTGCAAGCGAAGATCAGGCCGGCGGCTGGCACGATCCGCTGGCACCGCTTCGGCCGCGGGAATTGGAGATGCTCGGTTCGGCCGAGTTGGAAGAACAGCTTGTCGCGCAGGGCTGCCGCCTGGGACGGCTGATGAATCAGGTGACCGCATGATGGACCAACCACAACAGCGAATCGACAACCTGGATCGCGTCATGCGATGGCTGGCGATCGGCCTCTGGTTGGCCCTGGCCGTAATCATCACGGTGAAGACGTTGCAGAACCCGGAGCGGCACAGCACGTATCCCGTCTTTCGCGAGGCGGCCCAGGCGTGGTGGAACGGCGTGAACGTCTACGATTTTGACGTCTTCGGCAGTGACTACCGATACGGGCCGTCGTTCGCGCTGGTGATGTGCCTGCTGGCATGGTTGCCCTTTCGCGTGGGTGCCCTGATTTGGGCCTTGCTGAACGTGGGAATCGCCTATGCGGCGACAGTCGCTTTATGCCGCCGCGTATTACCAGGAACGACAACGCCGCTGGTGCGCAGCCTGGTGCTGATCGCCACCCTGATTCCGGCGACACATTGTCTCTATTCGGGCCAGACGAACCTGCTGGTCTTTTCGCTATTGGCCTTCGCGGCCGTGGCAATTCTCGACCAACGCTGGTGGCCGGCGGCGCTGCTGATGGCGGTCGCCGTGCATATCAAGGTCTGGCCACTGGCCGGCGTACTGTTGCTGGCCACCTGTTGGCCGCGGCGATTGGCCTGGCGGTTGCCAATCGCGCTGCTGGCCGTTGCCGCGTTGCCGTTGCTGGTAAAGTCACCGGCCGTGATGCTGGATCAGTATGTGCAGTGGTATCAGCATCTCATCGGACCGTCCCAGATTCGCCACACCTATCGCGACGCCTGGACGATCTGGGAGTTGTTTTACGTGCCGGTCAATGCCCAAGTCTATATGCTGCTGCAACTCGGCGCCGCCGCTACGGCATTTGGGCTTTGTCTCTGGCAACGCGTCCGGTTGCCGCCGCAACGGCTGGTTCTGTTCTCCTTGGCCTGCTGGACTGCCTGGCAGCTTGTCTTCGGTCCCGGAACCGAACGGAATACCTTTGCCCTGATCGCCCCACTAACGGGTTGGGCATTGGTTGCGGCCTTGCGGGAGCGACGGGCCGTGTGGCTGATGGGCCTGAGCTATGTATGCACTGTTGTCGCCGCGGTGGGTAAGGTGGAGGACCTGAATATATGGTTCAGGATCCTTCATCCGCTGGGGATATCGATGTTTTTCGGCTGGTTTTTGTGGTGGAACCATAAGGATTGCAGCGCGGGCAGCCGGCCTGAAGGCTCGCCGTCGATTCTGTTTTTCGGCAAAACCACCTCGGAAACAAGCCGCGATCCAGCCTCTGTGGGGGTGTCGGCAAGGGTAGTCGCGTCAAGGAACTCGCGTTTTGCGAGGTTTTTGCCGAAGATGGCCGCGCCGCCGGATGTACATGCGTCGAAACTCAAGCGGCAATAATTCACCGCGCGCCGCCGGCACCCCGTCTTGTCTCCTGGCCGATAATTGATAAACTTGATGGTTTCCCCGTAGCGGCTACCGGTGGCCCGCTAGCGGGTAAGCCATTTACGAACCATAGGTCCGAGTCGGAATCTCCATGGCACGCAAGCTTCAAGTCAATCGCCTTAGCAAGCGCCGCACCAAGACGAAGGTCCGCGGCAAGAAGAAGGATCCGCTGTTTGTCGATGGACAGCGTCCGCGGCCGATGTACGTCGATTATAAGAATCTGGAATTGCTGAAGAAGCTGATCAACCGCCAGGGCAAGATCATCAGTCGCCGCAAGAGCGGTTGCACGGCTGTCAGCCAGCATGCTGCGACCGACGCCATCAAGCGCGCTCGCTTCATGGCCTTGCTGCCGTACGTCGGCGAGTAGGACCGGCGAATCAATAACGTACTCATCTCGCTCCGCGAGATGTCCGGCATCTCGCGGAGCGAGATGAGTACGTTCGATACGTCAACTTCATGATTACTGCCGCTCCACCGCGACACGCCAGCTATAGGTCCGGTCCAGCGCCTGCCAGACGGCGCCGGTGATCTGCCGTAGCGAAATCGTCTTGGATAGCACCAAAAACGCATGAGCGGACTGGGCCTGCTCCATAAGCGAGTCGTCCCAATGGGCCGACATGAGAATGCAGGGCAACATGGCCTTGAACTGCTTCACCTGTCGCAAGGTCTCCAGGCCGGTGAGCTTCGGCATGTGCATATCGAGCAGGGCCAGGTGGACCTCTTGCGTGCGGACGATATGCACGGCCTCTTCCCCATCGCCAGCCAGCAGAATACGAAAGCCCCGCGGCGCAAACACGCTCTCTAACGTCTCCCGATAGTTCAGGTCGTCGTCGCTAATCAGCAGAGATGGATCGGTTATCGGCATGGGAACAAACGGCCGGAATGACGCATTTTGCCGACCTTCATTGCCAGCAAGTTGAATACCACATGCAATGTGATTTTCACGGCTTTTGAAAGTTAGTAGCTAAGTCTCGATCTAATAATATCTTACGCTCTGGCGCCTCACGGCCGCAAGCGAGAAAACGTGCCTTGCGATGCACCGCGGATAGCCGCAAAGGGAGGCATTGCTGCCATTTTGGCAGGCAAGCGGCAGAGATTGCCGGCCGAATCGCGCGTCATCTTGTGTCACATGCTGCCCGCTGGCTGAAGCCGGTGTTATACTGGCCGCGGGCGAAAATTGACGTAAAGGAGACCTCGTGAAAATGAAGTACGCATCAATCATTGGGCTGGCTCTGGTTGTGGGGTTGTTCTCCCGTGGAATTGCCGCAACGGAGGGTCTGCGGGTGTTGATTCTCAGCGGCCAGAACAATCACAACTGGAAAGAGACGACTCCCGCGCTGCGGCAGATTCTTGCCGGCAGCGGGAAATTCGACGTCGAGGCCACCGAGCATCCCGAACAATGCACCGCCGAGACGTTCAAGAAGTTCGACGTCGTTCTCAGCAACTGGAACACCTTCGGCACAAGCGGTGTGAAAGACTGGCCGGCCGCGACGAAGCGGGCCTATCTCGACTTCGTGCGCAGCGGCAAGGGATCGGTCGTGGTGCATGCCGGCAGTTCGTCGTTCTACGACTGGCCCGAGTATCAACAGATTGCCGGCGCCTCCTGGAAGCTTGGGCAGACCGCGCATCACGCGCCGCACATGTGTACCGTGAAGCCCACCGCGGTCGAGCATCCGATCACGCGCGGCATGCAACCGTTCACGACCACCGACGAGCTTTGGCTCAAGCCGGGCATGCATCCGGATGCCGTCGTGCTCGCCACGGCCGATGGCCAACCGAGCGCCTTGGTCACGTCGTTCGGCAAGGGGCGCGGTTTCACTTTGCTGCTGGGGCACGATGCCCGGTTCATGGAAAATCCCGGCTTTCGCAATCTGCTCGTCCGCGGCACGCAATGGGCGGCGACCGGCACGGTAACCGAGTCGGACCTTTCCTGGAAGCAGTCCGACAAGTCGCTGGCCTTGCTCAAAGGCGGCGCAGTCGTGTGGCAATTGAACTTTGCGGACCGCGAGGGCAAGCCGTACTTCCATCCGTTGCGGTTGCCGGATGGCACGGAAACCACGGCCCTCCGCCCGAAGGACCATCCCTGGCACCTGGGCCTGTGGTGGTCATGGAAATTCATCAACGGCGTCAACTATTGGGAGTCCGACCCAAAGACCGGCAAGAGCGAAGGCACGACCGAAGTGACGAGCAAGCACGTTGCGGCCAATCCGGACAACTCGGCCAAAGTGGAGATGGAATTGAGTTATCACCTGCCCCAAAAAGCGCCGGTGATGACGGAGAAACGGGTGCTCGTGATTTCCGCTCCGGATGCCAGCGGCAACTACTCGATCGATTGGAACTCGACATTTACGGCCGCGGACAAGGACGTGAAACTCGATCGCACGCCGCCCAGCGGTCATGCGGGCGGTGTGGGCTGGGGTGGCTACGCCGGTTTGTCGGTGCGGTTCCCGGCGCCGGCAAAGGGCTGGACGTTCACCGGCAGTTCGGGCGAGAAAGGCGCCGCGGCATTGCGCGGCAAGCCGGCATCGTGGATCGATTTTTCAGGACCGGCCGGCGGAGTGGCGATCTTCGATTCCCCGCGGAATCTCCGGCACCCGAGTCCTTGGTATCCGAATCAAGAACTGCCCTACTTCAGTCCGGCGATCCTATTCCACGAGCCGTACACGCTGCCGGCGGGGAAGACGCTGGTCCTGCGATATCGGGTCTTCGTGCATGGCCCCGGCGCGGACCTGCCCGGCCAGTGGCAGAAGTTTGCTGAAGCGGAAAGCAAGTAGGCAGGCACGACAGCAGGGTTAGGGCTTGTGAAAGAATAACTTGGTGAATTTTGCAGGACGGCCTTCCTAGGCCGTCTGCAAATCGACGGGCTGGGAAGCCCGTCCTACGGTAGCGATTTGCACAACTTGTTCTTTCACAAGCCCTTACCAGGTCTGCCGGATGGTGCCGGAGACTTGCGTGAAGCAGGTTCCGTACACGGTCTGTAAGCCGGTGTGTTACACGAAGACGATCGAATGCTGAACTCGTGCCGAGAATCGAAACGGGGACGCAGCTAGATTACCGGATATCGTACCGTCTAACTAGCTGCGTCCCAGTTTCAACTCCCAGTTTCAACTCTGGACAAGTAAGACTGGCCAGCCACAGGATTCGATAGACCACCCTAAGGTTTTCTACAGAGCAGATACGTCCCGGTTTCGACTCTGGGTTTGTTCAATTTGGTTCCGTGACCGATGCGTTCCATTATATCGCCAGTCACCCACAGCCGGATATAACCAAGCGCTGTAACCCGCCGCGAAAAATCGTACAATAGGATTGGATCTACCGGGCCACCAGAAGTAATCCCGCAGTCTAGCTGGTACCTGATCTGAGGCGAACATGAGTTTTCGTGACTTCATCACAAGTCGGCTGTTCCGAAGGAAGCTTCGAGCTGAATTCGACGATTTCAATAACATCCGTCCTCCTGCAAATCCCTCCAGACGTTATATGGATGGACTTGTGGAACGGCTACTTTCCGAATCTCAAGCTAGAAACGCTCATCGCGAACTTGAGATGATTGGTCAGCCGGCCGTCCCATCGTTAGTAGCAGCCTTAAACGATCCGCGCTACCACCAAGAGGTTGCACGGTCTAGTGTCCTTGTCGAGCAACCGCTCGATCTAGTGCTTCAATTGCTTGTGCCGCACTCACCGGCAGACGTAGTTGCGGCTGCGGCCCCATTGATTCGATCATCATCTTCGACGATTCGAAAGACTGCCGCGATCCGTCTCGCGAGTCTTGGACTTGAGGACACTGTTCCATTACTAGCTGAGCTCTTGAATGACCCGGATGGATTCGTTCGATCCTATGTGCGGATCGGCGTTCAACGAGCCCTATCTGAGGGAAGGAGCAGCGAAGGATTTCAAAACCGCATGTATGACTTGCTGTTAGAGCAGTGCGACCAGAACTGGGAGGGTGACGTAAACGACGCAGCGGTGGCGGCCATTGAACTCGCCCCCGCTCGCGCCGCTAGGGATTTCGCCTCGGAACGCTGGCTCACACCGTCAAATCCCTATGTCTACAAGATATTAGAACAGTGCAACCAAGCTGGAATCCTTTTACCGGAGCAACTAGTCCGGCAATTGCTCGATTATTCACTTCCGAAGGCAGTTGGAGACAGGTGTTATCCGCATCAGTACGTCGCCGCAGGCGCTCTGGTAGCGTTGGCTAAGCGATTGGGCAAAGAGGTGCGGCCACTCTTGGAGACTGCGCTAAACTCCGACCAGGAGGAAATTCAGGAGGCCGCAGGCAAGGGAATCGCTGAGCTATCCGGTATCGATGATCCAGTTAGCTTTGTAATTGACCTCGTGGAGGCAGTTGACTTCGAGGGTTTGACAATCCCGCAACAAACGGTCTACTGCGCCAATCTGTTCGATGTTCAAGTGTGCAACGGTGGTCTCATGCAATTCTTTGGGAATAGCAGTGGCGATCACACCGTTGAGACGCTGGAGGCGCTGCGATTGCTTGGGCATCCAGAGGCGTCTCGAACATTGGAAAGGGCAATGAGTCTTGTAGGCCCATTGGCAAGGGAGTCTGACCGTGAAATGCGTCTAGCAGCATTTGAAGACCGCTATGACGAACTTCTAGCGAAGTTTGAACCGCTGGAGAACGAATACTACCGTACAAAGGGCCTTCTGCGGCAACGCTTGCTGTTATTCGCCGCGGAACACGGAGAGCATTTTCGCAAATCAACAGCAGTTAGCTGAACAGCGACTGTCCAGAGTGCGGCTGAATGTGTTGGTCAGCCAAGGAGTTGAAACGGGGACATAGGAGTTGAAACGGGGACGCAGCTTCTATGGGTCCCGTCGACTCGCGGCCACGCCCGGAGGCGCAGATCGCGGCGGACTTGCCCGCGCGTTCGCCGGATTTCCCCAAAAACGGCGATTGTCCCTCCGGGGCGGGAGACGCAGTTGCGGAATTCCCGGCGGCGCAAACTCTTTCCCCGCAAGCACTTGCGACAAATCCGCGCGCCATCCAGCAAAAACCACTTGACATCGGTTGTTAACTGGTGTATACTACCGTCCGTCAAGAGTCATTGTTTCAGCCCCCCCGCGCCCCACGAAAGGAAAACGCCATGAACGCCGCCGTTGCCCCCGCCCCCGCACAGCCGACGGAGACCGCCTCCAAGCCGGGCCGTCCCGAGATCCTCGACGACATCGCCAAGACCAAAGTTCTGGGACTGGTCGAACTGGGCCACAGCCGCCGCGCGAAACTCATCGAACTGCGTGGCGGGAACATCATTTTGGAGCAATTCTCCCAAAAGGAGGATGAGCAACGATAGCGCGGTCATTCGTCGCAACGCCTTGTGGCATAAGGCTTTATGGCGTGCGAATCGATATTGGAGCAGCCGCCTGAAACTGTGATCGCGTTCCAAAAGTCTCCGTGCCATCACCGGCTGCCGCAAGAACAAGAGCGAAGGAACAAAAGGGGGCGGGAGTCTTAAAGTCGTTCGCCGGGCGTGGGCAGTTTCCGCGAGAGTCGAAGCAGCAGCACGACGCCCACCAGGTATCCGGCCCAGCCCAACACGAACGCCGCCTGGTAGTAGTTCCAACCCAGGTGCGCGATGTTCGCGGTCTTGCCGAACCGATCGAACAGTGCGCCGCCCCAGAGCGTGCTCAAGCCGTGGCACAATCCGGTGGCGGCGTAGAACGTCGCGATATAGGCCGTGTTCGATCGCGGCGGCGCGATCTTGAGCAGCAGGTTGGGCATGCCCACGTTGGCGCCGATCCAGGCGATCCAGCAGATCCATGCGCCGATGATCCACTGCCAATGCGCGGGGCCGGCGACGAAATAGAAGAGCGGGGCCTGCGCCACGATCAGATAGCCCAGCGCGAGCACCAGCCGGTTGCCATATCGATCGGCCAGCCACCCGACGCCGGGGCCGAGCGGCCATTGGCCCAACCGCATGCCGACCTTCAAGGCCAGCACGCTGAACAGCCCCAGTTTCAAGACCTGATTGGGAAAGAGGCTTTGCGGCGATGCGATCATCCCGTTCACCAGCGAGAACCAGCAGAACACGGCCAGCACGGCGAGGAAGCGGCGGTCGGCCAGCGGTTGCATCAGGCTACGGAAAATTGGAGAGGGACCGACTTCCGCATTTTCGCCGCGTCGCTTGCGACGTGCCTCGAAACGCGTCGCAAGCGACGCGGCGAACGCTGCATGGGTCGCGCCTTCAGGCATGGCCAGTAGCGGGACGATGGCCGCGATCAGGAAGCCGACACCCATGGCCGCCGGCACGATGTATGCGGCCCAGCGCGGCTGAAGCGGGTGCAACTCGGTCCAGCCCCAGACATAGAGCCCGCCGCTGAGCATGGCCGCCGCCTGGCCCAGCGTCATCCACCGTTCGCGGCTTCCCAGGAATCGGCCGCGCACGCGCCGGGGGCAAAGATCGGCCAGCCACGACCAGAGGGCGACCGTCGCCAGATACTCGAGCAAATGGTAGCCGCACCAACCGGCTACCAGGAGCGCCAAGGCCGCGCGCGGGGAAAGCCGGTCGCCAACCCAAGCCACGCCGGGCACGATCGCCAGGACCAATCCGCTGAGGATATAGGCCGTCACGCAGAACGGCTTGCGGTCCGCCAGGCGGCCGATCATGGCCGGCGCGCCCAGGCGGAGCAGGCCCACCAGGTAGGGCGCGGCCAAAATCAGCCCGATGCCCAGCCCGATCCGCGGCACGCGGAAATCCTGGGCCAGGTAAATGACCAGGGGACTTCCCAGCAAGCCATTGCCGATGGCCCACAAGGCGCCGTTCCAGTATGCCAGGCGCAGTGCCGTGCCGCGGCCCACGCTATGCCGGCCTGGGGCTGCGGAAACTCTCGCCGCGGCGAGGACCCAATACGGCCTCGGCGTATTCCATCACCTGCTCGGGCGTTTCCCAGTAATGGTCATAGACCCAGGTGTCGTCGTATTCGCAGTTGTCGGTCGTATAGGCACGGCAGATGTTGGGCCGCGTCTCGTAAATCCCGCAACGGTTGTCCGGCTGAAGGTGGCGGCAGGTCGTGTGGACCAGCAGGTACCAAGCGCCGTCCTCGATGAAAACGCTGGCCCTGTCGTGCAACAGGAACCAGCGCATGAAATCGAACTCCCGCCACGTCTCGGGTTTATCGATCGCCAGGGCGAAGTAGCGGCAGCACTTGGCCGTGCAATGATCGCAGAGGCACTCGCCCGGCTTGAGGTCTTCCCGGCCGGGCTTGCCGCACTTGGACTGCGATGCGTCGAGGATGTTGAGCGCGAGCGTGGACATCGAATTCCGGCTCACTTCACTTCACCAGCGACGGACAATTCCCGCCGCACGCGCAAGGGGTCGCCTTGCGCAGCATCACGCGGCTGTCGGCCACCGAGCAGCCTTCGCCGCGGGCGTGGACGATCAGCGGGTTGATGTCCAACTCGGAAATCTCCGGATGGTTGCAGACCATGTGCGACAGCCGCAACAGGATGTCGACGATCGCATCGACGTCCGATGGCGGGTTGCCGCGGAAACCGTCGAGCATCTTGAAGGCCTTGATCGAGCGGACCATGCGCTCGGCCGAAATCTGCCACATCGGCGCCAGGCGGAAGGTGACATCCTTGAGGATTTCGACCATCGTGCCACCCAGGCCGAACATCATCAGCGGTCCGAAGCGGGCGTCGCGGCTGGCGCCGAGGATCACCTCGACGCCCTTGGGGGCCATCTGCTCGATGAGGATGCCCTGGATCTTGGCGCCGGGCACGTGCGATTCCACGTTCTTGTAGATCTGGGCGTAGGCCGCGCGGGCCTGTTCCGCGCCGACGATCTTCAGGAGCACTCCGCCCGCGTCGTACTTGTGGATCACGTCGGCCGACATGACCTTCATGGCCAACGGACCGCCGATTTCCTCGGCCAGCTTGGCCGCTTCGTCGGCCGAACAGGCGATGCCGCTCTTCATGATCGGCAGACGGTAGCAGGCCAGCAGCGGGCGGCATTCGGCCTGGGTCATGTAGTGGCTCTCTTTGCCGGCCAGCGCGGCCTCGATCACCTTCCGCGCCCCCGCCACGTCACAATCGCTCATATCGACCATCGTGCGGTGGGGAACTTCCTGCAAGGTGACCAGGCGGTTGGCGGCGGCCAATGCCCGCACGCCGTCCTCCGGGAAGGGATAGTTGGGGATGTGCGCCTTGCGCAGAATGGCCACGCCGGGGGCCACGTCGCGGACGCCCATGAACGAGCAGACCACCGGCTTGTCGATGCCCTTGACCGCCTCGGGCACGACGGCGGCCGTCTCCTCGATTTCGGTCATCGACTGGGGCGTGAGGATGACGATGCCCATATCGACGCCCGGGTCTTCCAGCACGGTGCGGACGGCCGCTTTGTAGCGATCGTGGCGGGCGTCGCCGATCACGTCGACGGGATTGCGGAGCGAGGCCGCGGCGGGCAGCGAGGGGCGCAGTTTGTCCTTGGTGGCCTCGGACAACTCGGCCAACTGCAGGCCGTTGCGGATCGCCGCGTCAGTGGCCATGATGCCCGGCCCGCCAGCGTTGGTGATGATGGCCACTCGCGGCCCGCGGGGCAGGGGTTGGGTGGTGTAGAGCGCGGCATAGTCGAACAATTCGGCGATCGTATCGACCCGCTGCACGCCACTTTGCACCAGCAGGGCGTCGTAGACCGAATCCGACCCGGCCAGCGAACCGGTGTGGCTGCTCACCGCCTTGGCGCCTTCCGGCGAGCGGCCCGACTTCAGGCAGAGCATCGGCTTGTGCGTTTCCCAGAAGATCTTTCGCGCCCGCTCGATGAACTGCCGGCCGTTGCTCACGTCTTCCAGGTACATGGCGATTACCGCGGTGTCGGCATCGTTGGCCAGGTAGTCCAGCAAGTCGATCTCGTTCACGTCGGCCTTGTTGCCGAAGCTGATGAACTTGCTGAAGCCCATGTTGCGTTCCTCGGCGTAATCGAGCACCGAAGTGCATAACGCGCCGCTTTGCGACAGGAAGCCCAGGTTGCCCGCGGCAGGCATCTTGCGGCCGAAGGTGGCGTTCATCAACACGTCGGGATGCGTGTTGATCACGCCCAGGCAGTTCGGGCCGATAAGCGGAATGCCCGCGGCCTGGACCTTGTCGCGGACTTTGATTTCCAGCGCGGCCCCTTCTGCACCGATTTCCTTGAACCCGGCCGAAATCACCACCAGGCCGCGAACCTTCTTGGCGATCGCATCGTCGATCACGCTCAAGGCGGCCGCCGACGGAACGATCAACACGGCCAGATCGATCGGGCCGGGAAC
>Ga0302320_10021000_pt1 | contig 12981 bp, 6 predicted proteins | sample Bog_T0_3_FD_202130 | JGI IMG/M metagenome (GOLD analysis project Ga0302320, IMG submission 202130) | Peat permafrost microbial communities from Stordalen Mire near Abisko, Sweden - Bog_T0_3 | ecosystem: Environmental > Terrestrial > Soil > Wetlands > Peat | place: Sweden: Abisko, Stordalen Mire...
TCATTTCGCCTCCTAAGATCTCTTGTTAACTCCACACGGGGCCCCGTCCTTCGTAAGATGAGGAATCGTGAACTTCGCGCCCGAGCCTGGGCTCTGCCAAAGGGGATAAGGCATGAAAACGTGCGGCCAAAAATAGGCCAGTCCGTGAATACCTCACTCACACGCGCCTGAATTCGAATAAAGTCAATTGCGATCGCGGTGGCTTTGACGTCCCCAGTTCAAGGTGGAGAGCCTAATTACGCTGCCCTCATCCTGCAGGCCGGGGAGCAGCTCGAGCGAACTTGCCTTTCCGGCGAAAGAAACTGCAACCAAACCGATTCGGGATCGTCCTTGACTGCGGACTTGATTGCAATCGGGGTCCAGGGCCACCCCCCTCCTTCCGCGGATCGCCGTCAACCCGCGACTACTCCCAGTGATAAACCTTCCTCGCTTCCAGGTGCTTTTGGCTCTGTCGGGCGCGGCCGTCGCGTCCGCCGGGAGCCTCGCCGCCGACCCGCCCGCCCCGGCGGCGACGCCCCCCGTCCCGTTTTCCCAGACCGAGGCCGGCGCGGCGAACCGCGTAAAATTGGCCGCAGACCTGGCCGCAGCCCCGGCGCCCCAGCCGGTCGAGCTGCCGCCGACTCCCGCCGGGCCGTTTCAGGAAACCTGGGATTCGCTGCGGGTCAACTATCAGGCTCCGGAATGGTTCGTGGACGCGAAATTCGGCCTGTGCATGCACTGGGGCCTCTTCTCCGTGCCGGCGCGGCAGAGCGAATGGTACGTGCGCTACATGTACGGAGGTAATCCGGGGATCGAGCGCCAGCACGTCGCCAAATGGGGCCCGCTCGATCAATTCGGCTACAAGGACTTCATTCCGCTCTTCACCGCGCAAAAGTGGGATCCCGCCGCTTGGGCCGCGCTCTTCAAGGCCTCCGGCGCCAGGTTTTTCTCGCCCACGGGCGAGCATCACGACGGCTTTTCGCTCTGGGATAGCGCCTACAACAAATTCAATTCGGTGAACTTCGAGCCCCACCGGGACATCCTGGCCGAGCTCGCCACGGCCGTGCGCAAGGAGGGTCTCAAGTTCGGGGTCAACAACCACAGCTTCGAACATTTCAACTTCATTCCGGCCGCCCCCAACAGCGACCAGAACGATCCCGGCTGGCGCGACTTCTACCACGTCTACGACCGGAGCGCCGCCGCCCGCGAGGCCTTCGATGCCCTCTGGGTCAGGAAGAACCTGGAGCTAATCGACAAATACCAGCCCGACCTGCTTTGGTTCGACAATGGCATCAACGGCCGCGAGTGGGACGCGCTCAAACTCAAGGTCGCGGCCTACTACTACAATCGCGCCGCGCAATGGGGCAAGCCGGTCTCCCTGAGCACCAAGGGCGCGGGCAACGGCGCGGCCTATCTCTACGGTTCGATCAAGGACTACGAGCGCCAGGGACGGATCCTGCCGCGCGAGATCAAGACCTATGCCTGGGAGGTCGACGACCCGATCGGCAACAAGTTCGGATATGTGCAGGGAATCGCCTATAAGTCCCCGGCGCTGCTGGTGCGCCGGATCGTCGATACCGCGAGCATGAACGGAGTCTACATGCTGAACCTCTCCCCGCTGCCCGACGGAACCTTGCCCGCCGAACAGCAAGACCGCCTGCGCGAGATCGGCCATTGGCTCCAGGTCAATGGCGAGGCGGTTTACGGCACCCGGGCGTGGATTCGCTATGGCGAAGGGCCCTATTACAGCGCTCCGCCCGACAAGCCGCGCGGCAACGATGATCCGCCCGCGGAGGCTTACTCCGGCCGGGAAATCCGCTTCACCACCAAACCCGGCGCCTTGTACGCCTTGATCATGGACTGGCCCGGCGATACCGCCGTCATCACCTCCCTCGCGAGCGGCGCGAAGGACCTGCCCGCGGGCCAGATCGAGCGGGTCGAACTGCTGGGGCACCCGGGCGAGCTGGATTTCAGGCAAGACGCCGACGGCTTGAAAGTGAAAATGCCGCCGGACAAGCCCTGTGATTACGTCTTTGCCTTGAAAATCACCGGCCTGAAGGTCCAGTCGACGCCGGTGAGGTATTCGTCCGCGGACGCCCCGGCGGCGAGCCCGGTCGCCGTCCCAACTGAGCTGCTCTCGCAATGACCCCATGATCCACCGCCAATCCCCCACCGTTGCCCTTCCCGGCGCCGCCCTGGCCCTCCTCTTGGCCGGGCCGGCGCTGTTCGGCGCCGATCCGGCGCCCACGCCCGCCACCGTTCGCCCTCCGCCGCCCGATGCCGTCGCCGCCGCGCCAGTCGTGCACTTCCGGGGAGGTCCGGCAACCCCGGCCGACCTCGCGGAAATGGCCAAGCTGGCACTCCTTCCGGCCCTGACACCGGGCGCCGGCGACGGCGACTATCTGGTCAAACCGCCCTATTCCCTGGCGCCGGAACAGAACCCGCAGCCGGACGTGCCCAAGGGCCGGGTCCTACAGTTCACTCTGAAAGCGGCCGACAGCAAATTCTACCCGGACACCGGCTTGCGGGGCACCTTGGCCGCACGCAGCGTGACGGTTTACATCCCCAGCCAATACGTGCCCGGCACTCCCGCGCCGTTGCTCGTGACCCACGATGCCATGGGCGCGCGCAACAACCAATTGCCCACGATTCTCGACAACCTGATCGCCGCCCATCGCGTTCCGCCGCTCGTCGCCGTCATGGTGGGCAATGGCGGCGGCGACGGCCGCGGAAGCGAACGGGGCCTCGAATACGACACGGTGTCCGGCAAGTTCGCCGAATTCATCGAAGTCGAAGTGCTCCCGAAGGTCGCCCAGGACTATCACATCACCTTCACCAAGGATCCCGCCGGGCGCGCCACCCTTGGCGGAAGCTCGGGCGGGGCCGTGGCGTTCACGATGGCTTGGTTTCATCCGGATCTGTACGGACGGGTGCTCACGTACTCCGGCACTTACACCAACAACCAGTCGCCCGAGAGTCCGGTGTTTCCGCACGGCGCCTGGGAATACCATGAACATCTGATCGCCCAGAGCGAACCCCAGCCCCTGCGCGTCTGGATGGAAGTCGGCGAGAAGGACAACGGCGCGACGAACACGGCCGCCGACTTCCACAATTGGGTGATCGCCAACGAGCGCATGGCGTCCGTCCTGAAAGCCAAGGGCTACCACTACCAGTTTGTCTATGCGGAGGGCGCCGGCCACGTCGATCGTCGGGTCGTCGCCCAAACTTTGCCGCAGGCTTTGGAGTGGCTGTGGCGGGATTACACGGCGCCCAAGTGACCAATCCCGGTTCCCTTCTGCGTTGCCGGGGCGGGTTTGGCCTTCTAAGCCTGCTTCGCCGTGCCGAAGTTCTTCCACCGGTTGAGCGCCGCCCTCTTCGCCCTGGCGCTGACCGCGCTGGCCTGGCTGCTGCTGCCTGATCTTTGGACCAGCTTCCTGCCGTCGGCCCGGCATCAGCGGGCCGGGGCGCTCGCGCTCATTTTTGCCGGGGCCGCTTTCATCTGCCTGCAAGTGGGCGCCGGAAGGCGGCCCAAGGAATTGATCAAAGGCTTCCTCCTCGGGCTGGCGTTCATTCTGTGGGGAGGCGAGTGGTTCCTCCCGGCCGGCCCGGCCGTCACCGCGATCGACGGCGCCGTGATCGCGATCTTTGTCGCGGACTTGGGTTTGGTCATTAAGAGCGGCTTGGACCGCAATGACGCAGCCGCCCCGACTGACCGCTGATAACCGCGATTTCAGATTTTTTATATAGCAACGCGGACATCGGGGATCAGAATTCCTGACTAACTGTTACGCGGGAATGACTTGGGTAAAATAGCCTCGGGAACCAAAGGCGTCATCGGCGGACCATGGTCGGTCCCAGTTCGACTCCCGCTTCAACTATGCCGCGCGATCCTCTCGAAGCCGCTCCCAGATTGGAGCGGCCCCCAGGAGCAACTCCAACGAAGCTTGGCCGAGGCCACCGGGCGGGGCCGTCTCTACAAGCCGGGCCCCCGTCCCGTTGGCCGGCCAAGCGCGGCCTCGGCACCGGCCGTTCTCCATTTTGGGGTCGCCATGGTCGATTTGATTACTAGCTAATCCGAATGGCCAAGCACCGCTCGACCGCTGCGCCACCGCGCAGAACCGGCGACAAGCCCAGCCCGGGAGGGCCTTCGCCCTCCGTTTCGCCGGGGGCTGAAGCCCGCGGGCCTAAGCACCGGGCCGGCCAGGACCGGTCGGCTTTTCAATCGGAGGAACCTAACCGTGGCTGAACGAACGACGCCGGGCCAGCCCCTGGCCTTTCTTGCCGGCGGCGGCGAGATGGGCGAACGCATGCGGGCGAAGGACTGGTCCGCCACCCCGCTGGGTCCGGCCGAACGCTGGCCCCAAAGCCTCAAGACCGCGGTCCGGATCATGCTGACCTCCCGCCAGCCGATTTGGATCGGCTGGAGCTCGAGCCTGATCTATCTCTACAACGATCCCTACCGGGCGATCGTGGGCGGCAAGCATCCCCAGGCCCTGGGGCTGCCGACGGGGATCGTCTGGAGCGAGATTTGGGACGTGATCGGACCCATGCTGCACAAGGCGATGGCGGGCAAGGAAGGCACCTATGAGGAATCACGCCTTCTCATCATGGAGCGCAATGGCTACCGGGAAGAGACCTACTACACCTTTTCGTACAGCCCGATCCCCAACGATGACGGCGGCGCCGGCGGCGTCATCTGCGCCAACACCGACGACACCCGGCGGGTGATCGGCGAGCGCCAGCTGGGCTTGCTCCGGGAGCTGGGCGCCAGCACCGCCAACACCCACAGTTGGCGGGACGCCTGCGCGGGAGCGCGGCGCGCCCTGGAGTCGAATCCGCGCGACCTGCCCTTCGCCCTGATCTACGTTTCGCCCACCGCCGGAGGGCCGCTCGAATTGGCGGAGCTATGCGGGCTGGACCGCTCGCACCCGGCCGCAGCCAAGGCTCAAGCGTGGCCGCTGCATTTGGCCTTGGACACGCGGGAAATCGTCCTGGTCGACGATTTGAACCAGCTCCTCGGAGCCGCCGCCCCCACTGGCGCGTGGGATGCGCCGCCCAGCCGCGCCGCCCTGATCCCGCTGGCCGTCTCGACCCGGGCGGGCCGCGGCGGCGTGCTCGTCGTCGGGCTGAACCCCTTCCGCCTGTTTGATGAGGACTACCGGAACTTCCTGAACCTCGTCGGCGGCCAGATCGCCGCGGGCATCGCGAGCGCCCAGGCCTACGAAGAGGAGCGCCGGCGGGCCGAAGCGCTGGCGGAGCTCGACCGGGCAAAGACGGCCTTCTTCTCCAATGTCAGCCACGAGTTCCGCACGCCGCTGACCCTGATGCTCGGACCGATCGAGGATCTGCTCGAAAAAAGCTACACGGACCTGACTCCGGCCACCAAGAACCAGCTGGAGATCGTGCATCGCAACAGCCTGCGCCTAATGCGGCTGGTCAATACGCTGCTCGACTTCTCGCGCATCGAGGCGGGCCGGCTCGAGGCGAATTACGCCCCCGTCGACCTGGCGGGCTTTACGGCGGAGCTGGCGAGCATCTTCCGGGCCGCGATCGAGCGGGCGGGGCTGCGGCTCACCATCGACTGCCCGCCGCTCCCGGCGCCGGTGTACGTGGACCGGGAGATGTGGGAGCAGATCGTGCTCAATTTGCTGAGCAACGCCCTGAAGTTCACTCTGGCCGGCGAAATCGCGGTCACGCTGGAGGCGGCCGCCGGCGAGGCCAGGCTGGCGGTGCGCGATACAGGAGTCGGCATCCCGCCGGCGGATGTGCCGCGGGTGTTCGAGCGCTTTCACCGGGTCCGGGAATCCCGCGGCCGCACCCACGAGGGCACCGGCATCGGCCTGGCGCTCGTCAAGGAACTCGTCGGGCTGCACGGCGGTGCGATCCGCGTGGAGAGCAAACTGGACGCCGGCAGCTGTTTCATCGTCACGGTGCCGCTCGGCCGGGCGCACTTGGATCCGAGCCGCATCCGGGCCCTGGCCGAGCGGGCTCCCGGCCGGCACGGAGTCGAAGCCTTCGTCCAGGAGGCTTTGCGCTGGATGCCCGGAACCGATCAGCCGCTGGAGGTCGCCTGGGCGCGGGCGAGCGGCGCCGCCCTGGGACCCCCGTCCGAGGATCGGGCAGCCGAGCGACCGCAAGCACCCCGGCCGCGGATCCTCTGGGCCGACGACAATGCCGATATGCGGGACTACGTGAGCCGGCTGCTGGGCGAGCGCTTCAGCGTCCAGGCCGTCGCGGACGGCCAGGCGGCGCTGGAAGCCATCCGTGCCGAGCGCCCGGAACTCGTGCTGAGCGACGTCATGATGCCCCGGCTCGACGGCTTCGGCTTGATCCGCGCCCTGCGGTCGGACCCGGAATTGAACACGATCCCGGTGATCCTGCTGTCCGCCCGCGCCGGCGAAGAGGCGCGCGTGGTGGGCGCGGAGGCCGGCGCCGACGACTATCTGATCAAGCCGTTCAGCGCCCGCGAACTGCTGGCCCGCGTCGAATCGCACCTGAAGCTGGCCCGGATCCGGCGGGAGACCGAAGCGGCGCTGCGCGAGAGCGAGGCGCGGGTCCGGAAGACCAACGCCGAGCTGGTGCAGCGCGTCGCCGAGCTGCAGCAGGCGGCCGCGGAGATCAAGGAATCGCGCCGGGCGGCGATGAACCTGATGCAGGAGGCGGTGCGGTCGCGCGAGCAGGTCGAGCGGCTGAACCGGGACCTGCAGGGGGAAGTCGCCGAGCGGGAGGCCGCCCACACCCGGTTGCGCCAGCGGACGGCGCAGTTCGAGACCCTGCTGAGCCAGGCTCCGATCGGCGTCTACGTGATCGACGCGGATTTTCGGATCAGCGAGGCAAATTCCACCGCCCAGCGGGCGTTCGGCGACCTGCCCGACCTGATCGGCCGGGACTTTGCAGCGCTCACCCGCATGCTGTGGCCGCCGGCCTTTGCCGAGGACATCGTCCGCCGTTTCCGGCAAACCCTGGAAACCGGCGAGCCTTATGCCGTCGCCGAATGCAGCGAGCGACGGCTCGACCGGGAGGCCACCGAGTTTTACGAATGGCGCATCGACCGCATCCCCGTGCCCGACGGCCGCTTCGGCGTCGTGGCCTATTTCCGGGATATTTCAGCGCAAGTGCGGACCCGCGCGGAAATCAAGGCGGCCCGCGACGAGGCGCTGGCGGCAAATCGCGCGAAGGACCAGTTCCTGGCGACCCTCTCACACGAATTGCGCACGCCCCTCACCCCCGTGCTGCTGGCCGCCAGCCACGCCGCGGACGACCCCACCCTCCCCGAGGCGATCCGCGCCGACTTTAAGATGGTCGCCGACAATATTTCGCTGCAGGCGCGCCTAATCGACGACCTGCTCGACTTTAGCCGGATCATCCACGGCAAAGCGGCCCTGGAGCGGCGCACCCTGGACCTCCACCAGGTGATCCGCGACGCGGCCGCCACGATCCGCGAGGAGATCGCGGCCAAGCGGCTCGAGCTGAGCTTTGACCTCGGCGCCTCCGCGCCCTGGGTCGATGGCGATCCGGTGCGCCTGCGCCAGGTGTTCTGGAATGTGCTGAAGAACGCCGTGAAGTTCACGCCCGCCGGCGGCCGGATCGAGATCCAGTCCCGGGATGTGCCGGCCGCCCGCGAGCTGGAGATCCGGATCCACGATTCCGGCGTCGGGCTGGAGCCGGAGGAAATCGGCCGCCTCTTCCATCCGTTCGTCCAGGGGCGCCATGCGGCGGGAGCGCGCACGGATGCCTCCGGCGGGCTCGGCCTTGGGCTGGCGATCAGCCGCATGCTCCTCGAGAGCCACGGCGGCAGCGTCACCGCCGCCAGCCCCGGTCCGGGACAAGGAACCACCCTGATCCTGCGGCTGCCGGCGCGGGCGGCGGACCAGGCCGAGTTCGGACCCGCCCGGAACGGCGCGGGCGGCGGCCAGCCGGCGGCGGAGGGACGGCCCCCCCACGCCCATCGGGTGCTGTTCGTGGAGGACCATGAGCCGACCCGCGCTACGATGACCAGGCTGCTGGAGCAACGCGGATATGCGGTGACTGCCGCGCGTTCGGTGACCGATGCGCTCCAGCGGACGGCGCAATCGGAAGTCGACGTCCTCATCTCCGATCTGGGCCTGCCCGATGGCGACGGCTGCGAGTTGATGGCCAAGCTGCGGCAAGCTCGGCCGGGCCTGGTCGGAATCGCGCTCAGCGGCTATGGGATGGAAGCCGACATCACGCGCTCCCGGGCGGCCGGTTTTGACGAGCACCTCACCAAGCCGGTCAGCATCGAGTCGATCGACCGCGCGCTCGGGCGTTTGCTTGAGCTATGAGCGGTCCGCCATGGCCGTTGAGGGCGGACCAGGGCTGCGCGCCAGCGGCCCGCCTTTGGAAGGCCGGGCGCCCCGGAGCCAATTTCATCCCGGCAGGATTTGTAAATCGGGCTCGGCTGTTTACACTGACCGTCTTTTCATCCCCCCGATCCTATGGAATCTCGAAAACTTGGCGGTTCTGGCTTGAAGGTCCCGGTGCTCACGCTCGGCACCGGCACATTTGGCGGGAAGGGGGAGTTCTTTGGCTCCTGGGGCGGCACCGACGCGGCCGAAGCCACGCGCCTGGTGAGCATCTGCCTGGAAGCGGGCCTGTGCATGTTTGATTCGGCGGACATCTACTCGGATGGAGCGGCCGAGGAAGTCCTCGGCCAGGCGATCCGCGGCCGCCGCGACCAGGTTCTGATCTCCACCAAAGGCACCTTCCGCTTCGGCCCGGGGCCGAATGACGTCGGCTCGTCCCGCCAGCACCTGATCCGGGCCGTCGAGGGCAGCCTGAAGCGCCTGGGGACCGACTATATCGACCTTTACCAGCTGCATGGTTTCGACGCCCAGACGCCGGTCGAGGAGACGCTGCAGACGCTGAACGAATTGGTCCGCGCCGGCAAGATCCGCTACCTCGGGGTCTCGAACTTCTCCGGCTGGCACCTGATGAAGTCCCTGGCGGTGTCGGACCGCTACGGCCTGGCCCGCTATGTGGCGAACCAGACCTATTACTCGCTCATCGGCCGCGATTACGAGTGGGAGCTGATGCCCCTCGGACTCGATCAGGGGCTCGGGGCCGTCGTGTGGAGCCCCCTCGGCTGGGGGCGGCTCACCGGCAAGATCCGGCGCGGCCAGCCGGTCCCGAAGGAGAGCCGGCTGCGCTCCCAGGTCGTGCGCGACCTCGGGCCGCAGGTGGAAGACGAGTATCTCTACCAGATCGTCGACGCGCTCGAGGCGCTCGCTCAGGAGACCGGCCGGAGCGTCCCGCAAATCGCCCTGAACTGGCTGCTCCACCGGCCGACGGTGTCGACGCTGATCATCGGCGCCCGGAACGAGGCCCAGCTCCGCCAGAATCTCGGCGCCGTGGGCTGGAGGCTGGCCCCCGAACAGATCGCGCGGCTCGACGCCGCGAGCCTCCGGCCGAAGCCCTATCCTTACTGGCACCAGTCCGGTTTCACCGAACGCAATCCTTCTCCGGTGTGAGCGGCCGGCCGCGCGCCAGGACCAGCGCCGAGTTACTGCCGGCGAAGAACTCGTAATCCACGGGCAGCAGACGGACGGAGGCGCCTTCGCGCTCCAGTTCGCCGATCAGGCGCGGAAGCTCCGGATAGGGCCGGCCGTCCGGTCCGCAGACCGGGTGGAGCCGGACTTCTCCCGCGGCCACGCGCAGCATCTCCCGGCAGGCCGCCAGATGGAAGGCGTAGTCGAACTGGCGCGCATAGGTGAAAAGCAGATGGGCGCACAGCACCAAGTCGAAGGCGCCGTCGGCGAACGGCAGGTTCGGCAGCCGGGCTCCGACATAGCGGTCCTGCAGAAAACCCGCCTCGTAGTCGGCGAGAAACCGCACCGCGGCCGAGCGCCGGCTGGCGGCGGCCGCCTCCTGCGACGGAAAGTAGCCGTACCGAAACAGGGCCTCCTTGCGGAGCATCTCCCGCTGCATCCGGGCATAGTCGATCTCCACGTGGGCGGCGAGCGCGTCCACCGGAAAGCCGTAGAGGGGATCGACGGCGACCGCGCGGACGCCGCGGGCATGGGCCTCGGCCGTGAACGAAGCCGGGCCGGCCGCAACGTCGAGGACGCTCCGGCCGGCCAGAGCGGCCTCGCCCAGGTCGAAAAACCGGCGGTATTCGGCAAAGGTGCGCCCGAAGAAGGCTACCGAAGCGAGTTGAAATTCTGTGGGCAGGGGGGAAAGGGACATGTTCGGATCGAGGTCTGGGATTGCGGACGCAAAAAAACCCGGCTCGGAAAAGAGTCGGGCTCGTCGGGGAGAAAACCGGCGGAACGCCGGTCGCGCGCCAGGCGCGTCCTCACCATCGCCGAGCCGGGTGCCGCCACCAAGACGCCGCCGGCCGGGCGGCGGGGTTCATTTGAATTGACGGGGAGCGGTGCATCGCCCGCAGGTTCGCCGCGGCTGCATCGGTTGTCAATGCCGCCGCGCGTCCGTCCTCCCGCCCCCCCGGCGAGCGGCTTCGGAGCGGTCTGAAAATCGGCTGGCAATCCCAGCGGGCCCCGGGAAGGATCGGCCGCATCCTTCCGCCGCCGGACCCGTCTAGCGCCCGGCCTTCGCTTCCCCCAAAACCCGGCCCGCCTCCCGAATCCAAATGATCCCCCGTTCCCTGCCCTTCTCCCTGAGTTTCAGCCTCCTGCTGCTGGCCGGCGCCGTCGCCGGCCGCGCGCAGTCCGCCGACCCGGCCGCCGGCGCGATCGGCTCCAAGTTCGCCGTCCCCGCCTCGCCACGCGCGGTGTACAATTTCAACCCCGGCTGGAAGTTCACGTTTGGCAACACGGCCGGCGCCGACGCTCCCGCCTTCGACGACTCGGCTTGGACCAGCGTCAGCCTGCCCCACACCTGGAACGAGACGGACAGCTACCGGGCGTACATCAGCCACAGCGGCGGCGACCAGAGCGAGAAGATGATGGGCCTCGGCTGGTACCGGAAGCACTTCAAGCTGCCGGCCGGAGCCGACGGCCAGAAGGTGTTCCTGGAGTTCGACGGCCTGCGGCAGGCCGCCCATTTCTTCCTGAACGGCCAGCCGATCGGCAAGTACGAGAATGGCGTCACCGCGGTCGGCCTGGACATCACCAAAGCGGCCAAATTCGGCGGCCAGGACAACCTCCTGGCGGTCCAGGTGGACAACAGCCCGAACTACAAGGAAGAGTCGACCGGCACGCTGTTCGAGTGGAACGCGAAGGATTTCAACCCCAATTTCGGCGGCCTCAACCGGGATGCCAAGCTGATCGTGGTGGGCAAGGTCTACCAGACGCTGCCGCTCTATGAGAATCTCCAGACTTCCGGTGTCTACATCTATCCGGCGGCGATCGACGTGAAGAACAAGACCGCGGACATCAAGGTCGAGGCGGAAGTCGCCAACGAGACGGCCGACTATGCCTCGATCACCCTGTCGGCCGTGGTGGTGGACGCCGACGGCGTGGTGCGCGCGAAGTTGGACGGCAACACCTCCGACCTGGTCGGCGGGCAGACGGAGGTCTTCAATGCCGAGGGCTCGCTCGCCGGCGCCCGCCTCTGGGACGTGAACGACCCGTACCTTTACGACGTCTATTCCATCCTCTCCGTCAACGGCTCGGTGGTGGATGTCTGCAAGACCCACACCGGCTTCCGCAAGGCGGAGTTCAAGGGCGGGGCCGGCACGGGAGGGGTGTGGCTCAACGACCGCTTTGTCTGGCTGACCGGCTACTCGCAACGCTCCGCCGACGACTGGCCGGGGTTCGGCGGGGCCTACCCCGACTGGATGCATGATTTCACCCTCGCCCTGGTGCGCGCGAGCAACGGCAACTACATGCGCTGGATGCACGTCTCGCCCGAGCGCGCCGACGTCTCCGCGTGCGACCGCTTCGGCGTCGTCGAGGTCTGCCCGGCGGGCGACAAGGAGCGGCTGGTGACCGGCCGGCAGTGGGATCAGCGTGTCGAGGTGATGCGCGATTCGATGATCTTTTACCGCAACAGCCCCAGCATCTTCTTCTGGGAGGCGGGCAACACGATCGTGACGCCGGCCGAAATGCAGCAGATGGTGGCCCTGCGCAAGCAATGGGACCCGAACGGCGGCCGCGTCATGGGCACGCGGGACAACGATGTGGTCGATGCCAACAAGGCGCTGACCCCGGTGTCGGAGTATTTTGGCGTCATGATCGGCCAGGCTCCCCAGGCCGACAAGGTCGCCGGCGACGACATCTTCCGGGGCTACAGCATCGCCCGCCGCGACAAGGCGCCGCTGATCGAGACCGAGGATTTCCGCGACGAGGCCGGGCGCAATGTCTGGGACAACTACTCGCCCCCGCATTTCGGCTTCAAGCCCAAGACCGGCTCGATCGGCGGCCGGCCGGTCGACAGCTGGCACTGGAACTCCGAGACCTTCTGCCTGGCCGCCGCCACCCGTTACGCCAGCTACGTGCGCAACCGGATCGACAATCCCGATCCGGCGCATTCGAAATGGTCCGCCTACTCGTCGATCTATTTCACCGATTCCGACGCCGACGGCCGCCAGCAGGGCAGCTACGTCTTGCGGGTCAGCGGCAAGGTGGACGGGGTGCGGCTCCCGAAGCAGCTGTTCTTCGTTTCCCGCGTCATGCAGAACGAGCAGCCGGACATCCACATCATCGGCCATTGGACCTATCCGGCGAATACGGTGAAGACGATGTATGTGGCGGCCACGCACTGCGACCAGGTCGAGCTGTTTCTCAATGGCCGATCCCTGGGCGTGCAGACCAAGCCGACCACCTTCGTCGACCCCTTGCGGGGCCAGCGCCAGCAGGGGGCCGAGCTTCTGGAGGGGGTGGACACCGGGTTTATCTATGCTTTTCCCTCCGTCGCATTTGAACCGGGCACCCTGAGAGCGGTGGCGACCCAGGGCGGCCAGGTCGTCGCGCAGGATGAGCTCAAGACCGCCGGACCGCCGGCGGCCATTCGGCTGACCGTCCACGAGGGCCCGAACGGCCTCCAGGCCGACGGCTCCGACGTGGTGCTGGTCGACTTCGAGGC
>Ga0302320_10021001_pt1 | contig 12981 bp, 3 predicted proteins | sample Bog_T0_3_FD_202130 | JGI IMG/M metagenome (GOLD analysis project Ga0302320, IMG submission 202130) | Peat permafrost microbial communities from Stordalen Mire near Abisko, Sweden - Bog_T0_3 | ecosystem: Environmental > Terrestrial > Soil > Wetlands > Peat | place: Sweden: Abisko, Stordalen Mire...
ATTCGGCGGCAGGGGTTGCCAATTCACCGGCTTGTTCGAGGAGTTCCTGACGGGTCTGGGATTCGATGAAGCCGCCGTTGCGCCATTCATAGAGGTTTTGTTTGGTGACGGGTTCGCTGCCAAAGTCGCGGGCCAGGATGGCCTGGACGGCGGGTGAGGCATTGAGCCAATTGAGGAGGGAGGCGCCATCTTCGTTGGCGGAAAGGCGGCGGTTGAGTTCATCGCGCATTGGGCGCGGCAGGCGGGGGATTTTTCCTTGGCGTGGCATAATTGTTTATTTTGTTATGGTGCACTATGACGAACACATGATAACCCGCAAGGTCACATTGTCAATCCAAAATGCACTATGAACATATTTATTTTTGACGGCGGGGGGTGGGCGGGGTAAACAGGGGCAGAAAGTTCTGAGGCGCAATCATTTAACGCCGGCCGTTGGAAACGCGGGCAGGCCAGTTCATGGCGGGCGGGAAGTGGCGGCAAGGTGAGCGCGTGCGGCATCACGACCATCGACAGCAGTTTTATGGGCTTTATTTAGCTATATTAAAAATAACGCAAAATAGTCCTTGAAATTTTTTTGGCTCAAGGTAAAAAGGTTATGTTCCAGTCAGCCGTTGGGAATAGTTAATTACTCTGGAACTGAAGCAGGTAAAAATAATACTGAGCCAACTGGAGGTAAAACAGTTCAGAGCTTTTGAAGCGGGTGGGTTTTGATGCTCATCGCGGTCAATTTCCTGGCGGTTTTTCCCATGAATTTCGGACTATGAAAACACACATTCGTGTTGGGCAATTGCTATTACTATTGGCCGGCCTTGGCTTCGCCACCGGCCCCTTGCGGGCGCAATATATTGCCTACGAGGTACCGGATGGCACACTGGGCAACCACGGCCTGTCTGGAATCGGAGTGGGCAACGATTTTCAGGTGAACCAGCCCATCACCATCACCGAACTGGGCGTGTTCGCCAATGGCACCAACGGTTTGGCTGGCGGCACGGAGCTGACGGTCCAACTTTACGAGCGCGGCGGCAATAATGGCACGCTCCTGGAAAGTCTGAGTTTTGACGCGGCCAGCCCCGGCATCCGGATGGGCGGCAGTTACTTCAAGCCGTTGGCTAATCCCGTCACCTTGCTGCCCGGAAGTTATACCATCTCGGCCCATGGCTTTGACACCAACAGTCCGGCCGGGGACGCGGATCTCGATCCCTACAACACGACGCCCTGGCCATGGAAGATCAACACCACGGTTCCGCCGTGGACGGTGAATACCGGCGGCGGGCTGATTCAACCCGAGGGCCTGAGCCGGCATGGGGCGAGCGGTTTCTTCCCCGGGCATCTGGACCGGGGTCCGGCCAATCGATATGCGGCGGGCACCTTTAAGTATCAGGCGGCGACGTTGCCGGTGCCACCGTATGCGGCGGACTATGCGGCGTTGACGGCCGGCGTGGCGAACTTTCCGATCGACGACCTGCGACATCTGGGGAGCATTGCGGTATTGGACAACGGGGCCTTTCCGGTGTTGGTGGAGCATGGCGGCAACCGCGAGGTATTGGAAGCGGCGGGCACCTACAATGGCGACCCGAAGGGTGGTCGCGCGGTCGTTTTTGCGCATACGCAATGGGAGCGGAGCTTCAACGACAGCCGGCTGGCGCTGTTTGAAAATGCGATTTTGTGGGCCAGCCGTAAAAGCAACCCAGCCGAGATCGTGATCGGGGTAACCACCCACGCGGGTGATCCGATCACCAACATGAATATCGGTTATTTTGCCAGCCGGGGTTACCAGATCATCCCCATTGATTGCAAGACTTGGGATTTAACCAATGCGTTGCCGGCCATGGACGTGCTGGTGGTGGACGGGCACACCAGTTATGCCGAACGGATCGGCGAATTGATCCAGAAGTATGCGGCTGAAGGCGGCGGCTTGGTGGTAAGCGTGACGCCGCGCTTCGTGGTCTATCCCAAGGTTCGTCCGGTGTTCAACGCTCTCAATCAGATGCTTCAGCCCTATGCCCTGGCCTATCGCTCGAGTCTGGCGGTGCCGGTGGACCTGACCCTGACGAATATCCAGACCGTGCCGCACCCCGACTATTTCATTGCGTTCCCGGCGGCCGAACAGTTGCATGCGGACAAAATCGGGCAGCGCAAGCTCGACAGCCAGCAAAAGGTGATTGCGTTCAACACGATCTCTTATGCGGTGGTGGGTCAGCCGCAATGGCTGGCGCAATTGACGGCGGTTTATGCGGGCACGACCAACAACGGCATTCAATATCCCGGGGACGCCGGGGATTTGGTGGATGTGGTGACCTTGAACGGCGCCCAAGCCACGACCAACCAGCTGGGTCGTTGGACGGTGGAGGGGCAGGAGTTGGTGGCGCAAACTGTCCGGGGCATGGTGGAATATGCGTTTAATGTGCCGGCATCGGACCTGTATCAATTGCGGATCACGGGTGCGTCGAATCCGTTGAACTTACCGGGCGGCGATTTCAACCTGAAACTGACGATTGACGGCCAGAGCCTGGGCCATTTCGATCTGAACGCAGAGACCAACAACGGGACCGTGCAGTGCCGGCTACCGTTTCTGACGACCGGGCCGCACACGTTGCGCATTCTCTGTGATGATCCCGGGGTCGGCAACACAACGCTGCGGCTGCAAGCGGTGAAAATTCAAACGCGGCTGGGGCCGGACAGCGACGGCAGCGGGGTCAAGGATTGGGTCAAGCAGATGCTGCAGCAGGAGTCTGGCTTGGACAACACCAACGCCACGATCAGCAGCTACACCTCGCCGCTGTGTCTGGAGGGGCGTGATCCGTACCTTAAAATGATGAGTTTGTATGTGGAAGGGGCGGACAACAAGCAGGTGAACCTGACGCCGCAGGGCGCGCCGAACCAGCGCTGGTACGTGAATGTGCCGCTGTCGGCTTACGTTAATGCGGAGCCGATCTTCCATGCCAGCTATCAGAATGGGGGCGGGAGCGATCTGCGGTATCTGCAATGGTTGCCGGTCAATTTGCTGGCCCCGCCCGCGGCGAGCCTCACCGTCCGGCAGGGGGACAGTTTATTGTTCAACGCGGCGCCCACGAACGCGGCCACCGGGAGTTTGGTGATCACCATTGGCACCAATCAATGGACCGGGCGCAGCAGCCAGCCGATTGCCTGTCCGTTCAATCAGCCGGGCAGCTTTAGCGTCACTGGCACCTACAGCCGGGCCGGTCTCACGCAAAGCGGCGGTATCACCGTTACGGTGGTAGGCCAGTCCTTTTCCAACCATCCCGATTGCTGGGTGGGGAATGAACGCCCGTGGAATATCTATGGCGTGCCACCGCAGGCCGGTTTGGAATCCGATGCCCGGCTGTTCTTTGCGCCCGTCGCGGCGCTGGCCAACCAGGGCGAGCAAATCGATTTGGTGGCGGATCAAAACGAACCGCGCTTTGTTCTTGCCCGTTTGGGCACCAACGGTCCGGTCCTGAATAGCGCCCGGGTCAATGGCTTTCAGTTATGGTCGGCGAACAGCACGGGGGCGAAGATTTTGCAGGTGTACCCCGACGGCAGCCAGTTGGTGGAAACCAAGGAAGTACTCAGCCCGGTGCCCTCCGATCTGACGGTGCGGCTGGATGTGTTGGTGGGCGGGGTGATCTTTGACGATGGCACGACCAGCAGGACGCTGACGCCCGCGGATTTTGACGCGCTGGGTCAGAGTGTGGTGCGCTTCATCCGGCCGGCGAGCGCGCGCACCTCCACCTGTTATTCGATCACGGTGTTGCAAGGTGCCAACCAGATTTTCTACACCCGCTGACCATGAAAATTCGATTTTCCCTCTGGCTGATGCTGGCGGCGGGGGCTGGCGGCGTGACGCTGGCGCTCTGGCAGCCTGCGGCCCGGAAACCAATCGCTGCGGCCAGCCAACCGGTCGCGGCACCACCCGTGGCGGCGGGGGCGGTTTTACCGCCGGGAACCAGGCCGGCAGCGCCATCCGCAGCCTCAACGACGGTTACCGCCCCGAATCAAATCTCGGCTGCGGTGCAAGTGATTGTCGATGGCAGCTCGAGTTTTCAGGCCTGTGAACAGGCCATCAAGTCCCTTGGCGGACAAAAGTTGTCGGACGCGGACCGGAAGGCGCTGTATGACTATCTTCGGCAGCCGGGTGCGCACGATGATCAACAAGTCACCCAGGTATTGAAGAATGAGCTGATGGACGCGTTGTGCACCGTGCAGCCGCCGCCGCCGGGATTGCGGGAATTGCTGACGCAGATCCAGCAAAACGCGGGCGAGGACGAGGTGTTGCGCGACTATGCGGTGCAACATCTGTCCGCGTTTTACCGGCAGATGAGCAGCGCGGCGGGGTTGGACGCCACGTTCCAGGCGGCGGAATTGCAACAGACCCGGCAGACGCTGTTTGACGCATTGGGTCAGACCGACACCAGCATGGCCGGCACCGCCTTGTTGGGGTTGAGCCAGCTCGCCCAGTCCGGCTGGCCGGGAGTGGATGCCGGTCAGATCAGCGCGGCGGCTTTGAAACTGGCGGAGAATGAGAACGCGGGCGAACTAACCCGGATCACGGCCTTTCAAGTCTGCGCCAACCTAAAAACCCAGGACGCCCTGCCGGCCATTCTTAATGCGGCCCAAAGTGGTCAGACGGTGCCGGTGCAGATCTCGGCCATTGCGGCCCTGGGGGCCTTGGGCGATGCCAGCCAGATTCCCTGGTTGAACAGTTTGATCCAGGACGGCAACAACGACCGGCTCCGGCTGCCGGCGCAACATGCGTTGAGCCAGATCGCCAGCCGCTTGCAACCCTCGTCCAGACTCCATTGAATCTTGAATCTCGAATTTTGAATCCAAAGGCAACCATGAAAACCGGGAAGAGAATACTACGAGGATTGCTGGCCACCCTGACCCTGCTGGCCACCGCGAGCCACGCCGACAACGCCTGTATTGAAAACGGTCCCTATACCAACGCGGTGGGCTGTGTCCGCCCGGGCACGTGGGTTTCGGGCGGGTTGACGCCCACGAACATCACGGTGGGGGTCGGCCAGGCGATTGTCGCGCCCACGGCCTCCGGCTATGCTCTCACCAACGGTTTGGGGCAATACTACGTCTATTACGACTGCCCCAACAGTGGCCCTGATCACTATTTCACCAACCAAATAGGGTATGCCCTCGGCAATCCGCATTTTGTCCCGGCCATGCCCAGCCTTATCTGGACGCCCGGCATCTACAGCTATACCGGCATGGTGGCCGCCGCCGGGAGTCCGTGCTCGCCGCTGACCAACCAATTGGGCACGGTGACCATTCTTGTGATTAGCAATAATCCCGACGTCCTGTTGGATGTGGATTTTGGCGTTCAAATCACCAGTGCCAAGGCGGGCTATGCCGCGTTGGGTGATGGGTTGGGTGATTTTTGGAATGAATATTCCCAGACCAACCGGTTGTCCGGGGCCCTGGCCAATTTGAAGACGGCCGAGGGCGCGACGTCGCCGGTGGGCCTGCTGGTGACCAATCTGCCGTTGGCCGGCGTCAACGGCTCGTCCGACCCGATGTACAATGACTACCTCAAAACCAATGCCGGGACGGCCACACTGACGTTCAGCAACCTGCCGGCGGGGACATGGAACGTGTATTTGTATTCCCAGGACGGCAACTTCACGCTGACAACAGGAGCCACCAGTTGGGGGACGCAAACCTGTTTTGACTCCGCGCCGGGCTCGAGCCCGGTGGCCTGGCAGCAAGGGCGGCAATATGCGGTCTTTCCGAATGTGACCGTGAGCAATGGGCAGCCGTTAACCGTCAGCATTAATCCGGGAATCAACGGCGCCGCCCTGATCTCCGGCCTGCAAATCGCCTCGGCAAATCATATGCCGCCGCCGATCTCGGCCGGCGCCTCCAGCCTGGTAGCCTGGGGGTACAATCTCTTTGGACAGACCAACGTGCCGGCGGGATTAAATAATATCGTGGCCATAGCTGGTGGTGGCTTTCACAATTTGGCGCTGCAGGCCAATGGCCGGGTGGTGGCATGGGGTTTGAACACCCTGGGCCAGACCAATGTCCCGGCTGGCTTGACCAATGCGGTGGCAATTGCCGGCGGCAATTATGATAGTCTCGCGTTGACCGGGAATGGCCGGGTGGTGGGTTGGGGTTCCAACAACTTTGGCCAGACCAATGCTCCGGCCGGTTTGACCAATGCCGTGGCGATTGCCGCGGGTAACGAGCATAACCTGGCGCTGAGGAGCAATGGCACGGTGGCGGCGTGGGGTTACAATTTCTACGGGCAGGCCAGCGTTCCGTCGGGCTTGAGCAATGTAGTGGCCATTGCCGCTGGCGCTGATCACAGTCTGGCGCTGACGGCCAATGGCACCGTGGTGGCCTGGGGTTATAACGCCTACGGGCAGACCAATGTTCCGGCGGGTTTGACCAACGTGGTGGCGATTGCCGCTGGCGCTGATCACAGTCTGGCCCTCAAGGCCAATGGCACCGTGGTGGCGTGGGGGTATAACGCCTCCGGGCAGGCCAGCGTGCCGGCGGGTTTGACCAATGTGGTGGCGATCGCGGGCGGTGCCTTGCACAGTCTGGCCCTCAAGGCCAATGGCACGGTGGTTGCCTGGGGATACAACGGCTCTGGCCAGACCAGTATTCCGGCGGGCTTGGGCAATGTGGTGGCCATTGCGGGCGGTTATTATCACAGTCTGGCCCTCCGAAATGCCACCATTCCAGCCAGTGAAATCCCTTTTCTCTATCCCGCCGGGGCCCCCGGATATCTCAATGTCACCTTGGACTCCGACTATGACGGCGTCAGTGACCTGCAGGAAATAGCCAGCCGCACCGATCCCTTCGACCCCAGCAGCGTTCCGCCCATTCGCCTAGGCTACTGGCCCTTTGACAATACCAACACCTGGGTTGGCGGCGCCGGCCAGCTGCCGTTGACGGCCACCAATCTGGCCGGGGTGCCCAGTTGGGATACCAATGCGGTAAGGTTGGACACCAATCAACCGGCGATCCTCGGCTATCGGGATGTGGAAACCAACGGCAACGCCAACATCAATCTGCGCAGCGGATCCGTCCGATTCTGGTTCAACCCCGATTGGACCAGTGTCGCCGCCGGTGGCAGCGGTCCCGGCGCTTATGGTCGATTGATCGAAATGGGCAGCAACAGTCCCGTCTTCAATGCCAATTCGTGGTCGCTGTCCCGGACCAACGGCTGGTGGTCCTTGTTTTTCACGCCCGACGGCAACAACCTGGTATTTGGCGCCTCGACCAATGGGGCCGGGGGCGTCAACCTCGCCGCCGGCATTTCCTGGACCACCAATCAATGGCATCAGGTCGTCCTGACCTATTCACCAACCAATTCGTCCTTATACGTGGACGGTCAATTGGCCGGCACCGGCGCCGCCTCGCTTTGGTATCCCAATCTGACCGAACGCAGCCGGGGTTTCCGGATTGGCAGCGACCAGAACGGCGTCAATCAGGCCCGGGGCGCGTTCGACGAACTGGAGACCTTCAACTATCCGTTAGCCGCGTCGGACATCGCCACCAACTATCAATACCGGCTGAATTGGAGTGTTTCGGGTAGCGGCCTGCCGAATCTCTGGCAGTGGAACAATTTTGGGTATGAAGGGGTGTCGCCCAGCGGTAATCCGGCTGGCGATGGCCTCAGCAACTTGCAGAAATACCAGAATAATCTTAATCCCTACCAGTTCTACCCCGCGCGATTGGGTTACTGGCGGTTTAATAATCCCCCATCCTGGCTGGACGAGTCGAATTTGGCTCCCAGCACGGCTTATGGTCTGTATCCCGTGCCCTCGTGGAGCGGGGATGCGGTCCGGCTCACCACCGCCCAGAACAGCGTGCTGAATTATCCCGGCATACGCGCCAACGGCTCGGCGGTGGCGGTTTGTCCGGCGGGTACCGGCACCATCCGTTTTTGGTTTAAGCCGGAATGGAGCACTGCTGGTGGTGGTCCTGGCGATGTCGTCCAATTTTTCGAGATCGGCCAGCAATCCACCAATGCAGCGTATGGCTGGTTTTCGTTGTGGGCAGATACTGCGGGCCGGAAATTAACCTTCAGCACCGAAGCCAACGGGATTCATACAGACAACGCAATATATCCGATAAGCCTCACCACCAACGCCTGGTATCAGATCGTGTTAACCTATACTTCCAGCAACAGTTTGCTTTATGTCAATGGGCTTGGCCTGGCCACGAACGGGTTGGGCGCAACCAACCTTCCGAGCCAGGTGTTGTTGCAGCAGGGTTTTTATTTGGGTTGCAGTTGGGACGGCGTAGATCAGGCCAATGGCGTCATTGACGAACTGGAAACGTTCAATTATGCGCTCTCCGCATCGGCGGTGGAGTCAAATTATCTGGCGGTCATGAGCGTTGACACCTATGGAACCGGTCTGCCGGACGTCATCAAAAATGCCTATGGGCTAAATCCGACCGCGGTAGATAGTGATTGCGACGGATTGCCGGATGCCTGGAAAATCGCGAATGGATTGAATCCCACGGATCCAAGTGTTGCGACGCCGGCCATGCTCGCGGCGTACGCCAGTGGCAGCAACGCGACGGCACAGGCCTATGGAATGTTGACCGCACAAACGAACATTTTCAACATTGAGTTTACATCCTCCGCCGGTCCGGCAAGCGCCCTGAACATGTCAGGCGCCCTGGTTTCGGGTACAGGTCGTGGGGCTGATGTCTGGAACTTTTGCGGCATGAATTCGCCGTATTTCACGAGCGGCATGCCAGTGGAAAACGCCAGCGGCAATGGGGCGGGGGCGAAACTCTACGCCTACATTGGACCTTGCATCAACAGTTATCTAGCTGATCCGACCCCATTCCTTTATTCAATTTTCTTGCCAACCAACTGGGAAAGTCTCACTCCTCCCGTAACGATTAGTGAATATGCGACATTCGATTGGCGAGCGTACGCCAATAGCTGCACGAACATTGCCTATTTAAATGGCAAAAATGTTGACGAAAATCCGCTGAACTACCTCTCGGGTTGGGGGCTGATCCCCGACGATTCGCCGACGGGCCTGATCGGCAACAGCGAATATGGTTTGGACGGCACGCTGCTATACACATTCATCGATTACGGACTCGATTACAGCGAATTTCTGAGAGACTGGCAGGAGCAAGCCTTGCAATCCTATTATCCACTATGGGATTTCATTGATACAAATCCTTTTAATACCGCGCAAAGTGACGGCACGTACTGTTTTTATGAAGGTTTCCTTGATCCTTATATATTTAGCATGGCGCTCGACTATTGGACTCTGCAATACCTGACGTCTTCTTTTGATGTCGTCGTATATCCGTTCAACTTTTATATTGACGATAATGGTAATACCAATGGGCCGTATTACAACATGAATTCGAAGGAGCAGGCGGCCATCCAGTCCGCATTCAGCGATTCTGATGGTTATGCGCACAATTTGTATAAGTATTTAATGGCGAGCGGATTCAGCCTGACGAATACGGGAAACTGTCCGCTGGGAAATGTCTGCTGTTATATTCCACCGTTTGCCGACATAACCCACAATGGCAGCTTGCTCGCCGGCACGGATGGCGCAACCTGGAGGTTTTCCGGCGCCGGCGAGACGCAATCAGGCGGTTGGTTCAAAAAGTTTTACACGGAGGCAAAACGAACCCTGTTGATAACGGGCTTGTCGCCCGGCATGTATGCGGTTTATCTGTATTATGACAGTCCCGAGAATGTTGCGCCTGCATCCTGCAATGGAGTGGCGGGATCCCAACAGGTAACGGCCCAGGGAACGAAATACTGGTTTTGCAAGGTGCCTACCACGTCCATCGTGCCGCCGACAAACGTTGTCCAATGTCTTGATGTGCTGAACCTTCCAGAGGGGACCGAGGGACTGTCTGACATGCTCGCCGGGGTGCTCCCTTTTCCGAGCCCCGTTGCCTTGAATCTTTGGCAAAGCAAAACCTACCCAGTCTGGTGGACCAACGTGCAAAATGGGGTCATCCGCGTGACGGTGGATTCACCCAACGTGTTCGACGCCACGTCCGACATGAAGTTGCTTGGGATGCAGGTGGTACGGGTGGGGGATATATCCTCCTCCTCCACCTGGCTGGACGCGCTTCCCGGATTAAACGCGGCCTATCTCAACTGGACGCCGTCGGAGGCTGCAATTAATTATAATATTTACCGCTCCGTGGGTAATACCAATTCCTGGGTGTTGTTGGCTTCGACGACACAGTTAACCTATCAGGATACAGGTTTGACCAACGGAGTGACCTATTATTATCAGGTTGCCGGGGTGGACCCGGTGGGGATCCTCGCGAGCGGAACCTTGGAGCCGCCTTCGGCAGTTGCCAGCACTGTTCCTTTCGCATGTCCGAACCCGCTGCCACCGCGAATTGACTATGTCAATCCCCTCCAAATTCCACCGGTTAGCGGCACATATTCCGTTAGCTATCCATTACTTTTAACCAATTCGGATGCCTTGGACCCGCAGGGATATCCCTTGGTATTCAAGGTGGGCTCCGTGGTGAGCGGTTCCCTGACGATTGATGGCGCGCCCTTTAGCGCGGTGAACAATACCGTAGGCATCACAAATTCCGTGGTCTGGTCTCCGCCCGCTGTCCCGGAGGCGGCAGCAACCCCTGCTTTCCAGGTTTATGTTTCGGATGGCATTAACCGCTCCGCAAATACGGTAAATGTTGTCATTAAACAGGCCGCCAAGACTTATGTGATGTCGTGGGGTGACAATAACTTTTTTTCTGAATACCACGTTGGATACCTGGGTAATGGGACAATCGACCTTGATGGGATGATTTATGATACAACGGATTATCCGAATTCTGGAAACAGACGCGTCTTCATGGATCAAGATCAGGCGAAAGTATATCCCAATTCAATGCTCCAATGTTTCAAATGTAACAGTATATCAAACTATTCTGAAGGACTCGGAGATCCACCCAGCAGGGTTCTGAATCTGGATTCTGTTTCGTCAATTGCATGTTGGGGGGATGGCTTTTTGGGTTGGGGGCATTGTGCGATCACGCCCGATAGCCGGTTATGGTTCTGGGGCGACGCCGGCTCTTATATGATTGGAATGCCCTTGGTGATCGGTTTCAAAAGCCAGGCCACATATTCATATAACACTCCATATGATTTTGGGCCGACTCATTGGGATTCCGGCATGAGTGAATACCCAAACGCTTATTGGACAACCTTCAATTTGACGCTGCCGTCGCCGGTTCCGGTTCTGGATTCTCAAAGCGGTCAACCCCTCACGGGTGTGATATTGGCCAAGGACCAGTACCTGGTCAAGGCCGATGGTTCCCTGTGGTCGGTTGGCCGAGCAAACCACGGGCCGGATGCAACCATAGGCAGGCAGCCGATAAATGTGAATGACGCCTTTCCTGGAGGCTATCCAACCATGGGAATGATGCTGGGGCAAGTGGAGATTGATGGAAATGACAACAACGGAGTCGTATCGGGCCGGGAGATCGTGGAAGTCAATACCTGTGGATTCAATTTTGCGACTTGGGGTGACGCAACCTTGGCCAGGTGCAAGGACGGCTCGTTGTGGGCTTGGGGCGCCATGTCAGATGCAGGGTTCTCATTTCAATTATCCGGCGACACTCAGCCGGATGTGCTTCCCGTTCGATTGTCCAATGTGGAGGCGGCATCGAGCAGTCCCATCGTTCAAGTTTCAGAAGGTTGGAATCATATAGTGATTTGGCGTCAGGATGGTTCACTTTAGGAACTGGGGTATATTCCTTCTCTGGCTCCAGCCACGTATTCGGTAGGCTTTGCGCCTGGAGATTTCGGCTTGATCGCGGACAGCAGCGAGGCCGACTTTAGTGTGTTCTATAGAAATCTGCCCGTTCCGGTAAACGACGTGCCTTCGGATATCAAGCAAGTTGCAGCGGCTCCGACCTTCGCCGCCATCCTGACGGAATCAGGGGATGTCTGGATATGGGGTCAGTGGATGGGGCAATATCTTCCGACACCCCAAAAGATTCCATCAATGTCGGGCATAGTCAAAATAGTTACTGGCGGACAATACATGATTGGCTTGGACAAACGCGGTCGCCTTTGGGGTATCGGAATCAATAACGACGGCGCATTTGGATACAATGATCTTGTCATGTCCTTTGTGCAGCTAGCCAAGGGACCTCAGTTGGGTTGGTACCCCATTGATCTCAATGGAGCTGTGTACCATCACCAGGCCGTGCAAATCCCTGGAATTGAGAATGTTGTGGACGTTTTTAGTGGGGATCATTTATGGAACTCGCAGGTTTACGCCATCGGTTCCGAGGTCCAGGGCAAGCCAACCGGTTTGACCGCAACACCGATGAATCAGTCAGTACAACTTTCGTGGAGCAATTATCCATCGGCTTCATCGTATGTCGTCTATCGTTCGTTGAACGAGGATGCCGGTTATGTGGCGATTGGAACTGCCGCCGTAAATTCCTACTTGGACCAAGCCCCGCCGTTGCAGAACGGGCAGGTCTATTATTACGAGGTTTCAGCCGTTGTAAACGGCGTGGAAACCGCCCCTTCCTGGGAGGTCGCCGCGACGCCCTATCCGGCCCCCAATGCCTTGGGCCAACTGACGGCCTGGTGGGCGTGTGGCGGAATTGAGCTGCAATGGCTGCCGCCGACCAACCTTACGGCGAGTCCCCTCGATGATTATGTGGTTTTGGCTGATAACGTCCAATTGGCGGAACTTCAGCCGGGGGCGATAAACTATTATGACAGCCGCGAGGGCATTGCCAGTAACAGCGTTTATCAGGTGATTGCCCGCAATTCCTCGGGACAGGCAGTCGGAACCATACAGCTTAGCCCGGCCACGCCGACGATTGGCTGCCCCCCTGCGCCCGTCATTGCCACCAATAGCTCGAGTGGCTGGCTTACCGTGAGGCAGAATACCGGTGGCGGCAGCGATCAGGCGACTTTGGTTTGGACCGGGGCCGACCCGGCTTCCGGAACCAACAGTTCCTGGCTCTTTCAACCCGGGGAAT
>Ga0302320_10021002_pt1 | contig 12980 bp, 14 predicted proteins | sample Bog_T0_3_FD_202130 | JGI IMG/M metagenome (GOLD analysis project Ga0302320, IMG submission 202130) | Peat permafrost microbial communities from Stordalen Mire near Abisko, Sweden - Bog_T0_3 | ecosystem: Environmental > Terrestrial > Soil > Wetlands > Peat | place: Sweden: Abisko, Stordalen Mire...
AGAACGTCACACACAACAAATGCCACGACACCCGAGGCGAATTCGCCGAGGCGACGCTACATTTTCTGCGAGTGGAGGTCCCCAGGAAATGGGCGGAATTCCGAAGTACGGTCACTGACAATTTTCGAATTATCTCCCCCAAGGCGTTTCGCCTCGTGGGGTGAACAGGGTATAGCACGTCTGATTGGCCGCGGAACCAGAGTCGGCGCGCATACTCTATGGTGTCCGCGCTGACGACGACGTTCATCGCTTCGAGCTGCGCGACGAAATACGCGTAATCTGGGCCGATGGCGCTCTTTTTCGGATCGTTGAAATCCGGGCCAAAATTTGCGTAGGCCGGACCCCATTCGTAGAGTTCGCAGGCGATTTCCGTAATCTCTTCGTCGCTGTAGCCCTCCATGCGAAGTTGAGCTTTCTGAGCGTCGTCCAGATTTCGTATCGGACCGCACAGGGCGACCAGCCCAAAGACGACCGAAAACGTCCTGTCCATTTTGCGATTCTCGGCAAGGAGATCGATCGGCTCGCCGTCTGGGGAAGTCAACGGCGTGCGGGTCGATTGCACGACGTCCCAGTCGCGCGCGGCGATCTGCTCGTCGATGAATCGGGCGAGGATCGTCTTTTGCTCGCTTGTGGACAGCATCGAATGGCCCCTCGAACCCCCGAGCCTGTCGATTTCGACGGCGATCCGGTGCCCCAACAGGCGGGCGCGATCCGGGTCTCGAACTTTCAAGCTCAAATAGAGCCAGCGCGATAACCCTTCTGGTTCCGCTTTGGCAAGCCGCAGACGAAACCAGTAGATTCCGCCGCGGCGGTAGACGTGCTGACAAAGACCCAAGGCCGTGCTCCCGCGAACAGGCGGTTGCGACAGCTCTGAGTACAATTGCCGGCCGAAGTACTCAGCCAAGACAATTGTGACCCAATTACAATGACTTAGGAATTGTGGCTGGGGCGCCTGGATCCCCAGCCAGCAACAGACCCTATCGTAACCCTTTGATATCCCGTCGCGACGCGCGGTCGATATTCAGTCGTGTGATACACCGACGTGCTACAGATGAAAAGGCCGGATTGAGCGGCTCGATAGGCGGGATGGCGCGGAGGGGAAGCGTTTCCCATTTGCGTGTGGCCCCGTTTGCCTTGCGCGACCGGAGCGGCCGCGGCGCCAATTCTGGCCAGCGGATGAAATGTGACGTTCGATTCCGGCCCGAAGGAATTGCCAAGTTTTTCGTCTCGTTGAAGTCCGGAAACGAATCGTAAGTTTAGATTGAGCGCCGGTCTTGCTCGATAGCCTCTTGTGGCGCAGTCAGCAGAACGATCAGCCCCCGTTTCGGCCGGACGAGAAGATAGGTGAGCAAGACAGCGCCTTGAGGAAGGCTGCGGCTTAGCCATTCTCCGGGGCCAGCGTCAATCGATCGCCTTCGCGCGGGCCGTGCTCTTCAACGCCCGGGTCGTGATCCTCGACGAGCCGACGGCCGCCGTCGGGCCAAACGAGACGCCCCTGTTCAAGGACCTAGTATAGCGGCTACGCGGCGAGGGCGTCGCCATCCTGATCATCGGCCACGATTTCTCCGACGTCTTCGAACTCGCCGACAAGCTCGTGAACATGGCGGGCGGGAAGGTGGTTGGGCGTCTCAACGCTCACGAAGCGACTAAGGACTAGGTGCTGTCGCTGATCATTGTGGGCGGCGACCTCGGCGACAAAGCGGCGCTGACTGCCCGCTCCCTCTGAACGCGCCCTCAATCGGACCAACGGTGTCCTTCTTGCCGGCTCCAAGCACGCAATCGCGCTCTACGTCGTCGCCCGAAGTGGCGACTTACGTTGGCGCCCGTCGCCGCGATTATCGGTCGGCGCGCTCGATTATGGTCAATCGGGGGCCCGACTGGATGTCGGCTATCGAGAGACGATTTTTGCGACTGAACGACGTCGTTGGGCGCTAGGATGTCGAACCCTGACGTCTGCAGACGATGCCTGTACCGAGACCCCGATCGACTTTGCGCTTGAGACTTGCCGCCAAATGTCAGCAAGTTGCCGGCGCCGCGCTCGCGCTGGAATCGTCATGTGGTCTCGCCTCCTCGCCCTCGCATTTCTCCTGCTTGCCGCGCCCGCCCTGGCGGGCGTTAAGGAGGCCGTCGGGGCGATCGCTCCTTCGGAATTGGTGCTTGTCATCGACGAAAAGGGCGACGAGCCGGTGGCCCAGAATGCGGAGGAACCGTTCGTTCCGGCTTCGGTGGCCAAGATCGTGACAGCTTGGTTGGCGATGGATGTCCTGGGTAGCGACTATCGCTTCGAGACCCGCTTCTACCTCGACGACAAACGGGTGCTCTACGTGCGTGGCGGCGGCGATCCCTTCTTGGTCTCCGATGAGCTGGCGACTCTCGCGACCCGACTGGTCGCCGCCATCGGCAAGAAGCCGATCACCGGCATCGTGCTCGACGGAACCTACTATCCTTCGAACCTCCGAATACCCGGCGTCGAGGACGACGGCCAGGCCTATAACGCGCTGAACTCGGCCTTGGCCGTGAATTTCAATACGATCTAGGCCGTGCGCAGCGGCGACAAGGTGCGTTCCGCCGAGGCCCAGACCCCGATTGCCCCGCTCGCGATCGCCGAGTTCCGGGCGCACGGCCCCATGGGAAGCGGTCGCATCAGCCTGAGCCAGGATCCTGCGGTGAGTCTCCAGTACGCCGGCGAGTTGATCGCCGCGTTCGTCGAGCGGGCCGGCGCGAGCGTGAACGGCAAGATTTCTTCTGGGACGGCGCCCGAGGGACTGAAGCCGGTCTACATTCACCGGCAGTCGCGGCCTCTTTCGGAAATTCTCGTAGAGTTGCTCCGCGCCTCGATCAATTACATCGCCAACCAGGTTTTCCTGTAAATCGGCGGGCGCCGCCTCGGCGGGCCTGTCAGCCTCCAGAAGTCGCTCCAAGTCGCGAACGAGCGGCTCGCCTCACACAACCTCGCTGGCGCCATCCATCTTCAAGAGGGCTCGGGCATTAGCCGCGACAACCGCTTTACCGCTCGCGGCCTCGCCAAGGTGCTCGAACTTTTCGCGCCCCATGCCGACTTGCTGCGCGGCCATGACGGCGGCCTGAACAAGAGCGGGACCATGGAGGGGGTGCGCACGCTCGCCGGCTTCGCTGACACCTCAAGCCATGGGCGGGTCCGCTTCGTGATCTCGCTCGAGAGCGACGACGGCGAGATGCGCTTCCGGCTGTTGCGCGCGATCGAGTCTGGGCTGAAGCAAGAGTTTCACCTGCTGCCCAGAGATCCCCCGCACGCTGGCGACAATGCGCATTGTCGGAGTCCGGCCGTTGCGACTTGGGCGCCGCCGGCCTCTCCTCGGTGAGCCCTTGGCTTTGCAATCTCGATGCAGACCATCAAATGGCTTGATCGTGTTCCCCTTTGGCGCGTCGATGAGTTTCCAGTCCTTTGGAACGACAAGCTAGGGGCGGGCGAGCGCCTCCAAGCGGCGCAAATCCTCACGATTGGCGAGCGTATCGATATAATTCATCGTCACATTTGCCTCTGCTTCCCATCGGTCGCAGGGGCGCAGCCAAGCAATATCGGTTAAAAGCTCGGCAGGAGAAATTCGCATGACAAAACCACCGAATCGATATCGACCGACCGACGCTTTGTCCGCGGCCGAAGCTGTGTTCAAACCTGCGATGCAGCCGGCGGCCGAGCCCGTCCGCGCGCAAAGAAAAGGTGGCGTTCCCGCCGCGAAAGAATTGGTGTCGATCAAGCTCGACAGCGATCTGATCGCGCATTTTCAGGAGGATGGGCCGGGTTGGCAGGAGCGCATCAACGATGCGCTGCGGCGGGCAACGGGCTTGTAAGCCATTTGAGCGCTCGAAGCTGGTGTACCGCATCGTGGCGGTTCTCAACTCTCGAAAGGGGAATATCTTCCGCCTTTTTGGATTTGGTCCCTTGCGGGCGGCCGGTGGCCAGCTTCGCACCGCGGCGGCCCCGCTTAGAGTACGTCCGATTATGTCGTCGGAATATGTGATGGTGGCAGCGTGATGATTGAACGTCTGCGGAGTCGCCATGCGCAATGACAAAATCGACCGAACATTCCCTTCGATCCGTTTGGCGGACGAAGCCACGGCGCAAACGCCGACGGACATGCTCCAGAGCCGTCTCAGAGAGCTTTCTTATCGGCTCGACGAGGTTCATGTCTTCGACAAGGGCCAATTCCTCAAGTGGAAACCTGGCCTGAAGAACCGGAAGTTTCCCGACTACGGCGAGCCGGTAATCGTCAACGCCGTGTTGCCCAGCGCGATCTTCGATCCAAGCGAGAACCAGGCCTCCAGCCCGTATTTTCAGGAGCCGCTGTCGATCGTCATCGGAACCTTTCGGGACGATGATTTTCTCGAATTCCGGGTTGACGGCCGCAGATTTGAACCATTCGAGAATTGAAGGAGGCTCAGGGGTGAACCCGTCACAGCGCGCCGCTCGCCTGCGAGGGCCCGACGCGCGTTACCGACGCCGCCGGGTTCAGCGGCATTGGAAGCGTGTGATGAACCCATGCGTGAGGCAGACGACGTCGGCCCCAATTTGAAAAGAGACGCCATTGATCGGCCCCTACCTCACCAAATCCCGGTACCTTGCCGGCTTGCAATGCTCGAGGCGCCTGTGGCTGATCGTGAACGAGCCTCAGCCCTACGAGCCGCCTGTTCCCGGTTCGCCGCTGGACGTCGGGCAGGACATCGGGCGCAAGGCGCATCTGCTGTTTCCCGGCGGCGTTCTGGTCGACGAGGAGCCATGGCGGCATTCCGAGGCTGTTTCGAGAACCGAAGCTTTGATGGCAGACGCCCGCGTTCCCGCCATTTTCGAGGCCGCCTTCGAATTCGACGGCATCCGAATTCGCGTCGACGTGCTCGAACGCCTGAGCGACGGGGCCTGGGGCCTGCGCGAGGTGAAGAGCAGCACCGGCCTGAAGGAACGTTATCTCGACGAAATCGCGCTTCAAGCCTACGTGCTGACCAGCGCCAGCGTCGCCCTCGGCTCGATCGAACTCATCCACATCAACACCGCCTATGTCCGCGGCCCCTGCGGCGTCGACTGGACGCAGCTCTTCGCCCGGCTCGATCTGAGCGCCACGCTTGCGCCGAGGCTCTTGGCTCTGCCGGGGCGCCTTCCGGCCTTACGCGACTGTCTCGGCGAGACCGAACTTCCCCATGCCGCGGCCGGCGGCCAATGCGGCACGCCCTACCCATGCGAATTCTGGGCGCGTTGCACGGCGGACAAGCCGGTCGACTGGATCGCTCGCCTACCGAAACTCTCCAGCGCCCGCGCCGCTGAGCTTACTGCGCTCGGCATCGACGCGATTTCGGCCATCCCGTTCGACTTTCCCCTCACACCGAAACAGGCGATCATTCGGGACGCCGTCGTCAGCGGACAGCCTTACGTTGCGAGAGATCTCAACCGTAAACTCGAACCGTTCGGGTCACCCGCCTGCTATCTCGATTTTGAAGCGATGATGCCGCCGATCCCGCTCTACGAGGGCACGCGTCCCTATCAGACCTTGCCGTTTCAATGGTCGCTGCACATTTGCGAAGCCGACGGCAGCCTGCTCCACCGGGAGTTTCTCGCCGATGGCTCGGGCGACCCACGCCGGGAATTCGCCACGACGCTGATTGAGGCGCTGGCAGGGGCCAGCCTGCCGATCGTCGTCTATTCCGCCTACGAGCGGACACAACTGCGCGACTTGTCGACACTGTTTCCCGATCTGAGCGACGCGCTCGGCGCCATCATAGCGCGATTGGCGGACCTGCTACCGGTCGTCCGAAGCGCCGTCTATCTCCGAGAGTTCGAATTCAGCAATTCGATCAAATCGGTCGCCCCGGCTCTCTGCCCGACGTTCAGCTACGACGACTTGGACGGTGTCGCTGACGGGATGGCCGCGTCCGGCGCCTTCCTGCGCCTCGCATCCGGCGCCGTCGCCGATGCCGGAGAGGCTCAGGAATTGCGACGCCAGTTGCTCGCCTATTGCGAGCGCGACACGCTCGCGATGGTCGAAACGCACCGGGCGCTAAAGACCCTTGCGGCCTCGAACCAAGGCTAGGCCAGCGCGCCAGGCGTCTCCCGGCTCTGGTAGTGTTGATCGGTCTCGACGATCGAATTCTCCGAGGCGATCGAGAACCTTTTGCGGATGAGATCAAGCGTCTCCGGCAGCAACAATTTCCGATCGGCATACAGGATGAAGCGCCCTTTCGCCCGGTCAAATACGATGCGACCGCGCGGCCAATCTTCGTATTCCCATGAGCGCACGAGGCCCTGCAAGGCGCGATCGTCGCCGCGCGCTTTGCGCCAGCGCGCCCAGACATCGTAGTGCCCGTCCGCGAACGTCAGGCAATCGCCATAGGGCTCGGCGGCTTTCACGGAACAGCCCTCGGCCAGCAGGCGGGCTCCTGCGGGACCATTGCCGACCAACCAGAAGATGCCCACGCTCGGTTCCTCCGCCTGGAAAGCCCCGATCATTCCGCCGCCGCCTTTGGCGTGCGAGGCTTCCGTCGCGCTCCGCGATAATGCCGATACAAAGCCTCGACCTCCTCGCACATCATGTCCCTGAGCCGCTCCGGCGCGACAATGGTCACCGTCGGGCCCCAGGTCATGAGGTGATGGGCGATCTGCAAGAGACCCGCCGCGCGGAAACGAACCGTCAGCGATCCGTCCGCCTCTTCGGTCAGAGTCTGGCTCGGATGAAACAGATATCCGCGCGCGTCGGGCGCGGCGGACGGATCGAAGCGCAAGACGATGTCCTCAGCTTCCTCTTGAAACACGCCGAACGAGCGCGCGGCATAGGCTTCGAGATCGAAGTCCTCGGGCGGCGCGCCCGGCTCGTCGGTGAGTTCAAGATCGTGCATGCGATCCAATCGGAAAAGCACCGGCTCGGGCCTGCTCTTGATCCGGGCAACGAAGTAGAACCGTGGCGCGAACAGCAGTCCGTAGGGGATGACCTTGCGCCAGCGAGGCGCGGCGTCGCTGGCTTCGCCATAGAGAAATTTCACTTGTGTCCCCGCGAGCAGCGCCTCCCTCAGCGTCGCGAGGACCTTCGGGTCCGCGTAGGGGCGCGGGCCGACTTGGCGGGCAAACGCCTCGGCGCGCAGTTGCGCTTCGATGTCGGTGTCGAGACGCCGACGCTCGGCGCTGCGAAGGCTGGCGCGAATCTTCAGAAGCAGCGAACGCAGGTTTTCCGCGCGGCCCTCGTCGCTCGCGGCCTCGCACGCCCGGATGGCGTTTTCCAGTTCCGCGAGTTCTTCCGAAGTCGGGGCGTGGGCGAAGCTTCCGAGCCCGCGTCCGTTCATGCGAAACCTGACCTGTCGTCCCTCCTCGATCCGGTCGAGCGGGCCGAACACCGCTTCGAGAGCGTCGCGCCGCCGCTCGATCGTGCGCCGCCCGACCTTTGAGAATTCGGCCATCTCGTCGAGCGTCATGCCTTCGGCGGAGGCCGCCAGCGCTTGCGTGAGTTTCAGCAGATCGGCCGGTTTTTCGCTTCGCATCTCTATCACGTCCGTTTCTGACGCAGAGGGCGGCTATTTGAGCAACCTGTCAAGAGGACATCCTCATGCACCCCTACGAACGCTGGATCGCCCAGCGATACCTTGCCGCCGCCCTGAAATCGAAACGCGGTCCGGCGGATCGTCCCAACACTTATCTTCAGGCTTGGGCCAATGCGAATGGCCGTTCGGTCGGCGTAGCGCCCTTCAAATACAAGTCCGAATACGGGATGGACATCGAAGATCACGACCCGGCGGCAAAGCTGAAATTCAAGGCTGCGTGGCGAAGATGGCGCGCCGCGGCGCTCGCATTGGCGGGCGAGCCCCAACCGTCGATTTCTCCGCTGCAAAAGCGCATCGACTGGCTCGCCGAAGTCTGCGAACTCAACCCGTCGCAGCAATTCCTGCTCGGCCTGTTCGCGCGGATCGCACGCGTTCCCCAGGTGCGCAATCTTCTCGCCGCGATCAACAAGCAGGACCACGTTGCCGAGCAATTCGACTATTCCGAACTTCGTCGCGTGCTCGAAAGCCATGTCGACCGAAGGGACCTGTCCGAAAACGGGCTTCTGACGCGCTTCGGGTTGATCGAGAAGGATGAAAACGACAACTTCCGGATTTGCGACCTGGTCGGCGCCATGCTTGCGAGGCGACATCTCGCCGCGCCGCAAATCCGGGCGCTCCTGCTCGGCAAGCCGGCGGCCGCAACGCTCGCTTGGGACGATTTCGCCCATCTGGGCGAATTGCGCGATCTCGCCGCGCGGATGGTCGCGCATCGCGGCGAGGGCGTCGCCAATGCCGCGAACATTCTGATTTACGGGCCGCCGGGCACGGGCAAGAGCGAATTCGTCAAGACGCTCGCGGCCCGTCTCGGCTTCTCCGCGCATTTCATCGGCGAGCACAATGCCAAGCACGCCGAGCCCAACCGGCGCGAGCGGATCGCGGCGCTGATGATCGCCAACGCGCTCGGTTCGAGCGCCGAGAAAATGATCGTCGCTGTGGACGAGGCCGACGATCTGTTCGCCGGCGTCGACGAGGACAACGCCGCGACCCGGCATGGCAGCAAGGTGTTCATGAACCGGCTGGTGGAGCGCGTCGCGGGACCGACGATCTGGATCGTCAACGACATCGACCGCCTCGGCCCGGCGGTGGTTCGCCGCATGAACCTCGTCATGCGCTTCCCCAAGCCCAGCCTCGCCGTGCGCAAGACCATGATCGCGCGCATCTCGAATCGCGCCGAATTCCGCCTCGACGCCGACGAGACGCTACGGCTGGCGCGTCTGCCGGCGGCGCCGGCGCTGATCGAGAACGCGATCCGCTCCGCCGCGCGGATCGGCGGAACCGGAACGGAGGCGCGGCAAATCCTCGAATCCGGGCTTCGGGCGATGGGCTCGCGCGACTTCGCGCACGTTCCTGCGCCGCTCGCCTTCGACCCCACGCTCAGTTCGGCCGACGTCGATCTCGCCGATCTCGCGGAGCGCGTGAGGGCCGCGCCGACGCGAGCGCTGTCGTTCTGCCTTTCCGGCGCGCCGGGGACGGGCAAATCGGCCTATGCGCGCCATCTTGCCGAGAAACTGGAATTGGAGGTGCTCGACAAACGCTATTCCGACTTAATCTCCGCCTATCTTGGCGATTCGGAAAAGGCGATCGCCCGCGCCTTCGAGGAAGCCGCCGACATGCGCGCCTTCCTCATCCTCGACGAGGCGGATTCTCTGCTGCGCGACCGAGCCGCCGCGCGCCATTCCTGGGAAATCACGCAGGTCAACGAAATGCTCACGCAAATGGAGCGCCACCCCTATCCCTTCGCCTGCACGACCAACGCGCCCGACCTCCTCGACCCCGCCACCGCCCGCCGCTTCCTGTTCAAGGTGCGGTTCTTGCCGATGACGAGCGAGCAGATTGGGACAGCGTTTCGGCGCGCGTTCGGGAGGGAGTGCCCGGAGTTCGTGGCTCGGCTCGACGGTTTGACGCCGGGGGATTTCAGCCTGGTCTGCCGCAAGGCGGAGGCGTTCGGGGAGTGCGATGCTGATCGGCTGGGGAGGTGGCTGGAGGACGAGGTGGCGGCGAAGCCGGAGGGGCGGAGAAGGATGGGGTTTTGAGTTGAGCGAACGACAAAAATGCAGCGAAAAAAGCGGAAGCTGTTAGTCGTTCCAGCCCGCAACATCGAACTTTGAATGCGTTATAAATGTTCTCTGAACGGAGAAAACAAACATGTTTGGCATCAGTTCATTCGATCCGGAGCGGAATGTTTCCGTCATGAAGTTACTCGATCTGCTTGACTGGACAGAGCAATCTGAGGCTTGGATGGTAGACCGGAAAAAGAAGAAGCCGGATCACGGCGTCCTGGCGCTGCCACCCTTGCAGCGGTCGGCAGTTTGGAACCCAAAGCAAATTGTTGATCTGTGGGACTCGGTTTTGCGGGGACTGCCCATCGGTTCGATCTATTTGCTAAAACGTAAGGACAACGGGACTGCGAAAGGCATCGGCTTGGATGCAGGGAATACTGATGAAGCCGGCGAGGGATGGGATATTCTCGACGGCCAGCAACGGTTGCGCACCTTGTTCCTCGGCCTTCGCGGCCCCTCCTTAAAATCGGGCGCTACCGATAAACGCTGTCTCTGGGTGGATGTGATGAAAAATGGGGACTACAGGCTTCGTCTTACCACGGAGAGCCAGCCATTTGGCTACGATCCAACAAGTCAGGCAAAGATGTCACTTGGCAACCGGCAAAAGGCGCGGACTCAAGTCGAGCCGATAATATCCAATCCAATTATGCGCATCGAACACAGTCGTGTCGCATATAACTATGAATTGTTTGAGGGATTCATCAAATCTGACGTAGAGTTTAAGGACGCCATCGAGAAGGCACAGGCCGAACCGCTAAACAAGCTGTTAGATAGGCTGGGTTGGAAAAAGACATGGCCACCTTTGCCTTACAACACGGGGACGCACAAAGCCTATCCGCTACACGTAGTTCTAGCCGCTTGGATGACGGCTGCGGTCTCAAACCGCAGGGATGCCCTGCAAAAGATTTTTTCGAGTGGAGATCAAAACGAAACGTTAGTTTATGAAATTGACAGAGCGTTCTCGTCACTAATCGATGCCGAAATCGCAATATTTAACGTAAAATTACCGAACCCAGATCAGGTGTTACTTCTGTTCAGCCGCATAGGCTCAGGAGGGACTCCACTGACGGGGGAAGAGATGCTGTTTTCGATCTATAAATTTCACGAGCCGAAAATTCACGATACGGTCAATGCGCTCTATAATGACGGGACTGTCGGGCGCGCGCTGCCGCCAACGAAAATCGCTGCTGCCGCCATACGCATCGCAAATGCTCTGTCTCACATAAATCATCCTAACGCGGGAAACTGGCTCCCGAGCGTTGGTGTGTTCAGCAGTGCGATGTCTGAAAGAGAAAGCGAGATTAGGAAGAAACTGGACGAACTCCTAGCGATCAATGCTGAGAATGCGAAATTCACGGCGGCGTTCAGATTGCTGTTCAAGACTCTAGCGTGGCGCACAGCCCCTAGCGACAACGGAATGAGCGACCCCGGTTTACCCAAAGTAATGATGGTCACTCTTTCACCTCGGCTTCTAGAAGTGTTACTGCTGTGGATTATTACGGACTCGAAAATCAGCATCCGAAATATAGAATTAGAGCGGGCGGACATTCTAAAATTTGTAATGTTCTGGCGGCTTTGCGTTATTAACGAGGATAAAGCGAGTAATTTTTGCTTCGTCAAGATAAAAATCAATAGGAAAGAAAACGAAGGGAGGCTTTTGCCGCTGGTCGAATTATTTGACGCTATCATTGGTGCAAACGAACGAGTTTCTATTCCGCTTGTTGATCCGAAGACAATGAAAGGCCTGCTTTGCTCGTACGAGCCAGGCCACGTATGGCGTACTTACAACGAGAGATTTCCCGCCGAGCCAAACCCGCAGAGCGTCATGGCGCGGCTGTGGTGGAACAGCGGGAAAAGCACATTGATCTGGCTACAACGGGCCTACCTCCAATCCCGTTTTCCCGATTTCGACCCGGCTTCAGGCCGGGACGACGACACTCCTTATGATGCGGATCACATGGTTCCGGCTGGTGACTGGGGGCGAAATTGGGCGTATTTTTCGAAGGCCGATAATCTTCCTGAACTTACGAGAGATGAGCGCGAAGCAATTAGAGACCCGCGCTTTCTGCTGGGAAATTCGATCGGAAACCTTCGCTTGATTGATGCCGCAGTCAACAAATCCGAGCAAGATGATCCATATATAACAAAAATAATAGAGGAGCTGCGAATGGATAAGGCCGATGAAATGAGTGTTGATGAAAAAAGCGCCTATCATTCGAGCATGGCTTTTCGTTCTGAGGCGATGGCATTGTGGAGAAGAGCTTCCGGCGCTCACGACCAAGTTTGGCCTAATGACCGACTGAAGGCCTTCCAGCAGGCGGTCGAGGAGCGCGCGGCGTGGCTCTATGACAAGTTTTATTCAGATCTCGGTTTTGTTTCGTGGCAGGATCGAGTTGTTATTCCTCCGGTCCACTAGGGCGAAATCTCCGAAGAATCTGCGTGCCTAGCCGCTAGTCCTCCGGCTCGCCTGTGCCCTGTCTGCTCCAAGGAGGTATGCATGAACGACATCGTCACGATCATGAAAGCGGCGGATTTCGCCGCCCGGAAACATACGAACCAGAGACGGAAGGGCGAGGGGGCCGAGCCCTACCTGAATCATTTGATCGAAGTCGCCAGTCTCGTTGCCGAGGCGACGAACGGGCGTCCCGAGGTCGTCATCGCCGCATTGTTGCACGATGTTGTCGAGGACCAGAACGTGACAATCGGGGAAATCGCCGATCTCTTCGGGCCGACGGTCGCATCGCTGGTCGCCGAACTGACCGACGACAAAAGCCTTCCCAAACAGGTGCGCAAAGACATGCAGATCGCCAACGCGTCGCACAAAAGCGAGGGCGCGTCTGTCATCAAGCTCGCCGACAAGGCAAGCAACCTGCTCGCCCTCGCAAACAGCCCACCGCCGTGGCCGGCGGAACGAAAACGGGCCTATGTCGAATGGGCGAGGGCCGTTGTTTCGGGCCTCCCCTTCAAGCCGGCGGGGCTTTTGGCGCGCTTCGAGGATGCGGCGAGACTGGCGACAGAAAGCATCGAGCGACAAGGCTGACAGTCGCGCCAGCACACCGTTCGGCGGCTTCCAGCGACGCCGCGCGGGCGATAAATCGAGAGAAGCCGATGAGTTGCGCGTCGGCCTCGGGAGAAAAGACCTTTCGAGAAAAGCGGGGACCGCGTCGTCTAGTTTGGAGAGCTGAGAGGTCTCCGCGCGCCGTGTGAAATGCTTACGTCCCGATTTGTCGTAGCGAAGAATTAGCTTGGCGAAGAACGTTTGTCCTCACCGGTCCACCCAATGGCCCGCCGCATGATCCGACGCGTATTCCTGATCTGGCTGGAACAAAACCGCTCCCGGTTCGCCATCGAGATCAAACTCGG
>Ga0302320_10021004_pt1 | contig 12979 bp, 12 predicted proteins | sample Bog_T0_3_FD_202130 | JGI IMG/M metagenome (GOLD analysis project Ga0302320, IMG submission 202130) | Peat permafrost microbial communities from Stordalen Mire near Abisko, Sweden - Bog_T0_3 | ecosystem: Environmental > Terrestrial > Soil > Wetlands > Peat | place: Sweden: Abisko, Stordalen Mire...
GCTGGTTGTCATCCTCTATCCTGTGCTTTCCGCCTTTCCTCAGGAATTGATTTATCGGGCGTTCTTCTTTGAACGCTACCGCCCGCTGTTTGGTGAGGGGAACGGCATGATACTGGCAAGTGTGACTCTGTTTAGTTTCGCCCATATTATGTTTCATAACTGGATTGCGTTTCTGCTGTCCTTTGGCGGCGGCTGGTTGTTTGCGAAGACTTATCAAAGAACTTCGTCCCTGTTTTTGGTTACGATAGAACACTCGCTTTATGGCTGCGCGGCATTCACGATAGGGTATGGCGTATACTTCTTTGACGCCACGATGCGGCCATACCAGTAGTTAGTTTGGAAATTAAAAAGGGCCGGAAGCTGCGGCAGCCAGCGGCCATCCGCAAGGACCTTCCGGCCCGTGCCATTTCAATAAAGAACGAACACCTCTTGGTGATCTATAAGATACCAACCCGCGGATTCACGGCGGCTGTTTCGGTGTTTAGGGGCACACCTCCTCCGAAGCCCTTAGATTGTAAAAGCGTTCTAATTCGATTGGGCGCGCATTTAAGCGGCCTGTGGGCAGACCCCACCGGTGAAGAATTTTCATTCTTCTGCGCCATTCCTGGTTTGTCGCTGCCTGACATCATCTAGATGCCGCTATTTTCAGTTTCACAGAGTACCTGGCTTCCGTTGGTTGCGATTGATTCTTCAGTCCCGCAGGGAAAACGAAAAACCCTGCTTACATTTCTGTAAGCAGGGTTTGAAAAGTCTATATCTATACTTTACCTGCTTACAATAGTCCTATCGGTATAATTGCCCCCGATTTTTTTCCCAATGACGGCGGAGGATAGGATCAAGCCAAACACATGACCGGCACCATGCTGGCTATGACGGATCGCTTGCGCGACTGGCATGGCCGGCCAGCTTGTGGTTGATATGTTGGTGCAGGTCTTCATAGAACGAGTAACAAATATCATAAAGGAGCAGTTAGAGTCAAGTAATAATCAAAAGAAAAGTGAATTAACTTACCAGCAACATATCCGGATGAATTGATGATGGATGTTATTGCGACGGACTTCACGAAGATTAACCTATCCCAGGCGCGCGCGGTCGTAGGCCAGGCGTTGCGCGGAATTCATCCGGTCAAAATCGGGCGAACCGTCGGCGCGCTTGGGCCAGGATGCGGAGGCGGGTGCGTTGTCTTTCGCCAGCGGATTATTCCTGATTTCCACCTTGGCGCGGCGGGCCGCGGTGCCGTCGTAACTCATCGCCTGGTCAGTGACCTGCAGGTCGGCCTCCAACGGCCGGTGCGGTTTGATGTTCCTGGCCTGCAGCACTCCATGATAGGCGCGCACGGCTTCGGCGGGGGAAATTTTTCCCTGCGTAATCAGCCGCAACATTTCGATGAAGGCGAGTTGGTGTTCGGCGTGGTTGATTTTACGGCCATAGAGCGCCACGCGCGCGCCATATTTTTGCGCGTCGTGAATCAGTTTGAAGGCGTCATAGGTCGTGCCGGCACCGCCGCCGAGAATGCCCACGACCATTTTCGGATCGTATTGCGCGAGTTCCTCCATCGCTTTCGGCCCGTGATAGACAATTTTCAGAAACACCGGCCGGCCCGCTTCCGGCACGCCAGCGAGGGTGCGGAGGATATTGTCATTGACGAACTCGCCGATGTTTTCCGGCGGGATGCCGCTGTTGATGTTCGGGTCAAAGACTTCGAGGAAATGCCGGAACTGTTTGCGCTCCGCCTCCTCGCGAAATGATTTGTACCAGAGCAGGGCCTCGCGGTCCTGTTTGAGTTCATTGACAAAAGTGAGTGAATACAGCCCAAGGTTCGCGCCGGGAAACTCCGCGGCCGAACGGTCGCATTCGATCTGGCCGCATTGAATGTGGTCAATGTGCGCCGAGCGGAAGGGCTGGGAAGGTTCGCGCGTGTAACAGCCATGGCGCGCCGCCCAGACATCGGTGGTGTCGTTCGCCCGCGCTGCGGGTGTGACGGCGGAATCCTTGAACAAGCCTTCCTTGATGGTGAGCTGCTCGTTGACGTAGGCGGACATGAGCATGATGTCCACGATGCCCTGGTGAACCACTTCGCGGATGATGTCCAGAAATTCGGGCAAATTGCGGTAACCGAATTCATCGCGGCTCCAGACTTCCGGCGAGAATTGAGCTGGCCGCGCGCCCTGCGTCGAGAGGTAGGAGCGCGGCCCCGGCGCGCGGACGCCGAACGCCATGTCGGCGTCCTTGGCGTCGGCGATGATAAAATCTTTCGCCGTTTGTGGCGCGGAGCGGATGGCCGCGAGTTTTTGGTCGAGTGAGCGAATCATGGTTAATTTACATGCGAGGGTGAAAACCCAGATTGCGGCCCAGGGCAAGGCAATCTTGCCAGGGCTCAATGGCGGCGGAACAAGTGGCATCGCGCAGCGAAGCGGCAGCGGCGCAAACCCCCAGTTCAAGGCAGCGTTTAAAATCCCAGCCTTCATGCAAGCCCATGATAACGCCGGCGCTGAACGCATCGCCTGCGCCGGCGGTGCCTACGATCAAATTTGCCGGCACGCGAACCGACGGCTGTAAAATGGCCGGGGCATCCTTGGCCACGCACAGGCCGCCCTGCGGGAGATGCACAATTACGGCGCCCCGGACGCCACGCCGCAAAACTTCGCGTGCCTGGCTCTCTAACTGGGAGGGACTCTTGCTGGCCTCACCGCCGACCAGCCGCGCCAGTTCGAATTCGTTTAGAAACAGATAATCCAAATGCGGCAGGCTGGGATTCACAATGGCCGGGAAATCTACGGTCTCATTGCTTACCAAATCCGCCACCGTAATCGTGCCAAGCGCGCCGGCTTTTTCCAGCAGCACGGAAGCCTTCGTTCGCCCGATTGCATCCACAGAGTCGAGGGTTTGCAACAGGCACAGGTAGCCGAGATAAAAAATGCGCGCCTGGGTGCTGCCGGGATCAAAATGCGGCAGATCGAGGAGCGCATTGGCGCCGTGCTGGTGAAAAAAAGTGCGCCGACCCGTGCCAGCCACCGTCATCACGTCGGTGTAGGAAGTGGGGGCCGTGGCGCATTTTTGAAGGGCCGCATGGTCAATGGCGTGGGCGCGGCAATCCTGCACAATCTTTTCACCGTCCGCATCATGTCCGATCAAACCGACGCCCGCCAGGGGAAAGCCGCAGCCCAGCTTGGCGAGGTTTTTGGTGACATTGTAAGGGCCGCCACCGTTGCCGTCGGACTGGGTGGAAATGTTGGCGAGCGTGTCCTGGGCGGGCCATACATCAATCATTTTGACGTGATCCACAATCCAGTTACCGCCAGCCAAAACACCACGGCGTTGTTTGTCAAAAGGTTTAGCGGTCACAGGGGCATGTACGCTAATTGTTACAATACAACATAGTATTCTGACAAGAATACGTGATGTGGCGAAAAAGTTAAAACAACTTTTGCCGGCATCAACGTTAATCAGCCCGCCGCCGGTGAGCGCTACCAACCCGCATCCACGCATCAAGCCTGGCGAAGCTTTGGAAAAATAAAGCCCGTGCGTTTTTGATACGCCTGATATTCCGGGCTGACCTCGGCCAGCCGCGCTTCCTCGAGCCGCGCCCGGTAAAGCAACAGGGCGATGTGCACCGGCACTAAAATGAAGAATGCCAGTGAAAAGTTGGCGATGGCGAATCCGACGAGGAAGCAAATATGCCCCAAATAGATGGGGTGGCGAATCCAACGGTAAGCTCCCTCCAAGACCACTTTTCTGACCTCGATCAGCACGCCAAAGGACCTTCCAAGATGGATGGCACCCCACACGGCAATCCACAGCCCGACAAGATTGAAAAACAAACCCGTCGCGATGCAGGCCGTTTGCCAGCCGGCTGGACAGAGGCTTTTCTGGAGCAGGGCCGGCAACCAAGGAATTACGCCATAAGCTAGATTGAAGAACGTCGTGCCCATGGGCACCACGAGGTCCATGATTTTTTGCGGCGGCGCCATCACCCGGCGCCCCAGCAACAACAGAAGGCCCACATAAAGGTACATCTGTACCCAAATCACCTCCCGAAGAATTCCGATGAGCGGGGCGGCGGCGATTTGGGACCGTTCTGAATGACCGAGAACAACGAGCGCGTGCAAGCGCGAGCCCGCGAGATATAAAAAGACCAGCGACAACCCGTATCTTTCGAAGTAAACCGCGGCCCAAGCCACGCGGCGGCCCAAAGTCATGGGGGTGGTCATTCGGTGGGGCTGGCGATTTCCATGCGAAAATACAATCGGTTCTTTCCGGTCAGGTCAATGCTCGAAATCGCGCCAGTGGAAGTGAAATGCCGGATTGCTGCCCCGATATCCGATACATTTCAGGTCGGCAGCGGGCCGCCCACGCTGATACCGTGTTTCAGGCAATACGCACCGTTATCCACATATTTTTGCGCCCACCATTTCAGCCCGGCGCGTTCTTCCGGGGAAAGTTTGCGAACCACCTTACCGGGCGCGCCAAGGACAAGCGAGCCGGGGGGAATCTTGGTGCCCTGGGTTACGAGCGCCTTCGCGCCGATGATGGATTGTTTGCCAATGACCGCGCCATCCAAAATCACCGCGCCCATGCCCACGAGCACTTCGTCGCCCACCGTACACGCGTGGACGACTGCGCTGTGACCGACGGTCACCCAGTTGCCCAGCACGCAGGCGAAATCATCCGCCAGGTGCAACACGGCGTTATCCTGCACATTCGAATGGTGGCCGACGACAATGCGGTTGATGTCGCCGCGCAAGACCGCGCCATACCAGACGCTGGAATGCGCGCCGAGGGTCACAGCGCCGATGACAGTGGCGGTTTTGGCGATGAAAACATTTTTGCCGAGCTTCGGCTGCTGCCGCAGAAATTTATCGAGTTGGGGATCAAGTTCGCCCATGCGGAGACTCTACCGCTGGTTCGCGGGAGCGTCGAGCCTGCGGTTTCGGTAAAATCGCATTGGTGTCGCACGGCAGGCGTGCTAAGTTCAACCCAGCCAATGGCAAAAGAGAAAGCCAGTCGGATTACGCCGCGCCGGAAGCTCCCGCGTTCGTTCAAGGAACTGACGCCGGCAAAACATTTCAATCCGCGCACATTTTTTCAGGAAATGGTGCTGAAAGCCTGGTTCACCCCACGCCACGGCCGCCCGCGCAAGCCGGTTTTTCCGAAGCTTAAATACGGCGAAGTGGCGATCACCTGGATCGGGCACGCCTCGTTTCTCGTCCAGTTCACGGATTTAAACGTGCTGATTGACCCGAACTTCGCCAACTGGCTTTTCCTGCTGAAGCGCATCAAGCGCGCGGGCCTGCGCATCCGTGATCTGCCGCCCATAGACCTGGTGCTGCTCACCCATGCGCATTTTGATCATTTTCACAAGCCGACGCTGCGCCGGCTGCCGAATCCAAAGATCGGCATCATGCCCCGGGGCGTGGGCGACCTCGCGCGGGGGCTGGGTTTCTCGCGGGTCATCGAACTGGAATGGTGGGAAAGCTTTTCGCAGGGCAGCTGGTGCGTCACGTTTACGCCAAGCAAACACTGGGGCGCCCGGACGCTCCATGACCAGCATCGGGGCTACGGCGGCTTCATTTTGGAGCACCAGGGCCGGAAGATTTATCATGCGGGCGACAGCGCGTATTTTCACGGCTTCAAGGAGATCGGCCGAAAATTTGCGCCGGAAATCGCCCTGCTGCCCATCGGCGCGTATCATCCGGCGAGTTTCCGGCGCGTACACATGGGGCCCAATGACGCGGTCAGGGCCTTCAAAGACCTGCGCGCCAAAGTTTTCATCCCCATGCATTACGGCACCTTCAAGCTGTCGTTTGAGTCCCTGGAAGAGCCACCGCGCTGGCTGATGGAAATTGCGGCCGCCGAAAAGCTGACGGCCCAAATTAAAATTCTCGACGAAGGCGTGCCAAAAGTGTTCTGATGGGCAGAAGTAAATAGTGCCGAATGGAACAAACTCCCGATTCTCAGACACCGGCCTGGCTTGAGCCGATGCGCCGCTACGTTCCGCTGGTCATCTGGGTCATCGTGTTGATGACCTTGCTTTTAATTCCGCTTAAAGTTCTCAAGTATGGGTTCATCCCGCCGGATGATGCGTTGCGGGCGGCCGGCAAGGCGGTCAGCGGCAAAACCTGGCAGCAGGTGCTGGTGCTCAATGATGTTTATAAAATTGACCATGAATATGGCTGGAGCGTGGTGTTGGCCAAAATCCACACCATTTTCAATGCCGATGCGGATACGATTTTAATTTTTTCCGTGGTTTCCCTGTTCGTGCTGGCGGGCCTGGCGGCAATGGCGTGGCTGCGCTATCCCGAGGTTTGGCTGGCCTCGCTGGCCTTGGGGATGATTACCGTGCTGCTGCCATTTCGGCTGCTGCTGGGGCGCCCGTATATCATCACGATGGCCGCGTTGTTTGCGCTTTTGCTGCTCTGGCGTCAGTTTGGTTCCGGCCGGCCCAAGTGGTGGATGGCGGCCATGATGACGGGATTCATCACGGCCAGCGTTTATTTCCATGGCGCCTGGTATTTGTGGGCGCTGCCGGTGGCGGCATTTTTCATCGCCGGCCGGTTCCGCTGGGGATTTGCCGTGGCCGGCTGTTCCGTCGCGGGCGTATTTCTTGGCTGCCTGCTGACCGGTCATTTGATTGACTACCCGTTGCAGGCGATCAAGGTGCTGATGTTGACGACCGGGAAACACCTTACCCAGCGCACCTTGGCGACCGAATTGCAGCCGCTAAATGGCGATGTGAATGCGCTGCTCATCGTGGGCGGACTGGTGTTGCTGCGGCGGCTCGCGCCGTTGAAAGCGCCGCCTTTTTTGCGCGATCCGGTTTTCTGGCTGGTCGCGCTCTGCTGGGTGTTGGAATTCAAGGTGGGCCGCTTCTGGGAAGACTGGGGCTGGCCGGCGTTGATGGTGCTGGTGGCCTGCGACCTGCAACTGCTTCTGGCAACACGCCTGGCGTTCGATTCGTTCCGCCGCCTGGCGTTGAGCTGCGGCCTGGCGCTGGTCGCCTTTCTTTCCATCACCAGTGATGTCGGTGATCGTTGGACTTACAATCTCACCACCCAGTATTTGACCGCCGACAATCCCGATCTTAAAGGCTGGATGCCGGATCACGACGGTATTCTGTATGAAACGGACATGTCGCTCTTCTACCAAACCTTTTTCAAAAACCCCACGGGCGACTGGCGCTACATCCTCGGCTTTGAAGCCACGCTGATGAAGCCGGAAGACTTCGATGTCTATCACAAAGTCCTTTGGAACTACGGCGATGCCAAAGCGTACCAGCCCTGGCTGCTGAAAATGAAACCGGCCGACCGGCTGGTCATTCGCGGTGGCCGGAGCAGTCCGCCCAATATTCCGCAGTTGGAATGGAACTACGGCGTCAGCGGGCTGTGGGTCGGGCGCTTGCCGGACCATCGGCCGCCCGGGGCGCCTGTGACCGTAAAGGCCACGGAGACGATGGACTCGCTGACGAATTCGCCCAGTTCAACCGGGTCGCTCACGAATTCACCGGATTCAACCCAGTGACTGCGCGTCGCACGCGTGTGCGAGGGCAAAATCCTTTTCGGTCAGCCCGCCGACATCGTGGGTCGTGAGGGCGAGCGTGACCTTGTTCCAACGCACATCAATGTCCGGGTGATGCTGCGCCTGTTCGGCCAGAACGGCGACGGCGTTGACGAATTTCATCGCGGCGGGAAAATCTTCGAACTGGTAGGTGCGCGAGATGATTTCTCCTTTGCGGGTCCAATCCGGCAAGGCCGCGAGCGCGGCCAGAATGGAGGGTTCATTGGGATTTTTCCTTCTCACCGGTAAAACGGGCGGGGGAGGCGCACTGGCTTTTGAGGCGGCTTGAAACAAACTGATGCTCGTGACCCCGGCCCAGGCCCAGGAAATGAGAAATAATGCCGCACCGGTTTCACCGATCCAGGCGACCGCCTTGGGTTTTTCATCCCCGAACATCAGGCCGTAATATTGGGAGAGCACCTTGAAAAGCCAGACGAGCACCAGGGTTGTGCCGGACAAAACCAGGACAAGCTGCCCCAGGCCGGCGATCCAGCGGCCCGCGCGCAACGAGCCGAGCCCGGGGAAAACCAAAATGTTTACCAGGGCGTTTTTCGCGTCGTTATTGGCCTTGTTCTGCATCGGAAAACAACGTCAATGAGCGGCGCTTTTGGCCTTGGTTTCCGCGAGCAAGGACCGGCTGGTGATAAACGACCACAACCATGCCAGCACGCACATCGCCACCCCCAAAAAAGGCCAGCGCACATGCTGCCACATGGCCACGAGGGCCGTGATGGGATCTGCGTCCGGGCCGTGATACTCGGACCAATGGGCGAGCGACCACTCAACAAACCGGATCCCAAAAACCATGGTGATGACGAACCCGGAAAGGTACAAGATCATCTGTAGCACGCCTACTTTTCTGCCTGCCACCAAGGAGCCGAGGCCGGGCACCGCCAGGTTGGTGGCGAGGTAACCGCGGGCCTTTTGCCGGCCGGGGTCGTCACGGCTTTCGGGAGCCGAAGAGGTTCTCATACGCACGTATTATAACACCGGTGCAATAAAAAAGATTTACCAGATATATGAGTTGCCCAATCAAGGTGGATTCGACGGTGAGATTCCTGATGGAGGCCGCTTGGGACTGCATGGTCTGCGCCAACTGCTGCCAGTTGTGGCCGGTTTGGTCCCACAGGTCCATGAAATATTTTCCGGTATGGATCAGATTGAAAATCTGAAAGATGAGCACCGGCAGAAACGCGACAAGGATCAGCACAAACATTTCAAACCAGACACGGGTGACCACTTTTCGGCTTAATTCCATGGCGTTCCAAAAGAACAGCCGTTTGTCCGCCACCAGGACCACCGCGAAGAACCACGCCACGAACAGATAGACAGCGGGAAGGATGAAACAACAGAACGCCAGTTCAGCCAGCAAAGCGCTTACCAGCCCGGTCAGCAAGAGTTGGGGAAAGGCGATTTTGAAACCGCAGAAAACTTCCGAGGGCGAGACCGTTTCTCCGCGCAACCGGCGCAGGCAGACTAGGTAGAAACCGCCCATGATGACACCGTTGAAGCAGAGCAGAATGAAGGGGCCGATCAGCGGCAGGGTCAGGGAAATGGCCACCAAAACCAGATTTGCCACCCAGGCGAGGAAAACTGCCGCGATCACAAACCCCGCGTTGGCCCCCAAAAAGCTCCATCCCGCCGCCAGGCACTCGCCAAATTTCAACTCCGGCTCGCGCGCCAGGACGTTCGTCTCCCAATTTGCGTCCACGGGTTCCGCACTGGCGCCGGGTGGCGCGATTATTCCCGGCGTGGCCTGTTGCTTGAGCGCGGCGGCAAATTCCGGGAATTGCGCCAGCGCCCGAAATTCGGCATCGCTCTCCGCCTTCACGCGCGACTCCGCGTTCAGCCGGCCTTCCGCGATCCACTGCCGGAGTTCGGCATCCGAAACCGGGCCGTATTCCTTGCCGTCACCGCCGATAATAGTGTAATTCGCCATAATAATTCTGTCGTTTGCTGTTGATTGCCGCTACGGGTTCCAGCGGAGCGAGCTGAGTTGGGTTTCCGGCAACATCTGCACGCTGCCATCTGCGAATGCCACCATCATTCGACCGCCGCGATGCCGGGGCGATTCCAATTCCGGTCCGCCGTGCGCGTTCCAACCGGCATCCGCTTCAAAAATCATCACCGTCTGGGGATTCACCTGGCTGGCATCCAGGCCATCCAGCTTCGCATTGAAAGCGTAGTCACAAGGGCTGGCGGCGTTCGCGGCCGGACATTTGAAAGTCTTGTCCGCGCCCACCGATGACTTGATGGCGTCGCACCAGGTCGCTGCCGGGGGCAAATGGTTGTCATGACTGGCCGAATAAATTCTTACCGCCAGCGCCAGTTGCTTCTCGTTGTTGATGCAATTGATTTGCTGGGCTTTTTGTTTTGCCGCTGCTAGCGCTGGCAGTAACAAGGCGGCAAATATTGGCATCATGACCAGAAAAATCCCAGACGTAACGACTCCCGCCAAGGCGAGGCCTTTGCCGCGCAATTCGCCGCGGCTGTTGGAGACTTTGACCATCGCGATGATGCCCAAGATCAAGCCAAAGAACGCGGTGCCACCGCAGGTGAACAAACCCAAAATGCCCAACACGAGGGAGGCCACGGCCATGGCGCTCAGTTTTCCGGCAGTCGCAGGCGGATGGCTGGGCAGCGGTGGTGGCGCGGTTTTCGCCGCGCCGGCCAGTTCGGGCACTTCGGCCAGCGTTATCCAGTCGGTTGCGCCCTCGGCCCGGACCTTGGTTTGCGCGCCGGCGCGGCCTTGGGCAATCCATTTCCGGAGGTCATCCACGGGAACTGGACCGTATTCCTTGCCGTCGCTGCCGATGATGGTGTAATTGGCCATGGCGTTCGCTGCGTTGCCGACTTCTAATTCATCGTCCACCCAAAGGCAAGCCCGTTCCTGTGTTCCCGGGGAGAATTGAAGACAGCCCCGGCATTTCAATGCCGATTTAAGGCATGAAAACATCGAGCCCCGAAGTTGCCGCGGGTTTCAGTTTTGTATTTTTATAAAAATGGTTGTAAAAGATTGTAAAAGGTTGTTAATCGTTGGCAAATCGTTGTAAAAAGGTTGTAAATAACATTGTAAATGGGTTGTTAAACATTGTTAAGGACAGCGGGGAGCGGGGAGGTTTGGAGGGCGGACGGGAACTGGGGACGTGAACGTCCCCAAAACTCGCAGACGAAGACGTCTGCGCTACACCGCGTGAATTCACATTCACGGTCGCCGGCCATTTGGCTGGTATCACGCGGACGATTCTGGCATAAAAACCGGATGGGGTCACTTGCCCGGGGAACCTATAATTTTCCAATCCGGGCGCAGCCTCAATCCAAACCGGAGCCAGGAAACTGAGAAATGGGCCGTTTTATCAGGCAGGCTTTCCGATAACAGGTGACCCGTCCCGGTTATGGGGGTTCAATGTTTTGTCCGAATGCGACCCACCCATTGTCAATTCGGAATAAGTTTGCCCCGCCGTGCCGTTCGCCGATAATTTAGTCTGCATGAATTTCCGAAGCTGACATGGCCCGTCTGATTGTCATTAGCCAGGGCATTGCCGCCTCCGTCCACGAATTGGGCGAAGGTTGGTCAACCATTGGCCGCGCCGATGGCAATTCCTTTCAGTTGATCGAGCCCTCCATTTCTGGGCGGCACTGCGAAGTGCGGCTGCACGGCGAGGAACTGCTCGTGCGCGACCTCCTTTCAACCAACGGCACATTCACGGGCGGAAAAAAGGTTTCGGAGGCGGTCGTTCGCCCGGGGGAGACCCTGCGATTAGGCGATGTGGAATTGCGTTTTGAACCGGCCAGTCATCCGGCCTCGCCGGGAACATCCTTCATTAGCAAATCATTAATGAGGCACTCGGCCGCCAAGTCCAAGGCAGAAAGCGGACCCGCTTCATCCGGCAATAAAGCCCCGGCCCCTTCGCCGGCAGAAGGCGAGGCGGAAAAGCCGTTTCAAGTTTTGTTCGTGGATGACAGCATGGCGTTTTTGGAATTATTTGGCGACCTGTGCGCCGAGTTTTCCCGGCAGACCTGGAAAATTCACAAGGCCACCTCCGCCGACGGCGCGCTGGCCCTCCTCCGCGATGTGGTGGTGGATCTGGTGCTGCTGGACATCAGCATGCCCATGTTGGACGGACTCCAACTGCTGGGCATCATCAACCGCCGTTACCCCGGCCTCAAAATCGCCGTCATGACCGGCAACGTCTCCGAGGCAAAACGCGCCGATGCGCTCGCCAACGGCGCCGAGTTGTTCCTGGAAAAACCTGTGACCTCCGACGGCATGCGTTCTGTTTTCAACATGCTCCAGGATTTGATTTCCTGGAACCGGGAGGGATTCACCGGCGCGTTGCGGCAGGTGAACCTCAACGAAGTCATCCAGGTGGAATGCAATGGCCGGCATTCGTCCATCCTCGAAATTCGCAACCCGGAAATGCGCGGGCAAATTTACATCGAGGCGGGCGCCCTCACGCACGCCGTCGTGGGCGAGCTGGCCGGGGAACCGGCCTTTTACCGGCTGCTGTCCCTGCGCGGCGGCGAATTTCAAGTCAAACCGTTCCGCCCGCCGCCCCAGCGCACCATCACCACGCGCTGGGAATTTCTGCTCATGGACGCCGCCCGGGCCACGGACGAGGAAACCGTGATGATCAAAAGGCCCGCCGCGCCCAATCCCGCTCCACCCGCTCCACCCGCTTCGCCCGAGGGCGAGACGACCCACATTGCCGTGGGCGATAACATCATGTCCGTCCCCGCGCAGGAACTGAAAGCTAAGCTGGCGGAAAATGCCACGGACCAAGCCAAGAAATGACGGAAAGATAACTTTCATGCTCCAAAAAATTACGCGTAAAAAAATCGGGGCGCCGGGGACGCGCTTCGCCATCATCGCGTCCACCTATAATGCCCGCTATGTGGACGCCATGCTGCGGGCGGCGCGGGCAGAAATTCTCCGCGCCGGCGGCAAGCTGCAAATTGTCCGCGTCCCGGGCGCGTTTGAAATTCCCGTCGTCGCCGCCCTCCTGGCGCGGGAAGCAAACGTCATTCAGGAGCCCTTCGCCATTCTTTGCCTCGGCGTGATTCTGCGCGGCGCCACGACCCATGCCCAGCACATTGCCGAAGCCGTGAGCCACGCGCTGGTGCAAATCCAGGTCCAATACGAAGTGCCCGTCATTCATGAAGTCCTGCTCTTGGAAAACGAGCAGCAGGCCAGGGAACGCTGCCTCAGCCGCACCCACAATCGCGGCACCGAAGCCGCCCAGACCGCCTTGCAAATGACCCGGGTCCTGCAGGGCCTGTAATGACCGAGGACCGCGGGTCGGGCAAACGGGTGGATTATTGAGACTCGCATAATAGGGTGACATCAAGGCCACAGTTCAGCTTGTGTATAGCAGGCGGCGATAATCTGCTGACGGCGCCGCATTCGGCGGAGTGCGGCGGTGGC
>Ga0302320_10021006_pt1 | contig 12979 bp, 8 predicted proteins | sample Bog_T0_3_FD_202130 | JGI IMG/M metagenome (GOLD analysis project Ga0302320, IMG submission 202130) | Peat permafrost microbial communities from Stordalen Mire near Abisko, Sweden - Bog_T0_3 | ecosystem: Environmental > Terrestrial > Soil > Wetlands > Peat | place: Sweden: Abisko, Stordalen Mire...
CTGCATGCCGCCCGGGGTTGACGTCTCACCACGTAGACGCACGGGAACGTTCTAGCCCTTCAAACACCGAGATCGTGACGGGCAACGCGAGCGTCGCCCCTTCTCGTTCGGCGCGCCGGCGCCGCGACTTCTCGTACTCACACCGCTTCGTCAAATGGTCGCCAAATCCCTGACAATCGGCGGCTTTTCTCAGTTTTTTCGTGAATGATGTCCTTGCCCTTCGATTCGATCGAAGTTGGTTCTCAGTGCTCAGCTGAGGTGGTTCTCCCCAACATGCCCTTGCGGGGGCGGACCACGTCCCGACATCATCGAGGTCACGTCGAGTGACGCAGTGCAGGTAGCGACGCGACTACGTGAGGTGGACGTCCTTCGTGATCAGTAAGTCGCTCGATGACTGACCAACGCTCACGCCGTACGTGCCAGGCACCAGCGTGAACGTTCCATGCGCGTAGGTATCGAGACTCGAGACAGGAATCGTCAACGTAATGTTCTTCGACGTCTGTGACGTAAGAGCCACTCGGGCAAATGCGCGCAGTTGCTCGGGGGGTTCGTTGGCCGAGCCGGGATCACTGACGTAGACCTGTACCACGTCGGCACCGAACCGCTGGCCCGTGTTGGTAACCGTCAGACGCACCGACAGCGCTGAACCGACCGCCTGCACGTGGGCGTCGGAGAGGCCGAACGACGTGTAGTCAAGCCCGGAACCGAAGGGGAAGAGGGGCGCTACGTCGTTGGCCTGGTACCAGCGATAACCGATATCCAGTGCGGCGGCGCCCGTGCCAAAACTCACTTGGTCGTCGACGCCGGGGTACTGCTTAGGAGACGTGAGTAGTTGTGCCGAGGCGCTCGACGGAAACGTGATCGGTAGTCGACCCGAGGGGTCAAACGCGCCCGTGAGCACGTTGGCGATTGCCGTCCCATCTTCTTCTCCCGGGTACCACGCTTCGAGGACGCCTTCAACGTCGTTGAGCCACGGCATCACGACCGCGTTGCCAGTGTTGAGCACGACGATCGTGTGAGGGTTCACCTTGGCGACGGCCTCAATGAGCGAATTCTGGTCGCCGGGCAGATCAAGACTGGTCTGGTCCACTCCCTCGTCGCTCGGCTCGCTGACGAACACCACCGCGACCTGCGCTCGTCGGGCCACGGCGACGGCGGCTCGGATTTGGGAGGTCACGTCAAGAACGCCGAGCTCCGGAGGACCTTGGCGGATCACGGAGAACCACCGGGCTTTGAAGGAGTACATTTTTTTCGCTGTAAGTCGTACCACCGTGGTCATCTCGGCGGGTGCGTGAAGGCCCGGTGAGGAAAGTATCGCTCGGCCGTCGAGGTAGAGCCACGTATCGCCGACCTGTTTGACTGAGATCTCGTACGTTCCAGTCTTCTTTACGCGAAGTGAAGCGCGCCAGTGACTCCAGCCTCGACCAATTCCCGGAGATGATGCGGTGATGATCGCGTTGGTCACATTGGCTGCCGCTTCGATGTCGAGGTCCGCATTAGCGGAGATCGTGGTCGTCGACTCACCTTGCTGGGTCTGAGGGGCCGATCCTCGCACGACGTCGGCGCCGCGCAGCGCTCCGACGTTCGACGAGATCGGCCCGCCCGGGGCGTAGGTAACGCGCACCGCCGAGCCGAGGGCGCTACGCAGTGCGGAAAGCGGTGACACGACGAATGGTGCGATGACCTGGGAACTCCCACCGCCCGAGCTCAGGGGGTCGCGCGCGTCCGTGCCGATCACGGCGACGGAGTGAACGTCTTTCATGAGAGGCAACGCGTGACCGGTGTCCTTTAGGAGCACCACGCTCTCCTCGGCGGCGAGCAAGGCGGTCGACGCGTGCGAAGGCGTGGTGGCCACGGTATCGATCGAGGGCTGGCGGGGGTGTGCAATAAGTCCATACGCGAACATCGCGGTGAGGACGGTTCGAACCGCGCGGTTCAAGTAGTGCGCCGGCATTGCTCCGTCGCGCACCAATCGCTCGATGGTGAGCGGCGAGTTCGGCTTGATCAGGTCGAGACCAGCCGAAAAAGCGGGGGTGGCTGCGGGAGCCGCCCGAGCATCAGAACGAACAAAGCCGTGAAAACCCCAAGACGCGAGGGTTGCGTAGATATAGGGGTTCGAGCAGACCCGCACGCCGTTGAGTGACCCCGAGGCGCACATCACCCCTGCGACGTGTGCGAGTTTCACCGCGGCCTCGAAAGGTTGGTCGTACAGTTCCGCCAGAGCTCTTGGCGTAACGAGGTCGTCGATGCGTGCTCGCGCGGTCTCCTGGGAGTAGGCGACGAAGTGTTTCGCGAGCGCCATGACGCGCTGTGACTGAATCCCGTCGATGTTGGCGACGCCAATCGCCGAGCTGAGGAATGGGTCCTCGCCGTACGACTCGAAGACGCGACCGCTCAGGGGCACTCGAGCCAAATTGAGGTCGGGCCCCTGGACGACGTCGATGCCCTTGGCGCGTGCCTCCGCACCCACCAGACGCCCTGTGGCGTAGGCGAGACCTTGGTCGAAGCTCGCCGCAACACCGATGGCGGCTGGCAGTTGGGTGACGTTGGTGACCTCACCGGCGAGACCGTCGGGCCCGTCTGAGAGGGTGAGCGACGGTAAGCACAGCGACGGAACGGCGGCCGTAAAGTTCTCAAGTCCGTGACCGCGCCCGAGCGCGACGAATTGAGCTTTCTGGTTGAGACTCATGCGCGCCACTACTTGTCTGGCCAGCTCGGCGGGAGTCGCCGTGCCCCGACGTGACTCACCTATCCAAGGACATTTCACGTGGTGCGATGGCGGACGCGAGATCTCGCTGGCGCGAGAGTCCTTAGCAGCTGACGCGGGGGGAGCGAGGAGTGTGGTGCCCGTGAGCGCGAACACGGTCGCACAGGTTGCGACGAATACACGCAGTAGGCATCGCGCGCGCGCCGGGTCACGAAGGGTGGGGAAGGAGATAGTTCAGTCTACGGAGGTGTCACTGATCAGTTATCGGCGGTTGGTACCGACGCGAATCGCCTTGCCACGCCGGTCGGTGCCATCACGTATTACTACTGCAAGCCCATCATTCCCCAGGATTGGGCGATGAGAGAGAGTGAGTCAACCCTCGCCGAAAGGGAGTGTGCGCGAGTGGAGAGCATTATTTCGTCAGCCTGTGTTCGCTCCTGCAGTCGCACTAGACCCTGATGTACGTGCGCGGGATCCCCAATCAGATGCGACGAGGTCGCGTGCTCGATGAAGGCCCGCTCCTCTTCGTTATAGGGGTAGGCGGCTGCCTCCTCCGGTGAAGGCAACAGACCCATCTGGCCGGTTCGACGAAGCAGTGCGCTCAGGGACGACGGCCCCGCGAGCCATCTCGCCTCCTCAGTCGTCTCTGCACAGAGGACCGACACCGCCACCATCGTGCGAGGATCTGCGAGGAGGATCGAAGGACGAAATGAGGAACGATAGAGCGCGACTGCCGCGTCAAGTAACTCCGGGGCGAAGTGGTAGGCGAAGGAAAAGGGTAGGCCGAGCATGCCGGCCAGTTGTGCGCTGAACGTCGAGGAGCCGAGTAACCAGACCTCGGGTAAGTAGCCACTACCGGGTGTCGCGAACAGTGACGACGATTCTTCTCGAGGGATTAGGTAGCTGATCAACTCGACGACGTCGTCCGGAAATGTGTTAGCGCTCAGGGCGGCTTCGCGTCTGAGCGCCCTGGCCGTGCGAACGTCGGTGCCTGGGGCGCGGCCGAGTCCGAGGTCAATTCGACCAGGGTGCAGTGCCTCTAACGTCGCGAACTGCTCGGCGACGACCAGAGGAGCGTGATTGGGCAACATAACGCCGCCCGATCCAACGCGGAGCGTCGTGGTGGCGTCGGCGAGATGCGCGATCAGGACGGCGGGCGCGGAGCTCGCTACCGCGACCATGCCGTGATGTTCGGCGACCCACAGACGCCGGTAGCCGAGCTGTTCCACGATGACCGCGAGTTCGGTAGTCTCGCGCAGCGCTTGGGCTGGCGTCGACCCGGTCGCCACGGTGGCGAGGTCGAGCACGGACAGCGGAATCATGGTTGGCCCACATTAGGAGGGAGGGACGCTGAATTGAGCGGGGACCATCGCGGTGGCGATCGTCACGGGCTGGCTCGACTGGTTGCGTCGGCGGGACCGACTCGCCGTGCGATGGGCGCTGGCGTTTATGGCACGCTACTGTGCCGGACCTGAGCCGAGGGTCAGTGACAGCGTCGCCGACGCGCCACTCGGGTCGAGGTAACCAATCTCAATCGACTCCCCCGAATGAAGGGTCTGCAGGATTTGAGCCAGGCCCGAGGTGGTGGACACGCTGGTACCGTCGACTGACGTGATGACGTCACCCGCGGCCAAAGCGGTCGAGGCGGCGGGGGTGTTGGCGATCACCGATTGGATGGTCACACCGGTCGTGGTGGATGTATCGCCGCTCGAGGCGCTCGGTCCCGCGTTGCTCACTTCGACACCCAAGAAGGCCGTCGTTCCAATGTGGATGGTCGACGACCCGTTCCGGTGCTCGATGGACTTCGCGATGCTCAACGCGGTATTGATTGGTATGGCGTACGCCTGAGTCGAGGACCCGCCGGACTCTTCGAACCCGAAGTCGCCGTTGCTTGACGAACCCGCCGTGTCCATGCCCACTACGTGGCCCTTGCTGTTAACGAGCGGACCACCCGAGTCGCCCGGCTGAATGTTTGCGTTCATCTCAATTAAGCCGGTGAGACGCTCAGCCCCGTTGGGATTCTCCTCGTCGCTGGCGGTGATGGACTGGTTGAGGGCGACTATCGTGCCAGCGGCGTAACTGGGTGTGCCACCGACCCCTCCCGCGTTGCCAATGCCGACGACGCTCTCGTGCTTGGTCACGTTCTTCGAGTCACTCACCGTGACGGTGGTGAGCCCCTTGGCGTCGCTCAGTTTCAAGACCGCGACATCACTGGTCGTGTCGTACCCGACGACCGTCGCCGTATAGGTCCTTCCAGTCTGGATGTCGCGAGCGGTGATGGTCGTCGCGCCCGCGATGACGTGATTGTTTGTCAAGACGTATCCGTTCTTGGTCAGGACCATCCCGGTGCCCGCCGCAGCGCCGTCTTGGTAGCCGAGGTTCGTGTCAATATCGACCAGGCCGGGGTCCACCGACTTGGCGATCTTGGCGGCTGCCGCGTCGTGGACGGAGCTGGAGCCTCCCGGTGACGGAACCGATATCGAGGGGAATGCGCCGCCGAAGCCCCCAAACCCGCTCGAGTTGCCCGAACCAGCCGATGGGAAGTAGGGATTAGAGATTCTCGAGGGCGTCGACGTGACGCTCGTCGACTTCACGACGTCATGGCCGAGAATGAAGCCAAAGCCACCGATGGCCAACATCAACGCGGCGGCGACGATGGCATTCATGAAACTCAGTCGAGCCTTGTGTTGGACGACCATCGGGGGCATTTCACGGGTCGGACTGCTTTCGTTGTGTTCTTCAGTCCAATCCACGTTGAGCTCCTCTCACTGAGACCTGATGCATGTCAGTATGAGGGTCGTTATTGAGCGAGTTCTAGTGATGAGGTAAGAAGCGGTTAAATTGCCGCGGCCCCGGGACCGGCGTGATGCCTGGAGACTGATGTGGTGACCGAGCGTCGTAGGTCGAACTCGACGAACCAACGCCAAGTCAGGGCGCTCGTGCGCATGAACTCAGATATCTCCTGATCAACGCGTAGGTACTCGTTGCGACCTCGCGGTCGAAACCTCGGGAACGAGTCGGGCGACAGTGAAAGCCCGTGGCCGTAGAGCCATTGGAGCTGCAGTTCGCGCAGCGAGGGTTCCAGAACTCGTCACGTCACCAGTACTTTCGCCACCGCGGCGTTGACGCTGATGTTGGTACGTTTCACGACGCTCACGCGGACTCTGCTCTGGATAAATGACGCCACAATTGATGCACGACTTTTCGCAAGCGAAGAGTCTCCCTCAGCAAAACCGGTGCACGTCACGGTCTCGCCCACGCGTAACTGCTTCGCGAAATCTTGAAGCAACGACGTGCTCGCGGCACTGAGGTTGGAACTCGACGCGCCGAACACAATCGTTAGTGGCGAGGGCGGTGACGAGAGTGAGGCGGCGAACGTGATCACCGTGGCCCTTGATGAGACTGCAGGAGTGGCGCCGTTGGCGGCCCTCGTTGCGACAGCGATGCAGGTTCCCTCACCGGATGCCCGTAAATCTCGACCACTGAGTAGGCACCCCTTAGCGGATCCACCCTTCAGCTTGAACGTCGTCGGACCTCCGTTTGGATCACCGGTCGTCCTCAGCGACAACACGACGCCCACCCGACCCTTCGTTGACGTGATCGTGAGCACTGGCGGTGCGGTGATCGTGGTAGTGGTCGTCACTGGCGTCGGCGATGAGACTGGTGGCGTCGTCGTGGGCGGCGCCGGTGGGGGAGATGGGTTGACACCGGTGCCAGTGACCGTGACGGTTTGGACGCCGTTGCCGTCGTTTCCGTCGAGCAGCCACTGATCCGTCGCCGGACCCGTCGTAGTCGGCGTGAACTTCACGGTCTCTTGTATCGAGGAGTTGCCCATGATTGTGTCAGCGGGGGTGGTTCCCGCCAACTGGATGAAGGGATCCGTGAGCGCGCTGAATGCGGTGGCCGTTGGCGGCGTCGACGAGGTGATTAGCAAGGGGAATCCGCCCTGGTCGCCCAGCGCAAAACTCAGTGTCGCCGACGAGCCGATCGCCACGTCACCGAAGTTCAGGGTTCCGGGGATCGTCGTCAGCGTCGCCGGAGGATCCGCCGAACCAGAGATGGCGATTCCGAAGTTGCCGACGTTGGTGTCAAGCGTCGCCACACTGGCGAAATCATGGTCAAAGTCGCCGGAGGACCCCGGGGGCGTGAAGGCCACCGTGAAGCCGAGCGAGTCACCGGCACCGAGGGGTTGATCCGCGGGAGCGCCGATGATGGTGAAGGGGAGCGCCGGAACGCTGAAGCCGGTGACGTTGATGGTGGCGTTCGAGACATTGGTAAATGTCACCGCCAGTGTCGCGAGGGCGCCACCGATCGGCTGAGGCTCGAACGTGACGTCGGCGGGCGAAATCGCAATGCTGGCCGTAGGACTGACGCCCTGACCGTCGAGCGTTTCTTCTGCGGTGCCACCGGTAATGTTCGCGGTAATCGTGCCAGGATTATCACCCAGCGCCGTGGGCGTGAACGTCACGGGCACGGAGATGCTTTCACCGTTCGTGAGATGCGCTGGCAACGCGACACTCGGACTGCCCATCGTGAAGGCTCCCCCCGATTGCGTGAAGGAGGAGACGGTGGTCGGTTCCGTCGCGGTGAACGTCGCCGAACCCGTGGTGGACTGTGAGACGATCGTCGGCGTAAATGAGACGTTGGTGCCGGAGATCGCCGGCGTCGTCGAGGCGAGGAGACCGAAGCCCATCAGCGTCTGGTCCTTGGTGCCGACGTAGACAACGCCGTTGTCGACGCTGGGCGCACTAAAGACGGTAGAGGTAAAAAACGGTGAACTCCACAGTTGCTCGAGTGTTCCGTTCGAACCCGGATTCGAGGGTACGGCGTTGAACGCTTCGAGTTGCGAGTCGAGGCCACTGGGACCGGTGGCGTGAATGATCCACACCACCGCCGAACCTGAGTTCGTGCCGTTCGATGTGACGATTGGCGTGCCCGATCCGTATCCGAAGGTGTTCCCCGCGTTCCCTGTCGCCCCAACGAGTTGAAACGTGACGTCGTCGCTTCCGTTCACCCCTCTTTGAAAGGCCAGTAGAGAGCCGCCACCATTGTCCTGGAAGGTGTAGCGCCCCGACGTCGGCACGTAGACGTATCCGCCATCCCCCGGCCAGACTGCCGGCTTGGACCATACGCCGCCGTAGGGTGGGCTCTCGAACGGGACGTCGTCCGTATCGCCGGGACCTTGTTGGTATCCGCCCAGACTGCTCATGTTGAGCACGTACATGATTCCCTGTTTGCCGTCTTCGAGCAGCACATTGGGTTCGCTCGCGGTACCCATACTCGACGGGAGTGCCACCGGACCCCCTGATCCGAGGTCGCCGTCCTCACTGTTGAGTTGGGTGGCGTCAGACGCGATGAACCAGTCGACCACCTGAAGGTGCCCGCTGCTGTCCGTATGTAGCTCGATCACTGCTTCACCAAATGTTTGTTCAGAGGTGTCGGTGCCCGGTTCCGGGTTCGACGGTATATCGCCGTTTCCGGTGGCGACGTAGATGTCGCCGTTGCTGTCGACGACGGGCGGCGAACCGGACTGCCAGATGCCTGCGCCTGGCCCCGTCGAAGAGAGCGCCACGTTGGTCTCGGCCGACCACATGGTGGTAATCGAGGCAGAGCTCTCCGAAACGCCGATCAGCCACCCCTCCCAGGGTCCGTAGTCGCATTGAGAACCAAAGGCCGCGTAGACGATGCCGTTTACCAAGACCAGGCCGGGCCGCTGCAACTCGCGTTCGCCGTTGAACACCATGCCAGCGTCGTTGTCGGCGGCTCCCTCGATACGAACGCCGCCCGCCGGCCAGCCAATTGGTGCGTTGCCCGTCTGAACGTCGACCGCTTCCATGAACCACTCGGTGGCACCATTTGTGCCACCGTCGGTCGCCGCGACGAAATACGCGACATTGGTTGCGGGGTCGATGACGGGTGTGCCAGTGATACCGAGATCGTTTCCCACGTCGGCGCAACTGATCTGTGCGTCGGGATTTGCGGGAGAACCGTAATTCTGCGACCATTCGATGGCGCCCGTCGTCGCGTTAAGTCCGTAGGCGTAGTCATTCTCGGTCACTGCGAGAACGGTCGGCTGGGCGACGAGCGGCTGGGCGTATATCTGCCCGTTTAACTGTGTGTCAAAGAGTTCGCCGAAGTTCCCGCCAGCCACCGTTGATGGCGTGAGCTGGGGCTCGTTCGGGTACCAACCAGTTGACGAGTCGTCCGCGGCATTTTGAAGCGTGTCCGCTCTCGCGCTGGTTGTGGTGGCGAGAGTTCCGAGAGAGACTCCAAATGCGCTCGCCAACAGCACGACACCCAGCGCAAGCCTCGCGCGAACGAGACCGCGTTGTGACGACCGTATGGTGAAGAATGAGTGACCGATGGGAGACAACCTCGACATAGCGGACACGGTACTCTGACCAGCGCCACAGGGAGTTTCGCCCAAGAAAGCCTTGTTGAAGAATCGCCGCCGCCTCGCGCTCTCCAGTGTTTACCAGGCATCAATACCCCTAAGCCGGAGAGGGGTATCGTTGTCGCCGCCATGCACCTTTCTGGGTGAGGACTGGGGCAATTCGAGTCTTTTTTTGCGGGCTTGTATACGGCTCACGCATCCTCATCTCCTGAAGGAGCCCAGTAGCATGTTTTCCTGAAGTTGGTGATCGAGCGAGGAGAGCGGGTTGACGATGGAACCGAAAGGTCAAACTCATTTCGCCGGTTGCCGACGGGCGAAAGGTGCGGCGTCAGTGCCAATGGACAAACGCCAGCAACCAGACAACTGATGGGTGACGTGACGGCCACAATCAGGGATGTGCTCGACGCGCACGGCCGACTCCCGGTTCCCGCACTCAGCTTGAGTGACGATGATGACCTCTATTCCAGTGGACTCTCGTCACACGCGAGCGTCAACGTGATGTTGGCGCTGGAGGACGCTTTCGGTGTCGAGTTCCCCGATGCCCTTTTGCGGAAAAGTACGTTTGAATCTATCGCGACGATCCGAGAGGTATTGGTCGCACTGGGTGTAACAAGTTTGCCAAGTTAGTCAGACTTGCATCGAAACTGCCGTTCCCGCTTTGTCATGCGAGGCGGACTCTTGCATCGCGAGGCGCCTCTCCTGTACGCGCAGGTCCCACCTCGCCGCATTTCGCCTTGCGCTCGCTACGCGACGACGCTTCGCGCGGGAGACGGACCGCGCCATAGCCACCGGTAAGAATGGTTAGGTGACAGATCTTCAGGGTCCACGGCTCGCGATTTTTTACGACGAAGATTCCGTGCCGCTTATGGAGGTCTTCGAAGCATCGCAGGATCTCTGCAAGATACTCTGGGTAGTCGGTTGGTCCGCTAGCCAGTTTTCCCGACGGGCCCTTTCGCGCTTCGGCGATGTGGTCGACGTCACCGATATGGATGAAATTGAGACCGTCGGGCACATCGTCACCGCCAGGCCCGATGGGATTCTGGTGTTCAACGATCCGGCAATTAAATTGGCCGCCGAGGTAGCAGATCGACTCGGTCTCACGTTTCACAGCCAGCACACCGCAGATTTACTTACCGATAAGTTGAAACAGCGAGCAGCGTTTGAGCGGAGGGGAATTCCCGTGCCAGTATTCACGGACGTTCGCGCTGGCGATATCAGTGTTGACTTTCCATTTCCCGCAGTTCTCAAACCACGAACGGGGGCCGGTAGTCGAGACACGTTCCGGGTAGAGAACACCGATGAGGTGGATGAAGTACTGGCTCGATGTAGCCCGACCGAGGAATTCATCTTGGAAGAGTGGCTCGCGGATAGGGATCGGTCGCCGAGACTCTCTTCCGACATCGTTTCGGTTGAGTCGGTGGTTCGTGACGGCGAGATCGAACACTTGATCGTTACGGGTCGCTTCCCTTTCGCCCCACCTTTTAGAGAGACCGGACTGTACCTCCCGAGTGAACTGACGGCTGTGGAACGTGACGATGTCTTCAGACTGGCTAGCGCGGCCGCGATCGCTCTTCAGATTCAACACGGAATTTTGCACACCGAGATCAAACTGACACCTTCGGGACCACGGGTCATCGAGGTAAACGGTCGGCAAGGGGGCGGGATAAGCCAGCTCATCAGGCGAGTCGGCGGACCATCAATCATATTATGGGCACTGCGGCTGGCATTGGGTTTGGATGTCGGACCGATACCCACGTTCGCTCCGTCACCAATCTCATTCCTCCTCCTCGTCGTAGCGCCCGTGTCAGCGACGAGTTTGGTGTCCGTGAGCGGGGTTGACGAATTGCGTGAATTGGCGGGTGTCAGCGAGATTCGTCGCAAGCTTCTACCCGGCAACGCCGTGAGTTCTCGGCGCTCGAGTTGGTCCGATCACGCGATTCGAGTGGATGGGATTGTCGATTCGTACGCGGAACTGTTTTCTCTTATTCACGAGAAGATACCGTCGACCCTTCACCTGACTTGGGGTGGGGAGTGATGGTCTTGAAGATCGGTGTTGCGGGCCCCTCGTTGGCGTAGCGTAAGTCGACGCCAACAACGTTGTCGACCTCGCGTGCTTTGAGCCCTGGTGATGCGTCAACGTTCCGTATAGATTCGACGCAACGGTTGCAACGCGGTCGCCGCCGGTTTCTCCAATTGGCGTATCTCGATTGATTCGGTCCGCATATTTTTGAAACGAGAAACGAGAAACGAGAAACGAGAAACGAGGACCGATTCTATGAACTCGGTTGCGAATGCCCGTGTCTCTTGGCTGAACGACCGCGTGCTCGAAACGATGAACTACCCCAATGTTCTCAAGTACCCGGTCACCTGAAAGAAGAGGGTCAGGATTGGACCGTGACGTGCGACGCCGGAGACTGATACGACGTGCCGTACCCGGTATATGTCGCGTAGATCGAAGACGACCCGACGGGCGGCTTGGCGATACTGATGAGGCACTCCCCGAAAGGATTCGGATGACAGGAAGTGATCGTCGATCCAACGTGCACCGTGATAACGGAGTTCGGATAAATTCCTTCGCTGTTGGCGCGGACTCCGGTTACCTGCACGACGAGCGCCGCGCCTGGCGCCACGACTGGCGCTGAGGCCATCGCGCTGAAGCTCGATGACGCGACGGGGATGACGAACTCCGGGTCCGTCGGGACCGAGTAGCCAAAGCGATTGTGCGACTGTGCTGTGACCCAGTACACCTGGTGGTTTTCGAGCCCCGCAATGATGCAGTTCGGTTCAAAGTAGACGGGCGCGGAGCACTGCTTGATTGACGCTCCGTTCGAGATGTTCACACGGTAACTATTGACGGGTGACGCGCCCGCGCTGGCCGGCGGATGCATGTAGGTCCATACCTTGCCCCCGTTTATGTTGCCCGAAACCTGTTGAGGCGACTTCGGTACTACCGCAGAACAGTCGGCAGTCGTGGCCGACCACGCGATGTTGCCCGTGGTGTCGACCGCCACGAATCGGTGGGCACCATAGGCGACGGCGGACCAATCCGAGGTCGCGTCAATTGGTACCGGCGATGCCGACCAGGCCGACCCGGACGCCGACGAGATGAAGCTATTCGTAGATCCTGTGGACTGACCCACGCCGACGAAGCTGCCGCAACCGAACGCCACGCTGTCTACCTCCTGAGCGGGAGAGGGCGGACGCGTAGTCCAGACGCTCGCATTGACGGACGTCGCCACTGAACCAGGGTTCAAATCGTCAAACGCCACGAAATTGCCCTCGCCGTAGACGACGGCACCCCATTTCGCAGCACCGTTCGAAGTCGGGAAGAGGCGGCTCCACACCAGTCCATTCGTCGAAATCGCCACCGCGCCCATCGCATCGTCGGTCGCGACAAAGTGCCCATCTCCATAGGCGACGGACGTGAAGTCGTAGTTACTGTGGTCCCACGCGGAGGTCCACTGCGTCCCGTTTGTTGAGGTGTCGATCTGTCCGGTTGAACTCACGGCGACGAATCGCCCGCCGCCGAAGGTGATTGCGGTCCAGGGGCCGTTCGGCCCCGGGGATGGGGCCCACGTGCGCCCGTTCGACGAGACGATCTCCCCGGGTTCGGAAATTGCGGTGGAGAGCGCTACGTACTGTCCGTCTCCATACGCCACCGCCTGCCACGATCCAACCGGGATGGGGTATTCCGTCCATGTCGAGCCGTCGCTCGAAACGGCCACGTCCGCGCCGTGACCCAGTGCGACCCACTGTCCATTGCCGTAAGTGACTGCGTACCAACTTCCGGTGGGCGACGGCGCCGTCGCCACGTTCCAGTTACTCACCGTGGAACTCGCGGCGGCGACGGGGAGCGGTGACGCCGCGAAACAGGCCAT
>Ga0302320_10021007_pt1 | contig 12979 bp, 10 predicted proteins | sample Bog_T0_3_FD_202130 | JGI IMG/M metagenome (GOLD analysis project Ga0302320, IMG submission 202130) | Peat permafrost microbial communities from Stordalen Mire near Abisko, Sweden - Bog_T0_3 | ecosystem: Environmental > Terrestrial > Soil > Wetlands > Peat | place: Sweden: Abisko, Stordalen Mire...
CTTCCGAAATCCGCATGGAGAGGCCGCGTCGGAGACCATCGAGCTTGCCCGGTCGAGCGAGGCGGAGAAGCAGTCTCAGCTCAACCGGCTCGCGCAGTTCCAACAGGCGCATGCGCAGGGCACGCCCAAGGTGCTCGAGCGGCTGCGCCGCACCGTAATCGAAAACGGCAATACCTTCGACGTGCTGATGGAAGCGGTGCGAAGCTGCTCTTTGGGCCAGATCACGCGTACCTTGTACGAAGTCGGCGGCCGCTACCGGCGCAATATGTAACGCATCGCCATCGAGGCCAGGGGGACGTTATGAGTTTGTCGAAGATCGGGGTCATCGGCGCGGGCACCATGGGCAACGGCATCGCCCAGGTGAGTGCGGCCGCGGGTCTGCAGGTGATCATGGTGGACGTGTCGGACGCGGCGGTCGAGCGGGGACTGTCCGCCATCGGCACCAGCCTCAATCGGCTGGTGAAGAAGGAAAAGCTCAAGGCGGAAGAGAGTGCGGCCGCGCTGGCCCGCATCCGCGGCACGACTCAATATTCCGAACTCGCCGCCGCAGAACTCGTGATCGAGGCGGCAACCGAGAACCTCGACGTGAAGCGCCGCATCATGAAGCAGGCTGACGACATCATGAGCCCCGGCGCCATCCTCGCGACCAACACCTCCTCCCTGTCGATCACGGCGCTCGCGGCGGCGACATCCCGGCCCGATCGTTTCATCGGCATGCATTTCTTCAATCCGCCGGCGCTCATGGCGCTGGTCGAATTGATCCGCGGCTTGATGACCAGCGATGACACGCACTCGCGCGCCGCGGAGTTCATCCGCGCAGTCGGAAAAACGGCGATCAGCGTCAAGAACTCGCCCGGCTTCGCGGTCAACCGGGTTCTCTGCCCGATGATCAACGAGGCGATATTCGCTCTGCAGGACGGGATCGCAACGGCCGCCGACATCGATGAGGGGATGAAGCTCGGATGCAGCCATCCCATCGGTCCGCTGGCCCTCGCGGATCTGATAGGCCTCGATACGATGTTGTCGGTGATGGAAGTGTTCCAGCGCGATTTCGGCGATTCGAAATACCGTCCCGCACCGCTGCTGCGTGAGATGGTCGCCGCCGGCCTGCTCGGTCGCAAGAGCGGCAGGGGCTTCTATCAATATTCTTGAGCGAATTTAAGGACCAGCGATCATGCGCGAATATCAGGCGCCCTTGACGGATATGCAGTTCGTGCTGCGGGAATTGGTCGACCAGCCGCTCATCGGTGAGCTTCCCGGGTTCGAGGATGCCTCGCTCGAGCTGTACGAGGCGGTGCTCGAAGAGGCCTCGAAATTTGCAGAGGCCGTGCTCTCGCCCCTCAACCGGACCGGAGACATCGAGGGCGTCCGCTGGCAGGACACGCAGGTCCTGACCGCGGCGGGTTGGAAGGAGGCCTACGGCGAATTCGTCGCCGCCGGTTGGAGCGCCCTGTCGTGCACGCGCGAATTCGGCGGGCAGAATCTGCCGCGGGCGCTGTCGGCGCTGGTGGAGGAAATGTGGAATGGCGCCAACATGGCTTTCACGCTGTGTCCCATGCTGACGCGCGGCGCCATCGAGTCCATCGAGCTCAAGGGATCGCAGCGGCAGAAAGAGACCTACCTGCCCAAGATGGTGTCGGGGCAGTGGACCGGCACGATGAACCTGACCGAGCCGCAGGCCGGCTCCGATCTTGCCGCCGTTCGCACCCGCGCAGTCCCCCAGGGCAACGGCCTGTACAAGCTCGAGGGCCAGAAGATCTTCATTACCTACGGCGAGCACGATCTCACTGAGAACATCGTGCACATGGTCCTCGCGCGCACGCCTGACGCGCCCGAGGGCGTCAAGGGCATATCGCTGTTCCTGGTGCCCAAATTCCTGGTGAACCCCGACGGCTCGCTCGGCGCCCGCAACGACGTGCGATGCTTGTCCGTCGAACACAAGCTCGGCATTCACGCGAGTCCGACCTGCGTGCTGGCGTTCGGGCAGAACGGCGGCGCGGTGGGCGAACTGATCGGGGAGGAAAACCGCGGATTGGAGTACATGTTCATCATGATGAACGCGGCCCGGTTTGCCGTGGGCCTCGAGGGCATCGGGCTGTCGGAACGCGCGCTGCAAAGCGCGCTTGCGTTTGCGAACGAGCGGATTCAGGGCACTGAGCCCGGTCAGAAGGGCCGTGTGCCGATCATTCGCCATCCGGATGTGCGCCGCATGCTGATGCTGATGAAGTCGCAAACGGAGGCCATGCGGGCGCTCGCCGGCGTTGCCGCGGTGTCTCTGGATGCGGCGCGCCTGCATCGGGACGCCGCGACCCGCGCCCGCCATCAAGCCTTCGCGGATCTGATGATCCCGGTGGTCAAGGGTTGGTGCACCGAGAACTCCATCGAGATCGCCTCGTTGGGAATTCAGATCCACGGCGGCATGGGATTCATCGAAGAAACCGGCGTGGCGCAGCAGCTGCGCGATGCGCGCATCACGACGATCTATGAGGGCACCACCGGCATTCAGGCCAATGACCTGCTCGGCCGCAAACTGGTCCGCGACGGCGGACGCGCGGCGCAGGCCTTCATCGCCGAGCTGCGCGGCTTGAGCGCGGCGTTGGCGAAATCTCCGCGCCTGTCTTCCGCCGCCGCCGTGTACTCCGCGGCCGTCGATGCGTTGGAGCTCGCGGTTCAATATGCCGTGTCGAATTTTGGAAATGACAGCCGCGGGGTGTCGGTGGGCGCGGCACCGCTGCTCAAATTGTTCGGCATCACGGCGGGCGGCTGGCTGCTGCTGCGCTCCGGGCTGATCGCCGAAAAGCGCCTCGAGTCGCCCGCGCCAGGCGCGTTGCCCGAATCCTTTTATCGCTCCAAGGCCGAGTCCGCGCTCTTCTACGCGCATTACCTGATGGCGCAGGCTCCGGGGCTCGCACACTCGATCCTGCAGGGCGGCGCCGGCGCCCTGGCCGAGGCGGCGCTCTGAAGGCCTGATGGACTGCCGCTACCCGCATCGCATCGTGTGCCTCACCGAGGAGCCGACCGAGGTGCTATACGCGCTCGGGGAGCAGGATCGCATCGTCGGGATCTCGGGTTTCACGGTGCGTCCGGCGCGGGCCCGACGCGATAAGCCGAAAGTCTCGGCGTTCACCAGTGCGAAGGTGGACCGTATCCTCGATCTGAAGCCGGACTTCGTCATCGGCTTCTCCGACATTCAAGCCGAGATTGCGCAGGCCTTGATCAAGGCGGGCGTGGAAGTGTGGATCAGCAATCACCGGTCGGTGCCCGGGATATTGAGCTACGTCCGCAGACTTGGCGGGTTGGTCGGGGCGGCGGAGCGGGCGGAGTGCTATGCGCAAGAACTCGAGCAGGGGATCGAGGCGATCCGCGCGCAGGCGGCGGCGCTGTCGCGCCGTCCCCGCATCTACTTCGAGGAATGGGACGATCCGCTCATCACTTGCATCCGCTGGGTCAGCGAACTGATCGGCATCGCGGGCGGCGATGATGTATTCCCGGAGCGTGCTGCGTGCCCCCTCGGCAAGGATCGGATCCTGGCTGACGCGGGCGAGGTGGTGCGCCGCTCGCCCGACATCATCCTCGGCTCCTGGTGCGGCAAGCGCTTCAGGCCGAACCGGGTGATCGCACGGCCGGGATGGGAGGGCGTGCCGGCGGTGCGCGCGGGCGAAGTGCATGAAATCAAATCGCCGCTCATTCTGCAGCCTGGACCGGCGGCGCTTACCGAAGGCCTCGCGGCAATTCACGCCATCATTGACCGCTGGGCGAAGCGCGACGCCGCGGCGAGCGCAGCCTAGCGGCTACCGCGGCTGCATCCGAATGGCGCCGTCCAAACGGATGGTCTCGCCGTTGAGCGTCGCAATCTCCACGATGGACTGCACCATGCTGGCGAATTCGTCGGGTTTTCCGAGTCGGGGCGGAAACGGCACCTGTTTGCCCAGCGAGTCCTGGACCTCCCGCGACAACCCCGCGAGCATGGGCGTCATGAAAATTCCGGGCGCGATGGTCATGCAGCGGATGCCCGCGGATGCGAGTTCGCGCGCGATGGGCAGGGTCATGCCCACGATCGCGGCCTTGGTCGCCGAATAGGCCACCTGGCCGATCTGACCTTCGAACGCGGCGACCGAGGCGGTGTGTATGAGCACGCCCCGCTCACCGTCTTCGTTGGGGACGTTGTCGCGCATCGCCGCGGCGGCGGCCTTGTCGCACAGGAAGGTGCCGATGAGATTGACCCGCACCACGTTCTCGAAGAAATCGCCCGCCATCGGGCCGTCCTTGCCGAGCAGTTTTCCCACGCCGGCAACCCCGGCGCAGTTGACCAGGACGTTGAGGCCGTTCATTGCCTCGCGGGCTCCGGCGATGGCCGAATTCACCTGCGATTCCGAGCCGACGTCGCACTTGAAAAAAGTCGCGCCGATCGCCTTGGCCGCGGATTGCCCGGCCGCCTCTTGGCGGTCGAGGATGGCGGCGCGGCCGCCGCGCGCAATGATGCGCTCCGCGACGGCCCGGCCCAAACCGGATGCACCCCCGGTGATGACTGCCTTGGCCTGCTCGATTTTCATTTCAAACTGATGGTCGTGTTGACTCCGGTCGAGACGCTTCCGTCCTCGAACCAGCGCGAGGTGATGGTCTTGGTCTGAGTGTAGAACTGCACCGCCTGCTTGCCGTAGGGGCCCAGATCACCGAGTTTGGAGCCGCGCGATCCGGTGAAGCTGAAGAACGGCACGGGGACCGGGATCGGAACATTGATGCCGACCTGGCCCACGTCGATTTCATTCTGAAATTTGCGCGCCGCAGCGCCGCTCTGGGTGAATATGCCGGTGCCGTTGCCGAAAGGATTGGCGTTGATCAGCGTGATGGCCTCATCGAGCGTGTTGACGCCCACGATGGTCATCACCGGCCCAAAAATCTCGGTGGTGTAGATCTTCATCTCGGGTTTCACGCCGGAGAATATGGTCGGCCCGATGAAGTTGCCCTTCTCGTAGCCGGCAACCTTGATCCCGCGGCCATCCAACTCGAGTGTGGCGCCTTCCTTGACGCCGTCCTCGATCAACCCGAGGATGCGGTGTTTCGCGTTCTTGGACACCACGGGTCCCAAATCCGCACCTTTCTCCGAGCCCGCGTTCACCTTGAGCGTCTTCGCCTTGGCGACGATGTCGGGTATCCATTTTTGCGCTTCGCCGACCAGCACCGTGACCGAAGTGGCCATGCATCGCTGACCGGCCGCGCCGAAAGTGGCTCCGACCAGGGCGTTCAGCGACTGCTCCTTGTTCGCATCGGGCAGCACCACGGCGTGGTTCTTGGCGCCCATCATGCACTGCACGCGCTTGCCGTTCTGGGAGGCGAGGTTGTAGACATGGGTGCCGACGGCGGTCGACCCGACGAAGGAGACGGCGACGATATCCGGGTGCGTGCACAGCGCGTCGACCGCGCGCTTGCCGCCGTGAACGATGTTGAGCACACCGGGGGGCAATCCCGCCTGCAGCGCAAGTTCGGCCAGGAGCATGGGCGTCATCGGGTCCTGCTCCGAGGGTTTCAGCACGAAGGTGTTGCCGCACACGATTGCCATCGGAAACATCCAAAGCGGGATCATCGCCGGGAAATTGAACGGCGAAATCCCGGCGCACACGCCGATGGCATGGCGGATGGAATAGGTATCGACGCCGCCCGCGACGTTCTCCGCAAACTCGCCGAGTTGAAGCGTGCTGATGGAACAGGCGTGCTCGACCACTTCGAGTCCGCGGAACACATCGCCCTCGGCATCGGCAAGGGTCTTGCCCTGCTCGGCGCTGAGTGTTTGGGCGATCCGGCTCATGTGCTCGCGCACCAGCGCCTGCAGTTTGAGCATAATCCGGGCGCGCGCCGCGAGGGGTGTGTTCTTCCAGGTCTTGAAGGCCTCTTTGGCCGACGCGATTGCGGCGTCGATTTCGCCATCGGTGGCGAACGGGACTTGCGCCAGCACCTGTTGTGTCGCCGGGTTCACGACGTCATGCCATTCGGTCGTCTGCGAGTCGACGAATTTGCCGTTTAGCAGCATTTTGACAGTAGGCGCCTGGTCGGCCACGAGCGCTGGTTTGCTGGTCATGAATGGTCCCCTTGAATGTGCCCGAATGGCGCGCAGCATAACCCGCTTCGGCCATTCCCGAGGCCATATATTAGGCGGTCCGCATCGCGTAAACTACAGAGCTTATGCAACAAGCGATGGTCGACCGCAGGGTGGGAATGCGCCCCCAGACCGCCCGGTCGGAGCCAGGCACCGTCTCCATCTGTTTCGTTGCGGCGGCGCTCGAGGCGGTCCGCGCCCGGGATCTGAACGTCGACGAATTGCTGCTCGGCGTGGGGCTGTCGCCGACGCTCCTGCAAAGCCCTCATGCCCGCGTCTCCGCGGAGCACTATGGAAAATTGTGGCGTTTGATCGCGCTCACCCTCGATGACGAATTCTTCGGGCAGGACTCGCGGCGCATGAAGGCGGGCAGTTTTGCCATGCTGTGCCACTCGGTGCTCGGCTGCAAGAATCTGGGGCAGGCGCTGGAGCGGAGCCTTAGATTCTACGGTTTGATCCTCGACGACATTTCGGGGACGCTGACGCGCGAGTCGGGCGAGGCCAGCATCTCGCTCCATGAAAGGAACACCGGCGGCCCGCGCCGCATTTTCGGGAATGAGGTGCTGCTGCTGTTGCTGCATGGCGTCGCCTGTTGGCTGGTGGGCCGGCGCATACCGATATTGCGCGCCGAATTCGCGTATCCGGAGCCGGCGCACAGCGCCGAATACCGATTCATGTTTTGCACCGACTTGAGTTTCGGTATGCCGTGCACCCGCATCGTCTTCGATGAGGGCTTTCTCGAGCTCGGGATCGTTCAGGATGAGCGCACCGTCAAGGAGTTTCTGCGCACGGCACCCGAGAACATCGTGACCAAATACAAAAACCTCAGCAGCGTCAGTGCGCGCATCCGCCGCCGGCTGCGGCAGATGCTCCCGGGCGACGTGCCGGACTTCGATTCATTGGCGTCCGAGTTGAATATGACTTCCGCGACCCTGCGCCGCCGATTGAGCGAGGAGGGCGCCTCGTACCAGGAAATCAAGGATCAGCTGCGACGCGACTTGGCCATCCGCTATCTGAGCCATTCCGACCGCAGCGTCATGGAAATCGCGCTGGAGCTGGGGTTCTCGGAACGCAGCGCCTTTCATCGCGCCTTCCAGAAGTGGACCGGTGCCGCGCCTGGAGAGTTTCGTAGAGGGCGCCAGGCCTGAAATCGGGACCTTCCGTGTTGCAATTTCGCTCAGGCCGTTTGATCGATTTTGTCACCCGGCTGCGACCCCAAAACCTCTATAGTTTTGAGCAATAGGAAGCGCTGGCGTATGTCGAATCCGAATCTGGCTCCTGCAAATTCTCCCGGCGCGCGCCTGCGTGCCGCAGTCGCGGAGGAGCGCCCGCTGCAGGCAGTGGGCGCCATCACGGCGTACACCGCCCGGATGGCGGCTGCCGTGGGCTTCAAGGCGTTGTATCTGTCGGGCGGCGGGGTTGCCGCGAACTCCCTCGGTGTGCCGGATTTGGGCATCAGCACCCTGGACGACGTGCTGACCGACGTGCGCCGGATCACCGATGCCTGCGCACTGCCGCTGTTGGTCGACGCAGACACCGGCTGGGGCGGGGCATTCAATATCGCGCGCACCGTCAGATCGTTCATCAAGGCGGGTGCGGCGGGTCTGCATATCGAAGATCAAGTGCAGGCGAAGCGCTGCGGACACCGTCCGGGCAAAGAAGTGGTGCCGAAACAGGAGATGGTGGACCGCGTCAAGGCGGCCGTGGACGCGCGCACCGATCCGAGCTTCGTGGTCATGGCCCGCACCGATGCGCTCGCCGTGGAGGGCATGGAAAAAACGCTCGAGCGCGCCGTGGCCTGCGTCGAAGCCGGCGCCGACATGGTGTTTCCCGAAGCCATGACGGAGCTCGCCATGTATCGACGCTTCAAGGACGCCGTCAAAGTGCCGATTCTCGCCAATATCACTGAATTCGGGCACACGCCCCTGTACACCCGCGATGAGCTGTCCTCCGTGGGAGTCGACATCGTTTTGTATTGCTGTTCGGCGTATCGGGCGATGAATGCGGCCGCGCTCGCCACGTATCAGGCGATTCGCCGGGACGGTACCCAGAAAAACGTGCTCGACCGCATGCAGAGCCGGGCCGATCTGTACTCGTACCTCGACTATCACGCGTACGAGGCGAAGTTGGATGAACTGTTCGCCGAGGGGAAAGAGAAATGAGCGAAGCATTGGCCGCATTCAAACCCAAGAAATCCGTGGCGCTGTCGGGCGTGGCGGCGGGCAACACCGCGCTGTGCACGGTCGGAAAGACCGGCAACGACCTGCATTATCGCGGATACGACATTCTCGACGTGGCGACGCAATGCGAGTTCGAGGAAATCGCGCACCTGCTGGTGCACGAGAAACTGCCGACCCTCGCCGAGCTCGCGGCCTACAAGGGCAAGCTCAAGCGTCTGAGGGTCCCGCCGCCGGCGGTGCTCACGGTTCTCGAACAGCTTCCCGCCTCCAGCCATCCGATGGACGTGCTGCGGACCGGCGTGTCGGCGCTCGGCTGCGCGGTTCCCGAGGCGGCCGGGCATCCGGTGGACGGAGCGCGCGACATCGCCGATCGGCTGCTGGCGAGCTTGGGCTCCATGCTGTGCTATTGGCACCATTATTCGCGCAGCGGGCGGCGCATCGCGCTCGAGACCGACGATGATTCGATCGGTGCGCATTTCCTGCATCTGCTGCACGGCAAGAAGCCCCCGTCGCTGTGGGTGCGCGCCATGCATACCTCGCTCAATCTTTACGCGGAGCACGAGTTCAATGCATCGACGTTCACCGCGCGGGTGATCGCCGGAACCGGCTCCGATGTCTACTCCTGCGTTACCGGCGCCATCGGCGCGCTGCGCGGCCCGAAGCACGGCGGCGCCAACGAGGTCGCGTTCGAGATACAGAACCGCTATGCCTCGCCGGATGCGGCCGAGGCCGACATCAAGCGGCGGGTGGCCGCCAAGGAGGTCATCATCGGATTCGGCCATCCGGTGTACACGATTTCCGATCCGCGCAATCAAGTCATCAAGGAAGTGTCCCGCACGCTTGCGCTCGATGCGAAGAACACCCTTGGCTTCGAGGTGGCGGAGCGCATCGAATCCGTCATGAAGGACATCAAGAACATGTTCCCGAACCTGGATTGGTTCTCCGCGGTGTCCTATCACCTCATGGGGGTGCCGACCGCCATGTTCACCCCGTTGTTCGTCATCAGCCGCACATCCGGCTGGGCCGCGCACATCATCGAACAGCGCATCGACGGAAAAATCATCCGGCCAAGCGCGAATTACACCGGTCCGGAAAATCTCAAGTTCGTGCCCCTGGCCGATCGCCGTTAACCTGAAGAACTGAAGGTTTCCATGTCACACGATATCAAGTCGGCCGAGCGGCCGGCCCCCGACGCTCTCCTCGCCGCCATCGCGGACTACGCGCTCAGCTACGAGATCAGCAGCGACCTGGCCTACGAGACGGCCGGATACTGTCTGATGGATACACTGGCGTGCGGATTCCAGGCGTTGAAGTACCCCGCGTGCACCAAACTGATGGGCCCGGTCGTGCCCGGCGCGACGCTCAAGGGCGGCGCGCGCGTTCCCGGCACGTCGTATGAGCTCGACCCGATCAATGCGGCATTCAATATCGGCGCGATGATCCGCTGGCTGGATTTCAACGATACCTGGCTGGCGGCCGAGTGGGGCCACCCTTCGGATAATTTGGGCGGTATCCTCGCGGTTGCGGACTATCTGTCGCGAAACGGCAAGCCCTTGAAGGTCCGCGACGTGCTCGGCGGAATGATCAAGGCGCACGAGATCCAGGGCGTTCTCGCGCTGGAGAACAGCTTCAACCGCGTGGGACTCGATCACGTACTGCTGGTGCGTGTAGCCTCCACTGCGGTGGTGACCGCGATGCTCGGCGGCACGCGCGATCAGATCATCAATGCTGTTTCCAATGCGTGGGTGGACGGCGGTGCGCTGCGCACCTATCGTCACGCTCCGAACACCGGCTCGCGCAAGAGCTGGGCCGCCGGCGACGCCACCAGCCGCGCCGTCCGCCACGGGCTGTTCGCACTCAAGGGCGAGATGGGTTATCCGTCTGCGCTCACGGCGAAAACCTGGGGATTTCAAGACGTACTGTTCAAGTCCAAACCCTTGGCGCTGCCGCAACCGTTCGGCACCTATGTCATGGAAAATGTGCTTTTCAAGATTTCCTTTCCTGCCGAGTTCCACGCGCAAACGGCGGTGGAAGCGGCCATGACCCTGCACCCGCAGATCCGCGACAAGCTCGGCCAGATCGATCGGGTCGCCATCGAGACCCAGGAACCCGGTGTGCGCATCATCGACAAGACCGGTCCGCTCGCGAATCCTGCGGATCGGGACCATTGCATTCAATACATGGTGGCCATCCCGCTGCTGTTCGGCCGGCTGACGGCCGCCGACTACGAAGATCAGATTGCGCTCGATCCGCGGGTCGATGAGCTGCGCGCCAAGACGACGGTTCGGGAAAACACGACATTCACCCAGGAATACTATGCGGCGGACAAGCGCTACATCGGCAACGCCGTGCAGGTGTTCTTCAAGGACGGCACGGCAAGCGCCCGGGTGCAGGTCGATTTTCCCATCGGCCATCGCAAGCGGCGCGCCGAGGGCATGCCGGTATTGGTGAAGAAATTCGAAGCCAGCGTCGCGGCGCATTTCGGCGCCAAGCAAACCGAAGCGATCAAGAAGATGTTCGTCGATCGCGCCGCCTTGACGGCCATGTCGGTCGCGGACTTCGTCGCGCAGATGGTGAGCGCCGCGTAGGATTCGCCGGCGCGGCCCGGAACCGGCGTCCGCTACTTCTTGAGTTTTTCGTCTTCTTTCTTCGCTTCCTTCATGGCCTCGGGCTCGAGCTCCTCGGCGTAGCGGTTGAGCCGAATGAATATGCCCCACCCGGCCAACAGCGCGGCGGTGCCTGCGAGGATGGTGGCGGCGCCGGGAAGCTGCCCGGGGCTGTCGTGCACGCCCCTGAAAGTCGCGACCAACCCCTCGATGGCGAGCGCCACCACCAGCACCACCAGGAAACGCGACAGAAAGCGCCGCACGCGGGTCGGTCCGCTCACGTGGGCTGCGCGAATCACCTCTTCCTCCGCGATGGTCTGCGAAATTTGCAGCGCAACCACCGCGGCCGCGAGATAACCGATCGCTTCGATGACCTGCTGTGCGGCTCCTTGAGTGAGACCGCCTGAAACGGCCACCCAGGCTTTGTGCGCCGACATGGCAATGAGCAGAAGAGCGGCCGCCGCGAACAGCGCCGCCATCAGCGCATGGATGATCGAATAAATCCGCAGCAGCGCTTTCACGGGGCGCGGTGTTCAGCCGGCGGGCTTGCGCGCGCTGAGAGCGATCGCGGTCCGCTGTGCGAAATCCGCAATCTGTGCGCTCATGCGTGCCTCGGAAATGGCATCGGTCGCAAGCGTGCGGCAATAGGCGGTGGAGAGCGCTTCGATCACCTGGGCGTTCGACGCTTTCGGCGACGCGGAGCGGTAACCGCCGACCAGCTTCACCATTTTATTGCCATCGGCGGCTGCCTGTTTCAGCGCGTCCCCGCCGGCATTCAGCGCCGGCTGAATGATCGCCGGCGGCAGATCCGGGCACAGCAGCGCGTGACGCTCGTTGTTGGGCGGCTGCGCGTTTTTGCGCCAGTTGGCGACCGACCAGGGGGCGGCGTTTGCAGGCCCGTCGTTCCCCCAGGCAGTGCGCACGTAATTGGCGATATCGGCGATGTCCTCATCGCTGAGCACGCCCGCGAACGAGCCCATGGCGCCCCATGTCCCTTGAGGCGCGAAGCCTTCCAGCATGGCCATGATGACGTTATAGGGTTCCGCGGCGGTGACCGCGTCATCGCCGGCCAATGACGGTACGCTCCCGGGCATTCCCTTGCCGTTGCTCTGATGGCAGCTGCTGCAATTGTCCTCGTAGAGGCGTTTGCCAGCCGCGAGCCTGTCGTGCGCCCAATGCTCCTGGGTGGGCGACACCGGCGCGGCCGTGTTCGGCTGTGCCTTCAAGTACTGCGCCATCGCGTTCAAATCCGCATCGGTCAAGAGGCTCAGGCTGTCGTGCACCACTTCTTGCATGGGACCCACCGCCTTGCCGTTCCCCGGCATGATTCCGGTTTTGAGAAACTTGGCGATGTCGCCGGTGCTCCAGGTATTGAGCTTGGAGAGCGAATCGCCGCTGATATCGGGCGCATACCAACCTTCGATCTGCGCACCGGCGAGCTCGTGCTTGGTCTCCAAGCCCTGCGCCGCGCCGCGGGGCGTGTGACACTGGTCGCAGTGTCCGAGCGCTTGAACCAAATACGCGCCGCGGTTCCAAGCCGCGCTTTCATCCGCACGAGGCGCGAGGGGCCCGGGCCTGAAGTAAAGACCCTGCCAGACCGCGAGGCTGCTGCGGACACTCAGCGGAAACGGCAGAGTGTTTTTCGGAGGGGTGGAATGCACCGCCGGCACCGCGCGCAAGTAGGCCCACAGCGCGTCGAGATCTTCTGCGCTCATTTTGGTGTAGTTGCCGTACGGCATGGCGGGGTAGAGGTAGGCGCCATCCTTGCGAATGCCCTGCCGTAACGCGCGCTCAAAATCGGCCTGGGTCCAGTTGCCGATTCCCGTCTCGGCATCCGGTGTGATGTTCGATCCGTAGAGGGTGCCGAAGGCCGTTTTGAGCGGGGTTCCGCCCGCGAACGGCTTGCCCCCCGGCGCGGTATGGCAAGACATGCAATCGGCCGCTTCAGCGACGTATTTTCCGCGCGCAGTCGGTGAGTCGCCCGGCATCGGCGGGCGGCCTTGCTGCGCGAATGCGGCATTCAGAGCGGCAACCGCCAGGCACAGGCCGCTCGCCAGGGCGAGTGCGGGTTTACGATTAGGAGAGCCTCGGCGGCTTCC
>Ga0302320_10021008_pt1 | contig 12978 bp, 19 predicted proteins | sample Bog_T0_3_FD_202130 | JGI IMG/M metagenome (GOLD analysis project Ga0302320, IMG submission 202130) | Peat permafrost microbial communities from Stordalen Mire near Abisko, Sweden - Bog_T0_3 | ecosystem: Environmental > Terrestrial > Soil > Wetlands > Peat | place: Sweden: Abisko, Stordalen Mire...
GAGTCAGGCAAGAAGTTCCCCCGACCGGCAGTTATCGATACCATCTGCCAGCAGATGCGGGTTCAACCCTCTGACCTTTTCAAGTCAACTGATGAGTTAAAGGCGACATTAAGCCTCGAAGTCTTCGCCCGTCTCGTCAAAGAACAAGTTCCTGGTTTCCTCGAAGGGATTCTAGAACAGGCCAAGAGCAAGGGACGCCCGTCCTAAACCGTTTCCGAATCTTCCCTCCGGCTGTCAGGGGTCATCATAAAACGACAGCGGGGTCACGATAAAACGACACGAGGTGGGACCCTCAGGAAGCACTATCAGTCGGGCGTCGGGACGCTGTCAAGGCCAGCCGGCTGGAGTGGGTTGCGGCCCTCTTTTCTGTAGGAACGGCCCTTGGTCGTCATGAGCTTGACGGCCCCGGAGACTAGCCTGTCGAGGATCGCTCCGCCGGTGACGGGGTCCTGGAAGACTGAGTACCAGTCCTGTGGCGGCCTGTTGGAAGTGATGATGGTGGAACGCTTGGCCAGGCGCTCGTCAGCGATGGTATAGAGCAGCTCGGCCTCGTCCTGGGTATAGGCGCGGAAGCCGAAGTCGTCGAGGATCAGCAGGTCCACCGTGCGGGCCCGGTCCAGGAGCGTCTGGGACCGGCGGGGATGAAGCTCGTCCTGGAGCTGTGCCAGGAGCTTGTGGACCTTGGCGAACAGAACCTCGAAGCCCCGCTTGCAGGCCTCATGACCGAGGGCCTGGGCGATGTAGGACTTGCCGATCCCCGGCGGTCCGGCAAGGACCAGATTCTGCTTCTGGCGGACGAAGCCGCAGGTGGCCAAGTCCCGGATGGTGGCCGGCGGAAGCTGGTCGGCGTTGAAGTGGAAGTCGTAGGCGGCGAAGGTGCAGTCCTGGGCGAACCGTGCCAGGCGGATCCGCTTCTCGAAGTTGTTGGACTCCCGGTTGGCGATCTCGTCTCCGACCAGAAGGTGGAGGAACTCCTGGTAGCCCAGCTGGCGGTCCTGGGCCTCCTGCAACCGAACAGATAGGTTATCCGCCATGCCGGGAAGCCTCAGCCGGCGCAGGTTGGGGACGATGGTGGTCTGGTAATCCATGGGATTACTCCTTGAGGTCAGATCGGCGGACACCAGGGCCCGCCGTGGTGTCAGTTGAGGTAGTAGGCGATGTCCCGGACCATCTGGCGACCGAGTTCCGACTGGGGGGTGAGGATCGTAGCGGGGACAGTCTGCTGGGCCTTCTCCAGCAGCAGCTCCAGGGCTTTGGGCTGGTCGATGCGGCGGCGGATGGCGGTCCGGACGACGTCGGCCAGGTAGGGCTGTCCCTTGTGCTTTTTCAAGCGGTCCAAGATCCCCAAGGCCCGGCGGACCGTCTGATTGGCGGGCACGTCCAGGACCTGCCGCAGCAGTGTCCCCACCTCGATCCCCAGTTCGGACTCACCCCGTCGGATCAGATAGCCGGCGTAGCTCCCGTCCATCAGGCCTGCAAGGGCCTCGGGGAAGTCGGCGGTCAGGTAGGCCCGGTGTCCCGCAGGAATGGTGTAGCTCCGTATCACACTCTCCCGGAAGAAGATATCGATCATCTTTCCGCTCCTCCGGACCTGGACCGTAACCCCGATGTACCGGGCCGGGAGGCTGTAGAACCGCCCCTGGAACCGGATGTACTGGTCGGGGTGGACCTTGGCGCTCCCCCATTGGGTGAGTTCATAGGGGGTGTCGGGGAGCGGCTGGAGCGCGGCCTTCTCCACCTCGGTGAAGGCCCTCGCCGGCGGTACGCCGGTCGTCCCGTGGACCTTGGCGCCATAGACGTCCATGCACCAGTTCAAGGCCCGGACGTTCAGCTTCTCCAGGGTGTCCTCGGGGTAGAGGGTGCTTAGCTGACGGTACAGCTCTCGGGCTGTTTGGACCAACCGCTCCACCTTGCCTTTCTCGGTGGGGCTGGCCACCCGGCAGGGATCGATGAAGAACCCATAGTGGTCGGCGGCTTCCGACAGACTGCGGTTGAGCACAGGGTCCCAGACATCAGCCTTGATGACCCCGGCCTTCAGGTTGTCCAGGCTCAGCCGCTTGGTCACCCCGCCCCAGAAGGTGAACATGGCGATGATGGAGCCGATGAACGAGCTCTGGGACTGTGTCCAGACGAACTGGACGAAGGGGAGCCGGGAACAGGCCAGGACACCGATGAAGGCATGAACGGTCCGGCGGGTGTCCTTCCCCGGCGGCGTCTTCATCCCGGCCTTGGCGTAGTCGATCTGGGCTTCCAGGCCCGCCTCCAGCTCAATGCGGATCGTTGTGGTCTGCGGCGTGGCATCGAGGTTCAACTCCCGGACAAAACGCTTGAAGCTCTCATAGCTGACCTTGTCCGCCAGTTCGTAGCGGGTGCTGATGACCACCCACGCCGACTTGGGTTTAAGTGGTTCCTGCCGGCGGGTGACCAGATCCTTGATCTCGGCGGTGTGAGGTGCCAGAAGGGCCTGCGCCGGGCTGGGCTTGCGGTTGCCTGGGACCAGTCCCAGCAACGCCGCCCGGACCTGCTCGGCCCCGGCGTCTGTCGGGATCTCCAAGGCCGCAAAGCCCTTCAAGTAGTCATAGACCGTCGCCCGGTGCAGGCCCTCCTGCCGGGCGATCTCGGCGGGCTTCTGCCCATCCTTCCAGCGCCGCCAGACGCCGTACAAAATCTCGATGTTCATCGCTCGGTACCCCATGGTCGAACTCCTCCTGAAGTGATTCCAGGAGGGAGGGTACCCACATCGTTCCGCCGTCGCCAGGGTGTCGTTTTATGCTGACCCTGACGGCGGCGGACTGTCGTTTTATCGTGACCCTAGCCGGTCAAAACTGTCGTTTTACGCTGACCCGCGACACACAAAGCAACATCACTGTGACCGGTCGCAATTCCGGCGATGTCGCACCTGTACTGACTGGCAATGGTTTCATTACGGTTGAAAATAACGGTGCCCATGTGGCCGCTACACAGACCGGAAGCGGATCGATTCACATTATCAATAACGGACAGGTGGTGGCCGCAACCAACACCGGCGACGGGATCATGACGATCGCAAGTACCGCCACGGGAGCCGTAGCTGTGACCAGGACTGGAAATGGCAACACTACGGTGTATGCCACTGGGTCGTCCGTTATCGCTCTGACCTTCAACGGCGACGGCGACATCACCTACCCTGCTGACTATCGCGCTCATGCCGCCCGAGAAGACAACAAGACTCAGGCAAGTGACAGCAGTACCGATACCACGAACCTTGTGGCCAACGGGAGAATGGGAAATGTGGCGTCCAGTTCCGCCTTTACCTCCGGGGCAGACAGCTTTGTCGACGGTTTTGTGACCGCTAGGACCGCCGTAACTCTTGGTGCCAACTCGAGGGTGACCGGAAACGTGACCGTCGGCACAGCTTTCACCAGCGGAGCCAACAGTGTCGTCGAAGGAAACGTGGTCGCGCATGGCGCTATCACGCTCGGTGCGCAAAGCAGGATCCTCGGCTCGGTCCACAGTGACATCGGTGTCATTACTTGGGGCGACGGCGCGACTGCCAAAAGCTCGTTCTAATAGTACCTAAACAATGAGTGAAGTCCTGGCCGAGGGCTCGGACTTCACTCTGTTTCCGCGTCACAGTCGCCAAGATCCCGATATAGTGTCAAAAACACTCACACAGAGCTGACCAAGATGCTCCAGAAACACCCCCAATGTACCCCGAGTGGACCACACGGAGTTTAAGCGAACCTGGAACCAGGGCTGACGGAAACCCATCTGCTGGGTTGTCTTATGCTCTACGAGAAACGATCACCGTCATCCTTACCCTACCAGACCCTGAACAAAGGTCTTTCTCGGGTTACTATCCCGAAAAGACAAAGTCATATGTTTACAAGCTGTAGACATATCGTATACAATGATTTTGTTTACGGGAGGTATACGGCGTGAAAACAATAGCGTTTCATCTTCAAAAGGGTGGAATTGGGAAAACGAGTATCTCTGGATCAATCGCTTTTGAGCTGGCAAAGCGAGGAAGGACGATCATTCTCGACCTTGACCCTCAGGGCAACTTGAGCTCCTGGTTGCTGACCAACTCTCCTGAACACGAGCTTGCCGCTGTTCTCTTTGGTCGGGTCAGCGTCGGTTCGGCCATTGTGGCCACGCCAACTCCTAACCTCGACATTCTACCAACCTTCGGGCTTGACGGGGAGCTGAAGCTTTTTGGGGAGAACCAACTGGCCTCAGAGCCGTTCATCCTTTGCGACCTAGTTGAGGAGCTTTCGCATCTAGGATACGAGTATGCCGTGATGGACCTCTCGCCCGGCATCGGTCGTCTTGAGCGTTCCGCCCTCATTGCCGCTGATGAGGTGGTCACCCCCATGACCCCAGAGAGCTTCAGCCTGGACGGACTCGACATCTTCGCGGCTGAGTTGGCCAAGGCGAAAAAGGCCATGCGTCGAGGCCCAGTTCATAGGCGAATTGTCGTCAACGCCTTCGATGGACGAATCGACCAGCATCGAGTCATCGCCTCCCAAGCCTGGGAGCTTCAAGGTTTCGAGGTCTTCACTGTCCCCGTTGATCCGTGTTTTCGCAAAGCACAAGCTCTTCACCTCCCAATCCAGATTCTACCCAAACCCCAGGCTGCCAAGGTGGAGACCCTCGCTGAGTTGTCCAGGTTGGGAGGTGTTCTATGCCTCTGAAAGGAAGAACATTCAACAGTGACTCATCCGAGCTCAAAGCAAAGGAAACCTTCGCCAGGTTGGAAAAGAGCTTCGGGAATCTTCCAAGCACAACCGAGACAATTTCTTTCCGGGTGCCAACCGGGGAGCGTGACCGGCTTCGCCTGAGCTTCTCCCGGCAGGGACTTACCCTCGCAGAAGGACTAAAGAAGGCCGTGTATGAATACGTTGCGAAATTGGAGGGAAAACAGTGAACGAACCAGCGTCTATCTCGACTGCCATGGTCCCGATTATTTTCACCCACTTTCCCCTGCCATATCGGAATCCCGGGACCAGATTTGAGAGGATCTACCCAGAAGGGAAGATGCTGATAGAAAGCAGAAGTGGTGTTCCCTACGGCAAGTCGGGCCGGTCCCTGGTCTCACTCATCACAACGCAGGCGATCCTTCAGGGATCTAGGAAAATCGAGCTGGGTCACGTTACAGAGGCATTCCGCCGGATGGGTCAGGTAGTCTCAGGCGGAAAGTTGGGGACGGTTCAGCGGATTTCTGATCAGTTCCAGCGCTTCTATACTACCATCATCTCCCTCGAACTCCGTATAGACAAAGGTGATGGCTTCCGGGCTTTCCGAGGAAAGCAGATGCTACTAGCCGAGGAGATGGAACTGTACTGGTCAGCCAAGGAAAAAGACCTGGCGACACCGGGCTTGTTTCAAAATACAGTTACCTTGTCTCAGCCGTATTTTGATTATGTCCAAGATCATTCTACCCCTGTGGATTTGATCACATTCCACAGTCTACAGTCCCCATTGGACCAAGACTGGTACGCTTGGCTTTCGCGGAAACTCTTTGTTGCGCTCAAGTCTGACAAGGAAAGCGTGGTTCCATGGGAAAGCCTGTATTTGCAATTTGGGCTCAAGGATCCCCGAAGAAAGGGTTCCGAATTCCGGAAGGATTTCGCGGAGTTCATGGTTTTTATCCTGACGAAACACCCCGAGGCCCGGGTGAAGCTCAGGGAAGATGGTGTCTCAATCATTCCCTCAACGCTAATTATCCCCGAGGACCACAAAGGTTTTGTCCAGACCTGATTGCCACGTGGGGAGAACAGAATGCCCCACCACGGGATCGTTTCACGAATAAATGGGGGGCATTGGGGTTCGAAAGTCGGATTGCGAACCCCGTTGGGTTCCCTAGACCGTTGCGCCAGTTATGTTGCGGCCACTCTGCTTGTGGATAAGCAAAGTTATCCACGAATAAATGGGGGGCACCCCCATGGGGTGGTTATCCACGAATAAATGGGGGGCTTATTACGAATAAATGGGGGGCATCCCGTTATAAGGATCGCGCGCGCGTCCCATAACACCATAATTTAAGACCTTAAAGAGGCTTACCTTGTGGGGGATAACTTTTCCAGCACCCCAGGACCCTCAGTCCGGGCCTTCGGCCCTCCCCCGAAACTTCGCTCCCGTAGCCAGAACAAGACGGTCGGCCCTAGTCGGGCCGTCTAGGTTTCCAGTCTAAGGCTGTTTCCCGCCCGTTAGGCAGGCTTTCCTCTCGAAACCGACCCCGCAGCCCGGTCTATGGCCCCGGCGGGCCATAGACCTACCAAGAGGGTAAAGAAGGCCTCCGAACTTCGGCGACGCAGCCCCCTCTGCCAAAACAGCGATTCCCTTCGTTTTGACGGCCCCTTGGGGAAGATAGGTACTTTCCTGTTTTATTTCCCCGAAGCCAACGCAGGCCCCAAGGCGGGCTCCGGCTAAATGAATTTCCACCTTGCCAGAACCATGATTCCCTTCGTTTTGACGGCCCCTTGGGGAGGATAGGTACTTTCCTGTTTTACTTCCCCAAACCCAACACAGGCCCCAAGGCGGGCTCCGGCCAAATGAATTTCCATGTTTCGGCGCCTCCGGTTCCAGAATTTCAGTAGTTTGTATCCTGTCTGATAGGTTGTTTCTTCGGCCTTCCGCCGAGCTTGCCGTTTGCAGCCGACGAGCGGGCCTTCTTGGGCGAGGTCTTGGACCCTAACAGATAGGCCGCGAGTTTCGCCGATTGGTCCTCTTCGAGTACTAGCTCAAGGATCTCGACGCCCTCCTGTGCCTCGGGCTTGGCAAACTTCACAAACCAACGCCCAGGCTCGATGTTCTTGTAAACCTCTCTGGTCAGCCAAAACCAAGTCTTCTGGAGTTCCATTTAACCCTTCCTGTTTTCAGGATAACCTATCTGATAGGAAATGTCAATCGAAACCGATTTCCTGGTGAAGTCTGGGTGTGTCGGTCCAGAACCTGGCCTTCGGTCTCTGGCATTGAAATTCAAGAAGTGTCCTCCGCCACCTTCTCTAAAACCCTCGTTCGCTTTCTGGCTTCCACCGGTGTTCTACATTCCAGGGCCCCCACTCCCTAGCCACAGGGCAGCTTCCTTCCGAGTAAACTACCACCACCAAAGGTGGTGGCTTTGGTGGAGCCTCTAAAAGAGGCCAGGATCGTCTTTCTCGCGGTCCTCTCGCCGCTCATTGTCTTCCTGATACTTCACATATCTCCGTATCTTTTCTTCGTCCAACCCGATGGTCGTAACACAGTAGCCGCGGCCCCAGAAGTGATTTCCCCAGTACGGTTTCGTCCGAAGTTGCTGGTTGCTCTTAAAGATGGCTATGGCACTCTTGCCTTTCACATGCCCCATCAACTCTGAGATCGCCAACCGGGGCGGCACTGTGACGACCATGTGAACATGGTCGGGCATCACGTTCAACTCCAAAACCTCGCAGTCCTTCCACTCGCAGATCGTCCGTATCCGATTCTCGACAAATCGGCCCAGTTTCCCTTCCAGTACCCGGAAACGGTACTTCGGAGTCCAAACTATGTGGTAGCTACACTGATAGACCACATGTGCAAGTTTTCTCCATTTGGCCATAGACAACTCTACTATAAAGCTTTTCTAAAGGCACAGCCGTCAGGACATGACCACCGCCATAGGCGGTGGTTTTCTAAGATGGAATAAACATTTGGAGCTCGTCGAGTATTGCGTCTTTAGACTCATCAGGTCTGAGTCTCCAGGTTAGGCAGTATCCGTTTTTCAACGAGAACACTCCAGTTCCAGTGGGACGGACACTCTCCAGACGTTTATTGAAAAGATCAAGTTCCTTCGGAACCTGGATAGTGGTCATGTTGCGACAGTACCAGTTCGGCATAGTAGCTCTCCTTTTGTCAGGAGACTAGCATATATTCATACTGTCATTCAAGTGTAAGATGTTTTCCCAGAAGGAATTATACCACAATGTGGTAGCCCTTGTCAATGCCAGCCTTTCGTCTCAACAGAAGGTGCCGCTTGCTCCAAACGACGTTTCACGACATTTTTGTCTCTTTCTCGAAAACCCTCGTTTCTGAGAAGGATTTCGGCGTAGCCAAAAACCCTTCGAGAACCGGACGATTTTATTCTCAAAACTCATTCTTGATTGGTCGTTCTCAAAAGTGTACCATTGCGACGAGTTTTGAGAATTTGCCGAGGGGGCCGTTTTGCTGATCGGATATGCGCGGGTTTCGACCAAGGACCAGAACCTAGATCTTCAACGCGAAGCCTTGCTCAAGGCCGGCTGCGAGAAAATCCTGGACGACAAACTAAGCGGAGCGCGGTCCGAGCGGCCCGGCCTGGCGAAAGCCTTCGAGATCCTCAGGGAAGGGGACACCCTGGTTGTTTGGAAACTCGACCGCCTGGGAAGGAGCCTTCGGCACCTGGTCGAGCTGGTGGCAAAGCTACAGGGAGAGGGAATCCAGTTTCGCAGCCTGACAGACTCCATCGACACAGGAACGCCCTCAGGACGGTTCTTTTTTCACGTAATGGCTAGCCTCGCCGAAATGGAGCGGGATTTGGCCTTGGAGCGAACCCATGCCGGTTTAACGGCAGCGAGAAAACAAGGCCGTACAGGAGGGCGCAAACGGCAAATGACCGAAAGCAAGGTTGAGGCTGCAAAGAAGCTCCTGGCCACGGGGATCGACCCTCGGGACGTAGCCAAGGATTTAGGCGTCTCAGTTCCCACTCTTTACCGGTGGATACCCGCCAACAAACCTATCTGATAGAATAACTAAGAGATCAGTTTTGTCTTTACTTTTGACGTCCGTGTTCTTGGCAGATCTCACACGAGCATTTTCGCTTCGCCGTGAAATGGCGGACGCCAACGAGCTTTCCGGTGGAAGCCCGGTCAGCCTTACCTTTTACTAGATCCCAGATCCAGGTCTCGTCGTTGTCGACAAACCGGCGCAACCCGAAGGCACAGAGGTCGGCCATTTGAATCATGCTTGTCAGGGCGCTATTCACAAAAAGAGGGGTTTCAACGATGTTTGGAATCTTGTTGTAGAACGTGCCCGTTTTGTGGAACTTTCGGGCCATCTGCGTCAGCCGAAGGGCTGCCTTCTCGTTGTTGTCGCTGATGATCATTCCCAGATCATTAATGGCGCTGAGGTAGTATTGACTTCGGGCAATGACCTGTTCAAAGGCCATCTCGTAGGGAGATGTATGTACACCGCTTGAGAAATCTTTTTTGGATATGGCATCCGCAAATATTCGCAGGTCCGTGGACTTGGCCAACTCGTTTGCCAGGTCCACAAGGCACTGCCGCCGCTCCTGGTGGGTCAGATGCAGATAGGGGCGTATTGCCTCAACCTCCCGGCGATACCCTTTGATTTTGTCTTTTCCTCCGGTGACTCCGAGAACAGCAGCCCTGCGAGCAATTGCTTTTTCCGCCTGTGTTCTACGGTCGCTTGGGGGGAGCGAATCAAAGCCGGGGACGGCATCCTGTACAGCATACCGCCTTGCCATCCAAGCAGTGTGAATCTCCTGGTCAGCGAGGTTGTACTTGGCCTTCACCTGTTCGATGATGCCCGCGATTGTCTTCCATTGCTTATCGGGAACCATGACACCGAGAAGAACAAAATGGGAGGGTTCCGCATTGAGTTCTTCCACGCCCGACTCATCAAGGTAGATCAACTGCATTGGGAGGACTCCTCGAGGGCAAAAAAAAAGCGTCTAGAGCAACACCAAAGGTGTCGAAGGAGTCGCATCGCGTCTCCTTCTCTAGTCGCAATTGAAAGCTTACAATCCAAAACCGGGAAAGTCAATCGCTGGCCAGGCTTGGTTGATCCCGAGTCCCTGGCGGGTGGTTTCCAAGAGTTCGATGGGCGACATACCTAACTGTTAGGATTTACTGCGTAGCTTACTGACCTGAAATAGCTGGTAGGCCGAGGGGCCGGACGGTGACGACCACTGCCTGGTCGTCTGGAGCCTTGGCGGAGGCCTGGCAACAGGGTGGACCAAGCAGCAGCGTTTTCCAGGTTCCAATTCTTCCGCAGAAGAGACACTTAAAAAACGAATTCGGCATCCTGGGGCCTTTGAAGACCCTCGTAGCCAGCCAGGGTCTACGGTCCGCCAGGATCACCCCGCGCAGGCGGGTCATTTCTTCTCCAGGAAGCGGCGGATGGTTTCTTGGTCGGATTTGACCTTGGCTTCATCGTAGGTGTCATGGGGAGCCAGCTCTTTACCGGCTTCGATGATGAGTTTCCGGTACTCGGGTTCGGCCCTGTGGCGGGCGATGGACCGGAAGAAGACCCAGGCTAGAGTCTTTTCATCGGCGCGTTCCTGGGCTTTGTGGTCGCGTTCGGCCTTGGTGATGGTCCTGATTTTGGCTTTGAGGGCTGCCTGTTCGTCCAGGAGGGCCTGGACCTCAGGGGAGACGGGGCGTTTGGCCTGTTTGCGGATCTGCGGGACCTCTGTTTGTTCATCAGACATTGACTGCCTCCGGACATCAGTTTAGCTGTGCTAAACTGAACTTTCAATAGTCCCTCGATGGGACTATTGAAAGTCTTCGCTTGGGGCAGTAAACTGTCCCAATCGATTGATCCACACCCCCCTACAACGCACCGTTTTGCAAACGAGGTAGTGGGGTGTGGATCAAGAAACGCGCCACTTAGAGTAATCACCTATCGGCGATTACAAGTGAGCGTCCTCCGGAGGTATGACTTGCCGCAATCCACTGCGTTTTATCACCTTTGCGCGAAGGCTTTGCAGCGAAGCAACGGACGTTCGTCCGTTGCCGCTGCGGCCTATCGCGCTGGTGAAAAACTCCATGACTTGCGGCAAGATATGACCTTCGATTACACCCGAAAAGAGCGTGTGATCGGAAAGGCTGAGATGATCGGGACAAGTATGCCCCGTGAGGCGTTTTGGAACGCTGTCGAAGACCACCACAAGCGGGGAGACGCCGTGACGGCCCGGGAATTTGAGGTGGCACTTCCGGACTGCATCCCTGAAAAAGACGCGATCAAACTGGCCAAGGACTTTGCCCGGGACATCGCCAACCATTACGGGGTGGTGGCCGACGTGGCGATCCACAGATCGGCTGCCAGGGACAAGGACCACAAGGTGGTCCACGAAAAGAACCTCCACGCCCACATCCTGGTCTCTGCCTGTTCTGTCAAAGACGAGGTCCTGGGAAAGAAAGTTGCCGAGCTGGACCCGATCCACTGCCAGAAGAACCACATGGAGAATGCAGCCGAGGTTCTGCGCCCCCATTGGGAAGTCAGGTTCAACCAGGCCCTTGAGCGGGCCGGGGTCATGGAGCGGGTGGACCATCGGTCTTTTGAGAAGCGGGAGATTGACCGTGAGCCGACGATCCACGAGGGCAAGAGTGTGTGGGCTGAGCAGAACCAGGCGGAGAACGACCGTATCCGTGAGCGGAACGCGGTCAAAGACCGGCTGGAAGAATTGCTGAGAAGATCATCGGAGCTTGAGAAAGAGCTTGAGACGGTTATGGCGAAGGCCAGGGAGGTTTTGAATGGAGGATCCAAAGCAGCTGATCGAGGAACTAATCCAAGAGGTCGAGGGGCTGAAGGCGGAGAAAAAGAAACTGCTCTTGGCTCTGGACACGGCGGACCTCCAGGCGAAGGAAGCGGAAGGTCAGGCAGTGAAATCCTTGAGGCTATTGAAAGAAGAAACCGCGAACTTTCGGACACAGATCGGGCAATTGAGTCACATCATCAACCAGAACCAGAAAGATCTCCTGGGTCTGGTAGGGGAAAACAGCAAGAACACGAGCCTGAGCATGAGGTCGATGAGGAGCGAGGTGGCCGAGGCCGTGACCGCGGTGACGACTTTGACCGGGGGCTTTGAGCAGAAGAGCAAGCAGGCTTTCAAGCAAGTCTCAGAGGCCCACACCAATGCGGTGGCTGAGATCGGCCAGAAGGTTAGGACCAGCCTGGGTTTGGTCCGATTCTTCCCCTGGCTTCTGGTTGGGTTCTCCGCCCTCCTCGTGGGGTCAGCCGTTGCCTGGGCGTTCATGGCCATGGATCTGGCAACTCTCAAGGACAATGTCGCCAAGATCACGAAAGACCCAACGGATATCCCCTACTTGGTTGAAACGGCAACACTAGAAAGGGTTTCTGGAATTGAGCAGAGCTACAAGGATAATTACCCGAAGGAGTTCAAAAAACTCCAATGGGTCGAGACCCCAAGTCTTCAGAAGAAATGAATTCTGTGGCTATTTGGATAGGAATTGGTTTGGATGTAATCCTATCAGATAGGATTTAATTTGAAGTATTTTCCCCCAGGGTGGACCGAGTGGATGTTATACGAAGCGAGGTTATGGGGGTGAAGTAAGGGAAAAGGACTGGCTCGCTTCGTGCGAAGGCACTCACAGTGAGCCAGATTTCACTATCGAATTCTCAGCGAACGACAAAAACAGGATTACCGTGGAACGGCTCTGGAGATCCCGGAGCAACTAGGTCAAAACGCGAACTACCTTCACGGGGTGCTGGTCCGAATGAACTTTGGCGTACTCCATGGCGGCATTTTCCTGATGGAGCTGTGCGAGGATAGCGTGGCCGTGTCCCATCTGTGCCTGGTGGGCTGATTCCTGATGGTTACCGGACAAGTGAGCCAGATGGGCTTTTTCAAAGTGATGCGCTGCCGCTTCGTGATGTTTGGCGGCATCTTGATGGTGAGTGTGTGTCGACATTGGTCCCTCCCTTGAGTCTGGAATAAATATATACTTTATATTATAAATATACAACAAAATTAATTAATTAATCTGGTGAAATACAGTATATTTGGTTTTCCGGCGTTGCCGGATGCCAAGTTTTTCTTTTAGGAGCGTTTCAATGAATCTCATTAGAAACCGTCTTGTGGTCGTAAGTATGCTCACTCTTCTCGTCCTCCCATCCCTCTTTGCACAAAGCTGTCAGGGGTCATCATAAAACGACAGCGGGGTCACGATAAAACGACACGAGGTGGGACCCTCAGGAAGCACTATCAGTCGGGCGTCGGGACGCTGTCAAGGCCAGCCG